>ERZ506995.277-NODE-277-length-20371-cov-5.122022_pt1 | contig 20371 bp, 19 predicted proteins | sample MGYA00512883_ERZ506995 | MGnify/ENA metagenome assembly ERZ506995
GCAGAGCGGTCCGTGCCGGGTTATAAACGATGTCCAGCACCCCCTCGCAACGGGGAAAACGCCGCAGATCCACTGCCGCCGCACCGTTATGGGGATACATTCCCACCGGGGTGGTGTTGGCGATGATCTGGGCGTCGGCGTGTCGATCCAGATGGTCATAATCGTCCGGACCGCTGCGGGAAATGACGGTAACGTCAGCGCCCAGCTGCTCCAACGCGGCCTTCACCGTGACGGAGGCCCCGCCGCTGCCCAGCACCAAAACCTTCTTTCCGGCGACATCCAGACCGCTTCGCTTCAAAAGGGAAGCAAAGCCAAAATAGTCCGTGTTGTGGCCGAAAAGGGTGCCGTCCTCTCTGCGGACGACGGTGTTCACCGCCCCCAGCTTTTTAGCAGCCGGGGACAATTCATCCAGATAGGGGATGACCGTTTTTTTGTAGGGAATGGTGACATTCAGCCCGGTAAAGCCCCCGTTTTTCAGGAAATCCGCAACTTCCTCCGGCTCTTTTTCAAAGAGAGTGTAGGAATAATCCCCGAGACAGGCATGAATCTGGGGGGAGTAGCTGTGACCCAGCTTCCGACCCAGCAGTCCGCATTCCATCAGACCACCTCCGTATAGCTGCCTAAGTATTTGAATTCCTCACACATCTCGTCCAGCTCGCACATCAGCTGAACGAATTCCTCGGAATAAATGGAGGTTTCCAGATCGAAATAGAACATGAACTCAAATTCCCGGTCGGGAATGGGGCGGGATTCCAGCTTTGTGACGTTGATGCCCAAAGTGTAAAGCCGCGCCAGCACTTTGTAAAGCGCGCCGGGCTTGTGGTTCAGAACCATCATGATGGAGGTCTTGTCGGAGCCGGGGTAAATTTCCAGATTCCGGCTGATGCAGATGAAGCGGGTGCGGTTATTGCCCTTGTCCTGCACGGAGCTGCGCAGACAATCCAGTCCGTACAGCTCGGCGCAGGCGCGGCTGGACAGGGCGGCAACGTCCTTTCTGCCGGATTGGGCGACCATCTGAGCGGCCACGGCGGTGTTGTCCACGGGAATGACATTCACGCCGGGGAGACTGTGGAGAAAGTTGCTGCACTGGTTGATGGCCTGCTCGTGGGAATACACTTCCTTGATATCGGCGAGGTTCGTGCCGGGATTGACCAGTAGATTGTGGTCGATTTTCAACCGGAAGGTGCGGACGATGGAGAAATTATGCTCGATCATCAGGTCGTACACCTTGTTCACGGAACCGGCGGTGGAATTTTCGATGGGCAGAATGCCGTACTGGCACAGCCCCTGATCGATGGCACTGAACACGGCCTCAAAGGACTTGAAGTACATAATAAAGGGATTTTTGAAGATTTTTTCACAGGCGATCTGGGAGTAAGCGCCCTCCACGCCCTGACAGGCGACCATGGGCGCCTGCGGGAAAAGCTTCGGCGTATGCTCGATGGCCTGCGTGATGTTCCGGTAAAGGGGGCTGCATTCCCCGTTGCGCTTGGACTGGTAGCTGCGGCTCAGCTCGAACAGCATGGAGTACAGCACCCGAGTGTAATTGGCCATTTCGGGGCCGGCCTTTTCCGCCACGTCCTGAAGCTTCGCCCGTTCCCGGGCGGGCTGGAAAATGGGCAGGTTATTGGCCTTTTTGTAGTCGGCGACCTGAGCGGCGACATGCATCCGCTGGCAGAACAGGCGAACCAGTTCGTCGTCGATTTTGTCGATCTCACTGCGAATCTCATTTAAATCCATTTACGGTTTCCTCCTGTCTGTCTGGGTGTTGCCCAGAATCATGTCGAAAATGGCGATGGCGGCCGCGGCCTCGATCACCGGAACGGCTCTGGGGACGATGCAAGGATCGTGGCGGCCTTTGACGATCAGCTCCTGCATTTCTCCACTGCTTAAGCTGACGCTCTGCTGGGGGCGGGAAATGGAGGGGGTGGGCTTGAGAGCCGCCCGGAAAATCAGGGGCATTCCGGTGGTGATGCCGCCGAGAATTCCCCCGGCATTGTTGGTGACGGTGCGGATTTGCCCATCCGATATAACGTAATCGTCGTTATTCTGGCTGCCCCGCAGATTTGCGGCGGAAAAGCCCGCACCGAATTCCACACCCTTCACGGCGGGAACGCCGTAGACGATTTGGGCAATTCGACTCTCCACGCCGCCGAACATGGGTTCTCCCACCCCGGCGGGAAGACCGGTGACAGCGCATTCCACAATGCCGCCCACGCTGTCGCCGTCACCCTTGGCGGCGGAAATGGCATCCCGCATCTGTGTCCCTGCGTCCGGTTTTATCACCGGGAAATCCGGCTGGATGGAATCTCTATCCGGGGCGAGGAGGTCAAAAGGCGTGTCGGAAATGCCCGCAATGGCGGCAATATGGGCGAAAACCTGAATTCCCATGCCCTCCAGCCATTGTTTGCACAGTCCTCCCGCAATGCAGAGCGGCGCGGTCAGACGGCCGGAAAAGTGTCCGCCCCCGGCGGCGTCCTGAAAGCCGCCGTATTTGATCTGAGCGGTGAAATCCGCATGACCGGGACGGGGGCAGTCCTTCAGATTGGCATAGTCCCCGGATCGGGTGTTTTTGTTGTAAATCGCGGCGGCAATGGGCGCGCCGCAGGTGAAGCCATCCAGAATTCCGGAGAGAAACTCCGGCCGGTCGGCCTCTTTTCGCGGCGTTGACCAGTCGTTCTGACCGGGGGCGCGGCGGTTCAGGAAGATTTGCAGCGCGTCCGTGTCCACGGGCAGACCTGCCGGAATGCCGTCCAGCGTCATGCCGATGGCCGCGCCGTGGGATTGGCCGAAAATGGACAATTTCAGATTTTCACCGTAGGTACTGCTCATAGTTACCTCCTAAACGGGCGTATTCTTCAAAGAATTTTGGATAGGATTTTTCCACGCACTCCGTGCCAAGAATGGCCACGGGTGCTTTGCAGGCCGTCGCCGCGATGGCGGCGGACATGGCGATGCGGTGATCGTTCATGGCATCCACCGTCCCGCCGACCAGCCCCGTGCCGTACACCGTCAGGGTGTCCTCGGAAGCCTGTGCCTTTCCGCCCAGCGCTTCCACCATGGCAATAACGGACGCGACCCGGTCGGATTCTTTCAGCCGCAGCCGCCGGATGTCCGTGAACACAGCGCCATTTTTACACGCCGCCGTAACGGCGAGAATGGGGACTAAATCGGGAATATCAGCGGCGGAAATGACGGGGCTATTTTCCAGCGCGGGAAGCAGATCAAAGACCGCCCGGTCACCCTGGGGGGAATCCGGGGAGAGGTTCGTCACCTCTACACTGCTGCCCAACGCCTTTGCAGCAAGGAAGAACGCGGCGTTGCTCCAATCGCCTTCTACCGTCAGCGTGCCGGGGGAGTGGAACGGGGTGCCGCCGGTCACGACAAAATCCGACGTTTCTTTTCCAAATATTTCCATTGCCCGCTGGGTCATGGTGATATAGGGGCGGGATTCCACCTTCCCGGTCAGGCAGATGCGGCTTTCTCCCGGAATCAGGGCGGCGGAAAGCAGCAGCCCCGTGATGAACTGGCTGGAAACGCCGCCGTCGATGACGTATTCTCCCGCCCGCAGACGCCCGGTGCAGCGAACGGTATCCGCAGTCGGGCGGGTGAGGGTGCAGCCCATACGTTCCATTTCCTCCCACAGCGGAGAGAGAGGACGGCTGGGGAGCCTGCCTTCCAGGACAAATGTGGCGTCAACGCCCAAAGCCCCGGCAACGGGCAGCAGAAATCGCAGGGTAGAGCCGCTGTCGTGGCAGCGAAGCGCTGTCTGCCGTGGGATTTCCTTCGCCGGGATGACCCGGTAGCCGGAGTCGGTTCGTGTGATGTCCGCACCCAGAGCGTTCAGGCAGCCCATGGTCGCTTCAATATCCCGATTGGTTTCGGGGCAGAAAAGGGTGGTGGGCGCGTCGGCAAAGGCGGCGCAGATCAGCAGACGGTGCGCCTGAGACTTCGAGGGAATGGCGCGGACGGTTCCCGAAAGTTTCCCGGGAAAGATGGTGATATCCATATCAAAGACCTGCCTGAATAAAGGACTTCAGGGATTCAACTTTGGTTGGGACAATGGCGCAGTCGCCGATGGCGCGGGGGATGATGAGATTCACCGTGCCGCCGGAACGCTTCTTATCCGAGAGTGTGTAGCTGAAAAGATCGTCTGCGGAGTAGTCCGTCCGGGTGGGCAGACCGAATTGTTCCAGAAGCGCCGCGATTCGCGGCGTATCGGCGCAGGCGGATGCCCGGCTGACGATGGCCATACCGATGGCGACGGCCTTGCCGTGGGAGATGGCAAAATGGCTTTTGGCCTCCACGCCGTGACCGACGGTGTGTCCCAGATTCAGCTTCATCCGCGCGCCGGTGTCGAATTCGTCCTCCATGACCACGTCCCGCTTTAATTCCACACAGCGGGTGATGACCGCTTCCCGGTCAAAGGAAAGCCCCTTTTCTTCCAGATGGGCGAACAGCTTCGGGTCGTACAGCACGCCGTACTTGATGACCTCGGCGCAGCCGTCCCGGAAAATGTCAAGGGGGAGGGAATTCAGGGTATCCGTGTCGCACAGCACCAGACTTGGCTGGCAGAAGGCGCCGGCAAGGTTCTTCCCGGCGGGAAGATCGATGGCGGTTTTGCCGCCCACAGAGGAATCCACGGCGGCAAGCAGAGTCGTGGGAACCTGAATGAAGCGGATGCCCCGCAGATAGCTTGCGGCGGCGAAACCTGCCAGATCACCCACCACGCCGCCGCCCAGAGCGACGATCATGTCGGAGCGGGTCAGTTGGTTTTCCGCGAGAAAGTTCAGGAGATCGAGGAAAATCTGCCCGTTTTTGCTTTCTTCCCCGGCGGGGAATACATAGGAAACCACGGAAAAACCTGCGCTTTTCATGCTCTCTTCTACAGCTGCGCCGTAAAGGGGATAGACGTTGCTCTCGCTGACGACGCAGATTTTCTGCGCTTTTCCCAGCTTTTTCGCTTCCGCGCCCAAAGTGGGCAGCAGCCCCTGACCGATCAGAATATCATACTGTCTGGAGGCGCGGACGGTAACGGCGTTCATCCGTCCACCTCCTCTTTGCGCTTTTTGCCCTCGTCCAGCAGCTTCACTAACGTGTCCATATCATCCGCGGCAATGGCGCCCCGGTAGGCGGACAGGCTCTTAATATAGCTGTCCAGCTCGAAAAGAACATTGTCCTTGTTTTCCATGAACAGCTCCGCCCACATCTGAGGATTCAGCCAGGCGACGCGGGTCAGATCCTTGTAGCTTCCGGCGGAGAAGCCCTTGTGCTTCAGGGCGGTGGGGGACTTGATGAATGCGTTGCTGAGAATGTGGGGCATCTGGGAGGTAAAGGCGATCATTTTATCGTGTTCTTCCGCCGTTGTAACGGAGAAAAAGCCGAAACGGCAGGGCTTCAATGCGGTTTTTACCCGGTCTAACAGCTGAATGTCGTCAAACACCGGCGGAACCAGCACCATGGGTGCGCCCGCAAAGAGGTTTGCCCGGCTGTATTTGAAGCCGGAGAACTGGGAGCCTGCCATGGGATGCCCGCCCACGAAGGTGAAGCCGTACCGTTCGGCGAGAGGGAAGCACCGGCTGCAAACCTCCCGCTTGATGCCGCAGCAGTCGATGACCAGCGCGTCCTTGGATACAAGGGGCGCGTTCTTTTCCAACCAGTCGGCGCAGCCGCCGGGGTAGATGGCAAGCAGGATCAGGTCGCACTCCGGAATGGTGGCTTCGTCCAGCCGCCCGTGGACTGCGCCGGAAAGCATGGCAAAGGACAGCATACTTTCGTTTCGCTGAATGGCGTAGACGGTGTGCCCCTCCAGAGCGTAGGCTCTGGCAAGGGAGCCGCCGATCAGGCCAAGACCCAAAATACCGACTTTCATACAAGAACCTCACGAATCTGCCGGACTTTCCGGCTGATCTCATCGAACTGGGGCGGCGTGATGGACTGGGCGCCGTCGCACAGCGCGTGGGCGGGATCGTTGTGGACCTCCACCATGATGCCGTCGGCACCGGCGGCGGTGGCCGCGTAGGCCATGGGGGCGACCAGATCGGCCTTGCCGGTGGCATGGCTGGGATCGACCACCACGGGCAGGTGGGTCAGATTGTGCAGAACGGGGACTGCGGAAAGGTCGAGTGTGTTCCGGGTGGCGGTCTCAAAGGTGCGGATGCCCCGCTCGCAGAGGATGACCTTGCTGTTGCCCTCACTCATGATATATTCGGCGCTCATGAGCAACTCCTGCAAGGTGTTGGCAAGTCCCCGTTTCAGCAGAATGGGCTTGTCGGTCTTGCCCAGCTCTTTCAGAAGGTCAAAGTTCTGCATATTCCGCGCGCCCACCTGAATGATATCCACGTCGGCGAACAGATCAAGGGTGGAAATGTTCATGATCTCCGTGACGATGGGCAGCCCCGTGGCCTTTTTGGCCTCCAGAAGCAGCCGGATGCCCTCACCCTTCATGCCCTGAAAGGCGTAGGGGGAGGTGCGGGGCTTGAACGCGCCGCCCCGGAGAATGGATGCGCCGGATTCCTTGACGGCGGAAGCGACGGCAATGATCTGCTCCTCGGATTCCACGCTGCACGGGCCTGCGATCATGGCAAAATACCCGCCGCCGATGCGGGCGTTTCCCGCCTCGATGATGGTGTCCTTGGGGTGGAATTTCCGGTTGGCCTGCTTGAACGGCTCAGAGACCCGCTTGACGGTCTCCACCATTTCCAGGCTTTTCAGAAGGTCGATGTCCACCCGGCTGGTGTCGCCGACCAGACCGAGAATGGTGACCTCCGAGCCTTCGGAAATGTGAACGTCCAGATTCATATTTTTGAGCCAGTCCACAAGGTGCTGGATCTGGGAGGGTGTGGTGCCGTTTTTCAATACTGCGATCATTGCTTAACATCTCCTGATAATAAAATAACGCCGCACGGCAATTCGTGCGGCGTCTTGAGATAACCCTTTAAGCTCCTGAAAATTTTCTGCAGCACAAATCGCTATTACTTTTTTCGGGTAAAAAAGTAATAGTAATAAAAGGAAAAGCGCACAGAAGAATTCATGGTGACCATGATAACAGTCTCCTTGTTCAGTAGCTACTGGCATTATACCATGGGCGGCGGAATATTGCAAGAGGATTTTACACAAATCGTGCCATTTTTCACCTACTGAATATGCGTATGATTGTTGATATGATCCTGACAGTAGCAATAGTAGCCCTTGCACTTGGAGCAGTAGCGGAATTCCAGCTCCGGATTTGTCACATCGGTGCGTCCGCAGATCGTGCAGCGGTGGGTGTAGGGGGCTTTCGGCGTGGCGGTGGAGGCTTCGTAGGAGCCGGCGTTGAAATGAATGACCTTCGCCTTGGGCTGTTTTGGCTTCCTGCGGAACAGGCGGCTGGCATTGGCACGCCAGGACATGGGAATCACGTTCAGCACGTCCTTGCCGAAAAAGAGAAAATAGTTGGCAAGGGCGATTACGGGGAACAGATTGTAGGGGAAGGGGTCGGTAAACAGACTGAGCAGCACCATCGCCAGATCGATCAGCGCGAAAATCCACGCTTTCACGGGGATGATGAAGAAAAGCAGGAAATTCGCGTCGGGGTACAGCGTGGCGTAGCTGAGAAACAGGCTCAGGTTCAGGTAGGTGACGCTGGCCTGACCGCCGAAGATCATGCAGTAAATGTCCATCATCACCACGCCGGTGAGGTAGAACAGGTTGAACCGCAGGGTGCCCCACACATTTTCCATGGCTCTGCCCAGGGAGTAGTAGCACAGCAGAGTGATAGCGGTGAACAGAATGTTTCCGGCGCTGTAGGTCAGCGGATAGGTGATCAGCCGCCAGACCTGACCCTGAAGAATGGCCTCCCGATTGAAGCAGAGCGCACTGTACAGAAGCATGCTGCCGGACATCTGACTGAACAGGTAGACCACGGCGGTGCCGATGACGATGTAAAGCATCAGATTGGGGATGCCCTTATCCCGGTTTTTGAAGCAGAAAAGCTCAAATTTTTTGCGTAAATTTTTCACGGTACTCAACTCCTAATACTATTTCCTGATTAAAATCTTTTCTAAAGATCATAATGGAAGTTCAGTATAAAAAACGTATCCCCATTCTATCAGCAATTCATTCAAATGTCTATATCGGATTTGTAAACAAAAAGCTTGACTTTTTTAGAAAATCGTGTAGAATACAGTGTTGAACTGCATACAAGCCTTATCAAGAGTGGTGGAGGGAACGGCCCGATGAAACCCGGCAACCTGTTTACACAAGGTGCCAAATCCGGCGGCAAACGAAAGATGAGGATTCGATAGGAGCGCACATCGAATCTTCGGTGTGCGGTTTTTCTTTTTCAGGTTTCGTTATAGAAAGAAAGGAAAAACAAAATGGAAAAAAGACTTTTTACCTCAGAATGTGTCACCAACGGACACCCTGACAAAGTAGCGGACTCCATCTCCGACGCCATTCTGGACGCCTGCCTTGCGCAGGCGCAGTGATGCTGTAAACCACAAGAACAAAAACTGCCGCACAGTTGTGCGGCAGTTTTTGTGTTTTATAGGGTGCTTTGCAGCCGTGTGCCGCTGGCGTACTGGGTGCGGCGGTCCATCTGGTTATCCAGCGGCTGACCGGCGGCATAGCGCTTGAGGTTATGTGCAAAGATATCCACGATGTTGTCCAGCGTCTTGGGCAGGCTGAAGCCGCCGGTGACATGGGGTGTGATGATCACGTTCGGCTCTGCCCACAGGGGATGCTCCGGCGGCAGTGGCTCGGGGTCGGTCACATCCAGCCCTGCGCCGGAAAGCCGCCCGCTGTGCACGGCAGCTGCCAGTGCCTCGCCGTCCACGGCAGTGCCGCGCCCCACATTGAGCAGGATAGCACCGGGCTTGCAGAGCGCCAGCCGCTCTGCGTTGAACAGATGCAGCGTCTCCGGCGTGCCGGGCAGGCTCAGCGCCACAAGGTCAGCCTGCGGCAGCTCTGCGTCCAATTCGCTCTGCGCCACCACCCGGGTGCAGTAGTCCGGGCAGGGGGTGTCCGGGTGCACGGTGCGACGCACGCCCACCACCTCGGCACCCAGCGCATACGCCCGCCGGGCAAAGTTCGAGCCGATATCGCCCATGCCCACGCACAGCACCCGGCTGCCCGCAATGCTGCCCACAGAGTGGCCGGTGGGTGCCCAGCGGTGCTCCCGCTGGTTGTCCCGGTAGGCGGGCAGCTCCTTGAGCAGGCTGAGCCACATTGCCAGCATACACTCGCTGATGGCCAGACCGTAAGCGCCGGTGGCGTTGGTCACGATGCACTTCTCCGGCAGCACCCCCGGCTCCAGATAGTTATTGGGGCCGGCTGCATTGGACTGGAACCACTCCAGATGATCGTTCTGCCGGATCAGCGGCACCGGCAGGTTGCCCAGCACCGCATCAGCCCACAGGGCATCCTCCGCCGTGGCGGTGTCCGGGGTAGTAAAGCGATATGCAAAGCCCTGCACCGCCTCAATGCGGGCCCTCTGCTCTGCACTGATGGGCAGGCAGACAAGGATATGTTTGGACATAATGGGACTCCTTCCCTCTTTTTTCTCTATCATACCGCAAACTGTGCGGCGGCACAAGAGGGTGGTTCTGTGCTTTCAGACGCATCCCGTAAAAGAACAATGCCGGGCAGCCCGAAAGCCGCCCGACACCGCATTATATTTCAGTCCAGTGCACGGATGGCGTCCACCGTGCAACGGTACTGCTCTGCCACCTTTGCAAACTGCTCCTGTGTGCCCTCCAGCTGCCCGGCGCGCAGGGTCTCGGTCAGGGTATAGGTAGGCGCGTACAGATTGGAAAAGCCCAGATTCTGGCAGACGCCTTTGAGGGTATGCGCCCCGCGGAACGCCTCTTTCACATCTCCCCTGCGCAGCGCTTCCTCCAGGATCTGAAAGCTGTCGTCCTGCAAGAACATCCGCACAAATTTGCAGATCATGGCTTCGTTATACAGCCGCCCCAGCACCTCCTGATAGTCTGCGCCCATCTTTTTATAGCATTCCTGTATCGTCATCGCTTACGCCGTGCCTTTCTTTTTTGCTATCGTTTGCTTTCCCACCGCCGCATCTTACTACGCTTCACGGCGATATAGTGTTATGATAGCACCTTTCCGGCCAGCTTGCAACTAGAGCGCAACAAGTTTTGTGTTCTGTCCAGTTTTTTCATCCGCTTTTTGTCAGTTGCACCAAACCCGCACCCAGTTGCCATAAAAAGTGCCTGCTGCCGCGCCCTTTTCCGCTGCTGCCAGCTGCCGCTTCTGCCGGTTGAAAAAAGCAGACCGTGCAGCGCCGTCAACTGCGGATTCCGTATTGACGAACCGCACAAAAAACGATATACTATATTCTGGCGGTGCAGCCGTGCCGCCAGATGCCGGGGTGTTGCGCAGTTGGTAGCGCGCCTGCTTTGGGAGCAGGAGGCCGCGAGTTCGAGTCTCGCCACTCCGACCACAAGAAAAGCCACGATGAACCGTTTATTAATGCGGTTTTGTCGTGGCTTTATTTGTTGCCTGCTTCTTGAAATCCAGTTGGAATGCGCCTTGTTTGTGCCTTATAACTCAAAAAATGCCTTTTCGGGGCACCTTGCGGGCAGGGGCTTTTGTGTTGTTAATAGGACGGCACACCTCGCAGGTCGGCGTTTAGAAATTACTCCCGCACTGATTACAATGCCACTGTTTGCCGATTTTCCCGCTGGCAGCGCCCACGAGAGACACAGACACAGCACGGCTATGGACGTTCTAATTTTGCGTTGATCGTTTTAAGTTCTGTGCAATAGTCTAATAAATAATTTAAATCATTTCTAACTTTTTGAGTTGCCTCTTCTCCATGCCATCCAGTGTCAAGATATTGTTCATGGAAATATTGAATAATTTCTCCTTCTGTATATTTACCAGAGTCAATAAAATATCGGAGCAGTCTTTGTCTCTGCGTTGCCGGTTTTGTAGTCGTATAACCATCATTGTTTATGCTTGTATGTTGAGCAAATTCGTCAAAAATTTCTTGTGTGCTACTATAATAGCTTGCCCATCTTGCCAATTCCTTATCGCGAGAAGACATAGATGGATCAAACTCAGCTGAAACATAATATTTCCAACAGCCGCCTTTTGCAATAAAGACTTCTTTTGTTACAAAATATTTATCACATTTGTCGCAGTGAATAACATTAATAGTGGTTGGATCAGTAAAGCTTTCATATCCCGGCTTTGGTTTTATTCTTGCCCGACATGCTGTACAGTGATGTTTTTCCCTAAAGCACTTGTTTGATTTAAAATAAAATGTGACAGTATGAAGTTCGTCATCAGTCCAGTCGACATCTTGAGGTTTCTGATATTGTGCAGCCAACGCTTGATCTACTTGTTTTGTTTCAAGGATGTTGTATTTTAAAGTTCGTCCATCTTTTTTAATCTGGAAGGAATCCGCTCCTGTCGCGGCTGCTTTCATGGCTGCATTGAACAGCTCTTTCATTTTTTCGTCGTCGCGCAAAACAAAAATTGGCTGCTCATAGCATCCTTGTTCTGGCGGGTCACTGATCTCGTAATCAGACAGAATTATTTTATAAATTTCGGGATCATCAGCATTTTCGTCTTCTGAGAAGTAAGCATATATGATAGCGTAAATAGGATCATACGACCCCATAGGTTTTCTTTTCATAGTTAAAAGTTACTGTTGCAGTTTTTACAATGCCATTGTTTGCCTAACTTAGACGAAGCGGCTCCAACAATAGATATTGACACTGCTCTATTTAGCATGCTGATCTTTTCGGTGTTCGTGGACTTGCAGTAGGGACAGACAACACGCTTGCCGCTGGCGAGGTCTTGCTGCTCCTTGCGGGCGGCTTGACGCTCTTCTGCTCTGTGTATTTCCTCCAGACGCTCCATCTTTTGACGGTGAGCTTCTTCGTTCTGTCTACGGATTGCTTCTTCTACACATAAAATCCCCGGATGATCTTTCTCTCGAAGCTGGTCATAGTAGAATTGAAGGAACTCTGAATTATTTCTTTTATAATGGATTTTATTGTCTCCAAATAATTTTCTATTGCTTGTTTTAATTTGTTTGTAGTGTCCTTTCAGTTCTTTGTGATCTTTCAAAATACAATCAGTTAAATACGCCCTTGTAACATTTTCATAATACTCTTCTAATGTTTTCGTATCAGGGTCTTCTTTTAGATATTCATAGTCTGGGTATGTTTTAAGAATTCTTTTTGCCTCATTCCACCAAGACAGCCTTTGAAAGTACCCTTCTGGTTTTGGAAATGGTATATCTTTTTTTATGATTCCTATTTTCATAGCATCCTCTCAATCGTGACAAATAATCTTAACCGACCATTTTGATTATTATACGATATGACAGTCAACAAGTCAATGAACGCTTCGCGTAGGAGGACAACAAGTTCGGTTTTCAACATCTTTCAACAAAACTTTCCACCGGACAAATTATCACTCTATTTTCGTGAAAATCGCTCAAAAATACTAGGAAATTTCGTTCAATCAGCCGGACAATTCTGCTATTCTAACAGGCAAAAAAGCGTGTTTCTTCTATATAAAAAGCACGGAAATCTGCCGGATAGGCAAGTCTAATTTCATGTCACAGTTTTTATACTGCACTAATTTCTTGCCTTGCGATAAAACAGAGCAGCCTTTTTTCTTTTCCCCCTTTTTGCGGGATTGATAAAAGCCCACAAGTGCGGTATACTGAATAGTACTTTATTTAAGAGAAGTAAGGAGGTGCGGCCCATGGCGATCGGTGTGCCCCGCCCACTGGCGATAGAAAAGCCGCAGAGTGTGGATCTGGCACAGGCAGCGCGGTATTTCGGCGCGCACGGCGAGCCGGACGCTGCCACGCTGGCACTGCTGCAAAAGTGCGCGGTGCCGCTGCTGGCGGCGGCGACGCCCCGGGCGGTGTGGCTGCTGGCAGACATCCCTGCCCTGACCGAGGACGGGCTTCTGCCCGGTGAAGACGTGCACAAGCACCTGACCGGCTGCGGGCAGGCCATTCTGCTGGCAGTGACACTGGGTCCCGGGGTGGATGCCCAGATCCGCCGGGCGGGCGTGGGCGATATTGCCGCCGGGGTAGCCTCCGATGCCTTGGGCAGCGCACTGGCCGAGCAGGCCGCCGATGCCGCCGAGGCACAGCTGCGCCAGTGGGCGGCCACGGAGGGAAAGTATCTGACCGGGCGCTTTTCGCCCGGCTACGGCGATTGGGACATCGCGGTGCAGCCGCTGGTGGCAGCGGCACTGGACACCGCGCGCAAGGCGGGGCTGTGCGTCACCGACACCAACCTGATGACCCCGCGCAAGAGCGTGACCGCCCTGCTGGGGGTCAGCGACCACCCGGTAAAGGGACAACTGGCCGGGTGCGGCCATTGTGTGCTGCGCACCCGCTGCGAATACAGAAAGAGGGGAAAGACCTGTGCAAGTGAATGAACTTTTCAGACAGAGCAATACCATCCTGCTGGACGGCGGCATGGGCACCATGCTGCAAGCCGCCGGGCTCAAGCTGGGCGCACGCCCGGAAGAGCTGAACATCACCGACCCGGCGCTCATCGAGGGCATCCATGGGCAGTACGCTGCGGCGGGCAGCCGCATCGTCAACGCCAACACCTTCGGCGCTTCTGCCCACAAGCTGGCAGGCAGCGCTTACACGCTGGAGCAGGTCATCACCGCAGGCATTGAAAACTGCAAGCGCGCCTGTGCGCCCTACGGTGCGCTGACCGCGCTGGACGTGGGCCCGCTGGGCGAGCTGCTGGAACCCAGCGGAACGCTGGCCTTTGAGGATGCTGTGGCTGAGTATGCCCGCATCGTCAAGGCGGGCGAAGCCGCCGGGGCAGACCTGATCTTTTTTGAGACCTACACCGACCTGTACGAGCTGAAGGCCGCCCTGCTGGCTGCCAAGGAGAATACTCATCTGCCCATTCTGGCCAGCATGAGCTTTGAGGCGGGCGGGCGCACCTTTACCGGCTGCACAGTGGAAAGCTTTGCCGCCACCGCCCGGGGCTTGGGGGCAGACGCCGTGGGTATCAACTGCTCGCTAGGGCCCAAGGAGATCTTCCCTATGGCAAAGCGGCTGGCCGAGGCCGTGCCCGGCAACTTCCCGGTGTTCGTCAAGCCCAACGCCGGTCTGCCCCGGGCGGACGGCAGCGGCTACGACATCACCCCGCAGCTGTTCGCCTTGCAGATGAAGCCCTACCGGGAGCTGCACCTGTTTGCCGCCGGCGGCTGCTGCGGCACCACCCCGGAGTTCATCAAGCTGCTCAACGGCACCTTTGCAGGCTGCACCCCGGGGCGTCCCGCGCACCGGATGCCATCGGTGCTGTGCACCCCGGTGGACACGGTCACAGTGGACGGCATCACAGTGGTGGGCGAGCGCATCAACCCCACCGGCAAAAAGCGCTTCCAGCAGGCTTTGCGGGAAGGCGACATGAACTATGTGCTGGAACAGGCCGTCAGTCAGGCAGAGGCTGGGGCGCAGATCCTGGACGTGAACGTGGGCGCGCCCGGCGTAGACGAGCCGGTGCTGATGGAGCAGGTGGTCAAGGCGCTGCAAAGCGTGACCAGCCTGCCCCTGCAGCTGGATTCTTCCAATGTGGAGGCGCTGGCGCGGGGTCTGCGGGTGCACAACGGCAAGCCCATCGTCAACTCCACCAACGGCGAGCCGGAAAAGCTTGCCGCCATCCTGCCGCTGTGCAAGAAGTACGGTGCCGCCATCGTGGGGCTTGCCATCGATGAAAAAGGCATCCAGCCCAAAGCCGCAGACCGCGTAGCCATTGCCCGCCGCATCACCGAGGCAGCGCTGGCAGCGGGCATCCCCCGGGAGGATGTCTACATCGACTGCCTTACCCTGACCGCCAGCGCCCAGCAGGAGGATGTACTGGCCACGGTGCAGGCACTGGAAGCCTGCAAAAAGGAGCTGGGAGTGCGCACCGTGCTGGGCGTGTCCAACATCAGCTTTGGTCTGCCCTGCCGCACCTACCTGAACACCACCTTCCTGACCATGGCCATGTACGCCGGGCTGGACCTTGCCATCATGAACCCTTCCAGCGAAGAGATGATGGCGGCGGTGTACGCCTACAACGTGCTGACCAACCGGGACAAGCAGAGCACAAAGTACATCGAGCGCTTTGCCGACCGTGTGCCCGCCAGCACTGCGCTGGCACAGGCTGCAAAGGCCGCGCCTGCCGCCAATGCCGCCGAAGCAGAGCTTACCGGCCCCTACGCCGCCCTGATGAAAGCGGTGGAAAAGGGCTTGAAAGGTGACGCCGCTGCCCATACCCGCGCCCTGCTGGCAGAAAAGCAGCCGCTGGAGGTGGTGGACGAAGCGTTGATCCCCGCCTTGGACATTGTTGGTGCCAAGTACGAAAAGGGTACCCTGTTCCTGCCACAGCTGCTGCAGGCCGCCAGTGCCGCCCAGAGCGCCTTTGAGGAGATCAAGACCGCCATTGCCCAAAAGGGCGAGGGCAGCGCCAGCAAGGGGCGTATCGTCCTTGCCACCGTCAAGGGCGATGTACACGACATCGGCAAGAACATCGTCCGGGTCATTCTGGAAAACTACGGCTTTGAGGTGCTGGATCTTGGCCGGGATGTGCCGGTGGAAACGGTGGTGGACACGGTGCGGGAAAAGGACGTGCATCTGGTAGGCCTTTCCGCCCTGATGACCACCACCCTGAAAAGCATGGAAGAGACCATCGCCGCCCTGCACGCCGCTAAGCTGGACTGCAAGATCATGGTGGGCGGTGCCGTGCTGACCCCGGAATACGCGGAAAAGATCGGCGCGGACTGGTACGCCAAGGACGCCAAGCGCAGCGCCGACATCGCCAAGGAGTTCTTTGGGGTGTAACGCAAAAAAATTACAAATTCGGACTGCTGGAAAGTGCGGACTTTTCAGCAGTCTTTTTTCATGGGCAAGGCGTTTATTTGCAAACTGTTCAAATTTACCACAAAGAATTGCCACGATTGTCTGGCATAATAAGGGTGCACTCAGGGAGAACGGAACGGACCTCCCCCATAACCTCCGAAAGGTTCTCCCCGCAAATGCCCATGCAGGCACAATTTCCTGCAGGTGCGGCCGCAGCAGCGGCGCACAGCAGGCCCATAAAAACTGTCTCCCGTTTCTATGCGAGGCAATAGCCAGAACGGCGGACAGACTACCAAATCCCTCCTGACCAAGCCGCAATGTTCAGGGGTTCCTATACAGCAGGCAGTGTCGCTTTCCTCCTCCTTTCCACGACACTGCCTGCTTTTTGTTTGCGCATTCTTCCGTGAAATACAGGCAGTCTCAAGGTCGGAATGTTGCCCTGCCGCCCGCTCCCCCGCATACAAAAACCGCCCCGGCTTCCTGTTACGGAAACCGGGGCGATTCATTTGCTTTATTTGTGCTTTTTCAAGCGCTCACGCAAAACCTTGCGGGGGTTCTCGATCGCAGCCTGAGCAGCGGTCAGGGCGTTCACAGCAATGACGTATTTTTCTTTTACCACGATGTACTCTCTTGATTTTCGCTCATGATTTTTCTGGATCTTCCGCGCGTAGTATCTGCAAAGGTTTCCTCTTCGCTGAATCGCAGCCAATAGGGATCTTCCATCCGGCAGGCATTGGTACGCTTAACAATTTCCCACGCATTGTAGTCCGGAAGGCCCATCATTTTCAGAATACCCTTGCAGTCCATCCGGTTTTTCGGAAAGATACGCTTCTTGGCCCAAACAACCACATCCACCAATGGAACTTTGCGTTTATCTCCGCTGAAAAGATTCAGTGGCAGATTATACTGCAGAACGCCCTCATTTGCGCAAAGATACTGTCCATCTTCGCTCAGGTGGGCGATTTCCTTTTTACCCTAAAAGCACTCTTGCCCTGCGCTGTACTTCTTTTTCGATCATCTTCAAGCGATTTGGCGGCAGATTATAACGTGTCGCTCTGCGGTCAAAGGTGTAGCGCACAGCGATTTCTCCTTTCATCCATGATCTTTTTCTTTATTATACGGCATCAGAATCCGAATGAAAAGCACCACCGTCATTCTGCACAAAATTCAATGATAAAATTTTATACCAAAAAATTCACAAAAATCGGGTTTACGGAGCCATTTTGCCGTTCCTCTCCGAATTTTGCTACAGATCTGCTACAAACTTGCTACAAACGACTGAAAAGGGGGCCTCCTACACGTTTCATTATCAATATGCAGAAGTGAATTTGTTTCACTTTTGTATATCAGAAAGCATGTAGATACAAGAAAAAGCCGTTTACCTTTTCAGGTAAACGGCCTTACGTTTGGTGGAGCATTGTCCACAGCACTCGAACCTAAAACCTCTTCACGGGTGACCGTTTTGGCATCGTCCGTGAAGTTGAAATTGAGCACGACCCGGTCATCAAAGACGTAGACCGAGTTGACAAAGGTATCAATGATCTGCCGCTGGTGTTTCACATTCTTTTAAAGCAGCACGAATCTTCTCCTTCTCATTACTGCCATCTGTACGAAGCCGCAGCAACGGGATGCCGCATTTTTCGAGGATTCGATTCTTTTTTTCATCCCGTATGGATTGTTGGCTTCCTGGCCGATGAAAACTTGTTCCATCCACTTCGATTGCCAAAATAGGCAGCTTATCCATTTTATAAAACATCAGAAAGTCAACATGAGTTGACAAATTCCGGGCATACCGAGTCTCTTCCTTCGTCAACTGGCTGTAATCTCTGATTAATGTTGCGAGCGAAACATGTACAGCGCAGCCAATGGAGGAAAACAATTTATCTGATAAAATCTCTTGAATCACAGAGTACATAAGGTTCTCCGAGTCATACTCAGATATTCGTTTGCGTTTTCTCAAATATGCTTTGCGCTGTTCAGCATATTCTTGATATAACAAATCAAACACGGAGTAGACCTGACTTTGAATAACGGCAAAGTTGTTGTATTCGATGTACCGTGTCAAATCACCGTAGTTTGTACGGTCATTGCGAGGGTCTTGTGATGTGACAACGGTAAGCGAGTGGATTGCCCGAGAAACTGCCACGTTTAGCATATGTGGGTCATCCACAAAATCCGTAATTATATTGTCAACGGAGGTCAAAATAATAGCATCCTGTTCACGTCCTTGGAATTTATGGACTGTATCTACTTCATAGTAGCCTCCAAGTTGTTTCCGAATGGCAGCGGCTTGATCTCGATATGGCGTGATAATCCCGATGCTTTGATAATTCTGCCGACGGAGCTGCGGGAGAATTTCTTGCTGAATGACATCAATCTGACGTTGGTTGATGTGCCCACGTGCGTGGTTTCCGGCGGCTGTTCGATACATAGTCAACACATCTGGTTCATCATTGTCCTCCGTCATTATAATCAGTTGACCAGCATAGAATTTCTGGTTGCAGAAGTTGATGATCTTAGGATGACAGCGATAATGTTCCCGAAGCAGCGTGACCGGGGCAGTTGGCCATGTCTCCAATGCAGAAGAGAGCAGGCTGTGTGTGGAAAAGTGATAGCGTTCAGCCAGAGAATAGGTCCGCCATATCGTTTCACTTCGTTGAATATCTGCCTCAGACAAGACATTGGGCAATTGATTCAAGTCCCCTACAATCACAATGTTTCGTGCACAGGAAAATGCCAGAACAGCCGTAGTTAAATCGACTTGGGATGCTTCATCTATGATGAGGTAATCGTAAACATAGTCTAAACTTAGTGTCCCCTTTATCGAATACGTTGTGCTGAGAATCACAGGGTACTCATGCGTAAATTCGCCTGAATTTCGGCGAAAGTCATTGCTTTCAAATCGTCTGCGGTTGGTTTTCCATTCATATTTCGCTGCCAGTTCTGCCTTGAATAGTTGAAATGATTTTTGCGTCAATTCATTCATTTTCTCGTCAAAAGCATATTGCCGCAGCTTGAGTGTAAGTTTCTGCCTTTCGTTTTCCAACTCCCGTCTTTTGGTAAGATAGAACTGGTTCTGCAAATAAGGAATTACCAACTCGGGCGTGTTTACAAATAGTTTGATTGCATCACGATTAAACCGAAATATAATGGACAGTTTTTGTAAAAGACCCAGCCGCTTTTTCTGCTCTATAAAATGTTCAAATTCCAGCCAGAGCTCCAATATTTTTTGAGATGAGAAGCAATCTAAATTGACTATTGGCTCTTCGTGATAGGTAGAATAATATTCCTTAAAATAGTGCTCTTCCGGATTCAACTGTAAAAGCTCCTGCTCAATTCTCGCAATACGATTTTTTGCAGTGAGCATTAGATTTAATTCTTGTGAAAGTGCTGTAATTTCTTGTTCCAACTGCTGCCGTTCGTCCAGCGGCAGTTCCCACTCCTCCATATTCGGATAAATACCTGACTGATCTGCAAGAAATTTCTGTTTGTTTGACAGACTTCCCAAAAATGCTGTTAAGAACGAAATGCCTTTCTTTTCTAGCTTTTCTGCAATATTATGCGTTGCTGAATTGTTGTTGGAAACAACTGCAACGGTTTTCTTGTCTCGAACAACATTTGCAATAATATTTAGAATCGTTTGCGTCTTACCTGTTCCGGGAGGGCCTTGAATAATGCTGATTTTGGACGAGAGAGCCTGCTCTACTGCCGTTTTTTGGCTTTGATTAAGTCCAAAGGGATAAATTATCGTTGAGGGACTCTCCGACATGGTTTGGCTCTTCTGTGGGTCAAGATAATTCGCTAGCACAGTGTCATCACTGACCTTGGAAATTTTACTATACTGCAAACGTAAAATATTGAGTCCGTTTTCTGTTACTAAACTAACGGCTTCAGCTGTTTCTGTAAAATAGCGGAAGACTTCTTTATTTTTGGTATCTGCCAAACAGTTTGGCTGAAGTTCCACATCATCTTTTGGAAAAGACAGTGGAAGTTTTCCGTCAAAAAGAATTCGATAATACGCTCCAAAATCTAAAATCGCTTGAACTGTATTAAGTTTCTTCCCCTTTGCGATTACAATAACACTGTCTGGGTCAATTGTTTTTTGCAGTGAAAGCACCTTGACATTTCTGTCTTGAAAACGATAGGTCTTATTGGGGGTGCTAACATAGATTACTTCACACATTCCATTGCAGAATCGGAAGCTTGCAACACAATCTGTCTGGTCCTTGCCTTTGATAAGGATCATTTGATTTCGGGTATCTGTGTCCATATGGCATCGCTATCCTTCATTTATATACACTCGTTGAACGAAGCGTTATATATTCCCTACATGTTAAATCAGATGGCTGGCGGTCACCTATTTTTTACGCTTAACTTCCTTTGCTGCCTAAATTCCTGAATAAAACGAAAAGGCCACTGGACAAATACCAGTGACCTACGTTTGGTGGAGCATTCTCCACAGCACTCGAACCCAACACTTCCTCACGGGTGACCGTTTTGGCATCGTCCGTGAAGTTGAAGTTGAGCACGACC
>ERZ506995.313-NODE-313-length-18958-cov-5.262286_pt1 | contig 18958 bp, 17 predicted proteins | sample MGYA00512883_ERZ506995 | MGnify/ENA metagenome assembly ERZ506995
TCTATTATGTCACACCGCCAACTGATAAGCAGAAGGCAGGTATCGAGAACTTCCTTATGAAAGAGTATGGAAGCAAGGCGGTACAGCTTTCTATGGTGGAGAAAAAAGAATTGATAGGTGGATTTGTCATAAGAACGGGAGACCGCGAGTACGACAGAAGCATTCTGGGCAGGTACAAATCCCTTAGACAGAAACTGGTTATGAGGTGATAAATTGAGTTCAATTAGTTCAGAGGATATTATTTCTATACTCAAAGAAGAGATAGAGAATTATGATTTTGACTCCAGGGACAAAGAAGTCGGTAAGGTCATCTATGTAGGTGATGGAATCGTAACCGTATACGGTATAGACAATGCCATGTACGGTGAGATCGTTGTTTTTGAGAATGGTGTCAAAGGTATGGTTCAGGATATCAGAAGAACAGAGATAGGATGTATTCTGTTCGGTCGTGATACAGGAATCAAAGAAGGAACAAAGGTCAGCAGAACGGGAAAGCGTGCAGGCATCCCTGTAGGCGATGCATTTATCGGACGTATAGTTGATGCCCTTGGAGCACCTATAGATGGAAAGGGCAGCATAGAGTCAACGGATTATCGTCCAATAGAGAATCCGGCTCCAAGCATAGTTGATCGTAAGTCGGTCAACCAGCCGCTTCAGACAGGAATCCTCTCGATAGATGCCATGTTCCCAATCGGAAGAGGACAGAGAGAGCTGATCATAGGAGACAGACAGACAGGTAAGACATCCATAGCGATAGATACCATTCTGAATCAGAAGGGCAAGGATGTCATCTGTGTATATGTGGCTATAGGCCAGAAGGCTTCAACAATAGCCAAGGTTGTAAATAACCTGAACAAATATGATGCCATGGACTACACGATAGTCGTTGCATCTACAGCAAGTGATTCAGCACCACTTCAGTATATTGCGCCTTATTCAGGTACAGCGATCGCTGAGTATTTCATGCATAAGGGCAAGGATGTGCTGATCGTGTACGATGATCTGTCAAAGCACGCTGTTGCTTACAGAACATTGTCACTGCTTCTCGGACGTTCACCAGGACGTGAGGCATATCCTGGAGATGTATTCTATCTCCATTCAAGACTTCTTGAGAGATCAAGTAAGCTTAAGGATGAGCTTGGCGGAGGCTCCATCACAGCCCTTCCTATTATCGAGACACAGGCAGGCGATGTATCTGCTTATATACCTACAAATGTTATATCTATCACAGATGGACAGATATTCCTCGAGAGCGATCTGTTCTTCTCAGGTATGAGACCTGCTGTCAACGTCGGTCTGTCGGTATCACGAGTTGGTGGTGCAGCGCAGACAAAGGCGATGAAGAAGGCCGCAGGAAGTATCCGTATCGATCTGGCACAGTACAGAGAGATGGAGGTGTTCACACAGTTCAGTTCAGATCTTGATGAGAACACCAAGGAACAGCTTCAGTATGGCAAGGGACTTATGGAGCTTTTAAAGCAGCCTCTGTGTAATCCGCTGTCAATGGCCGAGGAGGTTATCATTCTGGTAGCAGCTACCAATAAGGTATTCCTTCCAGTTGAGGTTTCAGAGGTCAAGAAGAAGAAACTTGAGATGCTTGAATACTTCCACAGTGCCCATAAGGATATCGTGGATGAGATCGAGGAGAAGCAGGTGCTTACCGATGAGCTGAAGGACAAGATAGTCGCAGCCGCTAAGGAGTTTATCGAGAGATAGATCTCAGGAGAAATAAGAAGATTCGTTGAGAGGTGATTTGATTGGCAAATACCAAAGAAATCCAGAATAGAATAAAGAGTATCAAGGATACTCAGAAGATCACCAATGCAATGTATATGATCTCATCTTCCAAGCTTAAAAAGGCGAGGACAGATCTTGAGAACACGGAGCCTTACTTCTACACACTCCAGGTTGCTCTTGCCAGAATGCTCAGACATGTTCCTGAGATGGAGCATCTGTATTTCGACAGCAGAGAGGGAATCAAGGAAGAGGACAGAAGGCGAGGTTATCTGGTCATTACCGCCGACAAAGGTATGGCTGGTGCCTACAACCACAATGTAATCAAGATCGCTGAGCAGGAGCTTGCAGCCCACCCAAACAGTGAGCTGTATGTAGTCGGCCAGGTGGGAAGACACTACTTCGCAAAGAAGGGAGTGCCTATAGATATACATTTCCAGTATACAGCGCAGAATCCTAGTCTTCACAGAGCCAGAGTCATAGCGGACAAGATGCTTGAGAACTATGAGAATGGCGATATAGATGAGGTATACATCATATATACCAACATGAAGAGCAGTGTGGTCGTTGAACCGCAGATGATACAGCTCCTCCCTATGAAGAGGACTGACTTCGCAGGCGTTCCTGCGGATGTGTTCCACGAGGAGATTACCATGGAGCCTTCACCGAAGGCAGTGCTTGACCGAATCGTACCAAACTGTGTCATGGGATATATATACGGCGCTCTGGTAGAGTCCTTCTGCAGTGAGCAGAACAGCCGAATGATGGCGATGGACTCAGCCACAAAGAGTGCCAAGGAGATGCTGGATGATCTCAATATCAAATACAACAGAGCAAGGCAGGCAACCATAACGCAGGAGATCACAGAGATCGCGGGCGGCGCCAGAGCTCAGAGAGACAGGAGCTAATAAGCTCAATAAATAATTGTAAAGGAGGTCTGATGTTTTGAAAAATGGTAAGATAGTACAGGTCATGGGACCTGTCGTAGACGTAGAATTTCCAGACAACGATCTGCCATACATCAAGGATGCTCTTGAAGTAGATAATCATGGAAAAAAATGTGTTATGGAAGTAGCACAGCACGTAGGAAATAATACAGTAAGATGTATCATGCTGTCCGCCAGCGAGGGACTTTCAAGAGATATGGAAGTCGTTGCGACCGGATCAGGAATCAAAGTTCCAGTAGGAAATCAGACACTTGGACGTCTGTTCAACGTGCTTGGTGAGACAATAGATGGCAAGGAGGATCTCTCAGACACAGAGCACTGGGTAATCCACAGAGAGCCGCCAACATTTGAGAATCAGAGTCCTGTCATCGAGATACTTGAGACAGGTATCAAGGTCATAGATCTTCTTGCACCTTACTCAAAGGGTGGTAAGATCGGTCTGTTCGGCGGTGCCGGAGTTGGTAAGACAGTCCTTATCCAGGAGCTTATCCAGAATATCGCATCCGTACATGGTGGATACTCAATATTCACCGGTGTTGGAGAGCGTTCAAGAGAGGGAAATGATCTGTGGACAGAGATGAGCGAGTCAGGCGTTATCGACAAGACCGCCCTGGTGTTCGGACAGATGAATGAGCCACCTGGAGCCAGAATGAGAGTTGCAGAGACAGGACTTACAATGGCAGAGTATTTCCGTGATGTAAATCATCAGGATGTGCTTCTGTTCATCGACAATATATTCAGATTTACACAGGCAGGTTCAGAGGTTTCATCACTTCTTGGACGTATGCCATCAGCCGTTGGTTATCAGCCAACACTTGCAAATGAGATGGGTGAGCTTCAGGAGCGAATCGCTTCTACCAAGGAAGGATCAGTCACGTCAGTCCAGGCCGTATATGTGCCAGCCGATGACCTTACAGATCCTGCCCCAGCCACAACATTTGCGCATCTGGATGCAAATACAGTTCTTTCAAGAAAGATCGTTGAGCAGGGTATCTATCCGGCAGTAGATCCGCTGGAGTCAAGCTCACGAATTCTTGAGGCTGATATAGTCGGCGAGGAGCATTACAATGTTGCAAGACGTGTACAGGAGATACTTCAGAAGTACAAGGAGCTGCAGGATATCATCGCAATCCTCGGTATGGAGGAGCTGTCAGATGAGGATAAGCTTACAGTTACCAGAGCCAGAAAGGTTCAGAGATTCCTGTCACAGCCATTCCATGTTGCTGAGAACTTCACAGGTATTCCTGGAAAGTATGTAAGTCTCAAGGATACGATCAAGGGCTTCAAGATGATCGTTGACGGTGAGATGGACGAGTATCCTGAGTGGGCATTCTTCAATGTAGGTACTATAGAGGAAGTAAAGGAAAAGGCCGAGAAAGGTCAGTAAAGGAAGTGCGTAGATGAATACATTTTATCTGAGAGTTATTTCCAGCAATAAGATATTCTTCGAAGGCCGAGTAGAGAAGATCATTCTTCCACTTGAAGATGGAGAGAAAGCGGTTCTTGCACATCACGAGAACATGGTCATAGCCACCAGCATAGGCGAGATCAGGATTACCACCAGCAAGGGTGAGCAGGTAGTCGGTGTTGTCGGTGAGGGCTTTGTTCAGATAGTAAATAACCGAGTTGTCCTTATCGTGGATTCCGCAGAGAAGCCGGAGGATATCGACAGGGTCAGAGCCAAGGAGGCAAAGATCAGAGCGGAAGAGAGACTCAGACAGAAAGAGAGTCTGAAGGAATACAAGCAGAGCGAGGCATCACTTGCCCGTGCACTCACAAGACTCAAAGTAACAGAAAAGATATAAAACCCAGCGCAGAAACCCCAAGCGCCTGCTTGCAGGCATTTTGGGGGTTCAAGCGGTTTTAACGAGAAGTCGTTCGGCGTAAGCCGAACATAGGGCGCGTCAGCGCGGGACTTCGAGTCTATTATAAAAGGCAGTGCCAGCAGCGGGACGATGAAACCGATGTGGCGTTGCCTTTTTATGTGCAGACACAATAGGTAAAATGTTACTTGACAACTTTTGCCTTTACTGAGAAAATTACTAGATAGTATATGGTGAACTGTATATACAGTGAACTATGTATATAAGAGTTTATGAAAAAGAGGACGTGTGCATGTATATGCACACATTTTTGAGTTAAAGGTATTTGGTTAGAGGTATTTATGTTAAGATTTATTTGGGTAATAGTTTCGTGCTTGTTTCTGATCATGTACTATGTGCCAAAGATGTCGTATTATGCTAGACACCCGGAAAAATATGGTGAAGATATATGTTATCAGATGGCACAGGTTATGTGCAATCATGTGAGACGTCGTGCTTTTATCAAGACGGTTGCCACGGGTATGGAGAACCTTCCTAAGGAGGGTGGATATATCATGTATGCCAATCATCAGGGTAAGTATGATGTACTGGGAGTTATAGTTTCCCATGACAAACCGATTACGTATGTCATGGATGCCAAGAGGTCGAAGCTGTTCATAGCAGATCAGCTTACGGATCTTGTGAAGGCACAGAGACTTGACAAGGAAGACATAAAGCAGCAGGTACAGGTTATAAACGATGTATCCACGGAGATCAAGGCGGGAAGGAGATATATTTTATTCCCGGAGGGAGGATACGATCACAGTCACAATGAGCTCAAGGAGTTCATGCCGGGAAGCTTCAAGATCGCCAAGAAGGCGAAGTGTCCTATCGTTCCAGTCGTGCTGTATGATTCCTTCAAGCCATTTGAGGGATGGTCACTGAGGCGTGTGACGACACAGCTTGCATTTCTGGAGCCGATCCCATATGAGGTTATAGCTGATAAGACTACCACAGAGATCAGGGATATGGTCGTTGACAAGATCCAGAGGAAGCTTGATACGATGGAGACAATGAATTGTTGGTAACGATATATGGATAATTATTCTGAACGGGCAGGTCATGTTGATGATCTGCCCGTTCGGGGGTTACGGAAGCTTGGTGTTGACTATATCAAATCAGGTGAATACAATATAAAAGGGTATTTAACCACAAAAACAAGGATTGGGAAGTAGAGATATGGGACAGAGTAAAGAGAGAAACAGTAATGAAAAAAGCGGATTCCTCAAGAAGCTTATAATAGTTCTGGCAGTGGCGATCGTGGTAGTATTTGCGGTATTTTATGTGATCTATTACAGATTTTCATATCAGGCGGACAAGCTGGCAAAGGAGACCGCCCGCATATACGCATTTGGCGATGGCGGAGAGATGGCTGACATGATAGCCCCGGGATACGTGAAGAAGTTTGAGGATTCGTCAAAGGTTTTGTCGGTGAGTGACATACAGGACATATATATAAACAAGTTCAGAGCGTATACAGATGAGCAGGTCGGGGATATAGATACGATCGAGTGCAAGGTCACCGATATACAGGCGGTGAGCAATATAGAGGATGTGCAGCAGCAATTTGCGGACAACGGAGTTAAGGGCGTGTCCCAGTACAGAAGTGTGGAAGCCGACTGGATAGTGACAGGCAAGGATGGCGGCGAGGTCACGGTACACGTTCAGGAATGTATGTTGAAGTGCGACGATGGCTGGTATGTGGACTATGTCCGTATGCCGGATGAAATAGACAGCATGAGTACGCCGGTCGATTCCGGGGATGCTGACAGTGAGGAGACAACAGAGGCGGAGACCACTGAATAATATTGTGTGTATAAGATTGGAAGGGCATACAGTATACAAGAAAGAAGGCTGACAAAAAATGTATGATGTGAGATCCATGAAGGCAGAGGACTTCATAGATGATGGCGAGATCCGTGAGACGCTGGACTATGCGGATCAGAACAAGGACAATGAGGAGCTTATCGACAGTATCATAGAGAAGGCAAAGCTCAGGAAGGGGCTTACCCACAGGGAGGCATCCGTGCTTCTTGCGTGTGAGATGCCGGACAAGATAAATGAGATATATGATCTGGCGGAGCAGATCAAGAAGGACTTCTACGGCAACAGAATAGTTATGTTCGCGCCGTTGTATCTGTCCAACTACTGTGTAAATGGGTGTGTGTATTGTCCGTATCACATCAAGAATAAGCATATAGCTAGAAAGAAGCTCACCCAGGAAGAGGTGAGACGGGAGGTCATAGCACTGCAGGATATGGGTCACAAGAGACTGGCCATTGAGGCCGGTGAGGATCCTCAGATGAATCCTATCGAGTACATCCTGGAGTGTATAGACACGATATACAGCATCAAGCACAAGAACGGTGCAATAAGGCGTGTAAATGTAAATATAGCGGCGACCACAGTGGAGAACTACAGGAAGCTGCACGAGGCAGGAATTGGAACGTACATCCTCTTCCAGGAGACCTACGATAAGGAAGCGTATGAGAAGCTTCATCCATATGGACCGAAGCATGACTATGCATATCACACAGAGGCTATGGACCGTGCTATGGAAGGTGGTATAGACGATGTGGGTCTGGGAGTGCTCTTTGGTCTGGACAAGTATAGGTACGAATTTGCGGGGCTGCTGATGCATGCGGAGCACCTTGAGGCTGTTCATGGAGTTGGTCCGCACACCATCAGTGTGCCAAGAGTCAAGAAGGCTGACGACATAGATCCTGAGGCATTTGACAACGGAATAAGCGACGATGTATTCTGCAAGATCGCAGCATGTATCAGAATCGCCGTTCCTTATACAGGAATGATAATCTCCACAAGGGAGAATCCAACGGTCAGGGATGAGATCATAAGGCTTGGAGTGTCGCAGATAAGCGGTGGTTCAAAGACCAGTGTGGGTGGCTACTATGAGCCGGAGCCAGAGGATGAGAAGTCGGAGCAGTTCGATGTCAGCGACACGAGAACTCTGGATCAGGTTGTGAACTGGCTGATGACCAAGGGCTATATACCATCGTTCTGTACGGCATGTTACAGAGAGGGCAGAACCGGCGACAGGTTCATGAGCCTGTGCAAGAGCGGACAGATACAGAACTGCTGTCATCCGAACGCACTCATGACGCTGGAGGAATATCTGGTGGATTATGCTTCGCCGGAGACCGCGGAGATAGGCAGGAGACTCATACAGGATGAGCTGAAGAATATTCCGAATGAGAAAGACAGACAGATAGTGGTCGAGAGACTTGACAGGATAAAGCACGGAGACAGAGATTTTAGATTCTAACACATTGTGGAGGAGCAAAATGAGTTTAAACGATACACCGTCGGCAAACAGAGTGCATATAGGTTTCTTTGGATGCAGGAACGCAGGCAAGTCCAGTCTGGTAAATGCAGTGACGGGGCAGAGCCTTGCTGTTGTGTCGGATGTGGCGGGAACCACCACGGATCCGGTGTACAAGTCCATGGAGCTGCTTCCGCTTGGACCGGTGGTCATCATAGATACACCGGGAATAGACGATACCGGCGAGCTGGGTGAACTCAGGGTGTCGAAGACCAGGCAGGTGCTTGCGAAGATAGATGTCGCTGTGCTCGTAGTTGATGGCACGGCTGGATTGTCCGCGTCGGACAGGGAGCTCACAGAGCTTTTCAAAGAGAAGAATATAAATTATATAATTGCGTACAATAAGAGTGATCTAGTTAAGGATGATACACAGGTTCAGAATTCAGCGGAGAATTCCATATGGGTCAGCGCAGAGCGCAGACAGGGAATAGAGGAGCTGAAGGAATTGATAGGAAAGCTCACGGTGACAGACACCATGACCAGGAGACTGGTCGGAGATCTGATACAGCCGGGTGATATGGTGGTGCTGGTCATACCGATAGATTCTGCAGCTCCGAAGGGCAGGCTGATACTTCCGCAGCAGCAGGTCATAAGGGATGTTCTTGAGACCGGAGCTACGGCTGTGGTGTGCAGGGACACGGAGCTTGAGGATACTCTTAGACGGCTGGAGGGGAAGGTATCTCTGGTGGTCACTGACTCCCAGGCATTTGCAAAGGTTATGAAGATCGTGCCGTATGACATATATCTGACGTCATTCTCAATACTGATGGCAAGATTTAAAGGGCAGCTTGATGCGGCGGTAAATGGCGCATATGTCCTGGACAGGCTGAGGGATGAAGGCCAGCGTACAGATGCGGACAGCAGACCTCCAAGGATACTCATAGCTGAGGGCTGCACCCATCACAGACAGTGTGATGATATAGGAACTGTGAAACTGCCGAGATGGATACGCAGATACACGGGACTTGAGCCTGAATTTACATTTGTCAGCGGAACGGAATTCCCGGAGGATCTGACAGGATATGATCTGGTGATACACTGCGGAGGCTGTATGCTGAATGAACGCGAGATGAAGAGTCGTCAGGGAAGGGCGGAGCAGCAGAGTATCCCGATGACGAATTATGGAACTGCTATAGCTCATATGAATGGGATTCTTGACAGGAGTCTGAGGATTTTTCAGACAAAGACGGATATATAAATATTTGGATGAAAGGTGATCGATATGGCAAAGACAGGTTTGGTACTTGAGGGCGGCGGCCAGAGAGGCATATATACCGCCGGAGTCCTGGATGTGTTCATGGACAATGATATAGAGGTCGACGGTGTCATAGGGGTGTCGGCGGGAGCCATACATGGACTCTCCTATGTGGCGAGACAGAGAGGGCGCAACATGCGTTACAATATGAAGTACAGGAACAACAAGCACTACATGAGCCTGTACTCCCTTTTAACTACAGGAGATATATGTGGTGAGCAGTTCTGCTACCACGATATCCCGGAGAAACTGGATCCACTTGACTACGATGCATTCCTTGCAAATCCTACGAAGCTCTATGTGGGATGTTCTAATCTGGATACAGGAGAGGCGGAGTATCTGGAGTGTACAGATATGAGAAAGCCTGAGGATGTGAATAAGGTGAGGGCTTCGGCATCCCTCCCACTGGTGTCCAATATTGTAGAGGTTGATGGAATGAAGCTGCTGGATGGAGGTGTATCCGACAGCATACCGATATTTGCATTCAGAAGGATGGGCTACAGGAGAAATATAGTAGTTCTGACAAGACCGGAGGGATACCGCAAGGGCCCGGACAAGATGCTCAGGCTGGAGGCCGGAAGGTACAGGGAGTACCCTGAGTTCGTTAAAAGATGTCACATGAGACACATGTATTACAACAAGACCCTGGACAAGCTGGAGGAGCTTGAAAAGGAGGGTGATACGTTGATAATCAGACCGAGTGAGACTATAGAGATATCAAGGCTTGAGAAGAAGCCGGAGATGATCGAGGCCATGTATGAGCTGGGTGTGTACGATGCAAAGGAGAAATTGCAGCAGGTTAAGAAATTCCTGCGTGAGAGTAAGGAAGAAAGCAGGGACTACACACATGGACAGGCGCAGCAACAGACGGCGGTTACACAGCAGACCCGATAATGGAATATATGACATATTGATACTTTCGGGAATGGACATTCCTGAGAGTGTGGATACACAGAAGAAGGCACAGGAGAATCACAGCAAAATGGCTGAGACTCCTGTGCCTTCGCTCATACTGTCACTTTCGGTATCTACAATATTCACCATGCTGATTGCAACCTCCTACAATATTGTGGACACTTATTTTGTCTCAGATCTTGGAGAAAGCAGTGTGGCCGCAGTGGGGATCATGTTCTCTGTTATGGCATTGATACAGGCTGTGGGTTACACCTGGGGCATGGGAGCTGGAAGTGAGATAGCGAGACTTCTCGGTAAGCAGAAGAAACGCGAGGCAGAGCAGACGCTTGCCACGGCGCTGGCGGGAGGAATACTGTCGGGCGCGGTCATGGCGGTTATATTTGCCGTGTTCAGGGAGGATGTGGTAAGACTTCTGGGGGCCACGGACACAAGTCTTGCTCCTGCTGGGCAGTATGGAATATATATCATGCTCGCGGCTCCGGTCATGTGCGGTGCCTATGTTCTGAACAATGCCCTGCGGGCTGAGGGGCAGCCGTATCTTGCCCTGCTGGGTATTCTGGCAGGAGGACTGTCAAATGCGTTATTTGACTATATATTGGTGAGAGTGCTTGGACTTGGAATAGCCGGTGCAGGCATAGCGACCCTTGCCGGACAGGGGATAAGCCTTGCCATAATGTATATATGTGTCAGGTCAAGGTGCAGCGTGGTAAGGCTGCATATATCAGATTTGTGGAGCTTCAGATATGGGGTGCGTATAGTGAGAACAGGGCTGCCATCCTTCCTGAGGCAGGGGCTCATGTGCTTTGCGGCGGTCATGATCAGCAGAAACTGCAGACAGTACGGTGATGGAGCCATGGCGGGAATCACGGTTGCAAATAAGATATTTGCGGTCACATTTGCCGTGCTGGTGGGCTATGGGCAGGGATTTGCCCCGGTGTGCGGGTTTGCCTATGGTGCAGGACTTGAATCCAGAGTGAAAAGGTCGCTGAGATTTACCATGATAACTGCGGTGATATTCATGTGCGCTATGGGTGCTGCAACTTGGGTGTGGGCATCCGGGCTGGCCGGAGTATTCCTGAGGGACGGTGGCAAGCAGTCTCTACAGCTTGCGGCGCTGTCGCTCCGGGCGCATGCCATATCCATGCCGTTTGCAGCTGTGTGTCTGGTGACCGGAATGTACTATCAGGCTCTTGGAGCATATGGAAAAGCCACCCTCATATCCGCCCTGCGGCAGGGAGTATGTTTTATACCATTGGTATTCATACTGCCGCGCATGTATGGCGTAGATGGAGTGGCTTTTGTCCAGGCCGCCGCCGATGTGCTGGCGGGGATTGTCTCGGCCTTTTATCTGCTATATACAAATGAAAAATAGTCCGTGTTTATCATCTCGTCCGATATATACAGCCGGTTTTCAACCTCCTCGATCATCTGATCCACGTATCCATCAGGGATCTGTGACTCAGGGACGAAGTAAGAGGTCTCCCCCGTGCTGGCATCGTACCTGACCTTGTCGGTCATAAAGCTTTGATCCGCGAAGATCACAAGCTCATCGGAATCGGACAAAATGTTGCGTCCTGCCAGGAGTCTTGAGTCAAAGTCGGCTCCGAGAAGGTTTAACACAGTTGGAAGTATGTCCACACTGGAGCAGAGCTTGTCGACAACTACAGGCTTCTCCATGGATGAGCTCCATATACCAAACTGGTTGTGGTGAAGCTCAAAGTCATCATTCTCTATGTCCTTGCCCGCAAGCTCGTTGTAGGTGCCGTCGCTGAGTCCGTAAGGATAGTGGTCAGGTGCCACGATGAACAGAGTGTTGTCCAGCTTGCCAGTCTCTTCCAGCTTATCCATCAGGAATTCCAGAGCCTTGTCAAGCTCCATCTGGGCTGCAACATAGGCTATGGCCTCATCTGAGTACCCTTTTCCGGAGAGGACATTCTCGGCTCCCTCCCTGTTAATCATGCATATATACTGATTGTCGTAATTGTAAGGCAGATGGCCGGAGAAACTCATAAAATACATGTTAAATTTGTCATCCTGAATGAAATCCCCATACACAGCCTCCATACATTCGAGATCGGAATACATAACGTGGTCAGGAATATCCAATCCTGCGCCGATGGCCTTGAAGGTGGTGTAGCCCATATTCGGATGGGTTCTTGTTCTGTCGTAGTATGTGGCATCAAAGTCGTGGTAGCCGTAGCTCTTGTAGCCCTGTGCGTTCAGCATATTGCCGAGGGCGTATGGCTGATAGGTGTCCGCGGATGCCTCAAAGCTCCATTTGGAGGATGCCGGATACTGGCTGAGGCAGTTGGTATATTCGCCGTCTATGGTGCTGTGATACCACAGTGGGTTGTAGAAGTTAGTAAATTCAAAGCCTTCGTGATAAATCTTGTACAGTGTCGGTGTGGCCTCCCTGGATATTCCATATGTACTGAGACTTTCAGCGGTGACAAATACCACATTGTACCCCTCGAACATGCCGGTGTATTCGTCCGTGTAAGTTGGCTGTACCCCCGAGAAATATGCCGTCAGGCTTTTAAGCTCCTCGTCATCTGTCTGATTGTACAGACTTTGGAAATCTATGCTTTCATCGACCTGCGGAACATATACAGGCTCGTCGGCCTGGGTTGATCCTGCCGCCTGATCTGAGCCGCCGGTCTGAGAAGCTGATGAAAAATCTGTCTCGTCCGCAGATGCGGCATTGATATCTGATGCGGCAGTCTGTGCATCTGACTGATTATCTCCAATATCTGCAAGCTCAAATGTCTTGCTCTGGCTGCTCTGAGTCACCATGGTCACACAGTCTCTTCCCGTGGTGACCATGACTCCAAGCTTGTTCATGGACAGTTCAAGTACATAGCGTCCGTGGAACAGCGCATATGGAGTGTAGGCCGCAGTCCCGTGCACTGTCAGAATACAGATGGCAAGTACCCATGCAGCTGCGGAGATACCCAGCTGCACCAGCACTGCCCTGAGCACACCAGGCTTCTGCCCGATGCGGCATCTGCCAAATGAAAACCAGAACCTGTTCATGATGATAAGACATATAAGTGGCAGCAGGAACAGCAGTATGATATACCAGTTGGATCGCAATGCTGAAAAAAGCACAGTCCTGAAGTTCATAGCATCCTGGGCACCGCCGATGGACACCAGACTCAAAAATGTTCTGAATATCTTATAGTATACAAATTGTGCAATATAGTAGATCGTAAATATACTCCACAGCAGGTAGGCTATGGCTGCATTTGCATATCTGTGCCAGAAGGAGGTCAGTGCTGACAGGGTAAGTCCGCATGCCAGCGCAAATGTCAGGGGATGTAGTATGCTGCTGCCTGCAGATCCATAAATTGCAATGTGAAACAGGAGCTCCATATAAATAAAGGCCAGCGGAAAGAATATGGAACGCCACAGCAGACCACTGTGTCTGCTTTGAGTTGTATCTGTTTTCATCTGGCATCTCCTTATTCGTGTGCGAGTATGTCGTCAAGTGCGCCCCTCACTCCTATAGGATCTGTGACCAGAAGAGTGTGGAAACCAAGCTTTGCGGCGGCATCGAGATTCGCCTGCCTGTCATCAAGAAAAATGGATTCCTCAGGGACAAGGTTATATTTGTTGCAGAGATGCTCATAGATGGCGGCGTCTGGCTTGGTCACGTGGTATTCATAGGAGACCACTCTTCCGTCCGTGTAAGGCAGGAAGTGGAATCTAGGCGTGTGGAGTGCAAACAGTCTTCTTGGGTAGTTGGACAGGAGGTAGATGTTGTAACCTCTGGACTTGAGATCCTTGAGCCACATGTCGGCTCCCGGGAACATGTCCACCACTTCATCGAGATTGTTCATGAACAGGTCTATGTAGCTGCTGCATTCCGGGCTGAGTTCCTTGAAACGTTTGATGAGCTCTGGCTCAGGCATATCGTCCAGGTCAAAATGATTCCACATAGGGTGGTTTATCATGTTGTGATCAAGAGTATCTATCACGTCCGCTGGTATGCCAAGCTTCTCCATGGTGCTTTTCCAGTGGAAGTCTACGAGGACCATGCCAATATCAAAGATTATATTTTTCATATGTATATTCCTTTCGTGTCGTATGCTGCCGTATAAGTGCAGATTATGTCGTCACAGAAATTTTAACTCATAAAAGGACAAAAATATACTCAAATATTTGCGGAAATGCTGACAAATACCTAATATGCTTGTTTACAGTTTTCCGGTCACAGTGTTACAATGATTAAATCGGCAATGTAAGGGGAAATACAGTGTATGATATACGTATTTGTGGACTTTGAAATGAATATGATAGATTCAGAGTATAAGAAGGAAAAGAAAATATGTAAGAGCGAGATCATAGAGATCGGTGCAGTTAAACTGGATGAAGATTATAATGAGATAGATTCGTTTAAGAGTTATGTGAAGCCGGCATATGGAACCATGGCTTCGCGTATAATAAAGCTCACAGGAATAACAGATGATATGGTGGAGGATGCTCCTTCATATGCTTTTGCCATGGGGAGCTTTATAGAGTGGTGTGCTGATGCCGATGTGATATACGCATGGAGTGAGAATGACCTGAGACAGCTCCGCAAGGAGGCCAGGCTGAAGGAATACACGCACCCCGGGCTGGAAAGTATCATATCAAGGTGGAAGGATTTCCAGAAGGAATATGCCAAGCTCATAGGAACGTCAAGAAGGATATCACTGTCGGACGCTGTGTTTTATCTGGGAGAAAACTTTCAGGGGGCAGAGCATGATGCCCTGTGGGATGCCAGGAATACCGCTGAGGTGTTCAAGCTCTCAAAGGATGAGAAGAATTTTTTCAGGATCATGGCCCCGGTCATCGATGTGTACAAGCCCAAGAAGAATCTGACATATTCCCTGTCCGAGGCATTTGGAGATATACATCTGGATGAATAGATATGTAATTGATGACTACATAGAATAATAATGTGGATTATTAGGAGGACTTCATGAACTGGAATAAGAGGGATACAGTGAGGACCGTGATTATATTGTGCGGTGTGGTGCTGTTTGCATATGTACTGTTTAATTTTGATAAGGTGTCCAGTATGTTCAGCTGGCTCATCAATATACTCATGCCATTTGTCATAGGATTTGCCATAGCATTTGTGGTGAATGTACCTATGAAGGGACTTGAAAAGGTATTGTTTAAGAATAAAGACAGCAGACTGTACAGGTTCAGGAGACCAGTGTGCCTCATACTGTCGTTCCTGTGCATAATAGCTGTTCTCACGTTTGCAATAACTATGATCATACCTGAGATGTCCAAGACTATAACTATGTTTGCAGAGAAGCTGCCATCGGCCATGGATGATATACAGAGGAAGGCGATCAAGCTGATGAAGGACCAGCCGGAGATAGTTGATAAGATAAAGAGTATCAATATTAATTGGGATGCACTTATATCAAATGTGGTTGGTATTGTGAAGAACGGCGGCAGCAGTGTATTGTCTTCCACGTTCTCCATTGCCAGCAGTGTGGTAGGCGCCGTGGTCGATGTTCTGGTGGGACTGTTCTTTGCGTGCTACATACTGGCTCAGAAGGAGACTCTGGAGAAGCAGGTAAAGGGTGTATTGTATGCGGTGTTCAGGGAAGAAAAGGCGGACCGATTCATTCAGACTTGTGTTCTTGCGGATAAGACCTTCTCCAAGTTCATCTCAGGTCAGTGCCTTGAGGCGTGCATACTTGGACTTATGTTTTTCATTACGATGACCATATTCCGTATTCCGTATGCGCTTACGGTCAGCATCATCATAGCAGTATTTGCACTGATCCCGGTTGTTGGAGCATTTGTTGGATGTTTTGCCGGAACGATTATGATCCTGGTAGAGGATCCGAAGCGTGCCATAGTGTTTCTGATCATATTTGTCGTGTTGCAGCAGATAGAGGGAAACTTCATATATCCTCATGTTGTTGGCGGTTCGGTGGGACTTCCATCTATATGGGTACTTGTGGCGGTCATGCTTGGAGGTGATATGTTGGGCATTCTGGGTATGCTCATATTTGTACCGCTTTTCTCCGTCCTGTATGCGATGTCTGAAGAATATGTGGTTAAGAGACTCAGAGACAAGGGCATATCGTGGAGGAAATATAATCTGGCATGCAACATCCCCGAGGGGCGATGGAATGGAAGGCTGGATGAGGAATGTGCGTCTGATGTCAGCAAGGTGGACGCCGGGCAGACCGGGACGAATGAGTCAAATGCACCGGGCAGTACAGCCGGAAGCGGCAATTCTGGGAAAAACAACACAAGCAGAAACAATACGGGAAGAAATAGCTCAGAAAGAAATAACATAGAAAGAAACAATACAGGCAGAAACAGTAACAGAAATAAAAACTACAAGAAGAGAAAGAAATAACGGCTCATATATGGCATCATCTGTGTGGTGATACATATAGCCGTTCAGAAAGAAGGATATACACATGTACAGAGACATAGCGAAATTGGTTTTATACAGAGATCTTGGTGAGGACAGCATACTTATGAAGCTGTCTGGAATATTTGAGGATTTTGATCTCAAGAGGTGTGAGAATGCGGAGCTGTGTGCCCGGATTTATGATCAGATCAAGAGACTGCTCGATCTTGCGACCAGCTATGGATTCGACAAGAATCTGTGGCACAACTATCTGGCATTTATACTTATCACCAATGAGAACTCATTTAGTATAACAAGTGAGAAGGTAGGAGCAAATGACGGAACAGTTAATTATTTTGCAAAGAATGATTTCAGGATATTCAAGAAGCTGTTCGACTTTGATTTCTCAGAGATAGAGAGCGCACTTGGAATAGATTGTTTCTCAACTATCAACAATTACAAGTCTATTGGCAAGAAGGAGAGAATGTACAATAAGAATGTCAGCGAGAAGGTTCAGGCTGTCAGCAATGCGATAGAGGAGGCTGAGAACGAGGACCAGATATTTGACATAGTGACATCATTCTACAAGGCATATGGTGTTGGTATGTTCGGTCTCAACAAAGCGTTCAGGATCACCCGTGAGCATGGAGATCTGGAGTTTGTACCTATAAATAACACAGAGGATGTCATGCTGGATGATCTCATCGGATATGAGATCCAGAAGAAGAAGATCGTGGACAACACTGAGGCATTTGTGGAGGGCCGCAAGGCGAACAATGCACTTCTCTTTGGTGACAGTGGAACAGGAAAGTCAACCACGATCAAGGCGATCATCAACGAGTACTATGACAGAGGACTTCGTATGATAGAGATATACAAGCATCAGTTTCAGGATCTGTCGCAGGTCATATCGCTTATCAAGAACAGAAATTACAGATTTATCATATACATGGATGACCTTTCATTTGAGGAATTTGAGATAGAGTACAAGTACCTCAAGGCTGTCATCGAGGGTGGACTTGAGATCAGACCTGACAATGTGCTCATATATGCCACATCCAACCGCCGTCATCTCATCAAGGAGACATGGAACGACAGGAATGATATGGAGAATAACAATGGTATTCACAGAAGTGATACCATTCAGGAAAAGCTGTCACTGGTCAACAGATTCGGAGTCACGATCAGCTACAGCGCACCTTCACAGAAGGAATACTTTGAGATCGTCAAGGGACTTGCTGAGAAGGAGCACATCACCATGGACGAGAAGGAGCTCTGCGCAGAGGCAAACAAGTGGGAGCTTGCACATGGCGGCATAAGCGGACGTACTGCACAGCAGTTTATCAACTACCTTAAGGGGCAGGGATTGTAAAAATAATTGCTGTTGAACTACGGTTTATATTTTGTTATTATTAAGTTAATTTTGTAGAGCAAGATACTTTGATAAGGAGTGTGGAAAGATGATAGATCTCAGCAGCAAGAAAGGTAAGACACTGGTATCCAGAATAATTGTTGTGGTTCTGTGTATCGCTATGGTTGTTACACTTTTAGTTTCAGCATTCTAATAGGAAAACAGGTCGAATTGGAGAGTAGATATGAGAGGAAAGTTTGGAGAGCACCAGACGGTGCGATCGATACTTAAGAGTCTGCCACGTACTGTCCACGACGATGTGACGAGAGCCGGAATAGGAGATGACTATGCCCGGCTCTTGTTGCGTGATGGGGGTAGCGGAGACACCGGCGCAGCTAAAAGCGTGAATGTTGCGGCTGGTGTGTGCTGTGACAGCGGGTATATGGGACTCAGACTTGATATAGCGAGACTTTACAACAGTATAAGGATTGGCGGATATATGCCATGGGCGGCAGTAGATACCATAGTTATGCCTGATGACGATGAACGACGCATGAAGAAACTGCTCAGAAAGCTTGCGGGCATATGTGTGGAATATAAAGTAGATATTATTACGGGGCATACCGAGGTGAATAATGCTGTATCTGAGCCGGTTATAAGTGTGACTATGATGGGAAGGCATGCAGGTCAGGGCGAGGATATGCAGGAATTGCAGAATATCCAGGGCGTTGGAGCCGGTAAGGCAAGAAGGTATGGTAAGGAATTCTGTAAATTGATCAATAAGTATTGTGAAGAGAATTTAATAGAGCGTCCTGAGGAATTACGTGTCAGGACAGTTGCCAAGAAATCAGTCTTGAAGGTAAGCATCATTCAGAGCATTGACCGCCAGATAGATCTTGATGATTTGGCAGAAGCAAAAGGTTTGGATTTCTCAGAATTGCTTGACGAAATAGAGGCAATCGTTTACAGCGGTACCAAGCTGAATATCGATTATTTCATAGAGGAAGTTGTGGATGATGATCATGTAGATGACATCTACGATTACTTCATGGAGAGCGATACAGATGATTTGAATGTGGCTCAAGATGAATTGGGTGAAGACTACAATGAAGACGAAATTCGACTCGTCAGAATCAAGTTTTTGTCCGAACAAGCCAACTAATCACGTTAAATAGCATTAATAA
>ERZ506995.317-NODE-317-length-18755-cov-8.599198_pt1 | contig 18755 bp, 20 predicted proteins | sample MGYA00512883_ERZ506995 | MGnify/ENA metagenome assembly ERZ506995
TGCAAAACTCTGTACCAGATGATATCCTTCTACACCGCCCATCTTATGGAATCTCCTTTTCGTTGCCACCATATCTTCATACGCATTTTCATTGGTACATCCGATGGTATCTTCAAAAACCGCCTGTTCCGTTTTGGTCCGGTTCATGGCATAATCGATGGCAGCCTCCAGAGAGTCTGCTTTCTGTGTGGTCTTTTCTTTGTCTTTCACATATTCGATAGAACGGTCCAGGCGGTGGACGGGGATAACACTTGTATAAGCCATCCGGCATTACCACTCTTCCTTTACCAGATGCCATGTTTCTTTGGTAAGACGCAGCATTTCCTGAATGCTCTGCTCACTTGCCATTCCAGAAGCATTGGCAACATGGGCGAGCTGATTGGCATTGTTGCATAAGCCTGCAATTTTTCGGAGCAATTCTGGGTGATGCTCACAGGGTTTCGCATGTACCTGTGCTCCTAAAATCAACGAACGCATAAACTCTTCCCGGCTCAGACCGCTTCTTTCGACCTGCTCATTCAGTTCCCTGACTTCCCTTGCGTTAAGCCGTACCGGGATCACATGGTTTCGTTTTCGCATTGCATCACCGTCCCTTCTTTTTTCTCTTCCTCTTTCATCATACCGCCAAGATCCTCATCGGATTTTTTCGCTGCAACCATGCAACAGGTCACTATCACTCCTATAAATCCTCCGCTCATCAATGCGATTACAATCATTACTCCATTTCTTAACATGACTTGATCCTTCCTTTCCATTTCCGTCTGTGTCCGGGGGATTGGGGTTCTCCCCAAAGTGCGTTTGGATATCCAAACGCTATGCTTGCAAAACGAGTACCGCCAGTTTCTGTAGCACCGGATTGACTCGATTCTGATTTATTTTGATTCTTTTATCTGTACCAGTCCATCAAGTGTCGTACAAATGATATGGAGTCTGTCTGCCATACTGATTTCGGTATTCATTGTTCCTGTCACTTCTTTCCCACATACGACTACCATCCGGCATCTCCGTAAAAGGATATGGGACATTCTTCCATATCCCTGCATATCTTCTGCATCAGACTCTTCCAAGAATGGTGAGAATACAAATCTCGGACAGATTGGTACATACCCAAGTTCATAGATTTTTCTGCAATATTTCTGCACTTTTACCCGGCTTTCTTCTGCTGAACAGCACACATAAGCCAGCGCCTGTTCCATACGCTCCATCTCCTTCCTGCATCCAGTTGGATGCCACTCATTTTCTCTATAAAAAACAAGATGTCCAATTGGACATCCCGGCTACTTTTCATCCTCTTTCTGCTCTGCTTCTAATGCAATTTTCACTCTGTCACTTCCCAGTTTGTAGTAGGCATCTGTTACCTCAATTCCCACTGCACGATAACCTGTCATAACCGCTGCAAGGACAGTTGTTCCTGCTCCGACAAACGGGTCCAGGATCAGCCCTCTCGGTTCACAAATCTGGATAACATCTTTCATAAGCTGCAACGGTTTCTCTGTCACATGAATCCGGTTCTGCGGATTGCCATATCGGAAGACGCCCGGCAGACAAGATACCGGACGGTTGATCGGCATCGGTCCGTTACTGCCCCACACAATATATTCAGCCTGCTGGCGGAAACGGCCTTTCTGTGGACGGGAGTTTCCCTTATCCCACACCGCTGTTCCTCGCCAGATCCATCCTGCCCACTGCAATGCATCGGTAATCGATGGATACTGACGCCAGTCAATGAACAGACAGATCGGAGCACCTTTCTTGCAGGCTTTCCGCACATCATAGAGCCATTCAGCCATCCAGTGCGTCCAAGATCTCTGGTCTTTATTATCCCCATCGAAATCCGGAAGTGCATTTGCAGCACTCATACTGCTGTATTTCTGATTTGTAGTACGATTTCTTTCATTCTGTTTTGTTCCACCGGATGCATACGGCGGATCGGTAATAACTGCATCAAAGATTCCCGGCTGGAATGCTTTGACCAGTTTTAATGTATCTCCATGTAATATTTTCCAGTTTTCCCCTTCAGTATATTCCTCCGGGTATGTTCCCTCTTTCATAAGTTCTTCCAAACTCAGGCCATTTGTCATAGGCATCATCCTTTCTTTTCTCAGCGTTCCGGCTGATTTTTCTTCTTTGTTTGTCTTTTCTGGTAGGACTGTGGCGGTTTCAGTTTCTCAGGAACAGAAAAAGCTCTCCACTTTCCATTTTCATATAAGAACATATCTTTTGTGTGGTTATTAAATATATCCCAAGGGAAAATATCCCCTTTAATATAGATATTTCCTCTTACTTCTCCATACACATGGCTTTCTCCACCGATAACAGGTGCATTTACTCCTACCGTATCAATAAATGCTTTTCCACTGATTATCGCATTTTCCTTTATCTCACCGCCACAGATATAACAGTCTCTCTTTGCAACTGCTCTGTCATAAAAAGTGGTATCTCCGGTAACAACAGCATAACCTCTGACCCAGCTGCCATCATAAAGTGCAGCTTCTTCCTTTACCTCACCGTTTTCGCAACAGATTGCATCATCATAAATCCAGCAAGTTCCTTCCTGTGACAGATTGTTTTCATTCTCTACAAAACCGCCCAGTGTTCCTTTTGGTACTTTCTCATTCACATTAATCAATGCCTGTATGCGATGGAGCCATGGATATTTGGGATGTTCAATTTCTGTAATTTTATACTTACTCATGCTGTCTCCTTTCACCGTTCCGGCTGATGTTTCTTCTTTGTCTTTTTATTTTCTTTTGGTGGCGGACTCAACTCGGTTTCTACATATTCACTGATAATCAAAAGTGCTTTGTAATAGTCCCCACTTTCCAGTACCCTTTTACACATTTCTTTTGCTTCTGCTGTCTGTTTATTCTTTTTCAAAAGAGTTGAGGCATCGCCCATAATGGAAAAAATATTCCCATCATGTCCAAGGAGCTGTAACTTGGGACGTTGTTTCTCAGGCTTTGTCGGAATCTGCTCTGTTTTCTTTTCATACATTTTCGGCTGTTCCATATTAGGATGCCAAAAATGCACATTCATCGTTCCACCATCTACCTTGATATCCCTCTGTTCAAATCCTTCACCCCACCCGTCACTGTACTGCCCTGTAATGTATTCGGTGAATTCCTGTAGTTCTTCCTGACTTAAAAATTCATTTAATTCCAGTTTGGTACAGCCGTACAGGATTCCGTCTTTGTTTTCTATCGTAACAACTGCACTTTGTATCTTTTCCTGAATGGACTCACTTCCGTCAAAATACTGCATGAGATCATCTTCCCCATAGCGTTCCAGTTCTTCTCGGATGACTTCTTCATAATCGGCAAGTTCTGTTCCATCTAATGGCATTCCATATTCATCACTCTCCGACCACTCTTCTTCCCATTCGGATTCTTCTGAATAAAGATTTCCAGTCAGCTCCGTCAACAGATGTACGTGCATCGTTCCTTTTTCTTCCATTCTCTATCACCTTCTTTCTAATGGTCTGTCCCTGCATTTATTTGTCTGCTTTTTTTCTTTCGCAAGGTCTGCATAATCTGCCCCTTCTTTTTCCGGCAGATTGCAAATAATCTGATACGTTCCCTCGTAATGTTTTTTCATCTGTTCTTTCGCCCATCTCCCGGCAAAGTCATTATCGGTGCAGATTTCAATTTCTTTGATTTCCGGATGGTTCTTCAGAAACTCTTCCAGTGCATCCGGCAGCTTTTTAAAACGTTCACTCTGTATCTGTGTGTTTTCTTTCGGAGCAGCGATTCCTCCAAGGGAAAGACGATATTTATCCCTCTTTCCTTCTTCCAGTGTCATGTGGGCCAGTGCATCAATACACGCTTCATATACGACAACTCGTTTTGTTTCTCTTTCAGGTGGAATACAAAAGCTGTACTTTTTTTCACTCCCGGTCTGCTCCATCTTGAATCCTTTCCCGTTTTTTTCATAGATTCCTCGCAGGAATGCATATCTTGCTTTTCTGGATTCATCTTTCCCAACAAAAACAGCGTTATGGTACGGGACACTTTCATAAAGGATTTCATGTGAAATACAATATGTGATCACTTCATCGCTGATTCCTCTGTGGTTTAAATAAGCCCTGATTCGTCTGCAATTACAATATCTCTCCGGCAGCTTAAAGGGTGGTTTTTCCTTTTTCGCAGACTGTGTCGGAATAAAAGACGGACTCTCTTCGCACAGCAGTTTTACGGCATCTGTAAATTTCATTCCATCTACTTCAATCAGGAACCGCAGTGCGGACACGCCACCGATATCTCTGGATTTCCAATGCCATTTGCTGGACAGTTCATTGATTTTAAAACTGTCATGGTCCGTCAACTGCCATTCATTTCTGGTTCTTGTCTTTTGCAACCGCTGTGCCTGATGCGTCCGCAAATACTCATACGCAGTCATATTTTTTGCTGCCTGAATCTCTTCTTCCGTTACCCAGGGCATTACAGAATTGCATCCTGAAGATCCAGTACCTTATCCGTCCGCTCCCAAGGAAACTCCTTTCTTCCAAAATGACCAAAAACTGCCGTCTGCCGGAAAATCGGACGGTTCAGTCGAAGGGATTCCATGATCTGAACAGGTGTCACTCCAAACACCAGTGGGATTGCTGCCGCCAGACAATCATCCGCACACACTTTCCCTGTATCAAAGGTATCCACCTCAATCATAACCGGCTCTGCTACTCCGATTGCATAAGCCAGAGACACCTGACACTTGCTTGCAAACTCAGCAGCTACTATATTTTTTGCGATATACCTTGCCATATAAGCTGCCGAACGGTCTACTTTCGAACAGTCCTTTCCCGAAAATGCACCGCCGCCATGCGGAATCATACTGCCATAAGTATCCACCATCAGCTTTCTTCCCGTCAGTCCGGTATCTGCATCAAACCCTCCACACACAAATTTTCCTGACGGATTAATCAGAATCTTCGTATCCTCATCCGGCGGCAGTAATCTGAGTGCTGAGCGAAGCACTTTCTCTCTGATTTCGGCATCTAACTTCTTCAGGCTCTTTTCTGCACCATGCTGGCAGGAAACAACAACACTTTCCAGTCTCACTGGTTTTTCATCTTCATATTCTACGGTTACCTGTGCTTTTCCATCCGAAAAGATATCTTTGATATATCCGCTTCTTCTGCAAGCCGAAAGTTCACGTGTGATCCGGTGTGCCAGAACAGTCGGCATTGGCATAAGCTGCGGAGTATCATCACACGCATATCCGACCATAACACCCTGATCTCCAGCTCCCCTGCTTCTATCTCTTAATTTTGCGCCGATATTATCCCGAAATTCTTTCGACACACTCACTGCTTTCGCAATATCTGGACTCTGCTGGTGTACAAACGTATCCATTTCTATCCCATCTGTACAATATCCACACTCTTCTAAAACTTTTCGGATCACATCAAACACTGGTGGTTCATATCCGCTGGTGATTTCTCCTGCTACAAACACATTTCCTCTTGTAGCAAGGACTTCACACGCCACTCTCGAAGATGGATCGTAACGCAGACATTCATCTAAGATTGCATCTGCTATCTGATCGCATACTTTGTCTGGGTGTCCTTCTGTTACTGATTCTGCTGTATAAAAACGTCTCATCATTCTTCTCCTTATATACAGACAGGGCAGAAGCTGCTTTATGCACATCTCCTGCCCTGTCAGATTGGTTTATCCTGTAATTCTTATTTTATTTTTCTTCTGTTTCTTTTTTGTTGTCTGTCATTTTTGACTTCTTTCTGCGGTATACAGTCACTCCTGTAGCTGTTCCAGCAGATGCCAGTGCAAGCAGAACAAACGCCCATATTTTCTGGTTATCACCTGTTTTTGGTGCATTTGTTTTTTCTGTTGTTTTCTCCGGTGTTCTGGCATCTTTCATTTCTACTTTCTGGACTTCCATTGTATCTTTCAATGTAAATGTGACATCTTCCGCAATCTCGTAACCATCCGGTGCTGTGATCTCACGCAGAGTAAGTTCTTCATTGACTGGGAGTTTTTCAACGGAATGTGGTTTTCCATCTGTAATCCACTCTTCCAGAACAGTTCCGTCTTTGCGGATAATCTGAAGCTTTGCCCCTTCCAGTTCTTTTCCGGTTGTAAGGTCTGTTTTTGAAATTTCCACTTTGGAATATTCATCTTTCATCTCAACCTTTGTCACACTGCCATCTTCTTTGACTTCAAACATCACATCGCTGGCAGACACATAGCCATCTTCATAAGGAGCCAGTTCCTCATGTAAGGTATAACTTCCTTCCGGCAGTCCGTAAATGACATGTTCTTCCTTACTGCTTACCCATTCTTCCACAACATTTCCGTCTTTATCAATGACCTGCAGTTTGGCTCCTTCCAGCTCATTTCCGGTAGTTGCATCTGTTTTTGTAATGCGTGTTTCTGTCGGCTGATTCTCAACTTCTTTGTTCAGTTCAATCTTTGCAAGATTCTGATTTTCGTAAGTTGCATCTACATTCCATACTTCCTCATTTGGAAGATATCCAGCTTTTCTGACTTCCTCTTTGACATAGTATTTTCCATGTGGAAGATCACTGTCGAAAGTAAGTGTTCCCTTTGCATCCGTTGCTTTCTTTTCCAGCAAGGTATCTTTCTCTACGAGAACCTCTCCCTGATTAGAAAGAATATCTTCTGCAGCATACAGTCCAAAAATAACACCTTCCAGCTTTTCGCCTGTGACAGAATCTTTCTTTTCTACTGATACGAAAACTTTCTGTCTTTCATTTTTATAGGTAACGCCTTCATAAACAACTGCCTGTGTATCATCCTCTGCTGTCAGGGTAAATTCTTTCTGTTCTGTATTTAGGACAAAATTCTCTCCTGCTACAACTTCTTTCAGATAATACGTTCCCAGTGGCAGATTGTTGATAACTGCTGTTCCATTTTCATCTGTAGTCAGTTTGGCTACCAGGTCATCTTTCTCATATCGGACAACTGGATTTCCTGCTTCGTCCTTTGCTCCGTCCGGTGAATAGATGGTATCTTTGGCATATATTTCGAATTCAGCGCCTTCTACTCCGGTTTCTTCATATTTAAAGCCTTTATAAATACCTGTTTCTTCTTTTCCAGATACGGCATTTCTTACTTTTGAAACCAGTGCTTTTACTTTTGCCAGAACAGAATCTCCGGTTACTTCGGTAAGCTGTTCTCCCTTTTTCGTCAGGAGCAGGCTTCCTACCTGTTCATCGTTTTTCTGTTCTACCTCTACAATCGCAGCTCCTGTATCTGGATCAATCTGATGTGCAGTGTTTGAGGATACTGTAATTACAATACCACTCTGTGGATTTTCTTTATATGTTCCTTTTGTAGTCTGCTCTAATGGTGAAATAATCGTTGTTCCATCATACAGGGACTCCTCGCTTCCCTGTCTTACAAATCCTTCCGGTGCTTTCACTTCTTCGATTCGGTAGGTAGAGCACTTCAGTTCCTGCGGTGTGATCAGATATCCTTCCTCGTTTGTTTCGAATACACTGATCTTTTCTTTCTTCGGATACTGAACAACCTGTTCCACATATTTCTTATTTGTCACATCGTAAATCTTATAAGAAGCACCAGCCTTTAAAACAGTATTTCCAGTCTGTGCATCCTTCTTTACAATTTTCAGCAAAAATTCAAACGGGCGGTCATCAAATACTCTCCACTGCATTGGCTCTCTGCTGTCATTTTCCACATTTACAACAAATGGATCAATGGTTTTCAAATTCTCAGGGGTAGTACTTTCCACTACAACATAACTTCCATACGGCAGTTCCGGGCTGACTGCATATCCTTTTGTATCAGTGATCAGTTCTGGTACTGGTACGGCTGTTCCATTCTCGTAAGTAACTGCAACCTGCTCTTTGCTGAAGTCATAATTTTTGAAATCGCTTGCTGTATAGCTTTCTCCATTGGCTGGCTTCAGTTTTCCATTTTTTACCTGTGTCAGGTCGCTGATCAGATATACCTTAAATCCTGCTCCTGCAACCAGGTCTGTTTCTGTCTGCTCTCCATCTTCACTGATTTTGATTAACTGGAATGCCTGTTTCTTTACCTGCTCTTTTACCGTAAGGTCTCTTGTCACTTCGGCAACATCCTGACCTTCATAAGTTACTGATACCTCGTATTTGGTAGTATCCAGTGTATATCCTTCCGGTGGAGTGATCTCTTTTACATACATTTCTCCAAGGTATAATTCTGAAAATTCCAGTGTTCCGTCATCTCCGATGACTCCCTGTGCAATCAGGCTGTCCTGTTTATACAGAACCCCTGTTGTGCCATCCGGATGCACGATGTCCTCTTTTGCATACAGACCATACACAGCACCACGAAGAACACTGTCCCCCTGCGCTTTAAATGCAAGTGTTTCTTTATCGATCTTTGCGATTTTCACCTTTCCGGTGACTCTCTCATCTGTTGCTGTTACAGTCATTGTCTTTCCGGCAGTAACAGCCACTTTATATACTTCTGTATTCAGTTTGTATCCTGTCGGAGCAGTGATCTCTTTCACGTACACTGTTTTCAGTGCAGAATCAAAATAATCGCTGACTGCTTTTCCGTCTGTTCCGGTTGCTGACATTGTCATCAGCAGATTTTCACACTTCTTATCAGTATAAATACCATAAACTGCTCCTGACAGTGGATTCTGTGTATTGACATCTTTCTTCATAAGTTCAATGCGTGTCATATTCAGCCACTGTACACTGAAGCTTACCGGCGCTGCTGTTTCGCTTTCAAATACACCGATATCCTGCTTGGAATCTCCGGTTGTCAACACCAGTGTTCTCCATGTCTTTCCGACAGAACCATATAAGTTGCCGGAAGCATAACTGCCTGTCAGTAATAAATCTGCGGACAGATAGAATGTATCTCCACCATAAATCTGGATTTTTCCATTTGTAACACTTGTTCCTTTGGAAAGATTATGTGCTGTCACATTTTCTGGTACACTCAGTGTCACATAGTTTCTGTGATCTCCAGACAGTGTGATATTTGGTGTTTTCTGGATGTTTCCATCCCGTACTGCATTCAGCTTTGTGCTTGAAAGGCTCAGTTCACCTTTTGGCGGTTCTTCCTGTCCAAACAGATAATTGATATATGCGATAACCCCTGCATTTACAAGGTCATTATAATTACACCCTGTAAATCCGGCTTCTCCTGCATAAGCGTAGCTGGCTGCAATGTGTGTATACACATACTTTTCATCTTCCGTTTTTCCAGACAGATAACTTCCTGTCAGATCTCCTGCCCCGCCATAACCATAATAAAGGACTTTCTGCAGATTTTTATTGCTGTCCAGTACCTGTGCTACATAACTTCCACTCGGTGGGGATGCTTTCTGGGACTGAAGGCAGTATGCAATTTTTCCATTGACTGTAAACAGGCAAGTAAGATAATTTCCAATATAACTTGGATAATAAATAGTTCTCCCCTTTGTCAATGTAACTGTGGAACCGCTGCTTGTAGCTCTTTCAGCCGCAGACAATACCATCACATTTCCCTCTTCGATGTCCTCTTTCAGTTCTTTGATTGCCTGTGCAGATGCATCTTCTTCGGATGTTTCAATTTCTACATCTGTGTAGTTCTGCACAGGCGAATCCGAATCATCTTCAGATTCTGTATCTGACTTCTGTTTCTCTCCACCATTTTCTTCGGAATGTGCCTGTCCTTCGGTATCCGTCAGAGTCACTTTACGGGTGATGGTATAGCTGTCACTCTTATCTTTTGGAACGACCATATAAGTGGCAATATATGTTCCTGCTTTGTCTGAATGATACTCTCCACCATTCTCATCTTTGATACTTACAAGCGTAACATCTTCTTTTTCTGCATCATAATGGATTCCTTCCATACTGGTTTCCACTGCAAATGTATCATCTGAAACTGCTTTTGTGATATCATCTGCTGTAACTGATGTATCTTTCTGGCTTGTTACCGCCTGTTCAGATGCCTGTACTTCCGTCTGCTGTTCCGAGCCTGTCTGTTCGGCCGCAAACGCATTCGCACTGCTCAAGGTACTGATGCCCATCAGGACAGCCAGTCCAAAAGCAGCAATTCTGGTCTTTAATTTTCTAACCTTCATGTGCTTTTCCTTCCTATTATAAATAGATTTTTTCAGTAAAATACCGCAGAAGATGTTTCCTCTGCGGTACGTTTTATCTTGCATATCGATTTTTTTCTTTTTTTACTTCCTGTCTGGTACGTTTTACCGCTTCCATGACAGACTCCGTTGGAATCTGGTTATCCTTACATCCTTCCAGAATTCCATCCAGATAAAATTTCGATGGCTTTGCCGGAACATCTTTGTGCGGAGCGTTCATCATATATACAAACACTTCTTTCTCCACACCATCCTGATTTTTTACCCGAATCGATTCTTTCCCATAAAAACTTGGGAATCCTTCATAAAAATCCAGACTCTTCTCACACGCTTCTGTGATTTTCCATAAGACTCCTTCGACATAGCTTCCTTTTTCCGGCAGAACCGTTGCTACCCCATTGCCCGGAGCCCTTCCCCGAAATGCCAGCCGATAATTTTCAAGCCGGACGTTTTCCACAACTTCCGCAGCCGGACACCTGTACTTCATCTGCTCCAGATTCATGTTGCTGCCATAAGCGAAGTAATATCTATCTTTCATTTTTTCTCACCTCTATCTGACTCCTTCTGTCCTTTGATTTTTCTTCAGACACTCATACGTGCTTTTATCATATCTCCACGCAAGATCACCATCCAGATTTGCCAGCAAATGTTTTCGGACATTTTTATATTCGTCTCCAATTAACCCAAGTCTCAATAAAAATGTACGAAATGTAAATGCCGGGTTTTCTGATATCAGTGTCTTTTTCATCTGTGTCGATCTCTGATTGATTGCCTGTGCGGAAATGGCTAATGCCAGTGTAATATTTGCTCTCACCTTTCCTGCATGTAGTGTGCTTTCAAAACAACGCCATTCCAAAGTTCCCTTGGAAAACACAGCATGAAGATTCAGAGCATAATAACGGGTATGATCATAATGGGTATGACTTCCATCCCTGCCTCCATACCAGACATTTCTTACTCGGTCCATTGTGATTGATTTATTTGGTATTTTTCGGATTTTCTCCAATACCTCCGGTCGCACCCTCTGACAATAACTATTTGCTCTTCTCTCCTGCACTTTCAGTGCTTTGAACAGGATATCTTCCTTTGCATACATAATTGTCAGTGCATTTTTCAGACTCTGCGGTGTATGATTCGATGCATCTACATGAACATGCTGACCACAGGACTCATTTACAAAACCTCCATGCTGTCGCAGACATCGTACTACTTCCTGTAACTTTCCCATTTCATCATAGGATAATTTCGGTGATACCATTTCTGTTGAATATTCTCCACCTGCGTCTACAATTCGACCGTATACTTTCCGTTGTGTATAAATGCTCCCATCAGACATAAATTTCCACTTTTTTCCTTCCAGATCTATCACTGACCAGACTCCATAAGTAGTGCCGTCATAATATGCTTCTGTTCCAAACATTTCAGCAACAACTTCTGCAGCACGTTGTCTGGTAATCCCTGTCATTTCGATTTCTGTGCCAAAGTATTGGTCTTTTATACCGATCATGCCTAATGGATTCCTTTCTCAGACACTTCCTGTGTGTTGAGTTCGGAGTCTGCCTTTTGTAACAATCTGCCAATTGCCTCGATAACATTGACAGTTACTCCGTTTCCAGCCTGTTTATAAAGCTGTGCGTCAGAAGTGCTGTCTATGATCTTATCAATCTGCCAGTCGTAATAACCCTGCAGTCGCAGACATTCCCTCGGAACTAACCTTCTTATTCTGCCGTGATACAAGATGCCATGACGATCGGTTGCAGTAATTGTAAACATCGGTTCTTCGGGTTCTTTCATACGTCTGCCGTTCTGACGAACATTCTCTTTTGCTGGTGTTAAGACTGCTCTTGCTCCATCCTCTGCTAATACACCAGAACATTCTCCTTTGTATTTGTGGACACCGCATTGTCTGGTATTCAGGCTTCTGCATTCTTCCGTTACCACCGGCGGAGGTGAAAGATCGACAAAGTGCAGCGTTCCCTGTTGAACACCTGTTGTCAGGGTATGTGCGATCTGGTGTCCGACTCTTCCTCTCCTGCTGTTGAGATTCGCATAACCCAGATCGATGCTGTCCCCTTCTCTTGCAAGTTTGTAGCCGAGCTTTGTATTCTCTTTGATTGGAACACCTACATCATATAATCCTGTCTTGCCGCCCATTCCACCTGCCTGTGATGTCAGGGTACAGCTTAGTCCTTTGGGACTGTAGACTCTTTTCCCCTGACTTCCTGCCCGGACTTGAACAAGAGCTGCTCCATTTGTTTCTGGTTCAGGTAATACTTTTCCGGCACATCGGAAATCAAAATATCCGACAATATACACCCGTTTTCTTGCTTGGGGGACTCCGAAATCCTTGCTGTTAAGCACTTTCCATTCGACATGGTACCCCAGTTCAGAAAGCGTACTGAGGATGGTGCAAAACGTCCGGCCTTTGTCATGCGATAACAAACCGGGAACATTTTCAAGGATAAAATACGAGGGTCTTTTAGCTTCAAGAATCCGGGCAATTTCAAAAAAGAGAGTTCCTCTTGCATCTGCAAATCCTTCTCGCTTTCCGGCGATAGAGAATGCCTGGCAAGGAAATCCTGCACAGAGTAAATCAAAATCTGGCATTCGTTCTGGTTCGATTGTTCTTGCGTCATTACAATACCACTCCCCTTCCGTATCAAACAGCAATCGGTAGTTCTTATCCGCATAAGTATCCACCTCGCAATGTCCGACACAGACAAAGTTTCCTGCCCGTCTTAAGCCTTCACGAAATCCCCCGATTCCGCTAAAGAGATCAAAAAATTGAATGGTTGCGGCTATCAACCTCCTTTTTGCTGATAAAAACAGGCGGCATGATCTCTCATACCGCCCTTCGTTATTCTGTATCAATTGGTTACCATTCTGTTGGTTCTTCTGCTTTGGATTCTTCCGGATCAGTCTCTCCTTCTGGTTCAGTTTCCTCTTCCGGTTCACTTTCCCCTTCTGGTTTGTTTTCCTCTTTCGGTTCACTTTCTCCATCCGGTTCGGCTTCCTCTTCTGGTTCACTTTCCCTTTCCGGCTCAGTTCTTTCTTCCGGTTGAGTTTCTTCTGTTCCCAATTCTCCAGTTGTCTGTTCGGATTCTTCAGGCTGATCTTTGCTTTGCCATTCGGCCTCTGCCTTTTCCAGTGCTTCTTCTATAATCTGAATTAAGAAGTCTTTCTGTTTCATGTGTTTCTTTCCGATGACTACTTTTAATCTCTGGAATAATTCCTCTGATACCTGTACTGCTACTGTTCTTACTGCTCCCATGCTTATTTCTCCTTTTCCTTCCACTCTGTTGAAATGTTCTTCAATGACCTGTTGTAAAAATTTTTGTGTGCTGCTTTCTGTGAGTTCAATCTCTTCTCTTACTTTCTCATGTAAGTCCATCGGGATCTTTCCGCAGATATTTTTCATCTCTGCCATAACCTTTCTCCTTTCACTTTTGCTACACACAACATACTCCAAAGCCGCATGGAAAGCTATTCACAATACCCACCAAAGATATCGATGCATTTCTTGCCTTACCCCTAGCAGATCCAACAATGTATGTATCGTGCAATCATAGGCCTCACCCCCTTTACAAATTTTCCATTTGAGATAGAAAATCCATCATCTGATCTGGTATTTCTTCCGATGATGGTTTCGTTTTCAATTGTTCCGTAGTGCCACATATTCCTAATTCCCGAACACTTTCTTTTATCGTCTTTTGAATGACTTCTTCCATCCATTTCCGATCCTCTTTTTCCAGAATTGCCTGAACCAGATACTGGCTTTTCTGCCCTTCTGGAACACTTTGAAATTTCTCCCATGCCCTCTGGTGTTCTGGATTTTTCAGGTTCGGGCGGAACGAATATACCGGGCGTGTCATCTCGTCCACATCTGCTCTACAATCCGTTCATACCCTGTTGCGTTGGCATGGACGTCCTCTATAAAAACGGGGCGGCAAATCGCGTCCTGTGCGGTCACGTGGCGTTTTAAAATTGCGGAGCCTCCCCCCATAAATACGGTGGGTACTGCCCGGAGATCAAACCCGGATTCTGTCACCGCAGACAGTATTCTTTCTATATATTTCCGTCCGTTTTCCTGTATGATCCGTCTGGCCTCCTCTGCCATACTGCAAGATTCCCTCCGAAGCACACGCTCAATTTGAGTTTCTGTCACAGACAGTCCGGTATTTCTACGCACTTGTTCTGCTGTCTCATCAATACATCGGATTACTCCAAGTTCCAGACTTCTGCACGTTGCTGCATTCGGAACAGCATTGTCCAGCCTCATAAGGTCAACGGTCCAGCCACCAATATCAACAAGCAGAACAGACGGTTCATTCTTCAGATACTCTGGATGCAGAGCAAGCGCAGAGTATCCCTGTGGGAACAGTTTCACATCTTTTATTGTTATCTCATATAACTCACTTTCATATAAAAATCGCACTGGCTGCTCTTTCCGCAACAGATACTCCCTGAATCCCTGTTTCTCTCTTCCAAAACTTGAAAGCGGAAGTCCAACAGCCAGAATTACCTCTGTCTTTCGTTCCGCTTTCCGATGCTTGATTTCTTCTGCAATGGCTGCCAACGTCAGCAGATAATAATTATCATTGGACGTTTTATTTTTTACCAGCGTCTGTCTTCCCGTACCGCAGACATAATACTTTCCTTGATATTGCAGAACATTCTGCATGGTATACGGCTCGTAATCATACCCAATAATTCCACTTGGGAAAGACACTTGTCTTGTTTTAATGGCATAATAGCCATGATCAATTCCTATGATTATCGCAATCACATCCTTTCATTTTTTCTGTTTAACGTAAGGTCAAAAATGTTGTCACTGCTGCAACGGATCGTTGCAAAAGTGCCATTCGTGAACACTTTTCTATGTTCCAGCGTCCCAAAACCTGCGGAAAATCTGGTTTTTTTATACCACTATCGCCAGAGGAACACTACTGTTCCTTCCCAGCCGGTTATAAAAGATCCCTCTCCCGGCGGCGGTCCAGCCTGTCCGGGGGAGGGATATATCGCAAGTTTCCTTTTTGAACAATTGCCTGTCTTTTTATTTTTATGAGATGTTTTTCCTGCTTTTGTAAAATGGGAAGATACTCCGGTTCTGTCAAAAACTTCCGTATATAATTGCCCTTTTTTCCCAGCTTGTTATCATTTTTCAGCAGTTCTATTTCTACCATGTAATGGGTATCTGGATGAAATCTCTTCTCACACAAAATGCTGTCCCCTTTTATATAATCAGATTTAGCCGATTCTCTTGCTGCCGCCAAGAGTTCATAAATACTTACTTCCACCTCTTATCACCTCCCAAAAGACCAGAAAAAAGCAGACCTCTTAATCGAAGTCTGCTCCTGTCGGATATGGTAATCCTCTTTCTTCATATTTTTTATCGATATAATTTCGAATCCATTCCCTGTATTCTTCCGTTAATGCCAGTTCCTGAAATTCTAACAACCACTTTTCCCCTTTTGCTTCGTCATCAAGCCATCGATCTTCTATGCACTCCGGCTCATCTAACATTTTCATCATCGCTTCCAGCGGCTCTTTTACATCATCACCAAATTCTTTCCATAAGGCGATTCCGTAGTTCTCCAGTTCAAAAAATTCTGTCAGATATGTCAATCGTTCCATATCCCCCAATGTCATTCTTTTTTCACCTGACAATAATGCTTGATCTCTTTTGCCACATAGATTTAAAAATTTTCTCTTTTCCATCTCCACATCCATTATACTTTTACCTCTTCCTGTTAAAAATAATTCCTTATTACGAAACATTATAAAATTCAAACTCTTTAGAATCAATATATATGTTTCTGTATTACGAAACTTTTTATTTTATAAGGGGAGTTCATCATTATGCAAAAGATTAGACCAGATATGGATATTGGTAAAAATATCCAAGCAATTCGATATAAAAACAATATGACTCAAGACCAAGTAGTTGCAAAATTAAATCTTATGGGTATCTCCATCACCAAAAGTACCTATGCCAAACTGGAAACAAATCGCATGAACATTAAGGCATCTGAATTAGTTGCACTTGCAAAACTCTTTCATACCGATATCAATGCTTTCTTTTCCGGCTTGCTATAGTTCGACATTCCCCGACTCCCTGTGTATATAATAGCATATTAAAAATAAGAACCAGTCTATATTCTTATCGGATATAAACCAGTTCTTTTTTCTTATCAAATAATATAAAAGTGACAGGGAATTCAGATTCTTATCTTCTGTCACTCATGTAATTATTATTCTATTTTAAATTTAATGAATTTACCCATTCTTGAATTTCTTTTTCAATGTTATTTTCTATATAAACGTCATACACATTTTTCCACATTATCTGTGTATACTGTTATTTTCAACCCCATAATTATAACTTGGTACACGCTATACACTACTATAAACTGTACTCCATTTTAGGATAGCCAATGTATACCGTATCATATGAATCCCAGTTATCAACTGTTGTAGACACCAGTTCCACATCTCTTAAGCTCTCATCATCATGTTCTCTTGACACCCGGCTGTCATCATCTGTCCAGTCAAGGTCATCATCTGTATATGGCTCCACAGGCTCTATTTCAAACAGATCTGCCTCTGTAATTTTTGCTATCTTTTCAGCAACATCTTTTGTATTTCCTGAAGCTGAATAATATACAACCAATGTTTTTCCATTTCCTGTTGATGTATTTTCTGTATTAGAAGCAGACTGGTTTGTATTGCTTGCTCCACATCCTGCCATCAAACCGATTGCCATGATGCATGTTAAGAGTACTGCTGCTATTTTCTTTGTTTTCATTCTAAGGTCACCTCCTGTCGTATAAAATGTTTGTCACGCTAATTTCTATCGGATGAAATTGGTAAATACAAAATCCGGTGCCTTTGGCATTTCAATTCCCATTTTTGTCGCAACATTTTTACAGTTAATGAAATATGCCATATTGTTTCCAAGGATCTGCATAACCTGCATTCCTTCGAGATCCTGTTTTACTTCATCAGGATTCGTCCCATGTACCATATTCCAATATCTCGATGTGATAATCGGCATCTGCATAAGCCCCAAATATTTATTTACCTGATCCCACGTTGCCGTTGTTCCGGCCCTTCTTGCTGAAATTACCACAGCGGCAGGTTTCAGGCGGAATCTGTCGCCGCCACCGTTTAAATCGGCATAAAAGACTCTGTCCATAAAGGATGTGATTGCACCGCCTGCACCACCCCAGTGTACCGGAGTTCCAAATACGAATCCGTCATAATCCCCTGCTATTTCCAGAAATTCATTCACGATATCATCCAGGATGCATTTATTTTTTTCCTGACATTTTCTGCAGGCAATACATCCTGAAATCGGCTTGTTTCCAATCCAGAAAATATCTGTACTTATGCCATTTTCATTTAATGCACTGGATACTTCACAAAGAGCTGTATAAGTACAGCCATTTTTGTGTGGACTGCCATTGACAAGTAATACTTTCATTGATTTTTCCTCTTATGCTTACCAGTTCTTTTTTTCTTTTGAACTGTCATTATTCTTTTTTCTTTCCTCAACCATCTTCACGAACCATTCCACCATATTCGGATCCTGATGCGAGAAGAAGGAGCTTGTCTTCTTGTCCAGTTCTGCAATAGTCTTCATATCTTCATCAGAAAGTGTGAAATCAAAAACATTAAAGTTTTCTTCCATTCTCTCAATGTGTGTTGATTTCGGAATAACCACTACCCCTCTCTGAATATGCCAGCGAAGCATAACCTGTGCCGGAGTCTTCTGATATTTTTCTGCAATCTCTGCGATGACAGGATTCTCAAAGGTGCCTCCTCTGCCCTCACCGAATGGTGCCCATGCTTCTAACCGGATATCATATTTGTCTGCCCATTCCTTCATCTCTTTCTGCTGATTGAAGATGTGGGTTTCCACCTGATTTACCATAGGTTTAATGCGGTTGAAGGATGCAAAATCAACCATTCTGTCTACATAAAAGTTGGAAATTCCGATTGCTCTGATTTTTCCCTCATCGTACAGATCTTCCAATGCATGGTAAGCACCGTAAGCATCTGAAAATGGCTGGTGAAGCAATACCAGATCCAGATAATCTGTCTTTAACTTTTTCATGGATTCAAGAACTGATTTCTTTGCTTCTTCATATCCATAATGTTCAACCCACACCTTTGTTGTAAGGAAGATTTCTTCTCTTGGAATGCCTGACTTTTGGATTGCATTCCCAACCTCTTCCTCATTAAAATAACTCTGTGCTGTATCAATCGCCCGGTATCCAACTTTTAAAGCATCAAGCACACATCTTTCACATTCCTCTTTTGTTACCTGATATACGCCATATCCCAGTATTGGCATTTTTACACCATTATTTAATGAAATATATTCCATTGTCGTATCCTCCTTGTTTTCTTTCATTCATCTTACATTCATACTATAATACTGATAGATTCCTTTGAGAAGTTTCGATAAGTTTTTCAGTCTTAACCTTTCGGTTTATTCTGGTTCTTACTGATTGAACAGCCATCCCACTGAGAGCTGCACATAAGTGCCGCTGTATATAATTCCGGTTGCTTTGCCAATACCAGTGACAGGGTTTCTCCTCCTCCGGAATAACCATTAATATATACTTTCGATGGATTAATAATATAATGCGTCAGAAAATACTGTGTCAGTT
>ERZ506995.361-NODE-361-length-17727-cov-5.594952_pt1 | contig 17727 bp, 15 predicted proteins | sample MGYA00512883_ERZ506995 | MGnify/ENA metagenome assembly ERZ506995
TCCGGCTGGTGTCCCGAATAAACCACTCGTTGAACAAATTTTTGAACGGCATGAGATCATTGCTCTCTGCGTTTTCCGTGCCCACATTGTCATTGATCGCAATGTACCGGACGCCGAACATGGGGAAGCGTTTCTCAATGTAGAGACCGGTGTGAAGCTGGTTTCTGCCAAGGCGGCTGAGATCCTTGGTCACAATGATTCCAATCTTGCCGTTTTCCATATCCGCGATCATCTGCTGAAATGCAGGTCTTTGGAAGTTACCGCCTGAAAAACCGTCGTCCACATAGAAACACGGATTTGGAAAATGATGATCTTCTGCAAACTTTTGCAGGATACTTTTTTGATTCTGGATGCTGTTGGAATCGCCATCTAAGCCATCGTCCTGACTGAGCCGGCAGTAGAGGGCGGTTTTCTTCTGGTTTGACATTTGTCTTTCCTCCTTCTTGTCAAACCGCTCAGAGCATTGTGAGCACACAATACTCCAAGCGGTGCGAGAAGTCTAGCCCTTATGCCGGCTTTTTCGCTGAAGTTCCAACGCGGCCAAAACCCTGAGTTTTTCTTCCGCTGTCTGACTCGCGTTTTTCGGAAAAACGGAGACGACGCGGATGGCTCGTCCGTGTGAGATCTGAATGCGCTCAACACGGATGGAATCAGGGCAGGCCGCTGGTTTTGTAGTTTGGTTCATGACGACCTCCCTGATTTGATTTTCAAAATAGTACTTGTAAAAAGCAGCCAGGAGAGTTAACATCCGACAAACCGTTTGAGGAGGATTGCCGATGTTAACTGCCTGTTTTTCCGTGATGATTCAACTGCTGCTCTTGCTGATTCGTATTGCAATGAAATTGAGATTATCCATATCCGCTGGTGTACCTGGTGTTGATGCTCACAGCGTTTCGACCGTGGTATCGTGCACACACGGCGTTTGCGGACGGGATCTTTCTAGCGCTGGTGGGCTGCACAGTTTTGTCATGGATCATCTCCCTCATTCGATTTGCAAGGCGAGGGCTGGCTTGATGCCAGCCCTCGTTTTTTTGCGCCGCACGGTGGGCGGACGCGGCGTTTGTGTGGTCCAGACCTGCACGGATGCGCGGGCAACCTGCAAAACCGCACACGTCGGCACAACGCGCCCCACGCCGCGGAACAAATGGCTGCGCCGATGAGCGATTCGTAGTTCAACCGTCAACTTTCCGCCCGGAGGCGGCATTGGGGTCAAGGTTCCCCCTGCAAGCATCGCATTTTGGTACCAAAACGCGATGCTTGCGCTTTTCTTGCGCGGCAAGAAAAGCCTAAAACGCAGCCTAATCCGCATTCTCTCAAGAAAGAAATTTCAATTATTTGTTCCGCGCGACACATGAAACCTATATTTTCTGCATCTTGATTCCGTAGTCGCTATGAGAATTTGATATTCGGATTTTCACCTTTTGTAGTCGCTACTATAGTCGCTATGGTTTTCTTTTTTCGCCGTATTTGCAGCTCGCGCCCCGGCGATGGGGAACAGCGCGGACAGAGCTTGGCAGCTCTCACAGCTCGTGGAAGGGGTCTTGACTGCTTGCAACCCCAGCCACGGCAGCCTGTCTTGCGTCGAAACAAACTGCGTATCTTTCGCTTCCGCGCAAGCGCGAAAGCTCAATCGCTCCGTTTGTTTCTCCTTTCCCCACGAAGTAAGCTACTTCGTGGGAACCCCAACTATGGCCGGACATTGTGTGTCCAAACAGATTGGGCGGCATGATGCAGCCTACCAAGGCTGCCTGCGGTGCGTCTCCCGCTCGCCCGTCTTGAGGACCCCGCAAAGCCGGACGGCTTTGTGGGGAGAGGAGAAGCAGCGTAGTGATTGAGCTTTCGTGCTTGCACGGAAGCGAAAGATACGCAGCTTGCTTCGACGAGGTCGTCGCGCGCGCCGTGCGCGTTTCCCAACCTGCGGTGTTGTCCGCGTTGCTGGCTATTCAGTTGTTTGGGATTGTAATCCCACCTCCTTATTTCTCCTAAAGAGCACCAAAAGGAGCGCTGCGGCCATTTCTCGGTCGCAGCGCTCCTTCATTTCTTTTTCATGGTGCGCTTCGGAATATTTTGTTGTCGGCAGGATTTCCTGTCACGATTCACATGATAGCATTAGAACAAACGTTTGTCAATGGTACTTTTGAAAAATAGAAACTTTTCCGGATTGTATTTTTCTTAAGTTGCAAAAAGAAAAAGGCATTACACTTCCAAACTGACGGATTATGGTGTTAATCTGGAAGAATGGGAAAAAGAAATAACGGATTCTGTTGCGGACTGACATTATTTGTGGTATGATCCAAGTGCCACACAATTGATTTTTCCGTATTGTAGGGAAGCATCTTGGTAAAAGGTGCTTTCCCTCGTTCTCATACCCTGCGGTACGGAGAGATTGTGTGGCAACAATGAGGGAACGTGCTTTTTCGGTGCGCTTCCGTCATTGGAGGCGCACTTTTTTATTTTATTCAAACGACCTTATAGAAATTAGAGGCGCATGTATGAAATACTGTAAGAATTGCGGTAAGCAACTGTCAGATGATGCAAAATTCTGTGTAGATTGCGGAACACCAACCGAAGAAGCATCGTCCAAAAGACGAGTGGAACAGGCCGGGACGATCTATAAGTGTCCGAACTGCGGAGAAGTGCTGGAATCGATGACGGCCGTGTGTCCGGCTTGCGGGTACGAGATTCGGAACACAAAAGCCTCAACTGCCTCAAAGGAATTTTCCGAGAAACTGAGTGTGCTTACCTCAAGTGAGCAGAAAATCAGTCTTATTCAAAGCTTTCCGATTCCAAATACAAAGGAGGACGTTTATGACTTCCTTGTATTGACTGCCGGTAATCTAAACGCCCTGACGCTTGGCGTATCTATCCAATCTGGAGATGGGGCAAAAGAACAAATGGACGTTGCCGCAGCATGGTATAGTAAGCTGCACCAATGCTACCAGAAAGCGTCTCTGCTATTCAAGGACGATGCTGAATTGGAACGTGTTCGAAAGCTGTGCACTGAAGCAAATTCAAACTATCGAACAGCGAATTCGAGATGGAAAATGGAGCTTGCAAAAGCCGGCAAAAAAGAAGAGAGGCATCAACGCCGTCAGGAGCATATTTTTGCAAAGCAGCCGCCCCTGGTGGTCTATCAGGAACCGGTAAGCGTTAGAACACAACTTTGGAAAAATAAGTGGGTATCGTGGATTCTGTGCTTATTCTTCGGTTTTCTGGGTGCCCATAAGTTTTACGAAGGCAAAACTGGAGAAGGCTTCTTGTACTTATTTACTGTAGGTCTATGTGGAATCGGTTGGATCGTTGACATATTCATCCTGCTATTCAAGCCTAATCCATATGCAGTCATCAAAAAGAAATAAGGAGAGATTCACATGGGGCTCTTTTCAAAGCTCACATCCGGTGGATTGATGAATGAGATCCGCTGTGACGAACCTTCATATCTGATTTGGAAGTGGCGTCCAGCAGGCGGAAACGGTAAACGGGAAAACGCCATCCGCTGGGGTTCTTCCCTCCGTGTCAAAGACGGTGAGGTTGCAGTATTTGTCTACAAGCATGGCGACGGGACGCTGCAGGACTTTATTGAAGGTCCGTTCGACGGCATTGCAGATACAAAGAACCTTCCGATTCTGGCTGATCTGATTGGACTTGCCTATGACAGCGGGACTCCGTTCCAAGCGGAGATTTATTTCATCAATCTTGCTAGCATCATTCAGACACGGTTTGCAGTTCCATACTTCGAAGTTGCCGATCCAAGATTCCCGGATTTCAGTGTTCCGGTTGCAGTGCGAGGAACAATTGGTTTCAAGATCAAGGACTACCGGCAGTTCATCAAGCTGCATCGTTTGGCTGAGTTCACGCTGGAGGATTTCCAGAAGCAGATTCGTGATGCAGTCAGCCGCTATACAAAGGATATTGTGGCGAACCTCCCGACTGCGGAAAACATCCCGGTTGTTCAGTTGGATCGAAAAACAGATTTGATCAGCGAGAGGCTAGAGGCTGTTGTCAGTGAACGACTCAATGATAATTTCGGTGTTCTGGTATCTGGTGTGGACGTTGGAGCGGTCGAAATTGACAAGGATAGCGACGGTTATCGGGAACTTGTAAAAGTTACAAAAAATGTCACTACGGCTCGTGTAGAGGCTGAGACGGAGGATTATAAGGAACGTCTTCGGATTGCACGGGAAGAAGGCCAGTATGCGCAGCGCAAGCAGACAGAAACGGCTCATTTTGCAGCATATCAGGTCGAAGCACAGCGCGATGTTGGTGTTGCCGGCGCAAATGCGCTTGGACAGATGGGTGCGAATGGCGGCGGTAATGCTGATGCTGGTGGGTTTAATCCTGCAGCTATGATGGCTGGAATGACACTTGGCGGTGCGATCGGACAGAATCTTGCTGGCACGATGAATGGTGTAAGCAGCGCTCTGGTTCCTCCACCCATTCCCGAATCGAAGTATTATGTGGCAGTCAATGGTCAGCCGACTGGTCCTTATACGGTTGCTTCACTTCGAGAGATGATGCAGAACGGTCAACTCACGCGGCTCAGTCTCGTATGGAAAGATGGCATGGCTGGCTGGTCTGCGGTTGAAAATGTTGATGATCTGAAGTCAGTTTTGGGTGCTGTTATCCCTCCGGTGAAGGGGGCAATCCTATGAAAAAGTTGTTTATTGGACTTTTTGTGGGTCTTATGATTTTATCCCTAACAGGCTGCCATGATAAGGCTCTCGAAGAGGCAACAGTAGCTGTCGCGGCATATAACGATGCAGCGGAATCATATAATGCTGACATTATGCCGTATAATGAAGCATGCAGTCAAATCGAGCAGGTGGTATCCAACTTAGATGCGGTAATTGATGAAGCGCAAACTGTAATCAATGCAGGCGAGGAACCATACGATCCAAGTGCACTGGACAGCCTGAAAGTCGAAATTTCTGAGGCGCAAAATGTGAAAGTTACCCCGCCGACAATCATCGAACCATTACCTTTACTGACAATAGACCCTGAAGCCAAAACTGCCCAACTGAAGGAATTAAAGACTACTGCAGAAGCCAAATTAGCTGAAGTCAATTCTTTGACAATCCCTTCTACTTCAAGTATTCCTGATTATTCAAAGAACGAGACTGCAATAAAAGATGCATTATCTGTCTATCAAGACAGTATTCAGAGTCTAAAGCAAGTTACAAACCCCGATCAGGATTTTGTAATAGACCGACTTCAGATGATTGATACGATCACTGAAATTGAAGCTGTTACAGAAGAGACGGACTTAAATGGACATCTCAACAAACAGGGCGGATATACAAGTGCTATATACTTCCGAAACACGCTTGTTGATCTCGATAAGGTATATATTGAACCGGGGTTTGAGGGGCTTCTTGACATCGGCACAGACGCTGGCGGGTGCATCGAAATTTTTGCAAACGAGAATGATGTCAAAAACAGAGATACATATCTTGCTGGGTTTGATGGAGGTATCTTGTCTTCTGGAGGACACTATATCATAGGAACGGTTCTTATTCGTACATCAAATGCATTGACTGGAACGCAGCAATTGGAATTGACAGACGCAATCAAAGAAGCACTTTTGAAAGTCATCCACTAATCTGAAATAGCTCTTGTGGGGTTCTTCGCGGACCTTACAGTTTCCTCTGTTGTGTTGATCTAATAATATTTCGATGCCCAGATAAATGGGTTTGCGGCGAATGGGAAATGTGGTGAAATCGCATCGGTGACATCTACGCATGCCTGAACTTAGACTGCCGTGACTATAGAAAAGTAGATTCCAATAGTTGGAGAAGTCCTTCCGGTTTCCCGGAAGGACTTCTCTTGCTCTGAGCGGTATCTCGTTGTTGTCCTTATGCGTGTTCGCCAATATGGCAGAGCGGTTTTCTTTATCAACGGCCGAAACCGCCACTCGGCCAAGTGACGGTTTCGAAATGTTATGAAATCTGAGCTTTAACCGAGGCTAAACCGCTTGTCGAGGGGCCTTCGGTTATTTTTATGATAGCAGAGCTGTAAAATATGTCAAGTCCGCTTACACGTTGAACAGGAAGTTGACCACGTCGCCGTCGTGCATGACGTACTCCTTGCCCTCGCTGCGCAGCAGACCCTTCGCCTTGGCGTTGGCCAGCGTGCCGCAGGCCTTGAGATCGTCAAAGGCGATGACCTCGGCGCGGATGAAGCCGCGCTCAAAATCGGAGTGGATCTTGCCCGCGGCCTGCGGGGCCTTGGTGCCCTTCTTGATGGTCCAGGCGCGGCATTCGTCGCTGCCCGCGGTCAGGAAGGAGATGAGGCCTAGCAGCTCGTAGCTGCACTGGATCAGCCGGTCCAGACCCGACTGCTTCAGCCCCAGCTCTTCCATGAACATGGCCTTTTCGTCCGGATCGTCGAGCTCGGCGATGTCGGCCTCGAGCTTCGCGCAGATCGGCAGCACCTCGCTGCCCTCCTTCGCGGCCAGCGCCTGCACCTGGGTGAAATAGCTGCAGCTCTCGGGGGCATTGACGTCGGTCTCGCTGAGATTCGCGGCGTAGATCGTCTTGCGGAGCGTCAGCAGGTCGCTCGTGGCGATCATGGCGGCGTCATCCTCGGAGCATTCGAACGTGCGGGCGAGATTGCCCTCGTTCATATAGTCGCGCAGGGCCGTGAAGACCTCGACCTCGTGGTTGAAGCGCTTGTCGCCGCCCTTGGCGTTTTTCTGCGCCTTGTCGATGCGGCGGTCGATCATCTCGAGGTCGGCCATGATGAGCTCGGTGTTGATGATGTCGATGTCGCGCAGCGGGTCGGTCGAGCCCTCGACGTGGGTGACGTTGGAATCGTCGAAGCAGCGCACGACGTGGACGATCGCGTCGCAGCCGCGGATGTTGGACAGGAACTTGTTGCCCAGACCCTCGCCCTTCGACGCGCCCTTGACCAGACCCGCGATGTCGACGAACTCGATGACGGCGGGGGTGAACTTTTTGGGGTTATGCTGGTCGCGCAGCCACTCGAGCCGCGCATCCGGCACGGACACGACGCCGACGTTCGGGTCGATGGTGCAGAACGCATAATTATCCGCCGCGACGCCCGCGTTCGTAATGGCGTTGAACAGCGTGGACTTGCCCACATTCGGCAGCCCGACGATACCTAATTTCATATCCTTCGTCTCCTTGCCCGGGCGATCAGGCCCGGTTCGATCGTGATAGGTAGATTATAAAGCAGCGGGGCAGATTTTTCAACAGGGAAACGAAAAAGTCCGGCGGAGCCGGACTTTTGGGGGTTATTTGCGGGTGGGGGCGGTGCCGGCGCGGCGGCTGTAGAGGCGGGCGAGACCGCCTTCGCTCGTCTCGCGGAAGGCGCGGTTCATGCTGATGCCGGTCTCATACATCGTGCGCACGACCATATCGAACGAGATCGTTCGCGTGCCGACCAGCATGTGCGCGAGGTTCGCCGAGTCGATGGCGCGCTTGGCGGCGACGGCGTTGCGCTCGATGCAGGGGATCTGCACAAGACCGCAGATGGGGTCGCAGGTGAGGCCAAGATGATGCTCCATGGCGATCTCCGCCGCGTACTCGACCTGCTCGATCGGGAACTCCATCAGCTCACACATGGCGGCGGCCGCCATGGAACATGCCGAGCCGACCTCCGCCTGACAGCCGCATTCGGCGCCGGAGATGGACGCGTTGCGCCGGATCAGATTGCCGATGATGCCCGCCACGCCGAGCGCGTGCGCCATGCGCAGGTCGGAATAGTGGTATTTGCCCTGCAGATACATGAGGACCGCGGGCAGCACGCCGCAGCTGCCGCAGGTGGGCGCGGTGACGATGGTGCCGTTGGCGGCGTTCTGCTCCGCCGCGGCGAAGGCGTAGGCGCAGACGAGCTGCAGCTCGCGCACCTGCGGGATCTCCTGCGCGTGCTGCCGTTCGTAGAGATATTTGGCCTTGCGCTGCACACCCAGCCCGCCGGGCAGGATGCCGGTCGCCTCCAGCCCCTCCTCGACCTCGCTGCGCATGGCGCGCCAGATCTGCTGCAGAAAGTCCCAGATCTCCGGGCCCTCGTTCAGCTCGACGTACTCGCGCAGCGAGATATAGCGCCAGCGGCAGTACTGCGCGATCTCCGCGAAGGAGTTTTCGGGGTAGATCTCCTCCGCGCCGGCCGCTTCGCGGCCCTCGATGACGATATCGCCGCCGCCGATGGACTCCACGCGCATCGACGCGATCTTTTCTTCGCCCTTGTAGGCGGCAAAATCGAGCGTGTTCGGGTGCTTGAGATCGTCGGGGTCCTTGTCGGAGAAGATGATCTCCGTCGGGGTGGGGGACAGGACCTCGCTCAGCACGCGGTCGGTGCCGTGGCCGACGCCGGTCAGGGCCAGCGAGCCGTAGAGCGTGACCTCATACCGCTCCGCGTCGGGATGCTCCTGCTTGAAGATGCGGGCCGCGCGCTCCGGCCCCATGGTGTGGGAGCTGGACGGGCCCTTGCCGATTTTATAAAGATCACGAATGGATTTCATGATATGTGCCTCCGGTATCGTAATGTATCTGCATGATAGCAGAGGCCGCCGGAAATTACAACCCCGTAGATCCCCTTTTATTTGGAATTTGAGCTCCGCCGGGCCAGCGCCTCCAGCGCCAGCTCGCCCGCGAGCTTGAACAGCGTATCGCGCAGCACCTGCTCGATCGGCAGGCCGGCCGCGCGGGCGACGGAGGCGTAGAACTCCTCCGTCGCCTCGTCGAGCGGGATACAATAGATCATGGCTTCAGACCCTCCAATAAACCTGCGTTCAGGTAGTTCATCTTATGTACAGACGCTTGACAAGTGTGATAGAATAAAGCTATTGACTGAAAAAGTATTTCCGAAAGGATGAACCGATATGGCGAAAGAGAAGAAAGTGGAGCAGATCACCGATATGGAGGTCGATTTTGCCCAGTGGTACACCGATATCTGCCGCAAGGCCGAGCTGGTCGAGTATGCGTCGGTCAAGGGCTTTACGATCCTGCGCCCGTACGGCTACGCGATCTGGGAGAACATCCAGCGCATCATGGACGCCGAGTTCAAAAAGACCGGCCATGAGAACGTGGCGATGCCCGTCCTGATCCCCGAAAGCCTGCTGAAAAAAGAAGGCGAGCTCGTCAACGGCTTCGCGCCTGAGGTCGCCTGGGTCACGATGGGCGGCAGCGAAAAGCTCGAGGAGCGTCTGGCCTTCCGCCCGACGTCCGAGACCATGTTCTGCGACCACTGGTCCCGCGTTCTGCAGACCTACCGCGAGCTGCCGATGCTCTACAACCAGTGGTGCTCCGTCATCCGCTGGGAGAAGACCACCCGCCCCTTCCTGCGTTCCCGGGAATTCTGGTGGCAGGAGGGTCATACCATCCATGAGACCGCCGAGGAGGCCAAGGCCGAGACGGAGCAGCAGCTGAAGTGCTACGCCGATTTCTTTGAAAATGTTCTGGCCATCCCTGTGGTGCCCGGCCAGAAGACCGAGAAGGAGAAGTTCGCCGGCGCCGAAGCGACCTACACCGTGGAGTGCATGATGAAGGATCACAAGGCGCTTCAGGGTGCGACCTCCCACTACTTCGGCGATAAGTTCAGCCGTGCCTACAACGTTACCTTTACCGGCCGGGACAACAAGCAGCAGTACCCCTTCCAGACCTCATGGGGCAGCACGACCCGGATGATCGGCGCGGTGATCATGACCCACGGCGATAATAACGGATTGGTTCTGCCCCCCAAGATCGCCCCCATTCAGGTCATCATTCTGCCCATCGCTCAGCACAAGCCCGGCGTTCTGGAAGCGGCGGCGCAGCTGAAAGAGCGTTTGGTGAACGCCGGATTCCGGGTGAAGGTGGACGATTCCGACAACTCCATGGGCTGGAAGTGCGCCGAATACGAGATGAAGGGCGTGCCTCTGCGGGTGGAGTGCGGCCCGAGAGATCTGGAAAACGGCCAGTGCATTCTGGTGCGCCGGAACGACGGCGAGAAGACCGTCATCAAGCTGGAAGAGCTGGAACAGGCCGTGGAAGCCCAGCTGGAGCTGGTGCAGAAGGGCATGTACGAGAAGGCAAAGAAGAATCTGGAGGAGCATATCTACGAGGCGCACTCCGTTGAGGAAGCCAAGGAGCTTCAGCAGAAGAACGGCGGCTTCATCAAGACCATGTGGTGCGGCGACGAAGCCTGCGAGCTGAAGATGAAAGAGGTCGCCGGAATGTCCTCCCGGTGTATGCCCCTGAAGCAGGAGCATCTGGGCGACACCTGCGCCTGCTGCGGAAAGCCCGCCAAGCATATGATTTACTGGGGCGTTGCGTACTAAGAAGCAATAGACGAAAATGCAGGTCTGCCGAAAGGCAGACCTGCTTCTGAGGCTGTAAGTTTACATAATATGGAGGAATATGGAGAAAATTCTGATTATTGGCTGCTCCGGCAGCGGAAAATCCACCCTTGCCGTGGCTTTGGGGGAAAAGCTGGGTCTGCCGGTGGTGCATCTTGACCAGCTGTGGTGGAAAGAGGGCTGGCGCAATGTGACACGGGAAGAATTTGACTCCCGGCTTGCCATGGCGATGAACATGGACGGCTGGATCATCGACGGCAATTACAGCCGCACCATGGAAATGCGGCTGGCGAAATGCGACACCGTTATTTATCTGGATTTTAACCGCTGGGCGTGCCTGCGGGGGATGTGTCAGCGGGTGTTCGGCAATTACGGGAAGGTGCGCCCGGACATGGCGCAGGGCTGCCCCGAACGGTTCGACCCGGCCTTCGTGAAGTGGATCTGGAATTACAACAAAAACAACCGGGTGCAAAATTATATGTACCTCGCCAAGACGAAGCACGCCAAGACGATCGTCCTGAAAAACCGGAAGGAAGTCAAGGCATTTCTTCGGAATCTGGGGGACACGCTGCTCGACTGAATCCAACACGACAAAAATTTACAGCCCCAACCGTCAGGTTGGGGCTGTAAAGATATTGAATTCTTACACGATGCCCTGTGCGGTCATGGCGTCGGCGACTTTCAGGAAACCGGCGATATTGGCACCGGCAACGTAGTTGCCCTCCATGCCGTATTCCTTGGCGGCGTTGTCCAGATTGTGGAAAATATTCACCATGATGGTCTTCAGCTTGGCATCCACTTCCTCGAACGTCCAGCTCAGGCGCTCGGAATTCTGGGTCATTTCCAGCGCGGAGGTGGCGACACCGCCCGCGTTGGAGGCCTTGCCGGGGCAGAACAGAATGCTGTGCTCCTGCAGGTAAGCGGTGGCGTCCAGAGAGGTGGGCATGTTGGCACCCTCGGCCACGGCGAAGCAGCCGTTTGCCACCAGCGCCTTGGCGTCGTCCAGCAGAAGCTCGTTCTGGGTGGCGCAGGGCAGAGCCACGTCACACTTTACCGTCCACACGCCCTTGCCCTCGTGGTAGACGGAGTTGGGACGCGCCTTGGCGTACTCGGTCAGGCGGGCGCGGCGCACCTGCTTGACGTCGATCAGAGTGGCCACATCGATGCCGTCGGGATCGTAGATCCAGCCGGTGGAATCGGAACAGGTGACGGGCTTGGCGCCCAGCTGCCATGCCTTCTCAATGGCGTAGGTCGCCACGTTGCCCGCGCCGGAAACCACAACGGTCTTGCCCTCAAGGGACTTGCCGTTGCAGCGGAGCATTTCATCCGTCAGGTACAGCAGGCCGTAACCGGTGGCTTGGGTACGGGCAAGGCTGCCGCCGTAGGAAAGACCCTTGCCGGTGAGCACGCCCTCGTACAGATTGCGGATGCGCTTATACTGGCCGAACAGGTAGCCGATCTCCCGGCCGCCCACGCCGATGTCACCGGCGGGAACGTCGGTATCCGCGCCGATGTACTTGTACAGCTCCGTCATGAAGCTCTGGCAGAAAGCCATGACTTCCCGGTCGGACTTGCCCTTGGGGTCAAAGTCGGAACCGCCCTTGCCACCGCCGATGGGCAGACCGGTGAGGCTGTTCTTGAACACCTGCTCAAAGCCCAGAAACTTGATGACGCTTAAGGTAACGCTGGGATGGAAGCGCAGACCGCCCTTGTAGGGTCCGATGGCGCTGTTGAACTGGACGCGATAGCCGTTGTTCACCTGAACCTGACCCTTGTCGTCCACCCACGGAACCCGGAACAGAACGGCGCGCTCGGGGGTGGTCAGACGCTCCAGCAGAGCGTCACGGCGGTAAGCATCCTCGTTTTTCTCAATTACGGGGCGCAGAGATTCCAGAACTTCATAGACCGCCTGATTGAATTCGGGCTGGTCGGGATTTTGCTTTTTGACCCGGGCAAGGGTCTCGTCAACATAACTCATGAACAAATGTCCCTCCATGAAAGATTGGGAAGCTCTGGACAAATCGGCGAGAGCTGACAGCGAGAGATTTTTCACCAGATGAAGGTTTCAGAAGCGGAGGAATACTGTATGTATTTCCCGCTTTTGAAACCGCACAGCTGGGGAAAAAGATCCGCTGCTCAGCCGAAGACGATTTGTTCAGAGATTCCAAAGTATGCCCGAATTGTAACAGAACCGGGCGGAAAAAACAAGGGGTATCTGCAACTTTTTCGTCGCGTGATTGCATTTTCTGCAAGACCGTCGATCGGCACAGGCGGAATCGGAAGACTGGAAAGCGTCATCTTGCCCGGGGAATGATCTCCTCCCGGATGACCGAAACGAGAGTGTCCAGCTCCTCGGAGGTGGTGTCCCGGCACAGGGAGACCCGAAAGGAGCCGTCCATGATCTCCGGAGGCAGCCCCATGGCTTCCAGCACATGGCTGCGGTGCCCCTTGGCACAGGCGGAACCGGCGGAAACGCAGATGCCGTGGTCTTGCAGAATATTGATGGTGTTCTGGGTGGGTACGCCGGGGACGGACAGGGACAGGATGTGTGGTGCGTCGTGAGCGCCGTTGACGACCAGCCCGTCCAGCTTGGAAAGTTGGGAAACGGCATGCGAAAGCAGTGCCTTTTCCCGGGCGGCATCCGCGTTAAAAGTGGCGGACAGGGCGGTGCAGGCGGCGGCGAAGCCGAAAATGGCCGGGGTCGCTTCCGTGCCGCTGCGGTAGCCTCCCTCCTGACCGCCGCCTTGCAGCAGCGCCGGGAAGGACTTCAGTCGGGGAGAGATATACAGCGCGCCGCAGCCCTTGGGACCGTGGATTTTATGGGAAGAAACGGAGATCAGGTCCGCGCCCAGCGTCTTCGCGGAGAAGGGGACTTTCAGAAAGCCCTGCACCGCGTCAGTGTGGAAAATTGCGTCGGGGCAGAGCCGGTGGGTCAGCCGCGCCATCTGCTGAATGGGCATGACGGAACCGGCCTCGTTGTTGACCATCATGACGGAAACCAGAATGGTGTCCTTCTGCAGAGCGGCTTTCAGCGCGTCCACGGAGATGCGCCCCAGACTGTCCGGCTGCAAATAGGTCACGGAGAAGCCCTGAGATTCCAGATCCTTCATGCAGTTTAAGATAGCGTGATGCTCGATAGCAGTGGTGACGATGTGCTTTCCCCGCTTGCCCATGCGCTTCGCGGTGCCGAACACGGCCCAGTTGTCGGCTTCCGTGCCGCCGGAGGTGAAGAACACCCGGTCAGGTTCCGCCCCCATGGCGGCGGCGACGGCGTGGCGGGCGGTACGCAGTTCCCGGGCGGCGCGGATGCCGAAATCGTACAGAGCGCTGGGATTGCCCCAGTTTTCAGTCAGCGCCTTTGTCATAGCCTCCGCCGCTTCCGGGCAGGGGCGGGTGGTGGCGGAATTGTCAAGGTAAATCATGCTATTATCCCTTTTCGTCGATTATTTTCCCACGCAGAACCGCTCGAAAATTCGCGCGGTGATGTCCTCCCGGACGGTTGCACCGGTGATCTCGCCCATGGCTTCCATGGCCTGCTCCACGTCGGTGAGCACCGCGTCGGGGGTGACGCCCAGCTGCAGGCCCTGAAGAGCCCGAAGCATGGCTTCGTAGGCCCGGCGGATGGCGTCGAACTGCCGGGCGTTGGTGAGAATGGAGCCGTCGCAGGGCGTTTTGTTTTCAAACATGGTGTCAACGGCGTCCGCAAGCCGGTCAAGCCCCGCCCCTGTTTTCGCGCAGATGGGAATGACATTCAGGAAGGGCAGTTCCCCCGGCTCCACGGCGCTGCCAAGGTCGGTTTTGTTGATGAGTGCCACCGCGTTCTCCTGCTCCATGCACAGATCGATGATGACCTGATCTTCTTCGTCCAACGGCTGGGAGCCGTCGCAGACGAAGATCACCAGATCGGCGTTTTCCACCGCTTCCCGGGAACGCCGGACGCCCATGGCCTCCACGGTATCGGCGGTTTCCCGGATACCGGCAGTGTCGATGAGCCGCAGACGGGTGGAACCCAGCAGCACCGTTTCCTCCACGGTATCCCGGGTGGTGCCGGGAACGTCGGTGACGATGCAGCGGTCAAACCCTGCCAGCGCGTTCAGAAGACTGGATTTGCCCACATTGGGTTTGCCCACAATGGCGGCGGCCACGCCCTGCCGGAGGATACGACCCTGACCGTAGGTTTGCAGCAGGGCGTACAGCGCTTTTGCGTCGCCGCGAAGGCTTTTGCTGTACTGGTCAAGGCCAAAATCTTCAATATCCTCGTCGGGATAGTCCAGCACCGCGTGGAAATGGCTGCACAGGTTCGTCAGGTCGTCGTAAATGGGCGCGAGCTGCTTTTGCAGCTTGCCGCCCACCTGCCCGGCGGCGTTGGCGGCGGCATCGGCGGTGTCCGCTTCGATGAGATCGATGACGGCTTCCGCCTGGGTCAGATCCATTTTCCCGTTGAGAAAGGCGCGCTTGGTGAATTCTCCCCGCTTGGCGGGAAGCGCCCCGGCGAGATACAGAGCCTCCAGCCCTGCCGCCAGCACGGCAGGGGAGCCATGGCAGTGAAATTCCACCGTGTCCTCGCCGGTGTAGGAGTGGGGCGCACGGGAGACCACCGCCATGCACTGGTCAATGACCCGGCGCTGCTTGTCGTGAAGGGTTCCGAGAACCAGACGGCGGTAGGGAGATTCCCCGAGGGATTTTCCGCTGTTCAATGTAAATACCTTATCCGCGACCGCGATGCACCCGTCACCCGACAGGCGGATGATGCCGATGGCGGAAACTGAAGCGCCGGTGGATACGGCGGCGATAACGTGGGACATAAAAAGCCTCTCCTTTTAGGAACCTCTAAATAAATCGTCTTCGGCTGAACAGCGAATCTTTTTCCCCGGCTGTGCGGTATCAAAAGTGGGAAATATAGCGCAGCCGTTGCCAGCGCAAGCTGGCTTACGGATGCGGCATACCCCCTGCGGGTACATACAGTATTCCTTCGCTTTTGATACCTTCATCTGGTGAAAAAACTCTCGCTGTCAGTTCCCGCCGATTTATTCAGAGGTTACTTATTCTTTCTGCAAAAATGCCAGAGGGTCGCACTCATCGGCAATGAAGTGCATCAGCATGTACGCGCACATAATGGCCACGTTTTCCTCCCGTAGAATCCGCTTGCATTCCGCCCGGTCGGCGAGGATCACCTGAATGTCCTCCGACGATTCCTGATGCGCCGAGGTCGGTTCGCCGCTGCAATAGCCGAATACGGTGCCGCAGCTTTCGTCGGTCATGCCGATGGTGGTGAAAAACGGCCGGGAACAGGCACCCGCGTCCACCGGGGTAAAGGTAAGCCCGGTTTCCTCGTACATTTCCCGGATACCGGCGGCTGCCATGTCCTCGCCGCTTTCAACCAGACCGGCGGGGAATTCGTAGATGTAATCCCCCAGCGGGTAACGGTACTGGCGGACGAGGACAACTCTGTCCTTCTTCTCTCCGTATACGCCGAAAAGAATGACGCCGTCGGGCTTATTCTCCCGGGAAACGGCCTTGAGCTGCTCGATTTTCTTTGCCCGGGAAGCGACAAAATAAGGCGCGGACGTTCCGTCCCGGTGGACGGCCTCGAATTCATAAAAGTTCAGAAACCGGGTATCAGACAATTTTTTGATCTCTCCGATTTGGCTCATTGCAGTACCCTCCAGAATTTCATAACACTTTACTATAGCATTATAAAGTCAAAAAAGCAATGATATTCCGCCAAAATCCGGGCATACTTCCCTGGAGGAGGGGAAGTCATGACAGATGAACAGATCAAAAGCCGATTTGCCGAAGCGGGAGATTTCGTGACCCGCACCCTGCGCTGCGACGGAAATACCCTCTATGCCTACTACATCGACGGCCTGACCTCCGGCGGGGATATTTCGGAGTACGTGTTCCGACCGATTTCGGAAAATCTCTCCGGAAATCTGGAGGAAGCCTACGACGCCGCCCTCCACGGCGCTGTCTATAACTCGGCGGTATCCGTCTGCGAGGATGTGGACGAGGTGGCGCTGAAGCTGGTGAATGGCTTCTGCATCGTCCTGTTCCCCGGCGTGGGCGCTCTCGCTTTTGAGGTAAAAACCGGCGTCAAGCGGGGACCGTCCTCCCCGGAAGTGGAAAACACGGTGAAGGGGCCGAAGGACGCTTTTGTAGAAACCATCCGGGTCAATACCAGCCTGATCCGCCGCCATCTGCGGACGCCGGATCTGCGATTGTACGAAACAAAGGTTGGCCGCCGGTCGCTGACCAACGCGACGGTCGCGTGGGTGGAGGGCATTACAAACCCGGAACTGGTGAAACGCATGAAGCGGCGGCTGGATACCATAGACATCGACGGCTTTCTGTCACCGTCGGCAGTGGAGGAGTACGTCACCGGTTCCCGCGCCACGGCGTTTCCGCTGCTGCAATACACGGAGCGTCCCGACCGCTTCTGTCAGGGGCTGCTGGACGGTCGGGTTGGGCTGCTGGTGGACGGACTGCCACTGGCCTATCTTGCCCCGGCAACGCTGGGCTATCTGCTGGAAAGCCCGGAGGACAGGGGCCGGGATTATGTGCTGGCGTCCTGCATCCGAATCCTTCGCTACGGAGCACTGCTGACGGGACTGCTGCTGCCGGCAATCTATATTGCGTTCGTCAGCTTCCATCAGGACTGGATACCCCAGCAGCTGCTGAACATTATCCTATTGAATAAAGAAATGGTGCCGTTTTCCACAGCGGCGGAGGTTCTGGGGCTGCTGATTGCCTATGAGCTGCTGCAGGAATCCGGAATTCACCTGCCGCAGGCCATTGGACAGGCGGTCTCCACCATCGGCGGTATTGTGGTGGGAACGGCGGCGGTGGAAGCGAGGCTGATCTCTCCTGTGGCACTGGTGGTGATCAGCGCGGCGGGCGTGTGCGGCTTTGTCCTGCCCAACCGGGATCTGGCGGAAGCCATTCGGGTCTGGCGGTTCGGCATGGGCGTGCTGGCGTCGTTTTTCGGTATCAGTGGACTGACGGTGGGGCTTGTGCTGTTGATCCTCCATCTTGCAAGTCTTAAGTGCCTGGACGTAGGCTATCTGACGCTGTTTCCCGGCAGCAGAGGACTTCTGAGGAAGCGCTTGAAGAAGGAAAAGACGCGGGACCCGAAGCTTCATCCGGAAGATGAAAAAAATCAGAAATAATCCTTAAAAACCGCTTGACAAAAGGTAGAACAGGTGGTAATATATGCAAGCTGTTTCGAGAGAGACGGCAGCGAAAGTAAATTGCGTGCAAAGGAAAATGAAAAAGGACGAAAAAAGTTCTTGACAAAGTCCAGAGTGCGTGATATACTGAGCAAGCTAACCGCGAGTGCGGTCAGCACGCTGTATCTTGTAAATTGAATAACGCAGATGATTATAAAAGACACCTTGGACAATAAATGGATTGTTTAAGCGTAAGCGAAAAAA
>ERZ506995.364-NODE-364-length-17655-cov-3.189830_pt1 | contig 17655 bp, 14 predicted proteins | sample MGYA00512883_ERZ506995 | MGnify/ENA metagenome assembly ERZ506995
GGAAGGACAGTGAATTATGAAGAATCAGAAAACTGTCAAAAGTTCAAACAACGAAAAGGGTGCGCTGCTCTATATCGTAACCTGCGCGCTGGTTGTTATCCAGCCGCTGCTCGATATAATTTCATCTGTTGTCATCAATCTCGGCAAGGCGAATTATATCAGCTTCTCGGGTGTTGTAAGGGCGCTCATAATAGTTGCCGTCACCGTGTTTACCCTCGGCTTTTACAAGGGCAGATACAGCCGGCTGTTTAAGATTTATAACGGCATCGCGGCCGCATATATCATACTGATGTGCCTGATGAGCGCGACCCGCGGCGACCATGTTACGTTCCTCTATATGCTCGGACTCATGGCGGATACGTTCTTCTTTGCCTTTATGTTCCTGCTTATATTCGAGACCGCGCAGACCGTCGGACGCAGAGTGCACCCCTCGGTTATTGCGGCAACGGCGCTTATCTATGCGATTACTCTTGTCACAAACTATATTTCCAAGAAGGGCACCTTCCACTATTCGACCTCGTTTGCGGTGGCGCTCGCCCTGCTTATTCCTTCCGCGCTCGTTTTTCTGGTCTCGCGTCTCGGCAGAAAAAAAGCGGAGAACGCAAAGCCGATTGACGCGGCGCTCTCATGGATAGTCCCGGCGGCGGGCAGTATTTTGCTTCTCGTCGGCGCAGTGCTTTCAAATTCTAAGCCCGTACTTTTTGTGTCCGTCATATTCTCTGCGGGTCTCTTTATTTGGACCTTTTCTTCGTGGAGAGACGGAAGAAAAGAGAACCGCCCGCCCATGATGCGCGCGTTTATTTCGAGTGCGCTTTTCTGCGTGCTTGTCCTTGCGTTTCTGCCCGTTTCTCCCGTCAAGAGCAGCTTTGACGGCAGATTGAGCTTCAAGGAACTGTTTTATACATATAACGGTCAGCAGTCGCCGACAGTCAACCCGAACGGAGAAGATCCGATTTTTGATGACGAAGATGATGACGGCAACTCCGACTATGTCCCGAACCTCGACTCCGGCTATGTGCCCGGAAGCGACAAGAAAGATGACGATACAACAAAGAAGACTACCGATAACAGCTCTGAAACTCCTGCGACAGAATCCACAAAAGAACCTGCGGGAGACAGCACTGACGACACCTCGGAAGAAACCTCGGAAATAAGCACCGAGACCACAAAGTGGTGGCAGACGAAGCCTACCTTACCGGACAAATCCGATCTCGAGAGCTTTATAAAACCTTATATTCCGACCCTCCCCGGAGAAGACAGCACAGGGGAGTCGGAAACCGTTACCGAAAACACCACCGACAAGTCCGACACCGAGGAGCCGGGAACAGCGGCATCGGAGGAGAATCGCAGCCCCGCCGCCGCGATAGGCTTCGGAGCCCTCAGAAGCCCCGCACTTCCGAACGCCGGTGCGATAAATATTGACAGAACGGTCTATTATGCAAAGATGTTTGGCGAGGGGGATATTCAGACTAAGCTCTTCGGCCTGAGATTTGCCGCGCTGTTCGATCAGACGGATTCGATAAAGACGGCGACAAAGGTGCATTCCGACCCCATAACCGTTGCGCTCAACTACGGCATCTTGGGCTTCCTCGTTTATATCCTGCCTGCGGCGTTTATATTCCTGAAGCTGCTCGCGTATATTCTCTTGAATCTTACCGAGATTTTCCGCTCTGCGGGCTGCGCGGTCTATATGTTCACATCGTTTGTTATTATGATTCTTTCCGCGCTCGACGGCGATATTCTTGCCTTTTCTGCAGTCGGCGGCATAGCGTCGGTCATTTTGGCAAATGCGCTTTCCGTCAGCGAGGATGCGCGGGCGAATTCGTCGGAAAACGGATAATCGCCGATATGTGAAAAATCAACAAAGCGTTCCGATTGCGGGACGCTTTTTCTATTTCTGTCGCATTCCGAAATTTTTGTCTCTGCACCTCGAAAAAATTCCGAAAAATTTTCATAAAACTTCGATTTTTCGCAAAAAAATATTGAAAGTAAATCGTACTATTTACTTTTATATTTAATAGTGTGTATAATTATTATGCTGAAAAACGCGTTGAGAAATGCACCTTTTTGTTACATTTCACCAATGCGCGTTTTTGAATGGCTGCTGATTATATCCTGCATATGTGCAGGGAAAGGAATGATATTCAAAATGAAAAACCTTGGGTACTACAACGGCAAATTCGGTCCTCTCGAAGAAATGATGGTTCCCATGAACGACAGAGTCTGCTATTTCGGCGACGGCGTCTATGACGCTACCTACAGCCGCAACGGCGTCATCTTCGCTCTCGACGAGCACATTGATCGCTTTTTCAACAGCGCAGGACTGCTCCGCATTGAGCTTCCCTGCACAAAGGATGAGATGAAAGACATCCTCAACGATATGGTCAGCAGGGTTGACAGCGGCAATAACTTTGTTTATTGGCAGGCGACCCGCGGAACCGGAATCCGCAACCATGCGTTCCCCAAAGAGGGCAAGGCCAACATTTGGGTTACAATCAAGCCCGCAGAGGTCAAGGATCTTTCTCAGCGCATTAAGCTCATAACCCTTGAGGACACAAGATTCCTTCATTGCAATATAAAGACCCTCAACCTCATCCCGAGCGTTATGGCGGCTCAGAAGACCGTCGAGGCCGGCTGCGACGAGAGCGTTTTCCATCGCGGCGACAGAGTCACGGAGTGCGCTCACAGCAACGTACATATTATAAAGGACGGCATATTCAAGACCGCTCCCACCGATCACTATATCCTTCCCGGTATTGCCCGCGCCCATCTTATCAGAGCGTGCAAGGCTAACAACATCACGGTTGACGAGACTCCGTTCACCGTCGCCGAGCTTATGGATGCCGACGAAGTCATAGTTTCCTCGTCCGGCTCGTTCTGCCTTGTCGCAGATGAAATAGACGGCAAACCCGTAGGCGGCAAAGCCCCCGAGCTTATCGACATCCTTCAGAAATATCTCGTCAAAGAGTTTATTGACGCCACGACTGTCTGAGGGAGGGGAGCGGTATGACGCAAAAAGAGCTTACTGTTCTCAATCTCGGAGACAGCCTCGACAATATCTCCAACATTGACCCCAGAGGCTACGGCGTTTGCCATATCCTCTATCCCGCCGCGCGCGAATATACAGGCGGACCTCTCTGCATGAATGCCGCGACAAAGCTCTGCGATACATTGAAGCAGGATGACCTCGTATATATAATGACCGGCTTTGTTCTGCCCCCGTCGGGCAGTGCCGAGACGGACGGTGTTATCAGCTCCGTCCTGCTCGCGCGTGCGCTCGTCATAGCGTTCGGCGCAAAGCCCGTTATCGTCTGCCAGGAGGAGAACGTCCCCGCAGTCAAGGCTATGGCCGCAGTTGTCGGACTTCATCTCTATGATTCGATAGATGAGCTTAAAAAATATCCGATATCCATGGCTGTCGTGCCCTTTACAAAGGATAAGGCCAAGGCGGAGAGCTGCGCCGACGAGATAATCTCCCACGGCAAGCCCGCTGCGGTTATCAGCATTGAGGCGCCCGGCGAGAATAAGATAGGCGTATATCATAACGCCACCGGACTCGATGTCACTCATCTCGAGGCCAAAATGGATATCCTCTTCGATAAGCTCCGCGACATGGGCGTGCTCAATATCGCAATAGGCGACCTCGGCAACGAGATAGGCATGGGCACAATTGCTTCTCATCTGCATAAGAACATTCCTTATGCCGACGAGGGCGAGTGCCGTTGCGGCTGCGGCGGCGGAATAGCCGTGCGCACCGTCACCGATAACATAATCACCGCCACTGTCTCCGATTGGGGCTGCTACGCGATGATAGCTGCGATAGCTTATCTCAAAAAGGATCTCGATATCATGCATACCGCAGAGCTTGAGGGCGATACAATAGTCACCGCCGCTCGCAACGGTATGATTGATATGTACGGCTGGTGTATCCCGGCTATCGACGGCTTCGGCAAGAGCCTGAATATGTCGATAGTCAACCTCATGCGCGAGTGCGTCAGCTACTCGCTGAAGCTTGAGGAGACCTGCAAGACCTGGTTCGAAAAGGTCATCGACAAGGGCTTTTTCGGCGAATAACCAAAAAAGGGGTAAAAAACTATGAATGAAACGTTGTTTCTTCCTGCCGGAGATTCGGCGGTCAATGTCGAGTTCGGCAGAATAATAGACCCCGAAATAAACAAAAAGATACGCAGCCTGTCTGACTCGCTGTCTCGTAAGCCGATACGCGGGGTGACGGAATGTATACCCACGTTCCGTTCCCTGCTCGTCTGCTACGACCCCTTGCAGACGGGCTGCGAGGCTTTGATAAAGAAGCTCAAAAAGCGTATAAAATCTCTCGATCAGGCATCGACCGGAGAGAAGCGTGTGTTCAATATTCCCGTCTGCTACGGCGGCGAATTCGGCGAGGATATAGCCTTTGTTGCGTCCCATGCCGGACTCACCGAGCAGGAGGTCATAGACATACACACGGGCAGAGATTATCTCATATTTATGCTCGGATTCCTGCCGGGCTTCGCCTATCTCGGCGATATGGATAAGCGCCTGCACACTCCGCGCCTTTCAAACCCGCGAACGAGTATTCCCGCGGGCTCCGTCGGCATAGGCGGCGAGCAGACGGGCATATATCCGCTCGCGTCGCCGGGCGGCTGGCAGCTCATCGGCAGAACGCCGGTCAGACCCTATGACCCAAACCGCGCCGAACCCATACTTTACAGCGCGGGCGATTATATCAGATTTTTCGCCGTCGACGAGCAGGAGTACCGAAAAATAGAGGAGCTTGTCAGCCGGGATGAATACGAGTGCAAAATAACTGCCGGGGAGGGGAACTGATATGAGTATGCATATAATCTCGCCCGGTATGCTCACTACCGTTCAGGATCTCGGCCGCTGCGGATACATGGCGTCGGGCTTCCAGCAGAGCGGCGCGATGGATCGCTTTGCCGCCGAGGCAGCAAACCTCTTGGTCGATAACAGCGAGAGGGACGGAGTGCTCGAAATGACCATGCTCGGCGTCAAGGTTTATTTTGATGAGGACAATGTCATAGCGATAACCGGAGCCGAGTTCACTCCCACAGTGACCGATTTTGAAACGGGAGAAGTGACCGAGCTTCCGATGAACCGCGCCATACGCATTAAAAAGGGCGATGTGCTCGACTGCGGCAGCGCAAAGAGCGGACTGCGCGGCTATCTCGCCGTGGCGGGCGGCTTTGATATCGCTCCCGTTATGGGCAGTATGTCTACAAATCTAAAGTGCAAAACCGGAGGCTTTGAGGGCAGAAAGCTCAAGGCGGGCGATGTAATTCCGCTTCGCCATCCGCAGGGGTGGCTATTCAGCATGGTCGGCCGCGTGTATGAGCCCGAAAAGCGTGCCGACGGCACGGTTACTATCCATGTTATACCCGGCCCTCAGGATGATTACTTTTCCGATAAGGGCAAAAATACCTTCTATTCAGAAGTTTATTCCGTCACCGCCGATTCAGACAGAATGGGCATAAAGCTCGACGGAGCACCGGTAGAGAGCATTGACGGCGTCGATATTATTTCGGACGGCATAGTTGCGGGCTCGGTTCAGATACCGTCCGCAGGCAAGCCGATAATTATGATGGCGGACAGACAGACTACCGGCGGCTATGCAAAAATAGCGACGGTTATCACCTCTGACCTGCCCCTGCTCGCCCAGCTTCGTCCGGGCGGCACTCTGCGATTTAAAAAGGTCGACCTTCAGTATGCCGTAAAACGCATAAAGGCCGATAAAAAGGCGCTCAAAAAACTACAGACTAATATTCTCAGAGCGGATACCTTTACATCCGACTCCTGATTGGAGGCATATAAAATGGACTATTCTTCGATGAGTCCGCGTGATGTCAGACAGCTTATACGAGAGGGTGCAATAACCTGCAACACCTCGGGAATGTGTGCGGGCTATGCTCAGGCGAACCTCTGCGTTCTGCCGAAGGATCTCGCATATGACTTCCTGCTTTTTGCCCAGCGCAACCCGCGCCCGTGTCCGATTCTCGAAGTCAGCGACGTCGGCTCGCGTTTTTTGAAGAAAATAGCTCCCGGCGCGGATATCGCAAACGATATTCCGAAATACAGGGTCTATGAAAACGGAGTTATGACCGGCGAATATACGAGCGTCGAGCATCTCTGGCGCGACGATTTTGTCAGCTTCCTCATTGGCTGCAGCTTCTCCTTCGAGTCGGAGCTGATTGCCGCAAATGTGCCGATAAGGCATATTGAAGAGGGCAGAAACGTGCCGATGTATCTCACTAACATCGAGTGCGAGCCGGCGGGAATTTTCCACGGAAAAATGGTCGTGAGTATGCGCCCTCTGCCCTATGACAAGATAGTTACCGCCGTCGCGGCGACTGCCGCCATGCCCAAGGTTCACGGTGCGCCGATACATATCGGAGATCCGTCCGTTATAGGCATAGATGATATCTCGAAGCCCGATTTCGGCGACTCCGTTACGATAAAACCCGGCGAGGTGCCGGTGTTCTGGCCGTGCGGTGTCACTCCGCAGTCTGCGCTCATGAGCACAAAACCGCCCATAGCGATAACCCATTCGCCCGGGCATATGCTTATAACCGACGTTAAAAATGTCGAGCTTAAATATTGACAGGGGGTACGGATATGCACAAAATAGATCTTAACTGCGATCTCGGCGAGAGCTTCGGCAACTATAAGCTGGGTCTCGACGATGAGGTCATAAAATATATTTCGTCCGCCAATATAGCCTGCGGCTTCCATGCGTCCGATCCGCTCGTGATGCAGAAGACCGTTGCCCTCGCGCACGCAAACGGCGTCGCGGTCGGCGCGCATCCCGGCTTTCCGGATCTTGTCGGCTTCGGCAGAAGAAATATGAACGTCTCGCCCGCCGAGGCGAAAGCGTTCGTTCAGTATCAGATAGGCGCACTCGCAGCATTCTGCAAGGCAGCGGGCTGCCGCCTTGAGCACGTCAAGCCCCACGGTGCGCTCTATAATATGGCGGGCAAGGACGAGATTCTCGCCGCCGCCATATGCGAGGCTGTCTATGAATTTGACCCCGAGCTTATTCTTCTCTGTCTCTCGGGCAGCAAGATGATGAGCGCGGCAAAGAAAATCGGACTCCGAGCCGCAAGCGAGGTTTTTGCGGACAGAGCCTACGAGGATGACGGCTCGCTTGTCGCAAGAGGCAAGCCGGGCGCAGTCATAACCGACGAGGACGAGGCGGTCAGCCGCGTTATCGGCATGGTTAAAAACGGCACGGTCGAGTCGATAAACGGAAAAACAATCGAGCTCAAGCCCGATTCGATATGCCTGCACGGCGACGGAGTCAAGGCAGTCGAATTCGCAAGGCGCATTAAATCCGAGCTCATGGCAAACGGTATCGAGACCGCTCCGCTTGCGCAAATAATCTGACAAAGGAAGCGATAACGGTGAAATATCATCGTATATATGCAAAGATAGATATAGACGCGATCCTCCACAATCTCGGCGAGTGCAAACGCTGCATACCCGAGGGCACGAAGGTTCTCGCGGTAATAAAGGCGGACGGCTACGGCCACGGCGCGGTCGAGCTTGCGCATCAGCTTGAGGATAAGGTTGACTATTTCGGCGTCGCCATTATCGAGGAGGCGGTCGAGCTTCGCCGCTCGGGTATAAAGAAGCCGATACTTATTCTCGGCTATACCTCGCCCTCGCAGGACGATCTGCTGATAAACTACGGTATCACGCAGAATATCTACACCTATGAAATGGCGAAACGTCTGTCCGATAGGGCGGTTGCCCTCGGAAAGACCGTTCGGTTTCATATCGGACTCGACACCGGTATGTCGCGTGTCGGATTTCAGGATAACGACGAGAGCGTTGAGCTTATAAAGAAGATAATCGAGCTCCCGAATCTCGTTCTTGAGGGTATTTTCAGCCACTATGTCCGCGCCGGAGCACACTATACCCAGTTTATGGTGTTTGATTTGGATGGAGATGGTAAAGCAGAAGTAGTCATGAAGACTTCTGATGGAACAAAGGATGGAAAAGGAAAGATAATAGGTGATGCCAAGGCTGATTACCGTGAACCGGGTATCACAGACGGAAATTCCCACGGGAATACACCTCGTAACCAGGGACGTATCCTGACCGGTAACGAATACTTGACCGTATTCAACGGACTAACAGGAGAAGCGATGAAAACAATTGATTATGTTCCGGCTCGTGGTAAGCTGACCGACTGGGGAGACAACCGTGCCAACCGCAGTGACCGTTTCCTGGCTTGTGTAGCTTATCTGGATGGAGTACATCCCAGTGTGGTGATGTGCCGTGGATATTATACCCGCACTGTGCTGGCGGCATTCGACTGGGATGGGAAGAACTTGAAACAACATTGGGTGTTCGACAGCAATAATCCGGGGTGTGAAGACTATGCCGAGCAGGGTAACCATAATCTTCGTGTAGGCGATGTGGACGGTGACGGATGTGATGAAATAATGTATGGTTCTTGTGCCATTGATCATGATGGAAAAGGATTGTATTCTACCCGTATGGGGCATGGAGACGCTATGCATCTGACACAATTTGCTCCCGGATTAAAAGGCTTGCAGGTTTGGGATTGTCATGAAAATAAGAAAGATGGTTCCACTTTCCGTAATGCGGCTACGGGTGAAGTGCTGTTTCAGGTGAAAAGTAGTATAGATGTAGGCCGGTGTATGGCTGCTGATGTTGATCCGCGCAATCCGGGAGTGGAGATGTGGTCATCCGATTCAAAAGGAGTACGTAATATAAAAGGTGAAGTGATTCGTCCTGATCTCAAGAGCTTTTCAGTTAATATGGCTGTATGGTGGGATGGAGATTTGCTTCGTGAGTTGCTGGATAAAAACAGGATAACCAAGTATGATTGGGAAGACGATGTATGTCGTCCGTTAATGATATTTGATGGAACGGATTCAAATAATGGTACGAAGTCCCATCCTTGTTTGCAGGGAGATATAATAGGTGATTGGCGTGAGGAGGTGCTGCTCCGTACGGAAGATAATTCGGCACTTCGTCTGTATGTGTCGCGGATACCGACTGAATACCGTTTTCATACTTTCTTGGAAGATCCGGTGTATCGTATCAGTATCGCTACTCAAAATGTGGCATACAACCAGCCTACCCAGCCTGGTTTTTATTTCGGACCGGACTTGAAAGAGGGGATATTTAGAGGTTATGAATTTAAAAATAAATAAAGACTATATACCATGAATCTGAAAACATTAAGCATGATGGGCGCTCTGTTGCTGCTGGCTGGAACGGGTGCGAATGCGCAAAAGAAGAAAGAAGTACTGAATGATTCGAATACGCCGTTACATTTGTTGCAACCTGCATACAAAGTGCCTTACGGTATGCTCACTACAGAGGAGATAAAGGCCGATATGGATCGTGTCCTTCGTTATTTGGAAAAGAATACTCCGACTCGTGTCGTTGATAAGAATACAGGTAAGGTTATTACGGATTATGCCAATATGACGGCTGATGCACAGCTGGAACGAGGTGCTTTCCGTTTGGCAAGTTATGAATGGGGGGTGACTTATTCAGCTATGTTGGCTGCTGCTGAGGCTACGGGGGATCAGGCTTATTATAAATATGTAACAGATCGTTTTCAGTTTCTGGCCGAGGTTGCTCCGCACTTCCGTAAGGTATTGGAAAAGTATGGAACTGTAGATCCGCAGATGAAACAAATTCTGACTCCTCATGCATTGGATGATGCCGGGGCGGTGTGCGCGGCTATGGTCAAGGTGCAGATGAAGGAAAATTCACCGGAACTTAAGCCGTTGATTGATAATTATATGGATTTTATTGTGAATAAGGAGTATCGTCTTGCTGATGGAACATTTGCCCGTACCCGTCCACAACATAATACGCTGTGGTTGGACGATATGTTTATGGGTATTCCGCCGGTAGCTTGGTATTCATGTATTGCCGGTGATAAAAAGCAAATGTATTTGAGCGAAGCTGTACGTCAGATATTTCAATTTGCGGACCGTATGTGGGTACCCGGGAAAAACCTTTTCCGTCATGGATGGGTGGAAGGTATGCAGGATCATCCTGCTTTCCATTGGGGACGTGCCAATGGTTGGGCGTTGTTGACTATGTGTGAGGTCTTGGATGTGTTGCCGGAGGATTATCCTCAGCGCGATAAAATACTGGAGCTGTTCCGTGCTCATGTACGTGGTCTTGCTGCCTGCCAGAGTGGTGAAGGTTTCTGGCATCAGTTGCTGGATCGTAACGATTCTTATCTGGAAACCTCGGCCACGGCTATTTATGTATATTGCTTTGCCCATGCTATCAATAAAGGATGGATTGACGCTATGGCATACGGTCCGGTGGCACAGTTGGGATGGCATGCCGTTACCACCCAAATCAATGCGGAAGGTCAGGTGGATGGAACTTGTGTAGGTACAGGTATGGCTTTTGATCCGGCTTTTTATTATTATCGTCCGGTCAATGTGTATGCTGCCCACGGCTATGGACCGGTACTTTGGGCGGGTGCTGAGATGATTAATTTGCTGAACAAGCAGCATCCTAAAATGAATGATAGTGCCGTGCAATATTACCGTACGGAACAAAAGACTTCCGAACCAATTTTCCATGTAATGGATGGAGAAACTAAATAAGTAAAAACAAGGACTTTATAAAAAGGAGGAAAATACCATGAAACGTGAAGCTTTTAAAATGTTCTTGAAGCCGGGCTTCGAGAAAGAGTATGAGAAGAGACATGCAGCCATTTGGCCGGAATTAAAAAAAATGTTGTCCGATGGAGGAGTATATGATTACTCCATTTATTGGGACAAGGATACAAATATTCTGTTTGCTTGTCAGAAAACTAAAGGAGAGGAGTCTTCGCAAGATATGGGAGCCAATCCTATCGTGCAGAAATGGTGGGACTATATGGCGGATATCATGGAAGTGAATCCGGATAACTCTCCGGTTACTATTCCGCTGCCCGAGGTCTTCCATATGGATTAAAATAAAAAAGAGTGTATCGATTCATTCTGATACACTCTTTTTTTATACCTTTGCAAGACAAAAACACTGTGATAAATGATATGAAAAAACACATCTATGCTCTATGGGCATTCTTTATTCTTTTCAGTCAGAGTATTGTCGCATCAGTCGAGGTGCGTTCTACTCATATGACTACGGGGGATGGGGTCGCCAATAACTCAATTCGGTATATATATCAGGATAGCAAAGGTTTTATTTGGATGGGAACGCTGAATGGACTTAGTCGTTATGACGGGAATTCGTTTGTGACTTATCGTCCTGAGGGTGGAAATAAAATTTCGTTGATAGACCATCGGATTCGCGATTTGGAAGAAGATAAAAATGGTTTCTTATGGATTGCGACTTCTGCCGAGTTGTTTAGTTGTTATGATCTGAAGAAAGATTGTTTTGTTGATTTTACCGGTTGTGGGGAATATGAGCAACTGTATAGTTACAAGATGACTGACCGTGAAGGTAATGTCTGGTTGTGGCAGGATGGAAACGGGTGTCGTAAAGTGACTTATATGAATGGTGAATTTACATCTGTGGTTTTCAAGAAAGAAAACAATAATCTCCCTTCTAATAATATTACTTATATATCTGAGGATGAGCAAGGAAGAATATGGATTGGTAGCCATGACGGTATAGCTCAAGTGGTAGGGAACAAGGCAGTATTGGTGGAAGAAAATCATGATGCCTTCAAGATGATGTCTTTTGGTAAAGATGTTTTTTTTCTTTCGGGAACAGGAACAATTTCGTTGAAGAGAGAAGGAGAGGATAGCCGTATTGTTACCCGTTTAGGTGAAGGTAGTAAAGTATATAGTACCATGCGCTTGCAAAACGATTGGATCGTTTTTACGGAAGATGGCAGTTATGTCTTTAATTTGAGAACTCATCAGGTGAGCCGGGATACGGAACTGAATATAGCAAGAGGACAAGTTCAGATTGACAACCGGGGGAATTTCTGGATTTATAATCATACAGGTAAGGTATGGTATGTCAACGCCAAGACCAGATTTGTCAAGTCTTTCCAACTGATTCCGGCTGATAAAGTAAATTATATAGATGAGGAACGTTACCACATCGTTCATGATTCTCGTGATATTGTTTGGATTTCCACTTATGGTAACGGTTTGTTTGCTTATGATTTGGCAACTGATGAATTGCAGCATTTCGAATCCAATATTAATGGATTCAGTCATATCACTTCAAATTTCTTGCAATATATTATGGAGGATCGAGCCGGTGGTATTTGGGTCAGTTCGGAATATACGGGTATTTCTCGTCTTTCGGTCTTGAATGAAGGAGCTGAGCGTGTTTTTCCTGAAGATGAAACTTTATCAGACCGTTCAAATACCGTGCGTATGATCAACCGTATGCCTGATGATAAGATTTGGCTGGGTACCCGTCGTGGAGGATTGTATATTTATGACCCTCATTTGAAAACGATAGAGAGCAGTCGTTATTTTGATTCTAACATTTATGCTGTTGAGGAAGGGGCTGATGGTAGTATTTGGTTGGGTAGCCGTGGAAACGGATTGAGTATTGACGGGAAATGGTACACTTATCACTCGGATGATCCTCTGTCTATTGGGAATAATAATATTTTTACTCTTTACCGGGACCGGAAGAATAGAATGTGGATAGGTACTTTTGGCGGTGGATTGAATTTGGCGGTGAAGGAAAAGGATAAGTATGTATTCAAGCGGTTTTTGAACAATTTTTATAGCCAGCGCCAGATTCGTGTGATACAGGAAGACAATAATGGATGGATATGGGTGGGCACCAGTGCCGGAGTTTACATATTTAATCCTGATTCGTTAATGAATGACCCGGATAACTATATTACTTATAATTATAATAACGGTAAGTTACGTAGTAATGAAATAAAATGTATCCATCAAGATAGTAAAGGCCGGATATGGGTAGGTACTTCAGGAAAAGGCTTCAGTATGTGTATGCCAGAAGGTGATTACAGAAACTTGACTTTTGAGCATTATGATGGAAGTGACGGGTTGGTAAATAGTATGGTGCAATCTATTGTTGAAGACAGGGAGGGTAAGCTTTGGGTTGCAACGGAATATGGAATTTCTCGTTTTGATCCGGATACACATGCCTTTGAAAATTTCTTTTTCTCGGCATATGCGTTGGGGAATGTCTATAGTGAGAACAGTGGTTGTGTGAGTAAGGATGGCAAACTGATGTTTGGTTCTAATTATGGATTGGTTGTTATCACTCCCGGCAAAATTGTGAATAATTCCACTGTAACTCCTATGGCAGCTTTTACCAATCTTCGAATTAATGGTATTGCCATGCGCCCGGGCGATGTGGATTCTCCGTTAGACCGTTCGTTGATTTATACAGATGAAATCGAGTTGAAATATTTTCAAAATTCTTTTGTCATAGATTTCTCTACATTTGATTATTCCGGAACGAATAGTACTAAATATACGTATCGGTTGGATAATTATGATAAAGAGTGGAGTATACCGTCTTCGTTGAATTTTGCAGCTTATAAGAACCTGGCACCCGGTACTTATAAATTGCGGGTGAAAGCTTGCAATGGGGTCGGTGTGTGGGGAGATAAAGAAACGGTTTTGAAGATTATTGTTGTTCCTCCTTTTTGGAAAACTACTTGGGCTTTCTTTATTTATGCTATTTTGATAGGGGTGGCGCTATATATCACTTTCAGACTGATGCGTGACTTTAATACTTTGCGTAATCGTATACAGGTGGAGAAACAGCTGACAGAGTATAAATTAGTTTTTTTCACGAATATCTCTCATGAGTTCCGTACTCCCTTGACTTTGATACAAGGAGCATTGGAAAAGATGCAGCGTGGTGGTAAAATCCCTAAAGAAATGGCTTATTCATTGAAGGTCATGGATAAAAGCACCCAGCGTATGTTGCGTCTTATCAATCAGTTGCTGGAATTCCGTAAGATGCAGAATAATAAACTGGCCCTTTCTTTGGAGGAAACGGATGTCATGGCTTTCTTGTATGAAATCTTCTTGAGTTTCAATGATGCTGCTGAGTCTAAGAATATGGATTTCAAGTTCTTGCCATCTGTAGCTTCTTATAAGATGTTTATCGATAAGGGTTATTTGGACAAAGTGACTTATAATTTGTTGTCTAATGCTTTCAAATATACACCCAGCGGTGGAAAAGTGACTTTTTCTGTGACGGTGGATGAAGCAAAGAAACAGTTGGTCATATCGGTAGCCGATTCCGGTGTAGGCATTCCTAAAGAGAAACGTAATGAGTTATTTAAGCGTTTTATGCAAAGTAGCTTTTCGGGTAGTAGTGTCGGAGTCGGCCTGCATTTGACACATGAACTGGTGTGTGTACATAAAGGTACGATAGTATATACTGAAAATGAAGGTGGTGGGTCTATATTTACGGTCAGTTTGCCTACTGATATTTCTGTTTATGAGGAAAAAGATTTTCTGATTCCCCATAATGTGTTGTTGGAAGAGGAGGAAGTACATCATGCAGCTGTTCTTGCAGAAGAAATATCGGCGCAAGAAGGGGGCGTGGAACTTCCATCTGCACCACTTAATAAGCGTAAAGTACTTATTATAGAAGATGATAACGATGTACGTGAGTTTTTGAAAGAAGAAGTGGGACAATATTTTGAAGTTGTGGCCGAGGCGGATGGTCCGTCTGGATTGGAACGTGCACGTACGTATGATGCTGATTTGATAATCTGTGATGTGCTGATGCCGGGGATGACAGGATTTGAGGTAACCCGAAAATTGAAGAATGATTTTGATACAAGTCATATACCTATTATTTTATTGACAGCTATGAGTTCTGCCGAAAGTCATTTGGAAGGCGTGGAAAGTGGTGCGGATGCATATATTACTAAGCCTTTTAGCCCGAAACTACTGTTGGCACGCGCTTTCAAACTAATAGAGCAACGTGAGAAATTACGTGAGAAATTTTCGAATGATCCGAATATGGTACGACCGGCTATTTGTACCTCTGATAAGGATAAAGAATTTGCTGACAGATTACAGATGGTTATGGATCAACAGATTGGTAATGCTCAGTTTACGATTGATGAGTTTGCTTCGATGATGGGATTGGGACGAACCGTTTTTTATCGTAAGGTACGTGGGGTGACGGGATATTCACCCAATGAATATATCCGGATTATTCGTATGAAGAAAGCGGCGGAACTGTTGTTGGAAAATCGTTATACGGTAGCCGAAGTTTCTTATAAAGTAGGTATTAATGATCCGTTTTATTTTAGTAAATGTTTTAAGCAACAATTCGGTGTGGCACCTTCTGTTTATTTACGTGGAAAGGAAGAGTCCGGGATACAGGAAACAGAAAATAAGGAATGATGAAAACAAGATTTTAAATAAGAAGGTCAATCGAGAATGATATAGAATCGGTTGACCTTTTTGTTTTAATGGACTATATATTTAGTATGGTTTGAGACTGATTTTTGTCAGTACTTTGCGACTTACAATATAGAGTATCCATGTACAAGCAGAAGCGGTGAGTAATGCTGCTATTTGTCGAGTGGTATCAGATATATCTAGAGGCAGAGACGCTCCGAGCCACCAACCTGCCAAGGCTGCGGTAACAGTAAGTAAGGCCATAATGATGCTTACTCCTAAAATGAACATTATTCTTTTCATAAATGGTTTAAGTTTGATTCAATATTAAATATAAATGCTATTTCAAGTCTGTTTGTTCATGATTATATAAAAAATCTTGGTAAAGGGGATGTAAATTAAAAAAGGAGTATTCTCGGGAAGAGAATACTCCTTTTTTATGTAGGAATGATAAATCTTACTGATTAACTCTTTTTTCCTGAATTCTAGCTTTCTTGCCAGTAAGAGCACGTAAATAGTACAATTTAGCACGACGAACTTTACCAACTTTATTAACAGTGATACTGTCGATAGCCGGAGATTCGATAGGGAAAATACGTTCAACACCTACAGTTCCAGACATTTTACGAACGGTGAAACGTTTTTTGTCACCATGTCCAGCGATTTTGATAACAACACCACGGTACAACTGTACACGTTCCTTGCTACCTTCAACGATACGGTATGCCACTGTAATAGTATCACCAGCTTTGAATGAAGGATGCTGTTTGCCAGTAGCAAATGCTTCTTCAGCAATTTTAATTAAATCCATTTTTTTTGATTTTAAATTGTTTATCGTTACCAACGCAACATATCAAGTAACTCTTCTTTGACAGCGATTGCGCGAAAGCGGTGCAAAATTACTAGATTTTTGTCATACAGCCAAATTAAATTCAACTATTTTTCATCTGATATCGTTGGTTGCAACTTCTTTTTTAACTACATTTGGGCAATAAACAACTAATAAACATGAAACCAAACCGAATTATGTGTATCATTCCGGCAGGAATAGTAGCCGGGATTTTTATGTTTTCAAGCTGTCATTCAGGCTATTCTCTGGCATCAGTTGAGGGAAGCAGGATAGAAGTGACAGCAGCTTTGGATGCTAATCCGGATTCCGCTGCAATCGCTGTTTTGGCTCCGTATCAAAAAACGGTTGATAGTATTATGTCACCGGTCATAGGACAAAGCGCTCGTTTTATGGATCGCTTTCGTCCTGAAAGTGAGTTATCCAACTTGGTAGCGGATATTTTACGTTATTCTGCTTCTGCATATATAGGCCGTATGGCCGACGTGGGGGTGACGAATATGGGGGGACTACGTACGGCTTTGCCCGAGGGGGATATAACTTACGGTAATATTTATGAAATAACTCCCTTTGAAAATACATTGTGCATTGTTACTATGAATGGGGTTTTGCTGCGTGAACTTTTTGAAAATATAGCAGCTGTGCATGGTGAGGGATTAAGTGGCGCTTGTCTTGAAATTTCTGGAGATGGAAAATTATTGGATGCTACAGTGGCCGGAAAAGAAATTGAAGACTCTAAAGAGTATAAAGTAGCCACCTTGGATTATTTGGCTGAGGGAAATGACCATATGACTGCTTTTGCCAAAGTGGGCGATGCGGATAAATTGCTGCCTGAAAAGGCCACAGTGCGTCAGTTGTTTCTGAACTATGTGAATGAGCAGACTAAAGCAGGGAAGAAAATAGACTCAAAGATAGAAGGAAGAATTACCGTTAAAGAATAAACTGAACCGTCATGAAACGAATATATGTATTATTTACTGCTTTGTGTGTATGTTGTGCGCTGGCAGCACAGGATATCAAAGAACTTTTGATACTTCATACTAATGATACCCACAGCCGTGTGGAACCTATCCCCATTACTGATCCGAATCCGGAGTTTGCAGGAAAAGCGGGTTTTGTACGTCGTGTTACCTTAATAAAAGAAATACGGAAACAGGATAAGGATTTGTTATTGTTTGATTGTGGTGACTTTTCACAAGGCTCTCCTTTTTATAATATGTTTGGTGGTGAGGTTGAAGTGAAGCTGATGAATGAAATGGGATATGATGCCGGGATTATTGGAAATCATGAGTTTGATTTGGGCTTGGATAATATGGCACGTCTTTTTAAAATGGCGGATTTTCCTGTTGTTTGTGCTAATTATGGTGTACAGGGAACTGTTTTGGAGGGGCTTGTCAAACCGTATGTTATTTTGGAACGTAAGGGGATAAAGGTAGGTGTGTTCGGACTGAGTCCTGCATTGGA
>ERZ506995.395-NODE-395-length-16853-cov-5.239671_pt1 | contig 16853 bp, 9 predicted proteins | sample MGYA00512883_ERZ506995 | MGnify/ENA metagenome assembly ERZ506995
GCGTATCCTCGGGGCCATACTTAAAGGCATATCGGTAGATCATCCGGATGGAAAGCGCGCCGAGCAGATTCATACAGGCGATGCTCAGCAGGCGCGCAAAGGAGAGACGGGGGACATGCACCGTCACAGGCAGCAGAAATTCTATCATCAACACAGCAAAAAACGCCGCGCCGTCGGCGATCAGCAGCCGAATGTAGCTCTGAATGCCGCCGTAGCGCCAGATCTGCTGATAGACGCTTCCGCGGGACCGGGCGAGAAAGACGCAGACAAAGCTGATGCCGCTGTGCAGCAAAATCGCGCTCCAGCTCAGATGCTCGCTGCTCCGGTACAGAACCAGCAGCAGCACATCCAGCGCCAGCAGGGCGCGGATGCCGTCAAGGTCCTGCGCTTTCAGCAGGCGGGCCAGCACCCGGTCGGTGTTTGCTGCCAGAAACGCCCGGTAATGCCCGGTGGCGGCTTCGGTCAGCTGCCACGGATACCGCAACCGGTCAAAGCAGAGCATTGCCATCACATTGGCATCGTCGGCATCGTGGCCCTGCGGGAAAATGCTGTCATATTCTGCAGGCAGGAATATATTGTTGAGAAAACACTGCCGGTAATGGTATCCCTGCCCGGAAAAGGTATGCAGCAGAATGTGGGCGGGGGTCTCCTCGATATCCTCCCAGTAGGCGGGATACCACAGCGCCGCCAGCGGCGCGGGGGCATCGGCGGGCCAGAACTGCGCCTGCACCGCCTCGGTGATGTTGTTCACCAGTGCAAACAGCCCAGTGGGCTGCTCCGGTGCGGCCTGCACCCGCAGGGTCTCCAGCGCAAAGCAGTTCAGAAACACATCACTGCCCACGGTAAGTCCCCTGCTGCCCACCGTGAGCAGGCGCAGGCTGCGGCAGTTGTAAAAGGCGCAACTGCCAATGACCTGTACACTGTCCGGCAGAGTGACTTCCTCCAGAAAGCTGCCGCACACCGGGTGCAGCTCTTCTTCGTCCGCAGCCGGGGCGTCAAGGTCAAAATCGTATCGGCGGGCGGGCTTTTGCCCCACCGCCTGCCCAAACGCCCGGGTCAGCCGCACCGTGCCGTCTGCGCTTACTGCGTAGCGACACAGGGCATCCGGCGCAGGCAGGCTGCGGGGCTTTTCGGAAAAGCAGTAGTCGCCCAGCTCGGTCAGGGCAAGGCTGCCGCCCTCCGGGGCGGGCACGCTGCCCGGCAGCACCACGCAGGGTGCTGTGCCATACACCCGCACCAGCCGTGCTGTATCTGCCGAAAGGGGCAAGATATCCAATATCAGTTCGTTTGCCTGTTCCACCATGCTGCGACCTCGTTTTTCTGCATTCATTCAGCTTTCAGTATACCGCGAACAGGGGGTGATTGTCCAGTGCAGAGAAAGATTTGAACGGTTCTGTGCTGACGGGCTGCGGGACCCGGCAGCGCTGCCAGTATTCCCCTTTTTGTCACAGCCTTGTTCAAGTCCTCTGTTCTTCCGGTGCTGCCGAAGGGAAATTGCCGCATAAAACAAAAAAGACAGCCATCAAAAGCTGTCTTTTTTGTGGTGCGGATAAGAGGACTTGAACCTCCACCGAGTTGCCCCGATTAGAACCTGAATCTAACGCGTCTGCCAATTCCGCCATATCCGCATATTCTGTTGTGTTCGTGAGCTGTGACGCTCGGAACGATAGTTATTATACCAGATGCAGCAGAATTGTCAAGCACTTTTTTGAAAAACTTTTCGTATTTCTGGAAATAATCATACTTTCGTAAAAAACTGTCGTAGGCTGTGGTTCTGGTCAACATAGTGTCGCACCGGGTATCCTGTAAGCGTTTTTGCGGTGCATTGCGTGTACCGTGCGCCGTTTTGGGTTTGACAGGGTTTTCGCGGCGATGTAGAATAGAGGTACTGTTTTCTTATAATTATATAGAGGAGCGTTTTGCCATGCTGTATTTTGAAAACGACTATTGCGAGGGTGCACACCCCGCCATTCTGCAAAAGCTGACCGAGACCAACTTTGAAAAGGTCTCCGGCTACGGCACCGACCCCTACTGCGCCAGCGCCCGGGAGAAGATCCGCGCCGCCTGCGCCTGCCCGGAGGCCGACGTGCAGTTCATCTCCGGCGGCACCCAGAGCAACGCCATCGTCATCGCGTCCATGCTGCAGCGGTGGCAGGGCGTAGTGGCTGCTGCCACCGGCCATGTGGCCGGGCACGAAGCCGGTGCCATCGAGTACACCGGTCACAAGGTCATCACCCTGCCGCAGCACAACGGCAAGCTGGACGCCGCCGAGCTGCGGGCACTGGTGGCCACCTTCTACGCCGATGACAACCACGACCACATGGTGTTCCCCGGCATGGTGTACATCTCCCACCCCACCGAGTACGGCACCCTGTACACCAAGGCCGAGCTGGAAGCCCTGCACGCTGTGTGTCAGGAGTACAAGATGCCGCTGTTCTTAGATGGTGCACGGCTGGGCTACGGTCTGGCTGCCGAGGGCACGGACGTGACGCTGGCCGACCTTGCCCGGCTGACCGATGTATTTTACATCGGCGGCACCAAGGTGGGTGCGCTGTGCGGCGAGGCTGTGGTGTTCCCCCACGGCGCACCGGCGCATTTTATGACCATGGTCAAGCAGCAGGGCGCACTGCTGGCAAAGGGGCGGCTGCTGGGCATCCAGTTCGATGTGCTGTTCACCGATGACCTGTATTTCTCCATCAGCAAAAACGCCATTGTCACCGCTAACCGCCTGAAAGCCGGTTTTGCGGAAAAGGGCTATCGCTTCTTTATGGACTCCCCCACCAACCAGATCTTCCTTGTGCTGGAAAACGCCCAGCTGGCTGCGCTGGAAGGCAAGGCAAAGTTCGGCTTCTGGGAGAAGTTCGACGACACCCACACCGTGGTACGCATCGCCACCAGCTGGGCCACCCGCATGGACGAAGTGGAAGCACTGATCGACCTGATGTGATCCCGCGCTCCTTTTTGAGTATAACGATTTGAATGCCCTCCGCGTTGCTTTGGGCATTTTTAGCGGAAAAACATTTATAATTTTGGGACAGCGGAGCGTCTGCGGACGCTCCGCTGTCCCGTTTTCACGGAAAGGGCTGCTACGGAAAACTGGCTGGTTGCCGTCACGGCTCCAATCGTGAAAAGAGGCTCAGAAGCGCCGACAGGTGCTTCTGAGCCTCTTTTTATCTTTCTTCTGTGTTCCACGGCTGCGGGGTGCTTTCCACCGGCTGACCGGGGGCGGCAAGGGCGCGCTCCATCAGCAGGGCAAGGTAGGCGTCCTGCAAGGCGTCTGCCAGCGGGTACACCTCTGTCCCGCCGGCAAGATAGCCCTGCATCCTGTCCAGAAAACAGGCGATGGCAGTCTCGTCCTCGTTCAGCCCTGCCTGCGCGGCGGTTGCTGCCAGCGGGTCGGGCAGCAGGGTCAGTTGAAGGCACACCGGCTCCCCGGCGGCATCCAGACAGCGCAGGGTGTCGTCGAACACTTCGCCCCGCTCTCCCTGCACACTGGTGTGGGTGCTGCGCAGGTAAGAGTGGTACTGCACGCCGTTAAAATCCAGAAACGCCGTGCCGCCGCCCGCAAATTCCAGCGTGTGCTGCTGCAGGGTCTTTTCCACCAGTGCGCCGTTATGCACCGCACCCCAGCGGGAATCCGTTTCGATGATTTTTTCCGTCCAGCTGCGGCCGGTCACCCGCACCGGCTGCTGCCCGGCGTTCAGGAACTGCCGCGCCAGACTGACCGCGTGGTAGCCGTGCGCCACCGACAGCCGGGCAAACTGCGGCGTGCCCAGTGCGCCGCTGCGCACCGCCGCCAGCCGTTTTGCCAGCGTGGGGTACAGCCAGTACTGCTCTGCAACCTGCAGCTTTGCGCCCTGCCGGTGCAGCTGCCAGAGGGCGCAAAGCGCGTCCTCGTTCAGCGCCGCCGGGGTCTCGCACAGCACGGCAAAGCCCCGGGCAAGCCATTCGGTGCTGACGGCGGCGATGGACGCTTTATTCACTGCCACCACCACAAGGTCCGGGTGCAGGGCAGTGCACTGCTCCGCCGAGGTACTTACCGGCACGCCGTACTCCCGATGCATTTTTTCGGCCTTTTCCTCGGTGCGGCAAAGCATGGCGCACAGCTCGAACCGCTCCGGCAGCGCCTGCGCGATGCGCCAGTAAAACAGCGACCGCCAGCCGGAGCCTACTACGATAAACCGCAGCTTAGCCATTTGTCTGTTCCTCCTGAATATGTTTTTGCAGCTCTTGTTCAAACCGGTCTGCGTCCAGCGGCAGGGTGAGCTTCTCCCCCAGCCATGCGGACAGGTAGGCGGCATCGGTCAGCTCCAACGCCCGCACGCCCTCCACGCCGGGGGCGGTCAGGGGCGTGCCGTGCAAAATGGCATCCGCAAAGTTTGCCAGCATCTCCGGGTAAGGCTCTGCCTGCGGCGCGAACTGCTCGGTGGTAGTGGTCTCGGTAAGCTGCTGGCGCTCGGTGCAGTCTGCGGTACGGCGGTAGGTCTCGGTGTCCGGCGTGTAGGTGTGCAGGGTGAGGGTGTCCTCTTCCAGCAGGGCGGTGCCCTTTGTGCCCACGATTTCCAACCGCTCTGTGTAGCTGCCCTCGCCGGTGGAGAGAATAAAGGTGGCGGTGCGTTGCTGCGGGTACTCCATCAGCAGGGTAGCTTCATCATCCACCATAAAATCGTTATACTTACCGTATGGTATCATGGCAAAAATACTGGTTGGCATCCCAAACAGCCACTGCCAGATATCCAGAATGTGCTGGCCCTGATTGAGCAGCGCACCGCCGCCCTCCCCTGCCCAGCTGGAACGCCAGCTGCCGGAGCGGTGGTACATCCATGTGCGGAAGTAGCGGCTGTTTTCCAGCTGCACCCGCTTGATCTCGCCCAATACCCCATCATCCAGTAATTTTTTAAGCCGCATATACTTTTTGTAGCGGCGCTGATGGAACATCATGGCGAAAACAAGGCCGCTTTTTTCGGCGGCGCGGTTCATTTCCAGCGCCGGTGCCAGCGCGTTTGCGCTGGGCTTGTCGCACAGGACGTGCTTGCCGTGGGCAAAAGCCTGCATCACCAGCGCCGGGTGAGTCTTGTGCGGGGTGACCACCAGCACGGCGTCAAACTCTTCTGCATAGTCGTACAGCTGGTCGGCGCTGGGGCACACCCGTACCGTATCCGGCAGGGTATCCTTTGCCCACTGCTGCGCCCCGGCGCTGCGGCAGACCACGGCGGTCAGGCGCAATGCCCCCGCTTTTCCTTCTGCGATCATCTGGGCATACTTGCGCCCCATGACCCCGGTGCCAATAACGGCTGCGCGTACTTCCTGCATGATGCTCCCTCCTGTTTTTCCACAATGTATTTTGTTATAGTTGAAAATAGAAAATCAACTTTCCGAATGAAGGCTTCCCCCGGTCGGGGGAAGCTGTCACCGCAGGTGACTGATGAGGGCGCAGGCAAGCAGCTGCTTGAGGGAAATTACCCCTCATCCGTCTGCTCACTGCGTTCGCAGCCACCTTCCCCCCAAGGGGTGAAGGCTTTTGCGCCGGGTCACGCTGCAACAGTTAATTTTCGTAGCCCTTCAGGTTTGCTTCAATGGCGGCTTTGTCCAGCCCCTCGCCGATGACAATGACTACCTCCTGCCCCTGCGGGATGGGCGCAAGGGTGCAGCCGGCGGCGGTGGCGTTCAGCTCCAGCCAGCCGCCTGCCGGGGCGGGCGCAAAGCCCTTGACCCGCAGCACCTGCCCGCATTCCGGTGCGTTGAACAGCCGCTGTGCGGCAGCCTGCAGCTGCTCCGGGGTGAGGTGCAGTTCCAGAAAGCAAAGGGAGGTAAAGGCCGCGTGCTGGTCAAAATGCAGCTTTTCGCAGCTGGCCTGCCGGTAGCCGCAGGCGGCAAGGGCAGCAAGGTCAGCATCGGTCAGGGCATCCCAGTCCTTGGCAAGGATCTCCCCCGGCGCAAAGCGGCGGGAAGATTTTGCGGCTTCCAGTGCACGCTCCAAGTGGGCAGCGGCGGCGGCGCACTGGGCGGGCGCTGCCAGCTGAGCACGGCTCAGCAGCACGCGGCCCGCGTTCATGGTCTCGGACGCCAGCAGGTACTCTGCCTGCGGCGAAAGCGTTTCCGGCAGAAGGGCGTCCACGATCGCGATGACGCTGCCAAGCTGATACCACCGGTCCAGCGGGTCGTCCCGCAGGATATCGAAAAACTCATCCACGTCAAAGATGCCGCTGGGCTCCACCACCACACGGTCAAAGCCGCGCATGGCCATGGCGATGAGCTTGGTGCGCATCCGGCGCTGGTGGGTGTCGCAGTCGCAGCCGCCGCTGATGGTCTCCACATCGCAGCCGGGGCCCAGCACCTCCTGCACCAGCATGGCGTCCACGTTCACCGCGCCAAAGTCGTTTTCCAGAATGCACACCTTATGCCCCTGCTGCACAAGGTACCGCACATAGCGGCGCAGAAAGGTGGTCTTGCCTGCGCCCAGAAAGCCGGTGATGAGATCCACCTGAACCATATCTTTTTACCTCCGTTGCAAAAACCCTCCCAGCGCCGCAGCGCCCGGGAGGGCATATATTTCAGTCTTTTTTCCGGCGCTGCAACTCCCGGATGATCCCCGCTGCTTCCGGCGCGATATCCCCCGGTACAATGGCCGGGCGTGCCAGAAAATAGCCCTGCAAAAGGTCTGCGCCCAGCTCGATGACCGTGCGCAGCTCGGCGGCGGTCTCCACGCCCTCGGCAACGATCTTCATGCTGCGGGGGTGGGCGTAGGCCACCACATTGCGCAGGATCTGCTGCTTGTCCGGCGAGGTGTCGATGCCACGGATGATGGTAATATCCACCTTGACGAACCGGGGTGCAAGCTGCAATAGCGTATTCTCGTTGGAATAGCCGCTGCCGTAATCGTCCAGTGCAAACATCCCGGAAAAGCCCGGTGCATTGCGCTTTCTCTCCAGTGCTTCGTAGTCGATTTCTTCCTCTTCGGTGATCTCGACGACCATGCGGTGGCACAGCTCGTGCCAATGGCTATTTATATATTTGCCGTCCTCATGCGACAGGCAGGTGTTGGCGATGGAGTTGACAAAGAGCATGGCATCCTCGGACACGCTGCCCGCCCGGCACAGGCTGTCAAAGGTCTCCAGCGCCTTGGTAAAGGTGATGCGCTCAATCTCGTACAGTGCCCCCTGCTCCCGCGCCAGCTTCATGATGGTGGCCGGGGAGCGCAGGGTGGGCAGGTCGGAGCGCATCAGCGCCTCGTAGGCGACTACCCTGCCGCTGCGCGCCGAGAAGATGGGCTGGAAGCAGTAGAACACCTGCGCATTGCTGAGCAGCTGCCGGAACTCCCGGCGGGTGCGCTCGGCGTAGGCTTCGCGGTTGTACACCCCGATGTCGAACTCCTCCACCCGGCCCTTCTCCGAATGCTTGACCTGATACATGGCAAAGTCGGCGTATTTTTTCAAGGTCTCCCAGTCCTGCCCATCGTCCGGGTACCACGCGATGCCGCCGGAAAGGCTGATGTGCAAAGCGTTGCCGCTGGGCAGCAGCGCCACGCTCTGCTGCATGGCATTGGTCAGGCGGTCGATCTTTTCCCGCACTGCGTCCCGGCTGCGGTAGCCGTGGAACAGCACAAGGAACTCGTCGCCGGAAAGGCGTGCGCACACCGTCCCGGCGGGGGTATTATCCCGCAGGCACTGACCGGTGCGGCGGATGTACTGGTCGCCCCAGTCGTGGCCGTAGGTATCGTTGATGTGCTTGAGGTTATCCAGATCCATCATCATCAGCGCCGCTACGCCCATGCGCTCCGGCGCGGCGAACAGCTCCGTGCACACCCGGTTGAAGGCCTGCCGGTTGTACAGCCCGGTCAGGATATCGTGATCGCGCTCGTGCTCGATGCGCTTCCGTTCCAGCACGGCGGCGGTCACGTCCTCGGCAAGGCCGATCTTGGCGTGCCCCTCGATGGTGCTGCGCAGCATGATGTACCGCACGCCGTCCGGCTGCTGAATGGTCAGCAGCTCGTCGCCCTCGGCGGTGTGGTCACAGGGATTCTTTTCCCGGATGCCCTTGAGCACCTCCTCAAAGCGGCGCACGCTCAGCGGCTCGCCCTGCATCTCGGGCTTGCCCAGCAGGGAGAAGAAATTATCGGTCACAAACACGCTGCCGGTGTCGGTGCGCAGCTCGTAGCCGCCGATCTCCACACTGGCCATATCCATGATGCGCAAAAATTTGGTGGAGTTGGTCACCAGCTCCCTGTTCAGCTCGGTAATGGTCTCGGCAAAGCGGTCCACCTCCCGGATGGCGGTGCGGGACAGGTGCGGGAAGGTCTTTTTCTCCTGCGCGTCTATCACCTCGCGGTACAAACGGTTGATGGGGCTGGCCAGCCGTGCCGAGATCAGCAGGCTGCCCAAAACGCTCAGCACCAGCGTGAACAGTAAGGTAGCCAGCAGCACCTCGCGCACCCGGTCGGAAAAAGCCAGCAGCACCGACTGCTCCATGGTACCGGCCAGAAACCACTTTTCGGCGGCAAAGGGCGCGTTGCGGTTATACACCAGCAGCGGCTCCAGCACCATATAATAGCGCTTGCCGTTCAGCTCCGCCCAGTTGCCGCCGTTGCCGTCGCTGCGGCAGTTCAAAACGCCCAGCGGTGCATCTGCCGTTACCAGATCCTCGCCGGAGGTCACGGTCTTGCGCAGGGAGAGCACGTCGTCCGTCAGCGCATCATCGGTAGTGGTCACGATAAAATAGGTGCCTGCCTTGTCCTCGTCCAGCTCGGTGAAGGGCAGCTTTGTTTGCAGATAGTCCGTGAGCAGTTCCACGCCCACCACGCCGTATACCGTGCCGTCCGGCAGGATCAGCGGCATCGAGTAGGCAATGGCGTGCCGGTCGTCCCCTGCCAGACAGTAGGAGTTGGTGGTCCAGCGGCCATAGCTTTCCGCCGAAAGGCTGGCACCGCTCTTATACGCGGTCTGAAAGACCGTGCGCAGGATGCCGCCCTTGGTATCTCCCTGATAGGGGAAAGCGGGCTGCCAGCCCTTATCCGTGCCGATGGCCAGTTCTTTTACCACTGTGGCGCTGGCGCGTTCCAGCAAAAGGTCGCTGTTGCGCTCCGAAGGGCGGGCGTCCGGGTCCATATCCCGCAGGTAGATGCCGGGCATTTTTTTGCCCACCTCGCAGGTGTCCAGATCATGGGTGTTCAGGATGAGAAAGATGCCGGTCACCTGCTTTGTGCGCAGGGTGTCCAGAAGCTGCGGGGCAAGCGCTACCAGTAAAGCATCGCTCTGCTCGCTGCTGTTATCCAGCGTATCCAGCGAGATATCGCCGCTTTTCAGCAGCTGCTGGGTGGTGGCGGTGATCTGCTCGCTCAGCTGATCCAGATCCTCCGCATTCCGCAGGATCTCCTGCACATAGCTGGCGCGGTTGCGCACCCGCATGGTAAGCAGATCCTTGGCGTTTTCGTCCAGCTGCCCGGTCACGTTGACGGCAAGGATGCTGGCGACCGCCATCAGCAGCTCCACCACCAGCACCAGCATCATGGTGGCAAAAATATTGTAGAACACGGTTCTTTCCGGTCTGTTTTTCAAGCGCTGCCGCTGGCGCTCTTTCCATGCGTCAAACATCGCCCTGCCCCCTTTCCGTCTTTTTTGCGGGCGGTCAGCCCTCGTACTGCTGTAACTGTGCAAGGGTGGCCTGATACCACGCCTCAAAATAGTCGTCGGTCAGAAACTCTGCCATGGCTGCTTCCGCGCTCTGGCCTGCGGCGATGCGTTCCAGCACCGTGTCCCGGTCGGCACTGGCCTGATCGCCCATGCTGTATTCCAGTATCTTGCGGACTGCATTGCCGCCTGCAAAGGCCGTAGGGGTGTACAGCTCGTTTTCGCGCACCGTTTTCACCGCGCCGGAAAGGGTCTGCTCCATATTGTCGGTCAGTTCCAGCCCGCTTGCGCGGATGGCGTCCATGTCGTTGGCGGCGGTGGTCACCGGCAGATAGCCCGACTCCACCGCGAAAGCGATGTTATTCTGCGGCTCGGTGAACCACTTTAAAAAGGTGACTGCGCCGTTGATCTCGGCCTCGGTGCCGGTGGTGACCACCATGCCGGCGCCCTGCTGCACCGCCACCTTTTCACTCCCGGCAAACCGGGGCGCAGGCAGCACCTTCATCTCGATATCGTGGACCTGATTATCCCCGGGCATCACCTGCTTCGGGAAGAAGGTGGCGCTGGCACAGGAGCCTACACAGCCCAACAGTGCACCGGTTTTCACGTCATCGCTGCGGAAGCGGCCATTCGCAGCAAAATACCCCTTGACCAAGGGCACATAGTAGTTATCCCACAGTTTGCGCACCACATCATGGTCGAAGTGCAGGGTCATTTTGCCGTTGTGCACTTCAAAAATTTCGCAGCCCAGCTGCTTTGCGCCCACAATCATATAGTTTGCCATCGCGTCCCGGCCAAACAGCGCCTTGCCGCCGGACCAGTTATAATACTGCTCGGCCACCGCCGTCACACCCTCCATGGTGGAAAGGGCACCGTAACGCACAAAGGTGTCCTTCGAGAACCGCTGCCAGTCGGTATCGTTAAAGAACATCAGCTCGGTGGATTTTGCCACCGGAAAAATTTTTATGCTGCCGCTGCCGTCAAAATCGCCCTCGGTGATATAGCCGGGCACAAAGGCGGCCTTTTCATCCTCGGTCAGGTAGTCCTTCAGGTCCACCACCATGCCCATCTGATCCAGTTTATAAGCGGTATCCGCGTAGGCGGCAAAAATGGTGGGCATCTCCGCAGAGCCCACCTTGCCCTCGGCAGCGTCCATCACGTTGGCTTCCAGATCGTTCACCGTGCCCTGACTGGAGCTGGACACCCGGATGCCCTTTTCCTTGCCGATGGTCTCGTTGAAGGTGCTTACAAGGCGGTTGAAGCTTTCCAGCTGGTCGCCGTTGTAGTAGTTCCAGACCGTGATGTCGGTCACTTCTTTTTTGCTCGTTTTTGCATCACAGCCGGACACGGCCAGTGCCGCTGCCGAGACCGCAGCCGCCGCCAGAAAGCTGCGGCGCGAGATCTTGTCCTTCATCTTGCCAATACCCTCCCGGCGTACGCAGGCGCATTTTACGCCATGATATACTATTTTATATAATACCACTGTTTCCGGCATAGTGTAAACTCTTTCTTAAAAAATCTGGTAAAAAAGTGCAGATGACGAATTTTCGTCTTATTTTTTGGTGGTTTTGTCAAGGTGTGTCCCCCGTGAAAACAAAAAATCGGACAGCCCGCAGACTGCCCGACTTTGTATTTTTATGGGCGGGGTGCAACTGCCGTTTTCGGTTACGTCCCCACCCGTGAAAAAAGGATTCCTCTGAAGATGCGCAGCAACAACGACGACCGCCGCCAGTGGCGGAAACAGGAAGGAGTTGTTGGGGCAGCGGCCAGCAAGACGCGAGTGCCGCCCAAGGCACGAAGCGGATGCTGGGAGCCGCAACCCGTTAGCGGAGCGCATTCAAAACCAGCCCCATTACATCCGTATCCGCTGCGCGGCGCGGGCGATGGAGGCAAGCAGCCGTTTCCGCGCAGGGGGCTACTTTTTTCTTTACATTCCGCTCCGGCTCTGTTATTCTTAAACTATATTTACAGAAAGGTATGATGAGGGCAGATGCACCGGTTTTTACGCAAGCTTCTACTTTGCATTCCTCTGCTTTGGCTGTTCTGCCTGCCCGCTGCCGCTGCGGTAGGCCAGCCGCTCTCCGGCGGCAGCTACGAGGTGCTGTACCGCAACAGTCTGGCGCAAGCGGATGCAGCCACCACAGTTTATTACAGCGACCGGTTCTTTTCGCATCCGGCTACAGAATACGATGCCGAGCTTGCCCTTGCCAGCCTGACCATGAGCCTTTCGGCCTGTACCACATGGGACAGCTACACCGATTACGCTGTACAGGGCAATGTAGGCCGCGAAGCAAATCTTGCTGCAGCTTACAAGCAGCTTGGCTTTTCCAATGCTGTATACTTTCATTACGACAAAAGCCGCAACGACCCCTCCGACAGCGCCGCCTACTCCTTTGCGCAAAAAACATGGACGGAAAACGGCCAGACCAAGACCATCCTTGCGGTTTTCCTACGGGGTGCCGGTTACGGTGCAGAGTGGGCAAGCAATCTGCATCTGGGGGATGGTGCTGTGCACGAAGGCTTTTCGCGCCCGGCAGCAGAAGCATACACGGCATTCCTGCAATATCTTGCACAGGCACGGCAGACCGGCACACTGGGCGATGTTTCGCTTTGGCTGAGCGGTTACAGCCGTGGCGGCACGATCGCCAATCTGCTTGCTGCCCGTATCCTTAATACCCTGCCGGAATTTACGCCGCAAAACACCTACGTCTATACGTTTGCCGCCTCGGCAGCACTTACCGCAGACGCTGCGCTTACCCTGCAATGGAGCCCTGCCGACCCGGCAGACAATTGTATTTTTAACCTGCTTGCTCCTGCCGATCTTGTCACCCAACTATTTCCGGCTGCGTGGGGATATTTCCGCAACGGAAAAGACATTACGCTGCCCACACCGCAAACTCCGGCAGAGGTCGCTGCGCTCAACGCCTTATGTCAGGATCATCTGGATTTTGCAGTTTTTCCCACTGCTGCCGAGGTAAGCGGACTTGCGCAGCTGCTGGCAGAACTTGCCCAAAGCCCTGCTTATTATCACACACACTACGAAGCTCTTTTGATGGATCTTGCGCAGCATCAGAACACCCGTAATGCACAGACAGCTTATGCTTCTCTCGCTTCGGTGATATGGCATCATCGGAATGATTTTTCTGCCTTGGGCCTCTTCCGGGAATCCTGTGCCCGGCTGCCCTCTTCTTTCCTCTCTCTTTCCAAGCTGCGCTGCTTGCGCATCTGTCATTCTCCGGATACCTATCTTGCTCTTCTGCGGTACTATAGCTAAACGGACGGCTCTGCTTGCAGCAGAGCCGTCCGTTTCTGTTTTTTGAGTTCTTCAGTTCTTACATCCGTATCCGCTGCGCGGCGCGGGCGATGGAGGCAAGCAGGGTCACAAGGCGTTTTTCGTCCATCTGACCGCAGTAGCTGGTAAAGGTGTAGTAACACCCCTGTACGCAGAAGGAAAGCACCACCTTGCGCACCACGTCCGCCTCAAAGGTGGGGTCTGTCTGGGCGATGCACTGGCACATGGCCTGCTCCACCCGGTTGATGAACAGCCCCTGCCGGGAGCCGGAGAATAGCACGCTGATCTCGGCCTGATGCGCGGTGAAGGCGCGGAACATCTCCCGCGTCAGCCACTCGGTACGCTCGCTCACATCGCTGGCGGTCAGGCGGGGCAGGCTTTCCACCACCGCGTGCACCATCTCGTCCTCCATGGCGTTGGCCAGCGCATAGATATCCTGATAATGGGCGTAAAATGTGGATTTATTGATGCAGGCGCGGTCGCACAGCTCCTTGACTCGGATCTTCTCCACCGGCTTTTCGCGGCGCAACTCCATAAAGGCTTCTTTGATGGCGCGCTCAGTCTTTTCAATGCGGATATCCAGAAAACCCACCTCTTTTGCATTTTTGTTGATTTTCCAACATTTTTCCGGTTTTGCGGATAGACAAGCCCCGCAAGCCTTTTTATACTGGGTATAAGCGGAGCAGGGTCACTCCTTGCGGTACAAAAGCCCCTGCTGTTCCAAAGCCGCGCGGATGCGGGCAAAGGTGTCCTTGTCCGGGCAGCGCAGGGTGTGCAGGTGCACGCCGCCGGTCATGCGGCTCAAAAGGCTCTCGGGCGCATCCGCAGCCTGACGGATAAAGTTGTCCACATCGTACCGGTTGCACAGGTTCAATGTGGCACGGATCTCGCCGTAAAGGCTGTTTTCCACCGCCACATCCACCACCGTGCCGCCCTGATCCACCACGGTGTACAGCTCCCGGCGCATCTCCTCCTGCGTGCGGTGCACACAGGCCAGAATGCCGGTATAGCCCTTTTCTGCCGGGTGCAGCTGGTAGCCCCGGGGGGTGGCATCGATCTGCGCCCCGCCGGCGCGCAGCAGCGCCACATCCCCTACCACGATCTGCCGCGACACCCCCAGTTCTGCCGCCAGCGTGCTGGCGCTTAAGGGGGCACCGGCGCTGTTCAGCCGGGTCAGGATGCGTTCTCTGCGCTGTGCTGCATTCATAGAGGGTCAGGCTTCCTTTCCGTAAAACAACTTTTCTCTCCTTATTGTAGCAAAACGCGGCAAAATGTGCAAGGTTATTCCAGCCACAGGCACGGGAATCAATTTTCCTCTGAAGGCTTCCCCCGGACGGGGGAAGCTGTCACCGCAGGTGACTGATGAGGGCGCAGGTAAGCAGCAGCTTACGGGGAATTACCCCTCATCCGGCGCTGCGCGCCACCCGCTCCCCCTTTTGTCGCTGCGCGACATTTTCCCCCGGCCGGGGGAAATCTGTCCCCAAGGGGTGAAGGCTTAAGCGTGGGTTTATTCCAATCTCAGCAGGGTGGCGTAATTGGAGGGCAGCTGCACCTTCATGCGGTTCCACTCGGTAGAGACCAGCACCTCCTGCGCACCCACGGTGTCCGCCAGCAGGTCGGTGACCTTGGCGGTTTCCACCGGCAGCTGGAACTCCAGCTGTGCGGGGGTATCGCCGTTGTTCAGCACCGCTACCACGGCCTTGCCGTCCAGCACCCGGGCAAAGGCGTAGCACTGGGTGGTGAGCTGCAATTCCTTTACCTCGCCGTAGGTCATTTCCGGCAATTCAGCCTTGCATTTCCCCAGCGCTTTGTATACACTGGTAACAGGATTTGTACGTTCTGCATCGGCGTAGTCACTGAGCTCCAGACAGGGGCGCAGCGGCCAGTCGCTGCCCCACTCCTTTTTGCCCTCGATGCCGAACTCCGAGCCGTAATAGATGGACGGGATGCCCCACAGGCTGTACACCAGAATGGCAATATGTCGGATGTGCTCCCGGTTGCGCAGCTTGTTGGGCAGGCGCTCCACATCGTGGTTATCCGAGAAGAGATACAGCCGGGTGTCGTGGCACAGCCCCTGCAGCCGGCGCATGGTGTGGGCAATTTCAAAATAGTTGTGGTCGTTGTGGCCGCTCCACAAGCCCTTGTGCAGCTCGTAGTTGGTGACCGAGTGCAGCATTTCGGGGTTTGCCCAGCGGCTGTAATCGCCGTGGATGACCTCGCCCATCAGCCAGAACTCCGGCTTTACCTCGTTTGCCAGACGGCGCAGCCCCCGCATGAAGTCAAAGTCCAGCACATCGGCTGCGTCCAGACGGATGCCGTCAATGTCAAATTCATCCACCCAGAAGCGGATGGTATCGTAGTGGTAGTTCTGCACCTCCGGGTTGCGCTGGTTCAGCTTGACCAGCAGGTTGTAGCCGCCCCAGTTGCCGTAGCTAAAGCCATCGTTATACTCGTTGTTGCCCCAGAAGTTCACATCGCAGAACCAGTCCTTATACCGGGCGTTCTCGCGGTTCGCCTTCAGGTCCTGGAACGCGAAGAAATCGCGTCCCACATGGTTGAACACGCCGTCCACGATGACCCGCTGCCCGCGGGCGTGGCAGGCCGCCACAAAAGCCTTGAACTCCTCGTTGGTGCCAAGGCGGCGGTCCACCAGACGGTAGTCGATGGTATCGTAGCCGTGGGAGCCGCTCTCGAACAGCGGGCCGATATAAATGGCCGTGCAGCCCAGGTCTTTGGAGGCGTGCTCGGCCCAGGCGTTCAGCTTTGCGAACGCGCCCGGTGTGGGCTGGCCGTCGTTTTCGTGCGCACAGCCGCACAGCCCCAGCGGATAAATGTGATAAAATACTGCTTCGTCATACCAAGCCATGATCATTCGCTCCCGTTCTATTGCTTAAAAAGTTGCGCCGCTTGCACGGCAGTAGCAACAGTATACCACAAGATTTGGCAAATATGTGAAAATTTGCCGATTTTTGTCAAGATTCGCTAAGATTATCGGCTATCATGCCGGTAAACAGCCGTTTTTCTTGGATAGTTTGCCCAAACAGCCTTGTATCAACCGGCGCACACCGCCGGTCAACATAGAGAAGTAAGGAGATCTTTGCATGAATTACCCTGTGATCCCCCGCACGTTTTTCAGTGGCGACTGCTTCGATGCCTACCGTATTCTGGGTGCGCACCCCTGCACCGACCCAAACGGCGCCGAGGGCTGGCGTTTTGCCGTGTGGGCACCCGGTGCCACCGCCGTGGAGGTGTGCGGCGGCTTTGACGGCTGGGAGCGCGGCGTGCCCATGGAAAAAGCCGATACCGGCGTGTGGAGCGCCTTTATCCCCGGCCTTGCGGAAGGAGATCTGTACAAATACCGCGTGCATGGCGCGGACGGCAGCACCGTGATGCGCAGCGACCCCTACGCCTTTGCCACCGAGCTGCGCCCCGGCACCGCCAGCAAGCTGACAAAGCTGGATTTCACCTTTGACGACACCGCGTGGATGGAGCGGCGGGACAAATGCCGCAACCGCCCGCTGAACATCTACGAGCTGCACGTCGGCAGCTGGAAGCATAAGCCCGGCGCAACCCGGCCGGACGGTTCGGACGGGTGGTACAACTACGAGGAGCTGGCGCGGGAGCTGATCCCGTGGCTGCTGGAGCACCACTTTACCCATGTGGAGCTGCTGCCGCTGGCAGAGCACCCCTTTGACGGCAGCTGGGGCTACCAGACCACCGGCTACTTCTCGGTGACCAGCCGCTACGGCACCCCCGCCCAGTTTGCGGGCTTTGTCAACGCCTGCCACCGCATGGGCATTGGCGTCATCATGGACTTTGTGCCGGTGCACTTTGCCGCCAACGCCGACGCTCTGGCAAAGTTTGATGGCACCTACCTCTACGAGTACGACAGCGATGTGGGCCACAGCGAGTGGGGCACCTGTAACTTCAATTAC
>ERZ506995.409-NODE-409-length-16625-cov-6.506759_pt1 | contig 16625 bp, 16 predicted proteins | sample MGYA00512883_ERZ506995 | MGnify/ENA metagenome assembly ERZ506995
GCGCCTCCGGCGGCCCTATCTTTTCCCTTGCGCGGGAAAAGATAGGGGAGAAAAGGACGCTAGGTTATGTTTGGTGCTTCCTGCCTCTGAATTTAGGTGGGAATCTATCTTTTAGGCGTCGTTCCACACGGTGGTCACCCTACGTATGTCTTAATACGCGCCGCCTGATACGGGGGTATCGGGTTTGCAACTAGTTGCCGTAGAATATTTGCCATCAATAGAAGGTGCAGTCTGAGTTCGTCAGGCTGCACCTTTTTGCGGGGAGGGTTTTCTGTATTTGCTGGCACCCAACGCCTTCCTCTATGAGGGGAAGGTGGCACGGCGGGAGCCGTGACGGATGAGGTGGAGGCAGCTGCGTTGACGAAACGTTGTCCACCTCATCAGTCGCCTGCAGCGACAGCTTCCCCTCATAGGGGAAGCCATGGGGATGCGCCCTTGACCATGCAAAACCCCCTGCCCAACACGACGTTCGGGCAGGGGTTTGTTTAAGCTCACCCCAAGATCGCTTCCCCGTGCTCGTATAGGAGCTGGTTGCAGGAGGGGAGGGGGAGGCCAGCGTTCAGGGCGTAGAAGATGATGCTCTCGCGCGGCTTTTTGATGTAGAGCTGGGCGCAGCCGGCGTGCAGGAGGAGCTTTTGCGTCTGCTCCGCGTCGAGACCCAGGCCGAAGCACAGGCAAAGCAGACTCTCGCGCCCCGGATGGCGTTTGCCGGAGAGGATCTGGTAGCCGTAGACGGCGTTCAGCCCGCTGCGGCGCAGCAGCTCCGCGCGGCTGAGGCTCCTGCTCTGCATGAGCTGCTGCAGCAGTGCGGGCAGCCCCGGCGCGCACAGAGCACCGGTATTGGTCTTGAGATACGCGCGCAGATCTGCGCAGGCGCTCAGCTCCTGCTCCAGCGCGGCTGTCGGTTTTTCTTGCATTTTGGACTCCATATCGATATGATAATAATATCCTATCACATTTTCGGAGAGAATCAATGGATTTTTTTGAGAAGTTTGCCCGGGAACACGGCCTGCGGCTGCTGCAGCCGCTGGGCGGGAAGCCGGAGACGATCTGGCTCGCGCAGACGGCGGAGGGCGAACCGCGCGTCCTGCGCCGCTATGCGGGGCGGGACACGCTCTGCCGCAAGCTCGTCGGCGTGCAGACGCCGCAGCTGGCGCAGGTCTACGCCTGCCAGGACGCGGACGAAGACACCGTCAGCGAGGAGGAATATATCGACGGGACGCTGCTCTCGGATCTTCTGCGCCGGACGCTGCTGGACGAGCGGCAGGCGGCCGCCGCGGCGCGGGAGCTTTGCGCCGCGCTGCAGACGCTGCACGGCCTCGGCTACGTCCACCGGGACGTGAAGCCGGAAAACGTCATGCTGACGAAGCAGGGCCGCGTGGTGCTGCTGGATCTGGACGCGGCTGCGCCGCTGCTCGGCAGCCCCGACCGCAACACGCGCCTGCTCGGCACGGCCGGCTATGCCGCGCCGGAGCAGTTCGGCTTTGCCCGCTGCGACGTGCGGGCGGATATTTTTGCGCTGGGCGTGCTGCTGAACGTCATGCTGACGGGCGAGCACCCGTCGGTGTGCCTGGCGAAGGGGCGGCTCGGCCGCATCATCCGCCGCTGCACGCATACGAACGCCGCCCAGCGCTACGAAAACGTCGACGCCCTGCTGCGGCAGCTGCCGAAGGCCGGGCCCGCGCACCTGTGCGCCCTGTGCGGCGGCGTGACGCCGGGCGGCGGCTGCGTCTGGTGCGGCGGAGCGGCGAAGCGAAAGGCGGGGCAGAAGCTCGGTTGGGTCCTCGCGGCCGCGATCGCGGGGCTGGCCCTCGCCGTGGGCGGCTACGCGATCGGCCTGCAGAACCCGACCGCCGCGATGGCGCGCCCCGCGCAGGCGCAGGGGCAGCAGGAAACCGAACCGGCCCTCGCCGCGGAGGTGACGTTCCGGCAGTCGACGCCGGTGGAGGTCGCGGCCTGGCCGGGCGGGGACATCCCGTTTACGGCCCCCTTCTTCTGCGATCTGGACGGCGACGGGGAGGAGGAGCAGTACTGCTTCGCCGTGGCCGACACCTGGCCGGGCGTGAGCAAGATCCGGGTCGTGCAGCGCGGCGGGCGCGGCTATGCTCCGGGCATTCAGATCACGGAAAATTATCTGCCCGTGATCTGCCGCGAGACGGCGGACGGAGGCTTTGAGGCCGTGCCGGAGCTGGTCGATCTGCTGGAGGACCCGGAGATCGCGCTCTATTATCTCGGCGAGCGGCCGAAGGAGCTGATCTCGGCCGTGCAGCTGCCGGGCAAGCGCTTCGGCGTCTGGACGGGCGAGGTGGAGGCGCGGGCGACGCTCGCGTGCGAGGGCGAGTGGGTCATATTTGCCCGCGCGACGGTCGCCGGGCAGCCGGTCGAGGCCGCCATCCGGAAGGATATTCATCCATTGGAAGAATAAAAAACCATATTAAGCAGCCAGCATAACAAAAGCGGCTCGCTTTGTGATACCCTATTCTCAGTCGTATGCAAAAGAATGCGAAGGAGAATGGATCATGAAGCGAGTCGTTTGTTTATTGCTGAGCCTCATCCTGCTGCTGGGCCTTCTGCCCACCGCACTGGCGGATGGGAACGGCCCCAATTGGGTCGTTTTGTGCAATGAAGACGGAACCGAGCGGGAGATGAGGCGGACGCAGGAGCTGTACAACTGCATGTACGGCGAATCGGTCTATTTCCATCTGTATGCGGATGAGACCGGCGGCACGCCGGTAGAAGGACTGACGCAGACCTTCTATGTGGATGGTGAGACTGTACATGATCCCGGTAAGCCTGACTATAAGGTGAAGGTCAGCTGGGATGCGGAAAAGAAATACTATGTCTGGGATACCAACGGCTTTTCCAACAACAAGGTACAGATTAGTCTGGGCGATGGAACGAATAACTACTCATTCTTCGCCAATCTGACGATCGAGGATATCGGCTGGTTCTGGACGCGCAATCCGTCTGTCGCCTCGGCGCTCCCGGGCGGCCGGGCGGTCACGGCAAAGTATGACGGCAGCCAGGACGTCAGCGTGTATCTCATGGCGACGCATACGACTGCCGGTGCGGTCCTTTCGGATGACTATGAAGCGCCGGAGGGCTTCACGGTCAGGCAGCTGACGCAGTTCTGCTGGCGCGTGACCTGCAAGGCGGACGAGAGCTGGAAAGGCGAAAAGAAGAAGCTCACGCTGTACATGGACAAAGCCTGGACGTCGATCTTTGACCTTGGCACGGACTATACTGTCACCTTCTGTGCAGATGGGAATGAGCCGCGCGGGAAGGATGCGCCCGCGCCGTCCGTCATCGGTCAGCTCGCGGCCATTCCGGTGAAGATCAATAACCGGAACAAGATCTGCTACATGGGTGTCGGCGAATACAGCAACGGAAAATACAACGTGCTGACGACGAGCACCATGAGCGGCCAGGAAAACGAAGACATGCGGGCGCAGCTCGCGGTCGGCCTCTGGTGGCAGATCAGCTCGGGCGACGGCACCTACGACCTGACTCCGCTGAGCGCGGATGAGGTGCAGAAAGTCATCAGGCAGGTCGGTGAATTCACGCTGACCGTGCGGCGGGAGGATGGACAGGCGGGCACGCTGACCTATACGGATGATACGGCAGCCGCCGCTTCTACCGGGATGCCCTGCTCGCGCGTCTACACGCTGCATGGGACGGATGCTGGCACATGGGTCTTCGAGGCCAGCTGCATGGTGGACGGCCAACGCATGGCAGCCACCGGCAGCGTCACCCGCGAGATCATGGAAGTACATACACTGACGAAAGCGGAGTGCAAAACAGTCGGCACGATCAATAAGGCTCTGGAAGAGGTTATCTATGGTATCGACAAAAATGACACCCGCGATCAAACGATCATCGTCCAGTTGCGGAAAACAGGAACACAATATGATGCGCAAGACGCAGAGTACAGCGCCTATCTCGGCCAGATCAAGATCCCGGACATCGAGCGAAACAATATCACTGTGCAGCTTATAGGCGAGGGCGGCATCGGCACGACGCTGATCGGCGGGATCCATTCGGAGTCGGCAGACTTCAGTGTCTCCAACATCAACTTTGTCGGGGACGGCCAAGACCACGAAAACTGGCAGGTGCCGGATAAAAATCATCCGAACGGGGGCGCGCCCAACAAGGCGTTCTATGGCAACAGTCGGGGCAACGCAAGAGACTGTACGTTCACCGGCTACCACGTCGCTATCGAGTGCGGAAAGGGTCTGCGCATGATCGGGCAGAACAACGTCTTTAAAAACAATCATATCGCGTGGAAGCTCACCGCAAGGAACAATAACGGCGGCAATCCCAGCGCGCACGACTGCGTATTTGAGGACAACGAGTACGCGCTTTGGGTAGAAAATTTCCATCTTGCACCCAGCTGGTATGCGCCGCGGTTCTGCGAGTTCATCAACAATGACTGCGACGTTCACAACGTGGCCGGCAGATGGTGGTTCCTCCCCGGGAACTACTTTAAACATGGAAACCGTGAGCGTCCCGTGAATGATGAGATCAGCATCGGCAAGGTCTTCTGCTATCCCATGGCAAAGCGTGACGAAACAAATAACAACGCAGTCGCATATACCTATCAGCAGCTCGAGAATGGCGGCGACACCGTCTCCAACGCGCTGACCAGCACCTACCAGACGCCGGAAAGCGAGCTGAGCGGCAAGACTTTCAAGGTCGCGGACACCGTCATGGTCGCGGGCACCGAGAAGGATACCGTCCTCGCCACCTTCTCCTTTGACGATACGGCTGCGGAACAGGCGGAGGAGGAACCGGTCCGACACGTGCTGCGCGCACGGATGCTGCGCAGTGCGGTCGAGCCTTCGTTTGACGCGACGGTCAGCGTCGACCGCTCCGACGCGTCGAAGATCGTCTTCCACATGGAAAATCCCTGCAAGCAGGTCACTGTCTCGCTGCCCTGCAGCTTCAAGGACGGCACGGTCAAGCTCGGCGAGACCGAGATCCCGGACGCGGAGTTTGACGGCCAGACCGTCTCCTTCCAGACGGAAAAAGCGGGCACCTACGTCATCGAGAGCAAAACGCCCGTCCAGCCGAAGCCCGACGACGCCATCACCGGCATCATTTCCGGCATCGTCGCCTCCGGCGCGCTGCAGCCCGGCGCGTCCGCCTCGCAGTTTGCCGACCTGACGAGTGGCAGCTGGTACTATGACGGCGTGCGCTGCGCGCTGGAAAACGGCCTCATGACCGGCACGTCCGCGCGGACCTTCGCGCCCGACCGGCCCGTGACCCGCGCCATGCTCGTGACCATCCTCTGGCGGCTCGCGGGCGAGCCCTATGGCCGCGTCAGCCCGTTTGAAGACGTGCTGCCGGGCAGCTGGTACGCGCAGGCGGTCAGCTGGGCCTATGACAAGGGCATCGTCACCGGCGTGACCGCGACGAGCTTCCAGCCCGGCGCGCCCGTCACGCGCGAGCAGCTGTGCGCCATCCTGTGCCGCTACGCGGCCCTGACCGGCAAAAATACCGCTGCCTCCGCGTCTTTGGACGCCTTTACCGACCGCGCGCAGGTCTCCGCCTACGCGGAAGCGTCCGTCCGCTGGGCGCTGCAGGCCGGGCTCCTGACCGGCGTGGGCGACGGCCGCCTCGCCCCGCGCAGCGGCGCGACCCGCGCGCAGCTGGCAGTTCTCCTGCAGCGGTTTGCAGGTCTCAAGTAACATTTTTGCCCCCCTCATCGGCTCCGGGACTGCCTGTTGGCCCGGAGCCGATTTTTCCTGTTGCAAAGTCCGGCAGGGTTGGGTATAATACAGGCATAAAATACACAGGAGGTCATTTTTTATGGCTGCAAAGATCGAAAAAACCACCATCATCGGTGACGTTCTGGATATCGCCCCGGAGACTGCTCCGCTGTTCATGGCCATTGGCATGCACTGCCTGGGCTGCCCGTCCTCCCGCGGCGAGACCGTGGAGGAAGCCTGCATGGTCCACGGCGTCGACGCCGACGCCTTCCTCGCGCAGGTCAACCGCTTCATCGAGGCAAGCGAAGAGGCTGAAAAGGCCAAGTAACATTCTGCTCCGAAAGGAAGGGCGGCCGCTGGCCGCCCTTTTGCGTGATGGCTATGAAAGTACCGATCTCCAACCGTCTGCTCCTGTGCGCGGCCCTGGTGCCGCCCGGCTCGCGCGTGGCCGACATCGGCACGGACCACGGATATCTGGCCGTACACCTGCTGCGCGAGGGCGTCTGCCCCTTCGTCACCGCGGCGGACCTGCGCGAGCAGCCGCTGCAGAAGGCGCGGGAGAACGCCGCCCGCTTCGGCGTGGCGGACCGGATGCAGTTCCTGCTCTCCGACGGCCTGCAGAGCATCCCGCCGGACGCGGCCGGGACCATCGTCATGGCCGGGATGGGCGGCGATCTGATGGTGCGCATTTTAGAGGCTGCTCCGTGGGTCTGCGACGCGCGCTATACGCTCATTCTGCAGCCGCAGAGCGCCGGGCAGGCGCTGCGGCAGTATCTGGCCGGGCACGGCTTTTTGATCGAGCGCGAGGCGCTGGCGCAGGACGGGCATTTTCTCTATACGGTCCTGCGCGCGAAGAAGGGAACCATGCCCCCGCTCACGCCGGGGCAGCAATACGCCACGCCGCAGCTGCTTGCCGAGGGCGGGCCGCTGCTGGGCGCGTACCTTGCCCGCATCGAGGCTGCCCTTGCAGGCACTGTCCGCGGCCTGCAGAAGGCCAGCGAGCCCGAAAAGCTCCGCTATTACCAGACCGCGCTTGCGGAAATCCAGGAAATGAGGAAACACCATGACGACTGTCCGTGACCTTTACAACGCCCTGTTCGCCTTCGCCCCCGCGTCCATGAAATACGACTGGGACAACGTCGGTCTGCTCTGCGGGCATTTTGACGCGCCGGTCGATACCGTCCTCGTCGCGCTCGACCCGATGCCCGACGTCATCGACGAGGCAAAAAAAGTCGGCGCGCAGTGCATCGTGACGCACCATCCGCTCATTTTTGAAGCTCCCCGGGCCATCAACGACGAAAGCTATACCGGCCGCTGCATCCTCGCGCTGGCGGAAGCGCACATCGCCGCGATCAATTTACATACGAATCTCGACGTCTGCCCCGGCGGCGTCAACGACGTGCTGGCCGAAACGCTCGGCCTCGCGGACGTCTCCGTCCTGGACCCCATCGGGCAGGACGCGCAGGGCCGCCCCTACGGCCTCATCCGCACCGGGATGGTACAGGCGCAGAGCCTCGCGGCGTTCGCCGCGTTCGTAAAATCGGCGCTCGGCTGCCCCGGCCTCCGATTCGCCGACGCAGGCAGGCCCGTGCGCCGTGTCGCCGTCGGCGGCGGCAGCTGCGGCGGCGCGATCGACGAAGTCCTCGCCGCGGGCTGCGACACGCTCGTGACCGCGGATCTCAAATACAATCACTTTGAGGAAGCGAAGTACCGCGGCCTGAACCTCCTCGATGCGGGACACTTTGAGACGGAAAACCCCGTCTGCGCGGTTCTCGCGCGCATCCTGCGCGAAGCGCTGCCGGAGCTGACCGTCCTGCGCGCGCAGGACCACAAAGATGAAACGCAATTTCTCTGAAGTGGTTGACCTGCGCCGTATGGCTGTGATAAAATAGCAAAAGATATATTTGTAACGAAGGGAAGAACACCACATGTCCGGACATTCCAAGTGGCATAACATTCAGAAAACCAAGGGCGCGCAGGACGCCAAGCGCGCGGCTGCCTTCACGAAGATCTCCAAGGAAATGATCGTGGCCGTCAAAGAGGGCGGCGGCATCGCCGACCCGGCGTACAACTCCCGCCTTGCCACCGTCATCACCAAGGCCAAGGCCGCCAACATGCCGAACGACAACATCAAGCGCGTGCTCGAAAAAGCAGCCGCGTCCGGCAGCGGCGACAACTACGAGACCATCACCTACGAGGGCCATGGCCCCTGCGGCGTCGCCGTCATCGTCGAGACCATGACCGACAACCGCAACCGTACCGCGGGCAGCGTCCGCCATCATTTCGATAAGTACGGCGGCAGTCTCGGCACCAACGGCTGCGTCAGCTGGTCGTTCGACCGCAAGGGCGTCATCGTCATCGACAATGAAGACGAAGAGCTCGACGAGGATACCGTCATGATGGACGCGCTCGACGCCGGCGCCGCCGATTTCCAGCCGGAAGAGGGCTGCTTCACCGTCTATACCGACCCCGACTCCATCAACGACGTCGCCAAGGCGCTCGAGGACAAGGGCTATAAATTCGACTCCGCCCAGATCGAGATGGTCCCCCAGACCTACCAGAAGCTCGAAAAGCAGGAAGACCGCGACAACATGGAAAAAATGCTCGACCTCTTCGAAGAAGACGACGACGTCCAAAACGTCTGGCACAACTGGGATCAGGAGTAAGCAGAAAACGCGTATAATCAATAAAGAGAAGAAAAGGCAGCGGAGAGATCCGCTGCCTTTTTGCTGCGGCGGGTTCCACCACTCAGGACATTCGGGCCAGCTCCCCTTTCAGGGAAGCCTTGGTTCCTGCAAACACAGAAAACCTTCCCGCAAAAAGGTGCAGCCTGACAAACTCAGACTGCACCTTCTATTGATGGCAGATATTCTACGGAAACTAGCTGCAAATCTGATACCCCCGTATCAGGCGGCGCGTAGTAAAAAACTCGTAAGGTGACCGCCGAGTGGAACGCCAGACCAAAACATTGGGGCTCGCCTAAACTCAGACGCAGCATGCACCAAACGTAACCAAGCGCCCTTTTCTCCCCTATCTTTTCCCGCGCAAGGGAAAAGATAGGGCCGCCGGAGGCAACTAAATCTATCAAATATCCAGATTTACTACATATTTTGCATTCTCTTCAATGAACTCTTTCCGCGGCTCGACATCCTCGCCCATCAGGACCGTAAAGATCTGGTCCGCCTGCACCGCGTCCTCAAGCGTGATGCGCCGAAGCGTCCGGGTTGTGGGATCCATGGTGGTCTCCCACAGCTCGTGCGGGTTCATTTCGCCAAGGCCCTTGTAGCGGGAGATATCGATCTTCGCATTCGGATTGTCCGCGCGCATTTCGGCCGAGATCCGGTCTCGCTCCGGGTCAGAGTAGGCCACGCGCTGCGTCTTGCCGCGCGAGAGCTTGTACAGGGGCGGCACGGCGGAATAGACGTAGCCGTGCTCGATGAGCGGCCGCATGAAGCGGAAGAAAAACGTCAGAAGCAGCGTCCGGATATGACTGCCGTCGACATCGGCATCGGCCATGATGATGACCTTGTGATACCGGAGCTTGTCGAGGTTGAATTCGTCGCCGATGCCGGCGCCGAGCGCCGTGATGACGGGCTGGAGCTTGTCGTTGCCGTAGACCTTGTCGGCCCGGGCCTTTTCCACGTTCAGCATCTTGCCCCAGAGCGGCAGGATCGCCTGGAAGCGGGAGTCGCGGCCCTGCGTGGCCGAGCCGCCGGCGGAGTCGCCCTCGACGATGTAGATCTCGGTGAGAGTGGGGTCGGTGTCGTTGCAGTCGCGCAGCTTGTCGGGCATCTGGCCGGATTCGAGGCCGGTCTTGCGGCGGATGGCTTCTCTGGCTTTGCGCGCAGCCTCGCGCGCGCGGTTGGCCATCATGGCCTTGTCCAGAATCGCCTTGCCGACGGCGGGGTTCTCTTCCAGAAATTCCGCCAGCTGCTGCGTGACGATGTTGCTGACCAGCGTGCGCATGGAGGCGTTGCCGAGCTTGGCCTTCGTCTGGCCCTCGAACTGTGCCTCGGTCAGCTTGACGGAGACGATGGCGGTCAGACCCTCGCGCACATCGTCGCCGGAGACCTTGTCGTCGCCCTTGATATAGCCCTTTTTGACGCCGTAGGCGTTGAGCACGTTCGTCAGCGCCCGCTTGAAGCCCTCCTCGTGCATGCCGCCCTCGGGGGTATGGATGTCGTTGGCGAAGGAGACGATGGTAGAGGCAAAGGAGTCGTTATACTGCAGCGCGACCTCGGCCGTGTCGTCGTCCTTGGTGCCGGACATGTAGATGACCTGCTCGTGCAGGGGCGTCTTGTGGCGGTTGTACCAGCGGACGAATTCGCGGATGCCGCCCTCGTAGCACATGGAGTCCATGCGCTCTTTTTCGGGCTTGTCGGCGGATTCGATGCGCTCGTCCTTGATGGTGATGTGCAGGCCCGCGTTCAAAAACGCCTGCTCGCGCATGCGGGTATGCAGGGTCTCATAGTCGTATTCCAGCGTGTCGAACATCTCGGGATCCGGCTTGAAGGTGACCTTCGTGCCGTGCTGGTCCGTGGTGCCGATGATGCGCATTTCCTGGGTAATATGGCCGCGGGAGAACTTCATCTGATAGATCTTCCCGTCCTTGCTGACCTCGACCTCCAGCCACTCGGACAGCGCGTTGACGACCGACGCGCCCACGCCGTGCAGACCGCCGGAGACCTTGTATCCCCCGCCGCCGAATTTGCCGCCCGCGTGCAAAACCGTATAGACGACCTCCAGCGCGGGCTTGCCGGTCTGTGCCTGGATATCGACGGGGATGCCGCGGCCGTCGTCGGTGACGGTGATGGTATTGCCCTCGTTGATGGTGATCACAACGTGCTTGCAGTATCCGGCCAGCGCCTCATCGACCGCGTTGTCGACGATCTCATACACCAGATGGTGCAGGCCGGAAGCGCTTGTCGAGCCGATGTACATGCCGGGCCGCTTGCGGACGGCCTCGAGTCCCTCCAGCACCTGGATCTGACTGGCGTTGTATTCCTTTTCGGCCTCGATGATATCCTTGATTTCTTCGCTCATAGTTTTTCTCCTTTTCCAGGAATGGGGCTGCGCTGCGGTTCCTGCAGACGTCTTTGCAGGATGGCAGCGTTATATTTTGTCAGATAGACGCGCGTCTGTCCGTATTCCGCCGCGACCAGAAAGGATTTCGGCAGCTCGTCCGTCGCTTCGACGACGGCGCCGGCCTTCTGGGCCTCCGCGAGGAATTTCCGCGTCCATTTGGAGCAGCTGGTATTGTCCAGATCAAATACGCCGACGATGGTCTCGCCGCGAACGGAAAAATCGCCGCCGATGTTCAGATACATGCCGGATCCTCCCGTATCTGCCCGTTTTCGATCAGGATCCGCTTGCCGATGTCGGAAAGCCGGTCCGGCTCGCAGCAGGTGATGAGCACCTGCCCGGAACGGATCTGATTGAGCACAAAATCCTGCCGTCTCGCGTCGAGCTCCGAGAGCACGTCGTCGAGCAGCAGCACCGGTTCTTCTCCGGTATCGCGGCGGAACAGCTCGCGCTCGGCGAGCTTCAGACTGATGGCCGCAGTCCGCGTCTGACCCTGCGAGCCGAAGGCCTTGACGGACAGGCCGTCCAGCTCCGCCTCAAAATCGTCCTTATGCGGGCCGGACAAACACTGGCCGGATTCCAGCTCCGCGCGGTAATGCGACTGCTGGTGGTCCAGCAGCTTCTGAAAGATCGTTTTTTTCTCCGCAAACGGGTCCGTGACGGTCGAGACTGTCTGATAGCGCAGCCGCAGCGTCTCTTTTCCGCCGGAAAATTCCGCGTGGAACTGCCCGGCCTGCGCCGAAAGCTCCCGCAGATACCGCGCGCGGTAGGAGATGAGGATTGCGCCGACCTGCGCCATGCGGTAGTTGAACTCCGGCAGCGGCTCAAGCAGAGACGGCCGGTCGTTATAGTCCTTTAAGATCCGGGATTTGCTGTCATAGAGCTTCTGATATTCGCCCAGCGCCTGTGCATAGCCGGGCCGGAGCTGGCAGAGCGCGGTATCGACGAGCTTCCGCCGTCCGGCCGCGCCGCTTTTCAAAACCAGCAGATCGTCCGGGCAGAACAAAACCGTCGTCAATACGCCCGGGAGCGCGGTGGCCGAACGCTGCTTCACGCCGCCGATATACAGCTGCCGCGGCTTCCGACCAGAAAACAGGACCGTACGGATCGACTGCTCCCGCCCGCCGGAAAACAGCTCGCAGCCAAGATCTGCAAATTCCGCGCCGAAGCGGATCAGCTCCTGATTCCGCGCCGTGCGGAAGCTCCGCCCGGTCGAAAGATAGAAGACCGCCTCGAGAAGATTTGTCTTCCCCTGCGCGTTTTCGCCGACGATCAGATTGACGCCGGGGTGCAGCTGCACGCCGGCAGCGGCATAATTCCGGAAATCATACAGCTTGAGCGACTGCAGCTTCATACCTGTTCTTCGGTGACGCGCCAGGTGTTGGCCATGAAGGTCACCTCGTCGCCGGGATGCAGCTTTTTGCCGCGCATGGTGCACACTTCGCCGTTGACCAGCACGTCGCCCTCCTGAATGAAGGTCTTGGCCATGCCGCCGGATTCAATGGCGTTGGCGAATTTCAGAAAGTCCTGCAGTTTGATGAATTCCGTATGGATGGGGATCTCGATCAGACCCTCCGCCAGCTTTTTGGTAACTCTGACCTTCATCTCATTCCCCCGCTTTCAGCCGGACCGGCAGGACCATGTAGCTGTACCGGCCGGAGCCGTCGCACGGATTCATGACGATGGGGCTCAGGCCATTGACCAGCTCCAGCGAGCATTCTGCATCCGGGATCGCGCGCAGCGCGTCGAGCAGGTACCGGCAGTTGAAGCCGATCTCCATATCCTGCCCGTCGCCCGCGATCTGGCAGACGTCGTGCGCCTCGCCGATCGTGGAAACGGAGCGGAAGTCCGCGGTATTTTCGCCGAAACGGCAGCGGACGGGGCTTTTGAGCTTCTCAGAGATGATGAGGCCGACACGTTCGATGGAATCGGTCATCTTTGCCACGTTGACCGCCAGCTTGATCGGCTGGTTCTGCGGAAGCACGCGCCGCCAGTCGAGGAATTCACCCTCGAGCAGCCGGCAGACGAGCGTCGCCTCGCCGATCGTAAAGAGGATATGCTTGCTGCCAAGGAAGAAGGTGCAGGTCTCGTCGGTATCGCCGAGGATCTTTTCCGCTTCCTTGAGCGCCGCGGCGGGGACGACGAATTTGAGCGTCCTCCCGATTGGCGCCTCTGCCTTCCAGCGGCGAAGCGCGAGCCGGTAGCCGTCGACGGCGACGACTGTGATGGAATCATCTGCTACCTCAAACAGGCAGCCGGTATGGATGGGTCGAGCCTGGTTTTCGCTGACAGCGAAGCTCGTGCCGCCGATCATGGCCTTGAGCTCGCTTTGCGGCAGGTCGATGCCCTTTTCGGAGTCGACCTCCGGCAGCTCCGGATAATCCTCAGAGGACATGGCCGTAATGGAGAAGGAGGAGATCCCGCCGCGGATGGAGACCTTGAAGTTTTCGTCGACCGAGATGGAGACCGTATCGTCCGGCAGCTTGCGGATGATATCGAAGAAGAGTCTCGACGGCATGATGCACGCGCCGGTCTCCTGGATGTCCGCGTCAACGGAGATGGTGATGCCCGTCTCGAGATTATAACCGGAAAGCGTCAGCTTGACACCTGCGCGGATATAGATTCCCTCGAGCGCCGGAATGGTGCTCTTCTGTGCGACGGTACGGGAGGCGACGGAGATGGCGCTGACCAGCGCATTTTTTTCACAGGTAAATTTCATATGGATTCCTCCGTTTCTTCTTTCCAGAGAAAGAAAGGATTTTTTTTAGAAGTACGTAGCAGTAGGGGAAATTTATGTGGAAAACCGGTGCAGGCCCAGCGGCTGCAATGCTTTTTTCTCCACAGGCCCATGTTTACGATCCAAACGCTTTTCCACACCTTAAATTGTGAAACATGCGTTTCACAGCTTTCCACAGAGCCCATCTGTGGATTCCACATGACCCTGTGGAAAAAATCAGAGCTTACTGTTGATGTTCGCCGTAATATCGCGGATGTTGTCCGGCAGGGAGCCGGTCCCGGCGGCGAGCTGCTGCTCGACCTTTTTGAGCGAGTGAATGACGGTGGAATGGTCGCGGCCGAATTCCTTGCCGATGTCAGGAAGAGAAAGATTCGTCAGCTTCCGGACCAGATACATGGCGACCTGCCGCGCCTCGGCGGTATTCTTATTTTTGAGCGTGCCGCGGATGACGGCTTCCTCAATGTTGTAGAACCGGGAGACCTCGCCGATGATGAGGCTGGGCGTGGGCAGATTTTCGGCCTTTTCCTTGTTGTACATGTCCTTGATGGCGCGGGACACGTTCGGCACGGTCAGCTCCATGTTGTCGAGATCGTGATACGCGCGGATCTTTTTGACGGTCCCCTCCAGCAGACGCACGTTCGACGTGACGTTTTCGGCGATGAAGGTGCAGACATCGTCCGGCAGCTCGAAGCCGAGCGAGACGGATTTGTTCTTGATGATCGCCATGCGGGTCTCAAAATCGGGCGGCTGGATGTCTGCGATCAGGCCCCACTCGAACCGGGTCTTCAGCCGGTCTTCAAGACGGAGCATCTCATTGGGCGGCCGGTCAGCGGTCAGAACGATCTGGTGGTGGTTCTCGTAGAGATTATTGAAGGTATGGAAAAATTCCTCCTGCGTGGATTCCTTGCCGGCGATAAACTGGATATCATCGACGAGGAAGAGGTCCGCGTTGCGGTATTTGTTGCGGAATTCGTTGTTGCGGCCCTCCTGCAGGGCGGCGATGAGCTCGTTGGTGAACTGGTCGCCCTTGATATAGACGATGTTGTAGCTGGGATGATTTTTATGCACGACGCTGGCGATGGCATACAGCAGATGCGTCTTGCCGAGGCCGGACGGGCCGTAAATGAACAGCGGGTTATACGTTTCCGCCGGATTGTTGGCGACAGAGACGGCCGCCGCGTGCGCAAAGCGGTTGGACGAGCCGACGACGAAATTATCAAACGTGAACTGCGGGTTGAACTCGATAAACTCCGGCTTCTGCAACCGGCCGCGGTACGCCTCAATCTCCGTCTCGTCCAAAACCTCAATCTCAACGTTCATCTGGAAGATCTCCTGCATAGCCTCTTTGATGTAGCCGGTGCAGCGGCGGAGGATGATATCCTTGCGGAAGGTGGAGGGGGAGTACAAAACGAGCTTCTGATCCGTCAGCTCGAGGATCTCGGTATCGTCAAACCAGGTCGACACGACCTGCGGCGTCAGCCGGGCCTCCATATGCCCCAGGACCTTGGCCCAGACGTAAGCGGTTGAATACATGCGCAGTTCCTTTCTTTCTATCGCCGTACCGGCGGAAAAAACACAAATTTATGCACAATAATCATAACACAGCTGTGGACAATTTTCAAGGGGAGAACCAGCGGATACTTTATATAATAAAAAAATAACCCCCGCCGCAGAGAAAAAGGCTCCCCTCCCAGGGGAGCCTTAGACGAAGACATACCGGATCAGCAGCATGTAGGCGATCGTGCCGGCGGCGATGGAGAGGAGGATGTTGCGCTTCCAGAGATGGAGGCCGGCGGTGATGAAGATGCCGATGAGCTCCGGCAGGCCGTAGCTGTAGCGGCGGAAGGAGACGGATCTCAGGCAGTAGACGACCAGCATCGAAAAAATGGCGCCGGGCAGAACTTTCCCGAGATACTGCACGAATGCCGGTGTTTTCCGGTGCTCATTGAAGATCAGAAACGGTACGAACCTTGTCAGCTGCGTGCCGAGCACGCACAGGGCGATGGTTATGATTTGCTGGGTAAGAGTCATTGCAGATACCGTCTATCCGCAGCTTTGGGTTGATTTGCCGCTTGACCATTAATACGGAGCGAAGCAAAAGCTCCAGACCTTTAGCCGAGAGATAGTGGGGCTGTGTCGGGATAATCACGCTGTCAGCCGCCGCCAGAGCATTGATGGTTATCATGCCTAAGCTCGGCATACAATCAATAAGAACATAATCGTAATTCTTTTTAACCTCATTGACATAGGTTTTCAGCACACGCTCACGGCTCATTGCATTGATTAGCCTTACCTCAAAGCCCGACAGCTCAATGTTTGACGGAAGCAGGTCAACGCCCTCTCTGTGATGGATAATACCCTGTGAAGCATCAAGCGTTTTATCGTCTATGATGTTCTGCATTACAGTAGAGAGCGTTATGGGAATATCGTCTGGTCTGTTATAACCCAGAGCCATCGTGAGATTTGCCTGTGCATCGGCATCAATCAGCAGGACTTTTTTACCCTGCTGCACCAGACTTACACCCAGATTGACCGCTGTGGTTGTTTTTCCGACACCACCTTTCTGGTTAGTCAGAGCAATTACTTTGTAATTTGACATAGATGCGTCCTCCTTTCACATAGATTTAGCCACTTTGTCAAGGTGGCTATGTAAACAGTACCAGAGAACGCAAAAAAGCCGCCTACTCTTAAAATCAATAAGAATAAGCGGCTTTGTAATCTGCCTTAGACATATTCAATTTTCATTCTCTTGGTCGGTGCATTTATGACCTTAAAAATAAGCTCGTCAATATAATCCGTATATCTGCCTTGCTGAATAAGTTGATTTTTTAACTCTACAAGGCTATGTATCAAAAGTTTTCTTTCGTGGCTATCCAAATACAGATGATTAAATTTCTCTCTCATAAGCACACCTCCACTTCTTTAGCTTCATTATATTGGAAAGCAGGGGAAAGGACAAATCTGCGAAAAAGGACAAAAATAAGCGTACCACTATTTCTAATGATACGCCTATCCTCATTAAATCACTTCAAAATGCTTCAACGCATCCTTTATCGCTTCCACTTTCTCCGCTGTCGGATGCTTCCTCGGCTGTTTCA
>ERZ506995.436-NODE-436-length-15907-cov-3.711393_pt1 | contig 15907 bp, 12 predicted proteins | sample MGYA00512883_ERZ506995 | MGnify/ENA metagenome assembly ERZ506995
GCCATTCCAAAAACTATCCGAATCATCTCCAAAGTTGCAGTCACCATAGCTGATCTCTGTCAAGAAATCCTCCATCTGCGCTGTTCCTGCTGACTGATCCAAGAACTTAAAATACCAGTTTACAGACTCCTGCATAGCGGAGCGCAGAGTTTGATCTTGGTTCCATGATTCAAAAGCGTACGCCGTCCCATCCCAGACAAGGGTATTTGCTACGGGGGCGATGATCCTCTGCTCCAATGCATTGAGGGCGCTATAAATCTTATAGGTGGAACACGGCGGAACACGGCGGGTTGCTTCCGATTTGTTGTACACCGTGTATAGGTCTGCGCCAAGATCATAAACAACAGCACAGCCGTCTGAAGTGCCGAAGAATTCTCCCCAGTCGGACTCAACCACAGTCAATGCACCAGAGGGATTGTAATAGGTTTCGCTGTATTCTGTACAATAGGCCAATGCCGGAATTTGCCCGATTGCTGCCACAGCAAGAAATCCCGCAAGGCAGCGGCCCAGAAGGCGCTTCCATTTCGTCTCCCGCTGAAAACCAACCACTTGTTGCAGACGGTATTTCAGCTGATCTTTGCTCTGGCAGAATCCGTTAGCCGTAGGAAGGCGGGTATTGGAGACAGCGGCAAAGTTCAAGATTGTTTGACCATAGGCAATTCGCTCTGTTTCACCGGTCATCTCATTCATAACAGCCCAATCACAGTAGGCTTCCCGATCCCGACGCATTTGCCGAATGGCGAGCCATACCAGCGGATTGTACCAAAAGAGCGTCTGGACAACGCAGATCAGGTAATTGATGATAATATCTCCATGTTTGATGTGTGTCAACTCATGGAGCAGAACATGATTCAACTCGGATTTCGATAATCTGTCGATGCCGTCTTTGGGAAGAACCACGAATGGCTTCTGCCACCCGAAGTTGACCGGAGCGGTAATGAATCTGGACTGACGCAGTTCGATATTTTGTTTTAGTCCCAGCCTGCGTTGGCACTCGTCAAACCGCTTGCGGATTTGATGGGATGGGTCCGTTGCAAATTGCTTGACTGTATGAAGCCGCCAGTTTCCGCCCCAATACACACCGGTCAGTACCAGAACACCTGCCAACCAAATTATCAAAACGACAAAAGCAAAATGGCTGTTTCCAGGACTGGCGATCAGTTCCGTTGTATCCTGAAGCCATCCTGTTCCCGCAGCAGTTACAGCAGTATTGCTGGAAGCATTGGAAATCGCAAATGCCTGCTGTCCAACGGATTTCGCGGGTCGTAATGCAGGCCATATCCCACTTGGGAGTAATGACAGAAAAAGAGAACCAAGCAGGACAAACCAGCTGTGATACTGGAAACGTAGGGATAACCGATTGCGAAGCAGCCATTTCAGGCCAAGCATTACGCAAATGAGGCAAGCGTTCCACAGGTTCCCTATCAAGAATTGTTCTAAGAACATCATAATTGCCTCATTGCCGGCGCTTTTTGTCCAGGATACTCTGCAATTCATCCAGGTCTTCAGGGGTCAAATCCTTCTGATCCAGGAAACTGACGACCATCTGTTTCATGGCTCCGTCAAAGAAACGGTCTGCCAGTGTGCGACTCTCCGCCGCCAGATAATCGTCTTTCTTCACGCAGGGCGTATAGACAAAAACACGGCTTTCCTTTTCGTGTACGATCACGCCCTTCTTTTCCAGGCGGGATAGCATTGTGTAGATTGTTTTCGGACTCCAATCCTTCGTCTTAGCCAAACGGTCCGTGATCTCGTTGGTGCTGATGGGGGCATACTTCCAAATAATGTCCATCACTTCAAACTCGGCATCCGAAATCTGCGGCAAGTTTTTCATATCATCTCTCCAATTCTTACGGATGTAAGAATTATTATACAGCACGAAAACATGGATGTCAATGTTTCTTTGCGTTCTTAATTAAAACATAAAAACCATAATCGTCACAAGGTATGTATAAATGGTTTCTATGATTCCGTATACTGCGGGCAATGCTTTTGTAATATAAGAATTCGAAACCAGGCATATCCAACATTCCGGAAATGCCTGATTCCTGTTTGTTAAGACGATTCTGTCTTCTGAGTATTGCACAATTCTGCGTTTTGAAAATACTGCAGAATAGTAACTTTGATTGTCAGATGAAAGAACATGAGAGGATAAGTTATGGGTCTAGTACTTTTTTAGAAATTAATATTCTGACAAGCATTTTCCTCGGAGCCGCCTACACCGAGCTTCAATTTCTTCTTCCTCCTGCTCCGTCAGATCATCCCGCTCATCCCCCAGAAGTTCAGATTCCAGATAACTGGAATGAACACCCAGTAGCGCATCCAACATGGCTTCCGGCGTTTCCAAAAGCTCTGCGCTGTACCACTGGTTCCTGTGTTCGTCCCATGCCAGCAGCGTATAGCCGTGGCTGGTGGAAACGACCTCATACAGTGGATCTTGTTGGAGAATGTCTTCAAAGGCATTCAAAACTCTTTCGAAAGTCAGCATAATGGTCCTCCTGCTTCAAATAGGTATTGCTCTTGCGAAAACTGTTTCCACAACTTGTAAATATCATGCACCTATAGAGGGTGTCTGCGCTTTCATCGGCCTATTTCATTTCTAGTACAACGCTTTCATGATGGATCAAAAATTGGCAAATTGAGTATCGATATGGTTTCAGAGTGAACTGAAGATCAAACATCGTTTTCTATATTATGCTGTATTCCATCGAGAAACACAAGGATGTGAGTATGAGCGCATAGTGTAAAAAATGGATTTCGGAAAACAGAAAATGAGCCTGCTCCCCATTTCAGGGGAAGCAGGCTCTGCGTCATGCGTCTGGCTCGTTTGCTTTCAGCTATGTAGTCATTTTTCTATAAGGGTTTTCTCTTTAATGTGATAAGAGATATTGTTTTGCTCACAAAAGTGAATCACTTTTCTTGCACATTCATTATAGAACTCTTGATAGCCGTTGAACTGTGAAACAGCCTTGTTATAATGCAAACGACCAAAAATTATTTTGTCAACAAAATGTATCCGCTGAAGCAATTCAAGAAGATTTTGCTCATGAATATTCGGTGTTGGGAATGGTTCAATGCTGACCCAAGTATAACATCCCTGATTTGATAGCTCTTGCAAGGAATTAATTCGATCCTGAATGGGTGCGGCTCCGGGTTCGTATTCTTCTCTGAAAGCCTCACTTAACGAGACAACAGTAATGCCATATTCATTTCTTAGTGGCAATTCAGCAAGTTCAGTTGGGAGGATACCCTTTGTCAAAACAGAACATCTTACATTTGCCGCATTTGCACGTCGTAAGACTTCAAGGCTCAAAGTCTGAATGTCGGGACGTTTATACATAAAAGGGTCTGTTGTGAAGCATAGGTGTAAAATATTGATTTTATTTCGGTATTTGGGTAACTCTTTACCAAGCAGATCAAGGGTATTCTCAACAATGCACGGTTCTAACCATTCAGAATAGTCCTTAACTTTTCCGAATCGTTTTTTCATCAGAAATGCATAGCAGGGATATTTACATCCATGCGAACAGCCCTCAACATGGTTTAGCGTGTAGTCTCCATATTCGACTCCAGTTTTGTATATCAAGCTTTTTCGTATCATTTAGTCTATCTCCGTGGAAATAATGTAACAATCATCCTTGTAATTACTCTTTCTAACTCTACCACATTTTCTCATAGCCCCCTGTTGGAGGAGCGGTTTGACAACGCAAGAAAGAACATCCGACTCTTTCAACATAGTACGCTGTATTACATTGCTCTCAATTTCTTTGAAAGATATTTCCGTTTGCTTGGGAGCATATTGCGTTACAAATAATTGCGCTTCGCGGGCATAGTTCTCTTTTCTCCAGTTGGTCTCATCGTTTGTGGTAAAGAACCCAATTTGGTTTTCGTCCTCCTCAAAATTCCGGTGATACTCTTTTCCGTCAAAAACTTTCCATAAGACATCTTTTAGCACCTCTAGCCCACGAATGCTAGGGGTTGCAAAGACAATTTGATAGAGATCAACATTCTTTTTGGTCCGGAAAGTATAGGCGAAAAGGTATTTTATACTCCCGACTGTTAGACTTGATCTCATGTATTCCATTAGCTCGTCTTCAGAGGTGGTACACGTTCCTCCTAAGCAAGACTGCAGTCTGCCGCTATCCTTTGCGATATTCCTTCTGAAATCACTTATGAAAAAATTAAAAATGAGCTCGCAATAGTTTTGAGATAGAAGTTTTGTCACCTTCGGTATCTGTACTGTTCCGAAATTGTAAGGATCAACATAAACAACTGTCGCGTATCCATACCCGAAATACTACTACTGTCATACATGTGATTTTTCGAAAGATACTCCAGATAATCATTCACATCCATGTTCATTATGAAGATTTCTAAATTGTCATACTTTTTTGCTCGAATTGAGGTGATAACTTTTTTAATAATCTTCACTCGGTTTTTATCGTTATCGTTCAGCATAAGCCGGTACTTTTTTTGAGGGTAGCGCCTAGCTAATTCGATAAATGTTTGTAGTACACACATACTGGTACACAGATCACCGTCTTTGTATACCCCGGCATTGCACATACAATCAATAAACGTGATATGGGTTACTTCCTTGCGGGCGGTAGAAATGTGTGCCCACTGCGTAATATACTCAGATACATACTGCACTTTTTTTGCGGTCTGCTGTTTCTTCTCATCTAGGAACTGTTCTTTGATCTCCAACGTCTGAAAACTAGAGCGTAAATTTACTACCATACTTGACCGTGCCTCCTGTCCCGTTTTCAGTAGATTGTAGCATAATGAACAACCATTTTCAATCACAGCCAAGTAGAATATTCACAACCGATTATCTCGACTTTCGTGTTATACAGTCTTTTCAAGAAGGCCCACTGTGCCAACGATTTTCAGCAGAAAAGTCTGGATAACCAATAGTAATTAACTATAAGATGTTGCATCTTCAATACAACATGATATAATTATTTAGGTAACTATTTTGGGAAACTCCCATTTTCCCACCGTCAATGAGTAGGTGAAAGATATGAAAGAAATAGACCGAACAAAACCAAAAACACCTATAGAAAAACTCAAAAGCATATTAAAACTCAAGACACCTCTTTATAGAACTTGGTGGCTATATCCACTTGCGCTTTTAATGTTTGTTGTATTGGTTTTCGTTATACCCATAATCATTAATGAGCTTTATAAAGTTGGAGAAGGCTATATCACCCTTTGGGGTGCATCTGAGATTCTGGCATTTTATGCCGTGATTTTAAGTGGAGTCATTTCCATCACAACGGTAATTGTTACAGTATACTGCAGCAAAAAAGGCACTGATCGGCAGATTAGATTTTATATGAGCCAAATGAAAACGCCATTTTTCACCACAGAATTGGTTTCCCAAAAAGGAAATGCCGATAGTTTCTATTATGATGGCCATCGTCGGTGGATCAAGGAGTATCATGTATTAGAGCCCGGAAATTTACCAGAAAATGGGCTTATTGAAATTACTGTAAAGAATATTGGAGAAGGAATTGCGCTTGCACCGTCCTACCAGATTGATATGATGGCAAGTACGATCATCCCAGATAACATTGTTGAGAACAACAAATATTTGTTACTCTCGTTCGATCTGCTGCGAAATCTAAATGAAAAGTATGTCCGTCATCATTTCGTTGAGGGGTTTGAGAAGCATAACACGGGAACTGTTGTTTATTTCACTCGTATATATCTAAACTACAAGAATATTTTAGGCGTAGATTTACAACAAGAGATATTAGAGCCTATCTGAAAACAAAGTATTCTTGTACTATTTCAACAAAATCCAAATGGAAGCAAGATTCACCTCATCCGGAGCAATCGGTCTCCGGTCTAAGCTGAAATGCGTTTAATCCATCTTCGCCCATAGTTTCGAGCGCCACGCTGTGTATTCTCCAAAACTACAGTGGTTACATCATTAGCGAGATTGTGTCGAACCGACCATTTCCTATGTGATATCATATTTCTTCCGATATGCGAAAGGCGTCATATGGAAGTGTTTCTTAAACGCATTTTGAAAATGTGATTGACTGGAAAAGCAAAGAAAGCTGCTGATTTCGCCCAAAGACTTATCGGTGTGTTTCAGCAATGACTTGGCTCTCCTGAGACGGCAGTCCATCATATACGCGCCGATGCTCATGCCAAGCTCATTCCGAAATTTTTTGAACAGATAGGCCCTGCTTTTTCCAGAAAAAGATACCACATCTGCGGCACAAATCGGCTCATTGATATGGGTTGCGATGAACTGCATACACGAGAACACCTCCTTGGATATCCCATCCGGCAGCTTCTGCTGGGCTACTCTCCGGGCAAAGTCTATGGTCATATTGTACTGCAGATTTTTCACCGCTTCCTCTGTCTGCAGCTTTTCACACTCCTGAATGTAGGTGTCGATAAGATGGTAGGTCTCCTCAATATCCATACCGCCTGGGATGGCGGCGAATTTCCCAATCATTGTGATCAAACCGATGAATAGATTCTTAGCCTGCCGGAGCGGTGTTTCCGCCAGCTTCCCCTCCCGGGTGTTGGCCGTGTTGGCGGCCGCCAAAAGGAATGTGTTCAGCTTGTCGGGTTCCCCATTTCGGATCAATTCCAGCATTTGCTGTTCCAAAAAATAGGTGCCATGATTCACGCCTTCTTCCCGCGCTTCATAAAAACTCTGGGAATGACGCTGGCCAATGACAGCTTGATATTCGGTATTGGTTAGGCTAAAAGCCCGCTCCAGCTCCAGCTTTTCTCCGGTCAAAGTGAAGTGCAGGTACAACAATAGATTCAGAAACTGATTGTAGGTGTATTGGGAAATGCCTCCCAGAAATGACGCGATTTCTCCGTAGCGGGTCGGAGGGATCGCGTTTTTGCTCATATAGGATCGGATAAATTCGTCTGTAACAGGGGTGGAATAGGCAGGCCCCAAAACGAGGCTGTGTACACCATCCTTGCATTGTACATAACCATAGTAGCCCGTATCCGAGGAAACATAAACGGCGGGGCTTCCCAGCTCCATCAGCTTGGGCAAAACAAAGGGATAGGGGTCTCCCTCCGCATAAAAGCCGGCGGAACAAAGAAAGCTCCCACCCGCGTACACAGCAACGGGCAGATAGTGTGCGGCATAGAACATCTCACAATAGGCTTGATCGTCCATATTTTTTTCACCTTGAATATGAATATATAATATTATAGACGTTTATGCAATACATTTCAAGAACCATCTGCTAAAATATGGACAAAAAGGATAGCGGGGCGATAAAATGACCTTGGATTTTTGTAGAAACTGGACATTTTGCAAGGAGGGCGAAACGCCTGTGACCGTTGACCTTCCCCACGATGCCATGCTGCTGGAAAAGCGGGACGGCGGATGCCGGAACGGTGTCAATTCCGGCTATTTCCCCGGCGGCAAGTATGCATATGGAAAGACCTTTGAACTGGACGCTGCCATGCTTGGAAAATCCGTGGCGCTGCACTTTGAGGGCGTCTATCAGAACTGTAAGGTCTATGTAAACGGAAAGCTCGCCGGTTCCCATCGGTATGGATATACCGCCTTTGATGTAGATATTTCTGATTTTGCGGAATCGGGAGAAAACAACATCCGGGTAGAGGTGGACAATTCTCTGGAGCCTAATTGCCGCTGGTATTCCGGCTCCGGGATTTATCGGCCGGTGCATTTGCTCATCCGGGAGCAAAATCACATTTCGCAAGTACATATGGAAACGGTTCAGATCCATCCCGCAAAAGTGCGGGTGGACGTAAAGACGACTCAGGACAGCGACATAACGGTAGATATTTACGAGGGGGAGAAACGAGTAGCCAGCGGAAAGCCTGGCATTTTGGAGGTGCCGGAGGCCAAGCTGTGGAGTGCAGAAAAACCCTTTCTCTACACGATCCTGGTCAGAACGGACACGGACGAGCGGGTGATTGCCTTTGGCATCCGTAAGCTGGAATGGAACGCTGAAAAGGGCTTGACCGTCAACGGTCAGCGTGTCCTGCTTCGTGGCGGGTGCATTCATCACGATCATGGCGTGCTGGGCGCTTGCGAATTCCGGGATGCGGAAGAACGGCGTATCCGAATTTTGAAGGAAAACGGCTTCAATGCGGTGCGGATTGCCCACAACCCCGCCTCTCAGATCACATTGGAAACCTGTGATAAACTGGGTATGTATGTGCTGAACGAGACCTTCGATGGCTGGTATATCCCCAAGACCTACCACGATTACGCCCGCTGGTTTTCGGAGGATTGGAAGCAGGATGTTACCGCCATGGTGGAATCTGCACGAAATCACCCCAGCGTCATTCTGTATTCCCACGGCAACGAAGTATCCGAAACTGCAACCGAGCGGGGTACGGAGGTCTGCCGGGAATTGACGGACTTTATCCATAGCCTTGATCCGACACGGCCTGTAACCGCCGGAATCAATGTACTGCTGAATGTCTATGCCAATATGGGCCTGGGGGTCTACAAAGACAAAGGCGATTATCAGCCCAAACCCCTCCCCAGGAAGGGTGGCTACAAGGAGAAAAAGACCGGGTCGGCCTTTTTTAACGCCATGGCCCAAAAGCTGGGGCCGCTTATGTTCTTCATGAGCAGAGGAAGAAAAGGTGACAAAGCCTGCCTGGGTGCCGCAAATAGCCTGGATGTTCTGGGACTAAACTATGCTTCTTCCCGGTATGATGAGGATGTCAAGAAATATCCGGACCGACTGATGGTTGGCTCTGAAACCATGGTAGCCGATCTGCCCTACAACTGGGAACGGGTGAAGAAATATCCCCAGCTTCTGGGGGATTTTGTCTGGTCTGCCTGGGATTACCTGGGGGAAGCCTGTATTGGCGACTGGACTTACCATTCCTACAATGGGTTGCCCCTGCTTGCCGGACAGGGAATGATCGATATTACCGGAAAGCCCCTGGCGTCGATGTATTTCATGCAGATCGTCTGGGGCCTGCGAAAAGAACCGTTCATTGGAGTACGTCCTCTGAATCACGCAAAGGAAGCGCCAACCACCGGCGCATGGCAGTTTACAAATGCCATCGACAGCTGGAGCTGGCAGGGCTATGAGGGAGAAAAAGCTGTTGTAGAAGTTTATGCGAATTCCGCATCCGTTCGCTTGCTCCTGAATGGCAAAGAGATAGCAAACAAGCCAGTCAAGAAGTACAAAACACTTTTCAAATTGCCCTATCAACCCGGAACATTGACTGCGGAAGCATTGGATGAGCGGGGCAATGTGATCTCCAGTCACAGCCTGACCACCGCAGGCGAGGAAACCGTGCTGAGAGTAACGCCTGACAAAATGGTGCTGTGTGCCAACAACCAGGCTCTTTGCTATCTGCCCATTGAATTCACGGACAAGGCGGGCAATCTGAAACCTTACATAGAGCAGCGGGTGGAGGTCGCGGTTGCGGGAGCGGCCACCCTGGCTGGTTTTGGCAGCGCCCTGTGCAAGACCAACGAGGTCTTTGACAAACCATATCATCATTCCTACCGGGGCCGCTGCCTTGCGGTGCTTCGGGCAGGTAGTACTCCTGGAAAGGCAAAAGTAACGGTAACATCAGCAGGCATGGAGCCTGTAACAATCGAAGTGGAGGTACAGTAAATGACGAAATTTCGCTTATTTGGCCGTCAGACAGATGAAGTGTCCGAAAGAGAATTGAGCCACAGGCAGCTTGCCCGTGAGGTGGCAGCAGAGGGCATGGTACTTTTGAAAAATGAGGGTGTCCTACCCCTGCAAAATAAGAAAATTGCATTATTCGGCGCAGGTGCCCGAATGACCGTTAAGGGCGGTACCGGTAGCGGTAATATGCAGGAGCGGTACAGCGTCAGCATTGAAGAAGGCTTGAAGAATGCAGGGTTTACGCTTGCTTCCACCCGGTGGATGAATCGTTTTGACGCAGCCTTCGCAGCGGAAAAAGAGGCATGGCGGCTGAGTATTGAAGCTCGCATTAAGGGCTATAAGCCCTGGGAAGTGCAGCGGATGTTCGACGAAGTCATTCATGTGACGCCACTGCGCTTTCCCATTGGCGACGAAATTCAGCAAGAAGACTTGCCGGAAGATACGGATACGGCCATCTATGTGATTGCCCGGCAGGCAGGCGAAAGCGCCGACCGCCGCTTAGAAAAAGGCGATTATTATCTGGCGGATGTGGAGGAAACAAATATCCGCACCCTTGCTGAGCACTACGAAAAGGTTCTGCTGGTAATCAACTGCGGCGGAATTTTGGATCTGTCCATTCTGGATGAAGTTCCGGGAATCGGAGCTGTCCTTCACTTTGTGCAGGGCGGTGAGGAGGGCGGCAATGCCCTTGCGGACATCGTCAGTGGCAAGGTCACGCCCTCCGGTAAACTGACCGATACTTGGGCAATAGACTATTACGATTATCCTTGCGCCGAGGAATTTGGCATTCTCGGCGACGTTCTGCAGCAGAATTACCGGGAGGGTATCTATGTCGGTTACCGTTGGTTTGATGCCAATAAGATTGAACCCCGCTGGCCCTTTGGATTTGGGCTGAGCTATGCTGATTTTGAAATCACGGTCCAGAATACACAAATCGTCGGCACCATGGTAACCGTAACCGCTTGTGTGCGCAACATAAGCAGTTGCTACTCGGGTAAAGATGTGGTGCAGCTTTACCTCGCAAAGCCGGAGGGTAAGCTCCATAAAGAACATAAGGCGCTTGCTGCATTCCGCAAGACCGGTTTACTGGCACCCGGACAGGAGGAAATCTGCACACTGCAGATTGACCTGCAGGAGTGCGCTTCTTATGACGAGGAAACTGCCTGCAAATTACTGGAGCAGGGCGAATACGGTGTTTTTATTGGAAGCGATTCCCGTAAGAACGCTCTGTGTGCTGTGCTGACGCTGGAAAAAACTGTAGTCACCGAAAAGCTGACCAACATTCTCCCGATTTCGAAGGAATTTGAGCTGTTTGTTCCTCAAACGAAAGCGCTTGTTTACCCTGCAAAGGTGCAGCATCTAACAATCCAAATGGGTGCATTCGCCAAAAAAGGAATCCACTATGATGCACCCATACCGGTCATTAAAACAAAGCAGACGGGCGAATACCTGAAAACCCTTTCTGATAAGGAATTGATTGAACTGTGTGTCGGTGCCGGCTTTAACGGACTGGGCTATAATGTGACACCCACCACAGTGGGGCGGACCAGCATCAACCTTTTGAAGAAGGGGATTCCGAATGTGAACTTCTCCGATGGGCCAGCCGGACTGAATCTTTGCCCCAAAAACGCCTATACGAAGTTTGGCGTGCCGAACTACGTTGATGAACTTCCTCAGGACTGGCAATGGGGATGGATCCGGAAGATAGAACCCTTTGTCTTGGCAAAGCCCGGCAAAGGCTATCGGGTCTATCAATATATGACATGCTTCCCGGCAGCGACCTTACAGGCACAGACCTGGAATCCCTCCCTGATTGAAGAAGTCGGTCATGCCATCGGCACAGAAATGATTGAGGCCGGCGTGACCCTCTGGCTTGCCCCCGGTCTGAACATCCACCGCAATCCCCTCTGCGGCAGAAACTTTGAGTATTATTCCGAAGATCCTTATGTGTCCGGCGTTATGGCAGCATCCGTCACGAGAGGCGTCCAGAGTCATCCCGGTTTGGGTGTTACCATCAAGCACTTCTGCTGTAACAATCAGGAAGACAAGCGGGAGACCGTTTCCGAGAATGTGCCGGAGCGCGCTCTTCGGGAAATCTACCTCAGGGGATTTGAAATCGCAGTTCGGAAGTCCAAGCCCTGGGCAGTAATGACGTCCTACAATCTTGTCAATGGTGTGCACACATTTGCAAGCAATGATCTGTGCACCAAAGCGCTGCGCAATGAGTGGGAATATCAGGGGCTTGTTATGACCGACTGGACCGCCAGTGAGAAAAACCCCGGCGAACATACATCTTGCATCCTTGCGGGTAACGACTTGATCATGCCCGGCCACCCCGGCGCAAAAAAGGAATTGACCGCAGCCCTGAAAAGCGGTCAGATCAAACGTTCTGAGCTGGAAGTTGCCGCGGCAAATGTTCTAAATGTAATTTTCTCCAGCAATGTATGGAGTATAAATGAATAAAGAGGAGATATGGTTATGAAAACACAAGAGCAAATCGATGCAAGAGACCGAAAAGAATTAGCGCGAAGAAAAAAACAGAAAAACAAAAAAGCACTGAAATATGGCTTGCTCCTGACACTGCTTGCCCTGTTCCTTGCCAGCGTAACGGACGAGATCAGTTCTGCCATTGGCGTTCAGGTTCAGTCCAGCGTCGTTACGGAATTCTTTGTCAGACCTCTGAATGTTCCCTACAACGAAGCCATGGCAATGTTCAGCACTGCCACCACATTTTCCTATGCCTTAATGGCGCTGGTTCCTTTCTACAAGGCGCTGGCTGACAAGTTCGGCAGAAAGCCGTTCCTGGTTCTCAACACTCTGGGGATGGGTGTCGGCATGGCTCTGGCCTGGTGGTCTCCCAATATGGTTCTCTATTTCATTGGCTACGGTATGACCGTGTTCTTCGTTCAGCATGACATGCAGATCGTTTATCTGTACGAGATTGTTCCGAAGGAAAGAAGAGCTACCATCTACGGTCTGATCAAAGGCATCAGCACTCTAGGCGTCGTTCTGATCCCCATGCTGAGAAGTTCCGTCATGGGCACCGACACAACGTTGTGGAGAGGTGTGTATTTCCTGCCTGCTCTGATCGCCATCGCTGTTTCCGTCTTCTCTCTGGTGGTTACCCGGGAGTCCAAAACCTTCCTGGATCAGCGGATCTCTTATCTGGAGTCCCCCTATGAATTGCGTCACCCCGAAGTGAAAAAACTGTCCAGGGAAGAGGAGAAAGCGCAGAAGGCAGAGGTTAAGCAGCACAAAACCGGCGTGTTCCATGCGCTGGGTCATCTGTTCAAGAACAAGCAACTGTTTTGGCTTGCCATTGTCAGTTCCGCATTCGCGCTGGGCAGCACCACCATCTCCGGCTTCTCCGAATCCATTATGACGGACTTTGGCATGACCTCCGAAGCTGTCAACGAAGCACTGTTGATCTATCCCTTCCTGTATGCCGCATTGATCGTTGGCGCAGGCTTCGTAGGCGACAAGCTGGGCAGAAAGACCATCGTCAGCGTTTGCGGTGCTCTGGCTGTGGGCGGCTTCATCGGCTTCAATATTTCCGCATGGCAGGGAGCGTCTCCCTATCTGGTGGGTATTTTCTACGGCCTGTATCTGGGCTGCTGGTGGATTACCCTGGACTATGTTGGCATGATGGTTGCAGAATCTGCTCCCACCTATAACCGCGGCTCCGTACTGGGTGCCGTGAATCTGATCACCATGGTAGGCAGCGGCATTGGCAGCGTGGTTCCTATTTTCGCGGTACTGCTGTTCGAGCGGATTGGCTTCGGCTATATGACCGCTGTTATGCCCTTTGCTTTCATCGGCGTCCTGCTGCTGATCTTCAAGGTCAAAGAAACCAAGGGCGTGGATCTTGATAAGGTTACCTACTAAAAGAAAGCGTTGTGAAGAGATATGGCAAATCCGTTTTTACCCTTAAATACCTATATTGCCGATGGAGAACCCCATGTGTTTGGCAACCGGGTATATCTGTTTGGCTCCCATGATAAAGCCGGCGGCGACACCTACTGTATGCGCAACTATGAATTCTGGTCCGCCCCTGTGGAGGATTTGGAAACCTGGAGCTGCAAGGGTGTGTCTTACCGGGCAGATCAGGATCCGCTGTATGGGGAAAAGCTGAAATATATGTATGCGCCTGACGTGGTGCAGGGGAATGACGGCAGGTTCTATCTCTACTATTGTATGTCCGGTGAAAAGGGCGCAGGCGGCTATGGCAGACCGATCAGCGTAGCCGTCTGCGATACCCCGGACGGGCACTATGAATACTATGGCTTTGTCCGCAACCCGGACGGCAGCCCCATGTTGAAATATGTTACCTTCGATCCGGCCGTGATCAATGATGCCGGCGTGATTCGGCTCTACTACGGAACATGGTATCCCTTTTATGAGTACGGGAAACTGCTGGAGCCCATTTTCCGCAAGGTTGAAAGCAAGCTGTTCGGCAAAACCGTCGCAGAGATTCGAGCCTGTCCTGACGGGATTATGGGCGCAAACCATGTGATTTTGGCTGACGATATGCTGACGATTTTATCTGAGCCATGCCACATATTGCCCAGCCGGGTAAAGGGGACCTCCTTTGAGAAACATCCTTTCTTTGAGGGAAGCTCCATCCGGAAGATTGGCAGTACCTATTATTTTATTTATTCCTCCAGTAAGGGCCATGAGCTTTGTTATGCCACAAGTCCTTACCCGGACCGGGCGTTTGTTTATGGCGGAACCATTGTTTCCAATGGCGATGTAGGTTATCAAGGTCGACGGGAAAGGGACAGGCTGAATGCCACAGGCACCAATCACGGCAGCATTGAGCGTATCAATGGGCAGTGGTACGTGTTTTATCACCGCAATACACATAAATCTGCATATTCCAGACAGGCTTGTGCAGAATCCATCGAGATACGGTCTGATGGAAGCATTCCTCAGGTAGAAATGACCTCACAGGGCATTGGACGCTCTCTGGAAGCAGATCGAACCTATCCTGCGTCCATTTGCTGCAATCTGTACAGCGGATTGATGCCCCATATCGGCAACGGTGTCATAAAGAAAAGCATTCCTTTTATCGCCGACGAGGATGGTCGGCAAATCGTTGTGGCAACCAATAAAACCCGGATTGTGTATAAATACTTTGATTTGGCAGACGGTGAGTACATTCTCACCACGCGCTGCAAATCAGGCGGCAGTGGAAAATTAAGCGTACAAACAGGTCTTGATGAAGCGATTGCTTTGACAAAGCCATCCAAAACCTGGGACACCATGGAGATCCCCTGCTCTTTCCGAACCGGTATTCAGCCCTTGATTTTGCATTATCATGGCTCAAAGGAATTTAGAATTCAATCACTTTGCCTTCGCAGGAGGAAACGATATGAAAACGGAAATAAAAAAATACGGCATCGTCGCCTTGCTGTTTACCGTATGCAGCGCGATTTCTCTAATCTCAGCGGTTGCTTATTTGATCACGAGTGCGGACGGCGCGCTTTATAATGTCCTTGCGCTGGTATGGCTTGTGACGATTGCTTCCGGCTGTGTACTTGCAGTATTCTCCCATGGCCCCCGCTGGGTATCTTTTGTATGCCTTTCCTGCGTGATCCTTTATGGACTGCTGCACATCGTGTCCTCCTATTTGCTGATGATCGCCATGGGTGCGATGAGCGCTGGCGGTATGGCCTATATCCTGCTGCGGGGGCTTTCTGTGTGTATGATCTTTGCATCAGGCTGCCTTATGAGCATTACGGTGTTTCCGAAGAGGCCTTCCTGGGCTGTCTGGACGAAATGGTGGAGCAAGCCTTCGACGACCAGTGCACCGGCACCAATCCCCGGTATCCGCTGATGAAGGAGATCAAAGAGATGTACCTGAACGCCTATTACGGCGGATAAGCAGACACACACTCTGCGGAACGGAACCATGGTCACCTGCCAGTTCGCGCCAATACCCTGCTTTCGTAGTCCCTTTTGAAGAGGCAGAAGAATACCTGATGTACCCGCAAGGGGGTATGCCGCAGCCGTTGCCAGCGGAAGCTGGCAACGGCTGCGCAGTATTTTCTGCTTTTGGTGCTGAAAAGCGGGCAGAAAAGATCCACCCTTCAACCGCGCCGATGGCCTCCCAAGTACTTTCAGGCCGTCAGCTCACGAAAAAACTTATTCCCCTTCCTGATAATGTGCCACGATTTCCGGAGTAATCGGAATCAACTGACAGTTTTCAATCGCATAGATGATGTCACAGAGCTGCTCAAGATCTTTATAGTGGTGGGATGTCAGGAAAATTGTTTTTCCCTCGG
>ERZ506995.460-NODE-460-length-15511-cov-16.637746_pt1 | contig 15511 bp, 10 predicted proteins | sample MGYA00512883_ERZ506995 | MGnify/ENA metagenome assembly ERZ506995
ACGTCCCTGTCTGGACGGTGGAAAACGGCATCGTCCATGTCAAGGTCGGCTCCGTAGAGCACCCCATGCTGCCGGAGCACTACATCGAATGGGTATCTCTCCAGACCAAGCAGGGCAATCAGCGTAAGGAACTGCATCCCGGCGAAAAGCCGGAGGTCTGCTTCGCTCTCTGCGAGGGCGATGAGGTCGAGGCGGTCTACGCCTACTGCAACCTCCACAGTCTGTGGAAAGCGTAATTCACCTTCTTAAAATCCGGTGCTCCAAAAGCACCGGATTTTTTTTTCAATGGAACTGGCAAAAATCCAGCAAACCATCGAACCGGCAGATCGGGCAGCGCACCCCTTCACCTCAAAGCTAACGAAGCTGATGAACTGCACGCTGCCACCAGCCTTCAGTACCTCCATCACAACTGCGACGTGGACGTTCAGTGCCGCCTCCCTGTCCTTTCTTCGTCAGGCCAGGCTTTTTTCGCAATAGTGGCGACGAATTCGTTCTTGCTGTTTTTCGTTTGAAAAGAGCCTTATGACCTGGGCGCTCTCCGGTCGTGGGTGGCGTAGTAGGCTCGCTTATTTTCGTACATGCAATAGTCGGCCTTGTTCAGCAGCATTTGCATGACGCAGCCTTCATAATCGGTGGAGATCGCCCAACCGTAGGCGTAGCTGAGAGGAAGCTGATTGCCGTCACGGTTTGCAGCGTCGGCTTCCCTGCGCAGACTGTCCAGTATGCCCTCCACCTCCTGCCGGTCCGTATGGTAAATGACCGCCATAAATTCGTCGCCGCCGTATCTGCCCACGAAATGCTTTTCCGGGATCACCCGGCGTAAAAGCCGGGCAAAGCTCAGGATCAGTTGGTCACCCGCCGAATGCCCCCTCGTATCGTTGACGGTTTTCAGATTGTTCAGGTCAAATATGACGCAGGCCGTAGGCTCCCGGAGAATTTCCCTGTTGTTGAGAAGCTCCTCGCAGGAACCTTTGTTGGGCAGGCCGGTAGGGATGTCGATGTATGCCTTCTGCTCCAGCAGTTGGTTTTTCCGGGCCATTTTCAGTGCCATGGCGGTCTGGAGCATGATCAGGATCACCAGGCACAGCATATCCAGTGCCGAGAGGATCTCAATAGTGCGGATCTTCATGGCGATCTTTTCTGAATAGTGTTCCGCGGCAGACACCGTTTCGTCCGCCATTTCAAAATAGGTCTCGCTCATGGCAACGATTTGGGTGTTCTCATATCCACGCTGTCTGGCCGCCGCGACCTCCGCCTTGAGCCGCTCCCAGTAGGCACGCTGGCTGTCCAGCCTTTCCTGATAGGCCGCGTCCTTGAGCTTTACCAATTCGTAGTGCCCTTCTCCGGATGTCAGATCGCTTAAGATATCGTCTAAATACGCGATCAACTCATCGTTTCGGGTGCCTGTGATCTCCAGCTTTACCGCCCGCTGCGTGTCTCCGCGCACCAGCCCGGCATAATTGATGACGCGGGCCGTGCCCTTCAGGTTGCCGATCTCGACCATCATCAGAGCGACAAGGATCACCAAAATCAGCACAAGGCAGCTTTGCAGGATGCTGATGAGATTTTTGCGATCTATTTTTACATTTCCTTTTATCATAACGACCTCGATCACGGAACGACCATGATATTCTTTATTGCGAATCAGTCTTGATGAATACTTTACTCTGTAACGCACATCATGTCAATAACAATGGAAATTTTTCTACTGTCTCCCAAGAATGATCGGCATAAATAAAATGAAAAGCACGCACTTTATTGCTTGTTTCGGTTGGATGGCTTAGGCTTGTCAGGGATCGCCACATCCGCCTTGGGTGGGCGACCCCTGCGAGCCCCAACCAATTTCTCCGCTTTCTGGTTTTCAGTCATAGTCTTTTCTGCTTTCGGCGGACTGCCACGGCACAGCTTTTTCGGCTTCTATAATTGTAAGGAACATGGCTTTTCGCTGAATGGAAAGCGAAGCTGACCCGGGCTGGGGCGGTCTGTATGAAAGCAATATTTTTTTTGAAATAATCTTGACAAAATTTATCAAGATTGATATGATGGTATTAACAAGCAAGCGAAAAGAGGATGTGGAGCATGATCATCACCAAAGAGACGGACTACGCGCTGCGCATTTTGCGGGTGCTGCTGGACGGGGAGAAGCATTCGGTGGCCGAGATGTCGGAAACGGAATTGATCCCCAATCAGTTTGCCTACCAGATTCTGCGCAAGCTCTCCGCCGGCAATTTGGTGCGGGTGAGCCGCGGCGCTCTCGGCGGCTGCGAGCTGTCCTGCGATCTGGACGCGACCTCCCTCTACGATCTCATGGGGGTCGTGGGGGAGCGGGGCATCCTGTGCGCCTGCATGGAGCCGGGATATGAATGCCGCTGGCAGGACAAGCATGGGCGGTGCGCCATCCACTGTCAGCTGGCGGCCTTGCAGCAAAAGCAGGACGAGGCGTTCCGTGCCGTGAGCCTGCGCAGGCTGCTGACCGGCGGATCCGATCCCCAAGATACAAGCGAGCTGTAAAATTTTAAGAGGAGGTACCCGTATGCTGTTTCAAACCACGGCGGCGCACGAAGAGCTGCGCGCGAAGATCCGGAGTTTTGCGGAGGAGGAGATCAAGCCCCTCGCGTTTATGATGGATCAGAACAATGAGTTTCCCGAGGAGGCTGTCAAGAAGCTGGGTAAGCTGGGCTGGATGGGCATTCCCTACCCCAAGGAGTACGGCGGTGCCGGTCTTGATGCTCTGAGCTACGCCATCGCGGTGGAGGAGCTGGCCCGTGTGGACGGCGGCACGGGCGTAATCCTCTCCGCCCACGTCTCCCTCGGCTCATGGCCCATTTTCGCCTATGGCACCGAGGAGCAGAAGAAGAAATATCTGGTTCCGCTGGCCAAGGGCGAGAAGATCGGCGCCTTCGGCCTTACGGAGACCAACGCCGGATCCGACGCCGGCGGCACGGAGACCACGGCGCTGGATAAGGGGGACTACTACCTCCTCAACGGCGGCAAGATCTTCATTACCAACGCCCCTAAGGCGGACACCTATGTGGTTTTCGCCGTCACCACGCCGGACATCGGCACCCGGGGCATCTCCGCTTTCATCGTGGAGAAGGGCTGGAAGGGCTTTGAGTTCGGCGACCACTATGACAAGATGGGTATTCGCTCCTCCTCCACGGCGGAGCTGATCTTCAACGACGTGAAGGTTCCCAAGGAAAACCTATTGGGCAAGGAGGGCGAGGGCTTCAAGATTGCCATGTCCACGCTGGACGGCGGACGCATCGGCATCGCCGCGCAGGCGCTGGGCATCGCCCAGGGCGCGTTTGAGCACGCGTTGAGCTATTCCAAGGAGCGCGTCCAGTTCGGCAAGCCCATCGCGGCCCAGCAGAGCATCGCCTTCAAGCTGGCGGATATGGCAACCAAGCTGCGCTGCGCCCGGTTCCTCATCTACTCCGCGGCGGAGCTGAAGGAGCAGCACGCGCCTTACGGCATGGAGTCCGCCATGGCGAAGATGTACGCCTCGGACATCGCGCTGGAGGTCACCAACGATGCCTTGCAGATCCACGGCGGCAGCGGCTTCCTCAAGGGCATGGAGGTGGAACGGGCCTACCGCGACGCCAAGATCACCACCCTCTACGAGGGCACTAACGAGATCCAGCGGGTGGTCATCGCCTCTCATCTGTTGGGCAGGCTGGGCAAGAGCTCCGGCGGCGAGAGCCGTTCGGCGGCCAAGAAACCCGCGCCCATCACCGGCATTCGCAAAAAGACCATCTTCCGGGAGGGGGATGCTGCCCAGCAGGTGGCCGACCTTGTGGCGGCGCTGAAGAAGGATGGTCACGACTTCTCCGTGGGCATCCCTATGGATACGCCCATCCCGCAGGCGGAGCGGGTGGTCTCCGCGGGCAAGGGCATCGGGGAGAAAAAGAACATGAAACTGGTAGAGGCGCTGGCCAAGGCCGCCGGCGCGGCCATCGGTTCTTCCCGCCCTGTGGCGGAGACTCTCAAATATCTGCCGCTGAACCGCTATGTGGGTATGTCCGGTCAGAAGTTCACCGGCAATCTGTACATCGCCTGCGGCATCTCCGGCGCATCCCAGCACCTTAAGGGCATCAAGGACGCCTCCACCATCGTGGCCATCAATAAGAACGGTAACGCGCCTATCTTCAAGAACTGCGACTACGGCATCGTGGGCGATGTGGAGGAGATCCTGCCCCTGCTCACTGCCGCGCTGGATAGCGGCGAAAAGCTGCCCGCGCCGCCCATGGTAAAGATGAAGCGGCCCACGCCGCCGAAGCCCGCCCCCATCGGCGACCGCTACGTCTGCAGCGGCTGCGGCTACGAGTATGTGCCGGAGTTGGGCGACGAGGACGGCGAGATCGCGCCCGGTACGCTCTTTGAGCAGCTTCCCGCCGAGTGGGTGTGTCCCGAGTGCGCGGAGACGAAGGATCAATTTGTAAAGGCTTGAGGCCGTGAAGGAGGCAAGATAAGATGTATTGCGTGCGTAAAGTAACGAACGACCTCTACTGGGTGGGCGCCAACGACCATCGCCTGGCCCTGTTTGAAAACTGCTTTCCCATTCCCCGGGGCGTAAGCTACAACGCCTACTGCCTGCTGGATGAAAAGACGGTGCTCTTTGACACGGTGGACTGGTCTGCCTGCCGCCAGCTTTTGGAAAATCTGGCGTATGTGCTGGATGGCCGCGAGCTGGACTACCTGCTGGTCAACCATCTGGAGCCGGATCACGCCGCCTGCATCGAGGAGATCCTGCTGCGCCATCCCAAGGTGAAACTGATCTCCAACGAGAAGGCATTCATGCTCATGCGGCAGTTCGGCTTCCATGTGGACGGACATGAGTGCATCGAGGTGAAGGAGGGCGACACCTTCTCCTTCGGCAAGCACACCGTCACCTTTGTGGGCGCGCCTATGGTTCACTGGCCGGAGGCCATGGTGACCCTCGACGTCACCGACGGCGTCCTCTTTTCCGCCGACGCCTTCGGCACCTTCGGCGCGCTGGACGGCAAGCTGTTCGCCGACGAGGTGGACTTCGAGCGGGACTGGCTGGACGACGCCCGTCGCTACCTTACCAACATCGTGGGCAAGTACGGCCCCCACATCCAGCTCCTGCTGAAAAAGGCCGGCGGCGTTTTGGATCAGATCAAGTACATCTGCCCGCTCCACGGCCCCGTGTGGCGCAAGGATCTGGGCTGGTTCATCGAAAAGTACGACACATGGAGCCGCTATGCCCCTGAGACCCAGGGCGTGCTCATCGTCTACGCCTCTATGTACGGCAACACGGAGAACGCGGCGCAGGCGCTGGCGACGTCGCTCTGCGATAAGGGCATGAGCAAGGTGGCGATGTACGATGTGTCCTCCACTCATGTCTCCCAGCTGATCTCCGAGGCGTTTAAGTACAGTCACATTGTCCTGGCCTCTGTGACCTACAACCTCGGCATCTACCCCGCCATGCATGACTTCCTCATGGATATGAAGGCACTGAATCTGCAAAACCGCACCTTTGCCATCATTGAAAACGGCTCATGGGCGGTGAAGTCCGGTGACCTCATGCAGAAATTCGTCAACAATGAGCTTAAGAACATGACGGTGCTCAACGAGCGGCTCAGCCTCGCCTCGTCCATGGGCACGGACAAGCGCACTGAGCTGGAAGCACTGGCGGACGCCATTCTGGAATCTATGAAGTAACTGGCAGGAAAGCCAAAACCAAGACAACAGACAACAAACAGCCCCGCCGCGTCGGCTGCAGAAAAACCGGCTTTCAAAAACAGAGCGGGCAAGCGTGATACTGCGCTTGCCCGCTCTTTGCCCAAAAGGACATGAGAAGTGACCGGAGAAGATGAGAGGATCGAAATGGAGATCAGAAAACGAAACGGGGAGTCTGTTCCCTTTCAACAGGAGAAAATTTTCAACGCCATGAAAAAGGCGTTTGACGGACAGGGCAAGGAGATCGGGAGCAGAGAGATGGATGAGATCCTCGCCACCGTTCTCAACAATCTCTCCGTCACAGTGCCGCTCACCGTAGAACGTGTGCAGGACGAGGTGGAGCGAACGCTCATGGAGCGCGGACACTATGAGGTGGCCAAGGCGTACATCCTCTACCGCGAAAAGCGGTCTGCGCTGCGCCGTGTCCGGCATACCATCGCGCAGACGGTGGGGGATGACTCGCTTGACGAGGTGCTGCGCCGCATCCAGATGGATTTTACCGAGGAAGTCTACTCCCTCGCGGCGCTTCAAATGAAGTTTGAGAGCTTCTGTCGCCCGGGCATGACGGAGGATGAGCGGGCTGAGGCACTGACCAAGGCGGCGGTAGAGCTGACTACGGCAGAGGCACCCAAGTGGGAGTTCATCGCGGCGCGGCTTCTGAACCACTCCTTTCGCTGTCGCAACGCACAGGAATGGGAGGGGCGCGGCGTCGGCGACCTCTATGGCAGGCTTCGCTATCTGACGGATAAGGGACTCTACGGTGACTATATCCTTGCCCACTATACCCACGAGGAGATTGCCATGGCGGAGGACTTTCTCTGCCCGGAACGGGACGAGCTGTTCACCTACTCCGGCCTTGACCTGCTGCTCAAACGCTATGTGATCCAGTCACGCAGCCGCGTGCCGCTGGAAACACCGCAGGAGATGTTTTTGGGTATCGCGCTGCATCTTGCTATGAACGAAGGCTCTGACCGCATGGGGTGGGTAAAACGCTTTTACGATATGCTCAGCCGTATGGAGGTCACGATGGCGACACCTACCATGTCCAACGCACGAAAGCCCTACCATCAGCTTTCAAGCTGCTTTGTGGACACTGTGCCGGACAGTCTGGACGGCATCTACCGCTCGCTGGACAACTTCGCAAAGGTCTCTAAATTCGGCGGTGGAATGGGGATGTACTTCGGTAAGGTGCGCGCTGCAGGCAGCACCATCCGCGGCTTTCAAGGGGCGGCGGGCGGTGTTATCCGCTGGATCCGGCTGGTCAACGACACCGCCGTGGCGGTGGATCAGTTGGGGATGCGGCAGGGCGCTGTGGCGGTTTACTTAGACGCATGGCACCGGGATCTGCCGGAATTCCTTCAACTGCGCACCAACAACGGCGACGACCGCATGAAGGCACATGATGTGTTTCCCGCCGTGTGCTATCCGGATCTCTTCTGGCGACTGGCGGAGGAGAACATAGACGCGCCGTGGCATCTCATGTGTCCGCATGAGATCCTCACGGTCAAGGGCTACGCACTGGAGGATTACTGGGGTACGGAATGGGAGAAGCGGTATCTGGACTGCGTCAATGACCCGCGCATCGAAAAGCGCAGCGTCACCGTCAAGGACATCGTGCGGCTGGTGCTTCGCTCGGCAGTGGAGACCGGCACGCCCTTCGCCTTCAACCGCGACAGCGTAAATCGTATGAACCCAAACGGCCACACGGGAATGATCTATTGCTCCAATCTCTGCACGGAGATCGCGCAGAACATGGCGCCCATCGAGCATATCAGCACTGAGGTGCACACGGAGAACGGCGACACAGTGGTGGTGACGGCCACACGCCCAGGTGAGTTTGTGGTCTGCAACCTGGCGAGTCTGTCTCTCGGTAATCTGCCGGTGGAGGACGAGGCCTATATGGAACGCACGGTGGAAACGGCCATCCGCGCACTGGATAATGTGATCGACCTCAACTTCTACCCGTTGGAATACGCGCGGCTTACCAATCAGAAGTACCGCAGCATCGGCCTGGGCGTCAGCGGCTACCACCACATGCTGGCAAAGCGCGGCATCCGCTGGGAGAGCGAGGAGCACCTTGCCTTCACCGACGCGGTGTTCGAGCACATCAACTACGCCGCCGTCAAGGCGGACACAGCACTGGCACGGGAAAAGGGTCGTTACGCGCTCTTTGAGGGCAGCGACTGGCAGACGGGCGCGTATTTTGAAAAGCGGGGTTATACCTCCGAAAAGTGGCGGGCGCTTGCGAAAACGGTGGCGGTGCAGGGAATGCGCAACGCCTATCTGCTGGCGGTCGCACCGACCTCCAGCACATCTATCCTCTCCGGCACGTCGGCGGGCATCGATCCAATTATGAAGAAATTCTTCTTAGAGGAGAAAAAGGGCAGCATGCTGCCCCGCGTTGCCCCGGAGCTTTCTATGGATACATGGTGGTACTATAAGGCGGCGCATCTGATCGACCAAAGCTGGTCGGTACGCGCCGCGGGCCTTCGCCAGAGACATATTGACCAGGCGCAGAGCATGAATCTCTATATCACCAATGACTATTCCATGCGTCAGGTGCTCAGACTGTATTTGGAGGCGTGGAGGGCCGGCGTCAAGACCATTTACTATGTCCGCAGCAAGGCCCTTGAGGTCGAGGCCTGCGAAAGCTGCTCGTCATAAGGAGGATAGCATGACGGAACTGAAGAAAAAGCCCCTCTTTAACCCGGAGGGCGACCCTGATGTGCGCCTGCGGCGCATGATCGGCGGCAATACCACCAACCTCAACGACTTCAACAATATGAAGTACGCTTGGGTCAGCGACTGGTACCGGCAGGCCATGAACAACTTTTGGATCCCTGAGGAGATCAATCTCTCGCAGGATGTGAAGGACTATCCCCGCCTGCTGTCAGCCGAGCGCAGCGCCTACGATAAAATTCTGAGTTTTCTTGTCTTTTTGGATTCCATTCAGACAGCGAACCTGCCTAATATCGGCGCCTACATTACCGCCAACGAGGTCAATCTCTGCCTGTCCATTCAGGCGTTTCAGGAGTGTGTCCACTCACAGAGCTACAGCTATATGCTCGACACCATCTGTTCCCCCGTGGAGCGCAATGACATCCTCTACCAATGGAAAACGGACGAGCATCTGCTGCGCCGCAACACCTTCATTGGGGACTGCTACAACGAGTTTCAGGAGCGGAAGGACGCTCCCACGCTGCTGCGCGTGATGATGGCGAACTATATTTTGGAGGGCATCTATTTTTACAGCGGCTTTATGTTCTTCTACAATCTCTCCCGAAACGGGAAGATGCCCGGCTCGGCGCAGGAGATTCGCTACATAAACCGCGATGAGAACACGCACTTGTGGCTGTTCCGCAATATCATCACGGAGCTGCAAAAGGAGCAGCCGGAGTTGTTCACCGCCGAGAGCGTACAAGCGCTGCGCGAGATGATGCGTGAGGGCGTGGAGCAGGAGATCGCATGGGGGCATTATGTAATCGGCGACGACATCCCGGGGCTGAACCGGCAGATGATCAGCGATTACATCCGCTATCTCGGCAACCTCCGCTGGACGAGCCTTGGCTATCCCGCATTGTATCCAGGCTTTGAGAGCGAACCGGAGAGCATGGAATGGGTCAGCCAGTACGCCGACGCCAACATGGTCAAGACCGATTTCTTTGAGGCACGCAGTACCGCCTACGCCAAGAGCACCGCACTGATAGACGATTTATAAGAAAACCAAAGACATCAGAATAGGAGATACTACTATGAATTACAGCGCTATGATTCAAAATCGCAGATCCGTTCACGCATTCCGCGAAAAGGAAGTTCCGAGCGAGGCTATCGGCCAGCTCCGATCCTACTATGAAAAGACCTGCCCCCGTCTTGTCCCGGAGATTGCAACGGAGTTGATCGTCTTGGACAAGGATGCACAGCCGGCGCTGGAGAGCTCAGCGGGCTATAAGCAATTTCTCATCGGAGCACCGCACTACCTGCTCCTTATGTCTGCCCCGCATTCCTATGCGGCCATCAACGCCGGCTACATGATGGAAGATCTCGTCCTCAAGCTGACTGAGTTGGACATTGACACCTGCTGGATGACCTTCACCGACAGCGACAAAATCAAAAAGGCACTGTCTCTCGCCACCCCGTTAGAGGTGGCGGCAATCGTTGCCTTTGGCTACGGGGAAAAGACCGCAAAAAAGCTGCGGCTGAATATCCTAAGTATGTCTCAGATCGATGTGCGGGCCGAGCAGCAGTACTACGCGCCCAAAAAGGGCGTGCATGATTTGGTTCACATGGGGAGCTGGAGCAACAAGTCTGGGCTTGACGAGATGATGGACTTCTACGACGATATGCTCTGGCAGTCCTTCTACGCCGCTTCGCTCTCCCCCAGCTATCTCAACCGTCAGCCCTATGGCTTCCTTGTGCAGGATCACAGCATCTATTTGGTGCAGCAGGAGGATGCCTACACCGATAATTTGGATGCCGCATTGGATCTCGGTATTGTCATGCTCCACTTCTCCGCCGTCGCCTCCCAGTGGGCGGGGCAGGTACGCTGGGAACTTTCACCTGCTGCGCCCGACGGCCTGCCGGAAGGACTTCGCTCCGCTGCGGTGTACCACATGTAACGACTCTGGGGGAAGCAAGGCAACGGTAAAATGCGCGACCGTCGATCCGCGGTTGAGCGTATGTTTCATTAGAAAAGAAGAACCTATCAGTCAGAGTCTGAGTAAGGAAAATAGGAGGTATTTTTTATATGGCTATCCAAACGGTAACAGATGCCATCCGCTATGTAGGGGTGGATGATAACACATTGGCACTCTTTGAAAACCAGTACCCCGTCCAGCCTATGGGAGTGAGCTACAACTCCTATGTCATTCTGGATGAGAAGATCGCCGTGATGGACAGCGTGGACGCACGGGCGGCGGAAGAATGGCTTTCCAATGTGGCGCGGGTGTTGGAGGGGCGCAGCCCCGACTATCTTGTGGTCACACACATGGAGCCGGATCATTCCGGCAGCCTCATGCGGCTGGCACAAAAGTACCCGGAGATGAAGATCGTGGGAAACGCGAAAACATTTACCCTGATCAAGCAGTTCTTCGGCACAGGTGCATTGTCGGAAGACCGTATGCTGGAGGTTGGCGAAAGAGATACGCTTTCCTTGGGTTTGCACCGGCTGCGCTTTCTGCTGGCGCCGATGGTACACTGGCCGGAGGTAATGACAGCGTATGAGGAAACGGAAAAGATCCTGTTTTCAGCGGATGCCTTTGGCCGCTTCGGTGCGCTGGAGCGGACTGCCCGCGCCCCGTGGGCGCCGCAGGCGCGGCGGTATTATTACAATATCGTCGGCAAATACGGCGCGCAGGTGCAGGCTCTGTTGAAAAAGGTCTCCGCGCTGGAGATCAAAACGATCTGCCCGCTCCATGGCCCGATGCTCACAGAGGGATTGGAGGAGTATCTGCGGCTTTATGACCTGTGGTCACAGTGGAAGCCGGAGGAACCGGAGAGCATACTGATCGCGCAAGCGTCCATCCACGGAAACACCGCCCGTGCGTCGGAGATTCTAAAGGATAAGCTGGAGGGAAAAGGCGTGCGAGTTACCTTGTGCGATTTGACGGTGACAGACCTGTCCTATGCCGTGACCAGCGCATTCTACTGCGGGAAGCTGGTGTTGGCCAGCTCCACCTATGACGGAGGACTGTTTCCACCCATGAAGGCGTTTTTGGAGCATTTGCAGGCCAAGGGCTTCCGAAGCCGCCGGGTAGGCTTGATGGAAAACGGATCCTGGGCACCCGCCGCTGCGCGGCTGATGCGCGCCGAGCTGGAAAAGATGAAGGATCTCCGACTGTGCGAAACGGAGGTGTCGCTGCGCGGCGCACTGAACCAAACCAGTGAGACGCAGATGGATGCGCTGGTGGCTGAGCTCTGCGCGGAGTAAGCGGCGGGAGGCCGGACGGTATCCCCGCGCCGAGGTTGGCTTCGTCCAGCCGCCCGATGCCTCAAAAGTGAAACGGCGTTGCTGATTTAGACGGCAATATGGTGCTGCGTGAGGCTGAAGCCTTGAGGGCGGATAAAAGCGCAGTCGCAGATGTTCTCTGCGGCTGCGCTTTTTGCTGCACTTCCTTGCAATTTACAGCACTGCCTTTTTTCATTTCCTGATCTTCGTCCGAAACATTCCGAAGGGTGCGACGGTATTGACGTGGATGAATCTGTAAACCTCCCATACCGCTGTTTTGGTGGCGTCATCCGCCCACCGTCTCATGTGTGGCTGGAACAGCTCCTCCTCGCTCATAGAATCGATCATGGTCTGGATCGCGATGATATTTTCATTTAATTTGCCCTTCAATTCCGCCAAGGACAAATGGGCGTAGGTGTCCGTGAACCATTGATACAGGCCGCCCAACTGGTTCCACTTGAACTGTTCCGGCGGTGTTTCCACGTCCATTCCGCGCTTCTCGTCAGCCTCCCATTTCAAAAGCAGTGTCGTCCACCCCGCCTGATACGCAAGATTCTCTGCCGGTGTCCTGTCCGCACCGGGTACTCTTTTATCCTTCAGGGCTTCCGGGACCGTATCAAACTCAGAAATGTACTTTTCAAAGCTCTGACGGATCTCGTTTTTGAGATCCTCTTTATCCCTGTATGTTCTCAAGACAGTCTCCTTTACTGATTCTCCGCCAGATATTCCTCCGCGTAGTGGACAGCCACCGCGCCGTCCGATACGGCGGTGACCACCTGCCGCAGCGCCTTGGTGCGCACGTCGCCCGCGGCGAACACGCCGGGGAGGCTGGTGCGGGTGGATTCATCCGCGATGATGTAGCCGGATTTGTCCAGCGCCAGCTCGCGTCGGAACAGCTCCGTGGCCGGGGCGCGGCCTATGCTGATGAACAGGCCGTCACAGGCGAGGTCATGTTCCGCGCCGGTGTTGACATCTTTTAGCCGAAGCCCCGTTAGGCGGCTTTCGTGCAGCAGCGCGGAAACGGTGGTGTTCCAGCAAAATTCTACGTTGGGCGCGCTCATCAGCGGCTCATGATAGACCTTCGTTGCCCGCAGGCTGTCCCTGCGGTGGATGAGATAGACCTTCTTTGCAATGCGGGACAGGGCGAGAGCGTCCGCCGCGGCGGAGTTGCCGCCGCCCACCACCGCCACGGTCTTACCCTGATAGAACGCACCGTCGCAGGCGGCGCAGTAGTGGACGCCCCGACCCACCAACGCGTCCTCGCCGGGAACGCCCAGCGTGCGGGGGGAGGCGCCGGCGGCGATGACCACCGTGCGGCCGCGAAAGACGCCTGCGTCCGTCTCCAGCGTTTTGACCCTTTCGGAAAGACGGGCCGCATAGACCTCCGCGAACTCCGTCACCGCGCCGAACTGCTCCGCACCCTGCTGCATCCTTTCGCCCAGCGTGAAGCCGTCGATGCCCTCTGCAAAGCCGGGGTAGTTGTCGATCCGCTCCGTCAGCGCCATCTGTCCGCCGGCGGTGAGCTTCTCCAGCACCAGTGTGGAAAGCCCGGCGCGGGCGGCGTAGAGGGCGGCAGTGTATCCGGCGGGGCCGCCGCCGATGACGATCATATCATATATCTGCTCCATCTCCGCCTCCTTGCAGCGGCGGGCTTTCCGGGAAAAAGCCGGGGCCGCTGCCTCCTTACAGTTGATGTTGTCACTATATCGGACGTCGCCCGCCTTGTCAAGCCGACGGCTCCCGGACGGCGCGCCCGCCGCGGTATAAAATGCGGGCTTGGCGGAAAAAACTGGGAAAATTTCCGCTGAACCGTCGGAAGTTCATGAGATTTTTCCTATAACAGTGAAGTTTTTTCTATCGCCTTTTGGAATGAGAGCCGATACAATAGGGCCATACTGGCAAGGTGAGCGCATCACCTTGACCAGACAATCTTTTAGGAGGAACTAAGATGAAAAAGACTCTTGCTATTCTCCTGTCCGCCGTGATGGTGCTGGCTCTGCTGGCCGGCTGCGGCGAGCAGAAGCAGCCCGATACCAACGACCAGGGCAACACCGACGCTTCCGAGCTGAACGTGGGCGTGTTCTACTATGACTTCTCCGACGTGTACATCTCCAGCGTCCGCAACTCCATGAACAGCCAGCTGGATGCCATGGGCGTCAAGTACAACAACTTCGACGGCGCCGGCAACCAGGCCCAGCAGACCGACCAGATCAACACCGCTATCGCCAACGGCGCCAACCTGCTGATCGTCAACATCGTGGAGACTTCCTCTCCCGACGCTGCGCAGAACGCTGTTGAGGCTGCCCGTACCGCCGGTATCCCCATCATCTTCTTCAACCGCGAGGTTGCTGACGAAGTGGTGAGCAGCTACGACAAGTGTGCCTTCGTTGGCACCAACGCTCCCGAGGCCGGCCATATGCAGGGTCAGCTGGTGGGCGAGTACCTGCTGGCTCACTATGACGAGGTCGACCTGAACGGCGACGGCCAGATCACCTACGTGATGTTCAAGGGCCAGGAGGGCAACGCTGAGGCCGAGGCCCGCACCCAGTTCGGCGTCGAGGATGCCAACGCTGTTCTGACCGCTGCCGGCAAGCCCGAGCTGGTCTACTACAACGCTTCCGCCACCGATAAGTATCTGGTCGACCAGAACGGCAAGTGGTCCGCTCAGGCTGCCAACGACTACATGGCCACCATCCTCCCCGAGTATTCCGAGGCTAACGGCAACATGGTCGAGTTGATCATCTGCAACAATGACGGCATGGCCGAGGGCGCTGTCTCTGCTCTGCAGGGCGCCGGCTACAACAACGGCGAGGGCAAGACCATCCCCGTCTTCGGCGTGGATGCCACCGATTCCGCCAAGCAGCTCATCAACGAGGGCAAGATGACCGGTACCATCAAGCAGGACGCTGAGGGCATGGCCTCCACCATCCTGAACCTGGTCAGCAGCGTGAAGGACGGCGGCAACCTGATGGACAACACCGCTTCCTTCAACGTCGATGAGGGTGTTGCCAAGATCCGCGTGCCTTACGCCACCTACACCGGCGAATAAGCCAAAGGCTTAGTCTCTCGCCCCATTTGAAGCACCAAGGAAAGCGGGGCTGTCGGTTCGACAGCCCCGCTTTACATCACAGGCGGTTCGTTTACCGAGCCGCTTTTGACCCGCAGAGGAGCGGGCTGTGCGGCGCTGCGTAGCGCTGCGGAAATAATGCAGACAGGAGGAAAACGCATATGGAGCAGCCGGCATTGCTGGAAATGCGGGATATCACAAAGGAATTCCCGGGTGTCAAGGCGCTGGACGGCGTTTCCCTTACCGTCCGGCCCGGTACCGTCCATGCGTTGATGGGCGAGAACGGCGCGGGAAAATCCACGCTGATGAAGTGCCTGTTTGGCATCTATGCCAAAGACAGCGGCACCATCATTTTGGACGGCAAGGAAGTTGATTTCAAAAATTCGAAGGAGGCGCTGGAAAACGGCGTCGCCATGGTCCATCAGGAGCTGAATCAGGCACTGACCCGCAGCGTGATGGACAACCTCTGGCTGGGCCGCTACCCCAAGACGGGCGGCATCATGGTCAGCGAGTCCACCATGCGTAAGCGCACGCGGGAGGTCTTTGAGGAGCTGGATGTGCATGTGGACCCCAAGGCCATCATGTCCACGCTGCCCGTCTCCCAGCGGCAGATGGTGGAGATCGCCAAGGCGGTCAGCTATAACGCGAAGATCATCGTATTCGATGAGCCTACCTCCTCTCTGACGGAGGCGGAGGTCGAGCACCTGTTCCGCATCATCAATATGCTGAAGGAGCGGGGCTGCGGTATCATTTACATCAGCCACAAGATGGACGAGATCCTCCGCATCAGTGACGAGGTC
>ERZ506995.511-NODE-511-length-14747-cov-5.331609_pt1 | contig 14747 bp, 10 predicted proteins | sample MGYA00512883_ERZ506995 | MGnify/ENA metagenome assembly ERZ506995
AATGGTCGCTTCTTTTGCGTATTGAGCTTTAACACGGTCTCGAACAGCTAACACAGATGTATCATCAAGAGCATCATAATTGCCACCGCATAGATCCATTATTTCTGCGCGAGCATAGGTGCTGAATCGCAAGTTTGCAGCCTCGTCCTCGGTTAAATCTCCTCTCTTGGACATACGTACAGTGATATCATAAAAGCGCTCCATTACAGAAGAAGTAGGGGTCACTGCTGCACTCGCAGCGGACACAAGTAATAGCCGCGGGATCTGACGGTTCTGCATAGAGTATTTGACCCAAAGAATCGATGTCAAATCGGTGTCAGTTATAAGTGGGCTGATCCACATACGGTAAGCTTGATAGTGTAAGAATTGATTTGCTTCACGCACTAAGTTGTTGTTTGTAGTTAGAAAGATAGAGGGGCACGATTCAATGGTCTCGTATTTCATGCCGTTGCGTTGCATAACGACATAGCTTATAGCGTCAGCATCATTTTCCAACATTTTAGGAGAGTGAGCATACCTGGTTATTTTTTTGGAGATATGTTCGGTAAGTCCAGCATAATCTATGTAAGCGGAGGGGGCTCTTTTAAGCACACCCGTTCTGTCGACATAGGACTCTCTTGAGGCAATAGTAATGTTCAGTTCTTTTAGATTAGCCGCTAAGGATCGTATTTCGCGATCAATTTCAATTGATGTTAGATGATCTGTTTCTAACCGCTCCAATGGTTGTGTAACTTTTGTGCTACATGCATCTCGATCTCTGAAGTTGCGAAGGATATCGGCTATTTCGTCACTATGCTGCGGGAAAATATACAGACTTGCTCCATTTTCACGTAGCATATTAAGCAATACATCTGCGGCTGCTTTTTGCTCTGGTAGTTTATAATTGAGAGCGCATAAAACAAAAGTTGTATCCAAATAGACGGAAAGATTTGTTAAGCGCCGCGCTTTTGTAAAAGAGGAAACATTGGTCGTATCAATGTAAATCGCAGACGTAAGCATAATGCCACGGGCAACTCTTACAATCTTGGAAAAAAGGGAAGGGTTATCGTCTTTTGCCTCCAAAACAAAACGCCCGATTTGGTAGTTTCGCACATCCGTATTTCCAATTGTGTTGGCGCGTAGTTCGTCAATGTCAAATAGTACGTCAAACCCACGCGATTCGAAGAATTCACCTAACCATATGGTGACAGCATCTTCTGTTGCATGTAGAGAAGGTGATACAGACACCAACCTCTTAGTAAGAGCGGTTGTAATATCATGAACTTCAGAACGAGCTAAGGATTCCTGCGACTTGAAAAGAGACAAAACGCTCTCAAGTGACTTAGCTAATTTATAATTTCCATGTGGAGCACTGATAACATAGTGATCACTGGATCGGACCATCCGTTGCAGAATTTTATCAAGAACGGAGAGAGGCATATTGGAAAAGGCATATTGTTGGTCCATAAGTTTCAGTATACGGGACTTATCTATTTTTCCCCCAACTACAGTAGAGTCCGCAATGCACATGGTAACAAACCGTTCTAAAAGCTTTAAGTTGTCTAGGGCTTGCTGGTCACTCATGGCAGTCAACATAGCACTGCTGATAAGAAGTCTGCTAGTTTTCATCTCAAATCCCTCCTTGTGCTTCATTTTATCACCTCCAGCACGCATTCGTCAAATTTCTATGGTCTAAAGTAAATAGTAACTCATTGGTTTTGAAAAAAAACGATATATTTGTCGTTGTCGGTACATAAAAGAAATTACCGCGGCGGAATAGTCGCAGCACCGAAAGGCACTTTCCCGCCACAACATTGGCACGGTTTTGCGATTTCGGCGTAAATCCAAGTGTGCTATACTGTGTATGCTCAAAACTATGCCAAGGCGATACGAGTAACACCATCCTACGGGGTGGTGTTATTTTGTTTCCGGGTATTTGGGCAGTCCAAGAGGGGCGACTTTTAGAGAGTAGCCCCTCCACATTTTTTCTATCACAGGAGGTATCACGAGTGAAAAAACATGACCTGACTAAGACACATCTCCACAGGGCAAGTCCCGGCATGGCACTATACGCGGCCTTCGCGGGCGTGACCATGGCCGCAATGCTTTGCCAGCCTGTCTTTGCCGCCACCGTCTGGGAGAAGGCCAATGAGATCATGAAGGATGTCTATAACCAGATTCTTCTTATCTCCACCATTGCCGCCATTGTCACCGCGTCGGTGGCACTGCTGATGATGAACTTCTCCCGCAGCGGTCGCACTGTGGACGAGAGTCGCGCTTGGCTCAAGCGTATCATCATCACATGGGCAATCCTTAACGGTTTGGGCTTCATCATGTCCTATGTGACGCCCTTCTTCGCGGATGGCAGATGGAACGGATAACGCCAAGCTGCCCGGCTGAGAAAGGAGAAGTGCTATGGGCATATTAGATGGCATTGTAGAATGGATCGCGGAACAGCTCATGTACGGTCTTGACCTTATCAACACCTCTGTGCTGGGGGCTCTGGGCTGCGACATGACCACCTTCCTGCGCTACTTCCCTGCCGCGGAGACGATGTACAACATCTTCGTGGCACTGGCTATCGGCATGATCCTGCTGAACCTGATCTGGCAGCTATTCAAGAACTACGGCCTTATAGCAGGCGTAGAGGCAGAAGACCCGGTAAAACTGACAATCCGCTCCGTGCTGTTTATCCTGCTGGCCTATTTCGCAGATGAAATCGTGGAGCTGATACTGAAAATCGGCGGGACACCCTACGCGTGGATCATGTCGTCTGAGCTGCCCACACTGAACTTTGCCGACTTCAATTCGGTCATACTTACCATCCTTGGGGTCTGCGCCAACGGCGCGGTGGCTCTAATCGCCCTGATCCTCGTCCTCATATTGGCGTGGAACTATATCAAGCTGCTATTTGAGGCGGCGGAGCGTTATGTGCTCCTGGGCGTTCTGGTATTCACGGCGCCGGTGGCTTTTGCTACGGGCGCGGCGCAGGCTACCTCCAACATCTTCAAGGCGTGGTGCCGGATGTTCGGCGGCCAGATATTTCTGCTGCTGATGAACGCATGGTGCCTACGCCTGTTCATCACCATGGTGGGAACCTTCCTGGCAAACCCCTTATCCCTATAGGAGACGATTATGAATCAAAAAACGAAATACATCACAGGGATCGTGTTGTCCGTACTGGCTATATGTGCGCTCACAATCCCTGCCTTTGCTCTGACGGAATCGGATGTGCAGTCTCAGGTCTCAGCTTCCGGTAAAGAAGGCGTGGCCGGAAACCTGTTCGTTTGGTTTCTGTGCGCAGTGGCTTTTCTGAAGATCTCACAGAAGATCGACAGCTTCATGCAGGGCCTTGGCATCAATGTGGGCCATACAGGTGGCTCTATGCTGGCAGAAGCGATGCTGGCCGCGCGGAGCATCGCTGCCGCCCGTGGCGTCGCCGGACGCGGTCGAGGCGGTAATGCAGGGCGAGCCGGAAGCACCGGTGGCAGTGGCGGTGACAGCAATACCTTCCTGCAAGGCGGTCTGGCCGGTGTTGCCAATCGCAGCTTCTATAACGGCGCATACCGAAACGCCACCGGTACAGGCAGCGGCGGCGTTGGCGGCATGGCGTTCCGTGCCTCTATGACCAAGGGCGGCGATATTGCCAATAACGTTATCAGCCGGATTGCCACCGGCGGTGCGGGATCTGGGGATGTCATGTCCGGCAATATGGCGGCGGACGCTCTCAAGTCCTATATGGGCTATACGGCTCTTGGTGAAGGCGCGGCGGATATTCCGAACTTCTCCAATGTGGAGATCGGCGGTGGGCATATCACCGGCACGGAGACCTCTGAGGAAGAACCTGACGGTCGTGCCTTTGCCATGTACAGCACTGAACAGTATATGGAGCCAAAACGGGAATACACCACCGTCACCACTGTGGACGGCGCAAAATGGTATAGGCAGTACGCACAGGACGTAGTGGAGAAAAAGCCCTATCAGAATCCGGATGGCGGCATTTCCTATCGTGAGAGCCTGATCCGGCGTCTGCCTGACCCGCCTCGCAGAAAGGACAAGACCTGATATGACCCAGCAAGAACGCAGCGGTCTGAACGAAGCCGCTGAAATCAGCGCACACGCTGCCGGCGCTGTGCGCGGCGCCATCAAAACCGGAAAAGCGGTAAGCGGCGCGGCAAAAGGTGCTGCTGCCGCAGGCCCTTACGGTGCGGCGGCAGCGGCACTCTGGACACATCACAAGGCGGTTGCTGCCATCATTGCCGGGTTGCTGGTGCTTCCCGTCCTGTTCATCATGCTGCTGCCCTCCCTGATCTTCGGCGGGTTGACCAAGGCAGGGGTTGAAGGAAGTCCAGACACACCGATTCTTAATGACAACGCAGCCATTGTGGAGAACATCAATCAGATCTCGCAGGCGATCAGCGACTTGCTGGAGGAAGGGCAGGAGGATGTTCGCGCCCGGATTGACGCGGATTTTACCGCTTCCGGCGCTGACCAGAAGGAGATCATCAATCCATACGAAAGCTCCCCGGCCTACAATGCCAACCGCTTCATTGCCATGTACTGTGCCGCCAAAAATCAGGACTACGCATCTATCTCCCTCAAGGATATGGAGGATGTGATCCGTAAGGCCAAGGACGCCCTCTATACCTTCACGAGCACGGAGGAGCCTCGCACGACTACGGTAACGGAAACGAATACAGATCCAAAAACCGGTAAGGTCACGGTGACGGAAACGGAAGTTACAGAGATATGGAAGATCTATACCATCGTCTACAACGGAGAGGCCTATTTTGAGGATAAGATATTCGCTCTGTCGGATGAACAAAAGGGACTGGCGGAAAACTACGCCCAGAACCTGAGCGTATTCCTGGGCGATGGTATGATGCAGGGCTTGCTGCCTGCCGAGTCCGCCGGCCTTGTATCTTTGGGCGACATTCGTTTCTCGGATGGCGCGACGCAGGTGGTCTACTATAATCAGTTGGACAAGCGGTACGCGCACAAGCCCTACGGCACCGACGACATCGGCACCTACGGCTGCGGGCCTACCTGTATGGCAATGGTGGTATCTTCTCTGACCAACGAGACGGTCGATCCCGTTGAGATGGCACGTTGGGCCTATGAAAACGGTTACTGGTGCAGTAGAAGCGGTTCCTACCATTCGCTAATCCCCGGTGCTGCCAAAGCGTGGGGGCTTCCGGTACAGGGCTGCGGGAAAACAGAAGGGCAGCGCATTGTGGATGCGCTCTCTCAAGGCAAGCTGGTGGTGGCAATCATGCTGAAAGGTCATTTCACCAGCTCAGGACACTTCATCGTGCTGCGCGGTGTGGAGAACGGAAAGATACTGGTGGCCGACCCTGCCAATTATACCCGAAGCCAACAGGCATGGGATCTGGCTATCATCCTGAATGAAGCCAGCGGCCGTGCCGGTGCTGGTGGGCCTTTCTGGATCATAGGGTAGGAAGGAGAACTAAATGTGAGTAAATCAAATGAATATGACACCTATATCATCCCGCCCAATTTTATTGAAGGCGGGACTTTTTTCGGCGGACTGCTGAAGCTCCGCAATACAGCCGAGGCACTGGTTATCGTGCTGGCTATCGGCATACCGGTGTTCTCGGTGTCCGCCCTAACATTGACTGCTAAAATCATCATTCTGTGCCTGACCGCGCTGCCTCTTGGCATCATCGCACTGGTTGGCATCAACGGCGAAAGCCTCTCCTCGTTCATCTTTCTTGTCCTGAAATATCTCCATAACCGCCGCGTTATTACACGCAACGAAGAAGAACAGGGCAAGCGAAAGAAACGGAAGAAGCATAAAGCTAAGAGCGGTGACGACGCGCCCAAGTACATCAATCCAGTGGCGGAATACCTGCCTGTGGAGAAGATCGAAAACGGCATCATCTACACACGGGATCACCGTTACCTGAAGATTGTCGAAGTTATACCTATCAACTTCCTGCTGCGCAGTGCCAGAGAGCAGCGAAACATCATCTATTCATTTATTTCGTTTCTGAAAATCAGCCCGGTCAAAATGCAGATCAAGGTCATTGCCAAGCGTGCCGACCTGAACCGGCACAGAGAGATCGTGCAGCAGGAGATGGCGCAGGAAACCGATGAAAACTGTCGCCTGCTGCAGCAGGACTACCTGACGCTCATTGACCGGATCGGTGCACGGGAAGCCACCTCGCGCCGGTTCTTCATGGTATTTGAATATGAGGCATGGGCAGGCCGGAAACGGGATAACGAGGAAGCGGAGGCCATCGCCTCCCTGCAAACGGCAGCCCGCACCGCAGTCAATTATCTCAAGCAATGCGGCAATGAGGTGTTGATCCCGGAAAACGACGATGAGTTTATGGTCGATACCCTCTACCATTTGCTGTGCCGCAACACCACCACGTCGCTGCCGGATCGAGTTCGCCGGATCGTTGCCCAGTATCAGGAGAAAGGACTGGAATCTGAGATCGACGCCATTCCCTGTACGGAGTTTTTCGCCCCTGACAGCATCGACTTTACCAACGGGCGGCATATCTGTATTGACGGACTCTACTACGCCTATCTGCTGGTGCCCTCTACCGGCTATAAGGCGCAGGTGCCGGCCGGCTGGCTGTCTCTCATTGTCAACGCTGGGGATGGCATTGACCTGGATATGTTCATCAGCCGCCAGCCGAAAGCCCGCATGGTACAGCGGCTGGGACAGCAGCTTCGTATCAATCGCAGTAAGATCAAGGACGCCAGCGATACCAACACGGACTTTGATGATCTGGACGGTGCTATCCGAAGCGGCTACTTCCTGAAGGAAGGGCTGGGCAACAACGAGGACTTTTATTACCTGAATCTGCTGATCGCAGTGACAGCTCCCACAGTGGATGAACTGGAATGGAAGGTCAATGAACTGAAAAAACTGCTCGTGTCCCGTGATATGGACGTGTGCAGCTGCGCCTTTCATGAGGAGCAGGCGTTTCTATCGTCGCTGCCGCTGGTCAGCATGGAGAAGCACCTCTTTGAACGCTCCAAGCGCAATGCGCTGACCACCGGCGTGGCAAGCTGCTACCCCTTCACGTCCTATGAGCTGAGTGATGAAAACGGCATCCTGTTCGGCCTGAACAAGTACAACAACTCTCCGGTCATCATCGACATCTTTGACTCCAAGGTTTATAAAAACGCCAATATTGCCGTATGCGGCACCAGCGGCGCGGGCAAGACCTTCCTGATCCTGCTGATGGCACTCCGTATGCGGCGTAAGGGCATACAGGTTTTCATGCTGGCGCCACTGAAGGGGCATGAGTTCCACCGTGCCTGTGTCAACACGGGCGGCGAGTTCATCAGTATCTCCCCCGCCTCCAAAAGCTGCATCAACGTGCTGGAGATACGCAAGATAGACAAGTCCGTGGAGGAAACGCTGGATGGCCCCGGTATCGAACGCTCTGAGCTGGCAGCAAAAATTCAGCGGCTCCATATCTTCTTTGCCCTGCTGATCCCCGATATGTCCTATGAGGAAAAACAGCTTTTGGACGATGCCCTGATTCGTACCTACGCACGGAAAGGTATCACCCATGATAACGCTTCTCTCAGTGATCCGGATAACCCCAACGTTTACCGCCAGATGCCTGTGCTGGGCGACCTCTACGACGTTCTGCGGGAGGAAAGCGATACCAAACGCCTTTCCAACATCATCAACCGCTTTGTACACGGCTCGGCCAGCACCTTCAACCAGCAGACCAATGTGAATCTGGACAACAAATTCACGGTGCTGGACATCTCGGAACTCAGCGGTGATCTACTGCCTATCGGGATGTTCGTAGCTCTGGATTTCGTGTGGGATAAAGCCAAAGCCAACCGCACGGAGGAAAAGGCCATCTTCATCGACGAATGCTGGCAGCTCATCGGCGGCGGCTCCGGCACCTTCGGCATCGGTAACCGTCTGGCGGCTGAAATGGTGCTGGAGATCTTCAAGACCATCCGCGCCTATTCCGGCAGCGGCATTTGCGCGACGCAGGATCTGAACGACTTCTTCTCCCTGGACAACGGCAAGTACGGCAAGGGCATCATCAACAACTGCCGCACGAAAGTCATCTTGAATCTGGAGGACGAGGAAGCCCAGCGCGTTCAGCAGGTATTGCACCTCTCCGAAGCGGAGGTCATGGAGATCACCCACTTTGAGCGGGGCAATGGCCTGATCAGCAGCAATAACAACAATATCACGGTGGAAATCAAGGCCAGCCCACTGGAACGCGACCTTATTACCACAGACCGACGCGAGCTGCTTGACCTGCTGCGCCGCATGAAGCGACCGGAAGCCTAATACGGCGTTTATACGGAGATAACACGCATTACAAAATCAATACGCATTTAATACGGAGTTAATACGCATTACGGAGGTGATGCCGCCTATGAGAAACAGAGAACAGATCTATGGACAGGAGGCCGCAGAGCTGCTGCGGAACATAACCGTCTATCACTGCATGCGCCGTGACCAGCTTCTACGCCTGTATCCGGGCAAGGAGGGCGTGATTGAAAACCTGCTGCGCTATCTGGTCAAGCAGCAGCGGATATTTTATAACACTGACCGGGATTGCTACGGAGATGTCCCTGACTGCCGCGAGGACAGAGAACTGACAGCGGCACTATGGGTGCTGCTGGACTTTATCGAAAAGGTGGAGTATCACAGCCCTGACAATATGCCGGCAAAGCTGGTATTCTTCGCCGATGGCGAGGTATATGAGGTCGTCTATGTAGGCCCGGGTAAGGAAGCGTTGCTGCAGCACGCGCTGGCCGCGGAAGATGATTCCGGGCAACGGCTCGTTATCATTGAGGAAGAAGACCAAATGCAGCACCTGCACATCCCTCATATCGCCGCCTACTGTATGGTGGATGAGCAGGGCTGCGTACAGTACTTCAGGAAGGAGGAACCTTGTGGACAGAGCCACCCTCTCGCAGCGGATAGAGAGCATTTTGAATGAGATCACCCGCCTGTCCAACACGCTCTACGCTATGGACAACACGAATATCCAGCGGCATTCAGATAACTATGAAATGCTGTCCACCGAGGCCGCACTGCGGGGTGAGGTCATTGCCTGCCGGCTGCGGCACCTGATCTATGAGACGACCACCATCCGAAAAGCCGAGTATCTGACATCGGCTGGTGTCATGCAGGGCATCTCTGTTATAGAGAAAGATGGCATACTGGAAATCACGCTCCCCTGCCTACTGCCTAAGAAGAGCAAGAAGCATAGCTGCGAGTATCTGACAGACCCCATCTACTACACGCTTAGTAAGTATGCGCAGACACACACGCTGCCCAAGTTCCGGCACTGTGTTGTCTGCTTTTCTCATATCTACAGCCGCGAGTTGTCGCCCAACCGGGTGCGTGACTATGACAATCTGGAGCTCAAGCAGCTTTTGGATGTGATTGCCACTTTCGTTATGGAGGATGATACAGGTCTGCTGTGCGATGCCTATAACACGACGGAGATCGGCGACGGTGACTGTACCCGCGTGTCAGTGATGGATAAGGAGCGTTTTCAGGGCTGGCTTTCGGACCGCGAGAATCGGCTCAGATCTATATCCGATTTATAGTGTTTCGACCGTGTCAAAAACAGTACACATGACGATGGTACGGCAAAGCCTGTATTTCCGGGCATTTTCACATGACCGGTGCGGGCGAAAAATACCGTGGTCATGGCAGTCTGGGTACTGCACACCAGAAGGAGGTGGTCAGTATGAGTACCCTACCACAGAAAGCTCCCGGTAGCCTATCACAAGCCTATCAGCTATTGGCGCTGGTCGCCCTGTCCGGTGAGCTGCCGGCCAGCCAACTGAGCAGGCTCGCCGGTGGCACCAGCTACAAAGAGAACGTGGTCAAGTCGCTGAAGCGTCAGCGGCTTTTGCTGTCCTACTATAAGAACGGACTGCGTGGATACCGGCTCACCGCCGCGGCGAAAAAGCTGCTGCTGGAGCACAACCCGGAGAGGTTTTCTTTCTACCTGTCCGGAGCCTGTGCCACCAACCACATCAGGAGTGAGCCGGAGCAGAGGCTTCGACTCCACCGTGTCTCTCAGACATTGATCACCATGCGTAACGCCAACGTTAGTATCTTCCGCGATGAAAAACCCGGCGTATTCTGCCCCGGCGAAACAGCGACTGGTAGCATCTGCACCCCTGCCTTCTACTCATCCCGTGAGATCAAGGAGATGGGGACAACCTTTGTTAAAATCCGTGGTGCCCGGTCCGTGGGCGTTTTGCTGACACCGCAGCATATCCACGTGGTTTACAACATGGGCAACGCGCTGATGAAATGGAGCTATAAAGCTGAGATGCGGACAAAGGCACTCATGCAGACGGTGCTGTGCCGTGAACGAATGCCGCACCAGTATCACCCGGATGCGGTGCGGGGTCTCCTGCTGGGTGATAGCATGGAACTGGCCTATGAGCTGCTGACTGATCAGGGTGGCAAAAACTATTTCGTTCTGGATGGAAGCTATGAGCGGTTCTGCTTCCTGACCAACGACCATCATGGAGAGGTGCTGTTGCGCCTCCTCTGTGATGAAGAACTGGACAATGGCCTGCGTGAGCTGCTGCTCCTTGATCTGGAGCCCCGGCAGCTGAGTGAAACAGTGGAGAATGACGCCATGACGCCGGATGGCGCGCCGGTGCTGCTTGCCTATGACTGTGACCTGCCGCGGATCAGGCGGTTCGATACGGCACTGCGACTTCAAGACCGCTATGGCATCCTGATCTGCTTCGACCATCAGGCCGAAGTGCTGCGCCGCTACTGCGGCGACAGGGCTGTTGTGCAGGCCATTGACTTTGCTGTGTTCGAGAGGAGGTTTTTCCCGTAGAAAAAAAGAAACTGCGAACTCTGCTATTCGCCCTCCCGCTATTTCTATCAGGGCTGCTGTTTGGCGGCGGCTATCTATCGCAATTCGTCCGGAACTATCAACAGTGGAAGGACGCGGGCGGAACGCTAGGCGACGGAAGCTCCCCGGCCGCGCCGGTGCTGTCCTTCTCCGCCTGCTGCGAAGCACTGTTCAGTAAGAGCGGGCTCATCGGCGTAGGGCTTTGCCTGTTGCTGCTGGGCCTGCTGATCGTCATGGTGATGCGCATGGGCTATTCCGATGTTGGGGAGTATGACGCGGAGCGCAACCTGACCTACTCCAACAAAGGCACCTACGGAACGGCTGGTTTCATGGAGAAAGCGGAGATGAAGGGCGTCCTTGATTTGGTGTCCGATATCCGCAAACACAGCGGTGTCATACTGGGCAAGCTGGACAATCAGGTGGTGTGTATTCCCGAGAACTCCCGGCTTAACGGCAATATCGCCGTGTTCGGCGCCAGCGGCTCCATGAAAACGCGAGCCTACTGCATCAATCGCATTTTGCAAAGCGCGTCCGAGGCCCACAACGGCCACAAGGAGTCCTTGATCATCACCGACCCGAAATCGGAGCTTTACGAAAAGACCAGCGAATATCTGCGCAGCAAGGGCTACGTGGTAAAGGTGTTCAACCTGATCCAGCCGGAGAACTCCGATTCATGGAACTGCCTGGCGGAGATTGAGGGTGATGAACTGATGGCGCAGATCTTCTGCGACATTATCATCAGGAATACCGGCAGCGAAAAGGGCGACCATTTCTGGAACGCTGCCGAGATGAACCTGCTGAAAGCGCTGGTACTGTATGTGGCACTGGGCTATCCATCGGAGAGCCGGAATATCGGTGAGGTCTACAAGCTGTTGGTGCTGAACGCAGAGAAGGAGCTGGACAACCGTTTTTCCATGCTGCCTGCCAGCCATCCTGCCAGAGCGCCCTATGCGCTGTTCAGCCAATCCTCAGATACGGTGCGCAGCGGCGTTATCATCGGGCTGGGCAGCCGATTACAGGTGTTTCAGAATCGGCCCATCTGTCAGATCACCAGCCATGATGAAATTGATATGGAGCTGCCGGGCAAGCAGCCCTGTGCCTATTTCTGCATCACATCCGATCAGGACAGTACCTTTGATTTTCTCACGTCCCTGTTTCTGTCCTTCGCGTTTATCAAGCTGATCCGTTACGCGGATAAAAACTGTGCCGACCGCAGGCTGCCAGTCCCCGTTCATGTGCTGGGCGAAGAGTTGACAGCCTGCGGCGTTATTCCAGACTTGAGCCGGAAGATCAGTGTGATCCGCTCGCGGGGCGTCAGCATGAGCTGCGTGTTTCAGAATCTGGCGGGCTTGCAGAACCGGTATCCCTACAACCAATGGCAGGAGATATTGGGCTGCTGCGACTATCAGCTTGCACTGGGCTGCACCGATGAGCTGACTGCCAAATTCCTCAGTGACCGCACCGGGGAGGTCAGCGTCCATGTCTCCAGCAAGGCCAAGCAGTTGGGTACATGGCGTATCAGCAACTACACGCCGGAGTTCCGCGAAACCAGCGGCGTGGGCAAGCGCAAGCTACTGACTATGGATGAGGTGCTGCGCCTGCCGGTAAACCGTGCGCTGGTCATCGCACGCGGCAACAAGGTGCTGCAGGTAGATAAGTACGACTACACCAATCACTACGAGGCAAAGAAACTGCGGGACTGCAAGGCCTCCGCCCATATCCCGGAATGGCGTAAAAGCCCTGTGTTTTCGCCCGCGCCGAAACAAACAGAGCAGCCTATTAAGCCAAAGAAGGTGCCGAACAGGCGCAGTGAGTTTGTCAAAACCGATAAGGATTCCATCATGTCAACCAAAATGTGAGCTAAGGAGGAAAGTAATATGCCGAGAAAGAAAACAGAAGAACTTGCCGTGATGCCGGAAGCACCGGCACTTCCCGTCGTCCCCGAGGAAGCGGCAGAACAGCCGGTGGCAGAAGAGTGTTTGCCGGAAACCGCAGCCAATCCTGTTGTGGAGGATACTGTACCTACAGAGGGTGTTCTCGACGAGCCTGCGGAAGTGGTGACTGTGCCGGAGGATCCCCAGCCCTCTGAAAAGCCGAGGCGCACTGTCCGCAAACGAACCGCTGCAAAAAAGAAGGTAGAGGTGGAGAAACAGGCTACGCCGCCTGCTGAGGATGCTGCCGCCTCTGCTGAACCTGCCCCTGCCGCTGTCCAGCAGAGAGATATTTTGACATTGGATGCCCGGGGCGAAGCGGAAACGCAGGCGCAGATGGAGGACATTATCTGGCACGAGATCCACAATGCCTACCGAACCCGGCGCATGCTCTCCGGTATGCTGAGCGGCATTGAAAGAACGGAGGCGGGGAAAACCATTGCCATTGTGGACTACAAGGGATTCCGCATTGTGATCCCCCTGAAGGAGATGGTGCTGGACTTCCCGGCAGATATGTACGGTGCTGACTATAATGAGATGATCCTCCGACACCAGAAGATCCTCAATAAGATGCTGGGCGCAGAGGTGGATCTTATGGTCAAGGGCATCGACGCCAAAAGCCGAACCGTTGTTGCCAGCCGAAAAGACGCCATGCTGAAGAAGCAGCAAATCTATTATTTCGGTAAGGACAGTGACGGACAGTATCGTATTTATGACGGGCGCGTGGTGGAAGCCCGTGTGATCGCTGTGGCGGAGCAGGTCGTCCGGGTCGAAGTGTTTGGCGTGGAGACATCCATTCTGGCTCGCGACCTTTCGTGGGACTGGATCGGCGATGCTCATGACCGCTATGCTGTGGGCGACAAGACTCTGGTACGCGTGCTGGAGATTGACCGCACAGAGCCGGAGCACATCAGAATTAAAGCCGACATCAAAAGCGTATCCGGCAACAGCAAGAATGACAATCTCCAGAAATGCCGTATTCAGGGCAAATATGCCGGGAAGGTCACCCATATCCATAAGGGCGTTGTGTATATCCGCCTCAGCAACGGTGCCAATGCCATAGCACATTCCTGCTATGATCGGCGCAGACCCGGACGAAAGGATGATGTCAGCTTTGCCGTTACCCACCTAGATGAGGAACACGGCGTTGCACTGGGGATCATCACCCGAATTATCAAGCAGCATGTCTGATCTGACACGGTATCGGCAGGGTATGGCAATGGATTGGCACTGTTTTGCGATTTCACCGTAAATCACCATGTGCTATACTTGGTACAGTCAAAATTGTAAAGACCGCCGGGTGGTAGCTCGGCGGTTTTTCGCATACAGGAAGAGGGTGTTTTATATGTGGTAAGCAGAGCAGCGTTTCGCGCCCGAGCGGCAAATGCAATCGCCGCAAAACCCAAACAACAGTACATAGTGTTGAAAAAGGCAAGGCTCCAGTCGTAAATATCTTCAAAGCACATTAAACAGTGCTGCGATATTTACGTAAAGGAGAGAACGCCCATGAGGAGAAAAAGAATGCGTTTAGTTTCACTTATTTTGAGTGCCGTGTGTCTGTTAGGCTGCGCAGTCCAGCCGGCACCGGTCTCGGATTCGTCTGAGTCCAACACCAAGGTCTCTGCCTATGCAGCAAGTCAGGCCGAGCAGAACGAAGAGGAGCGCACGAAGGCCGAATCCCTGCTGCCGCAAACAGAAGATGGAGGCGATACATCTGAGAGCAGCGTCGCTCCTGAGCGGGCGGGTGCGGAGAATGCGGATAACGCCGCAGAAAAGCAGCCTGCACCCGCTGAAACACCACCGCCCGCTGCACCGAAAGAGCCGGCGACACCCACGCCTGTGCCGGAGGATAAACCTGCTCCCGCACCCACACCGGCACCTGCACAGAAGCCGGCGGAGAAGCAGGAGGAAGAACCTGCGCCTGCGCCTACGCCCGAACCTGCCCCTGCGCCTGAGCCTGCCGCCAGCGGGGATAAGATCG
>ERZ506995.522-NODE-522-length-14649-cov-3.731122_pt1 | contig 14649 bp, 20 predicted proteins | sample MGYA00512883_ERZ506995 | MGnify/ENA metagenome assembly ERZ506995
AAAAATGCCCCCTTTCGTTAGACTTTTTAATTGGTATATTTCTATTATACCATATAATAGTGCATTTGTCTACTCTATTATATGAATTCCTTAGTAACAATTCTCTGTTTTATCCGATTTGACTGGGTTTCAGAGAGTTGTTGGTAGATAATATAAACGTGAATCACATTATTTTTCTACCATTTTTTCTACCAAAATCACACGTTTTTTGATTTCTTTTTCTTGATTCCACTTTCGTTGATTATATTCTATAATGTTGACATCTGCGATTCTCCCGTGCCTTCGGGATTATCGCTTTTCTTTTTTCTACCGCCAGTCTTTTTGGGCGGTGTTTTACTTGCTGCCTTTGACGTTGACTTTCTTCTCGTGGTCTTTTTCTTTTCGGCAGGCTTTTCAGCTTCGGATTTATCCTCTGACTTACCGCCGAGAACCCTTGCGATCGTTTCAGCCGAGTTGACCTTTGCATTGTATTCCAAATGACTATAAAGATTCGCCGTGATAGAAAAATTACTATGTCGGAGCCACTCCTGAATAGCCTTCATCGGAACATCATGAGCAAGCAATAAGCTCGCACAAGAATGGCGAAGATCATGGAAACGCAGTTGCTTCAAACCGTTTCGGGTAATGACGTAATGGAAGTGCTGTGTCACATAGCCTGGCGATAGCATATTACCATAGTTGTCACGGCAGATAAATCCGTCAAATTCCTTGTTGTAGCTCTTTCCGCAAGCCTTTTTGAACTTGACTTCCATTTTCTTCTTTTCAAGAAGCATCTCCTCGATGTGAGGGATCAGCGGAAGTGTTCTTCTGGTGGAATTGGTTTTTAGCCTTGTTTCTACAAAGATCTTCATCTCACCGTTATCGTCGTAGTCGCTTACTATCTTACGCTGAATGGTGATGGTCTTGTTCTTGAAGTCGATCGCATCCCACCTCAGACCAAGTATCTCACATCTTCTCAGACCATAATACGCTGCGATGTTCACCACAAGCTCCAGTTTGTCTCCTTTGAAAACCTCAAACAGTTCATTCAGCTCATCAGCATTGTAGAAGGTAGCTTCATGCCTTTCAGCTCTCGGTACTACTAACTTGTCCATAGGGTGCTTTGGTATCAGTTCCATTTTTACAGCGTAAGCAAATGCAGAATGCAATGCGAGATAATACTGCTTTGCGGTACTGCCCTTGCAGCCACTATCCAGTTTGTAGTTGAGATAGTTCTGAATGTGGTTATGATTGACCTGTCCAAGTGTAAGGTTCGGATAGTTTTCGTTGATGTATTCCATGTATCTCTTGCTGACCTTGCGATAGCAAAGATGGGTAGTACGAGCCACATTCGGTTTGATGTATGTCAGCCACTCGGTAAAGAAATCATCGAGCAGCATAGTTGAAGCGGTTTCATCACTCATAACAGCATACGGCACAGCGTTTGCAGACTTGACAGCGATTTCACCTTCCGAAATGCTCTTATCAAACTCTGCGACGATTGCTTCAACCGCTTCTTTCAGAGCTTTCTTTGAACACTTCACAGGCAATTCCGTGTTTACCCACTTACGCTTACGCTTTCCGCTGTGATCCTTATAGTCAAAGACAACATAGTTCTTTCCGTTCTTTACGGAAGTAATATATTTGTAAGGCAGACTTGCTTTCATATCTTATATCCTCCTTTGAGTTGAAAGCGGTAGAAGTCTGCTGTTGACTACTCTATTATAGCGCGTAACCAAATATAATGCAATACGATCAGACCGCTTTTATCCTTTTTTCGGCGCTTTACACTGGGGAATTCTCCGATTTTTGTAAACTTTTTTCCTTTAGCTCAATCACAGAGGATTTTGTCACTCTGACGATACGTCCCAAGTCAAGCCTTATGAGCTTTCCCTGCTTTACTAATAGGTATGCGTAGTTACGGCTGACACCGAGCATTTCGCATACTTGTGGTATAGTTACCACATCAGGATATTTCCTGAACATCTGTCTAACGGATTTTTTCGGCATAACGCTCCTCCTATCTCTCAGGAAGAAGAAAAAGAAAACAAATAGCGTTGATGTTTCATATTCAGTTTTCAAGATGCTGTAAATACATCGTCTGTCGGTTATTTTTATGCCCAAAGATTGATGTACTGTTGGCAGCTCCTACTCCGAGGAATAGAAGCTCCCGACGGCACATCAGCCGTCGTTCAAAACAAGGAGGTGTGTGAGAAGCACCATAGGCAGTACCCGATGAACGGATACTCCCGACAGCGTTTCAGCTATCGTCCTGCTCGATAAGCGGCAGGATACCTTCTTTCTTCAACTGTTCGTAAATGAACATTCTTCCACGCTGCGTCCACTGTGTATTAGGTTTGGCAATGGAATCACCGTTCTCGTCCAAGACAGTAAAAGTCTTTGACTTAACGTAACCACGATCAGCATACTTCTGATACAGAAGCCATACCTTGCCGAGCTTATACTGTATGCCGTGTTCATGAAGCCACTTGTTCAGCCACTTTGCTGACTTTCCGTAGTCCTTTGCGATAGTGGTTATGGGCATAAGCCCTGCGGATTGCAGAACCATATCGCAATATGTCGCCTTCGGCTTCATTTCCTCGATCTGCTTTGCCTGAATCGCAGTTGTCTCAATGAGACTGCCGTTCTGCTGCTTTGCAAGCTCCAGCCTCTGGTCTGCTATCTGTAATGCTCTCGCCATGACCGCATCGGGACTGTTCCATTGCTTTTCAAGGTTTATGAAGTATTCACGGCAGCGCTTGCCGATCTCGGTACGCTGTATCATGCAAAGCTCCTTTGCCATATCAATGGTGAGCTGATGATCGGTTCTCGGCTTTCCTGCAAGTCCGTCCGACCTATTATTCAAAAAAGAATAATAGTCTATTCCCTCAGAAAAACCATATTCGCACATTCTATCAAACCATATTGAATACTGCGTCCTGACCTCAAGGGCGGCATGAAGCTCCCGTCCGCTGACGGTAGGATTATCATTATCGTATTTCACAGCAATTGTGATTTCATTCATATAGAACACCCTCTCTCTATCTTGTCGGTGTTTTTGTTTGTGATTTACTCCTGGAATGTCGGGAACGGAGAACCGTCCCCGACGCAGGAGTGGCAGTATGCCTGCCAATATGAAAATAGGAGAAATGGAACTGTCGCATTCAGAGATGTTTTAGGCAGAACCCAAGCCGTCAGCTCAGGCTCTCCCGACAGCATCTCTGCTGTCGTAGTGAAAGGAGTTTCGATAGAGCATCGAAAAATGAAAGAAAAACGAACCTCCGGAAACGGTACAGCCTGAAAATGGACAAAGTAGCTATGCCGTTCCCTCAGCTCAAAGTAAACCTTCGTGTAGGAAGGAGGATAAGAGAGCTTGTTGGCTCATGGAGCGAACGCCCTCTATAATATCAAGCACAGAATTTGAAGAATCGGGCAAGATTTTCACTATTTTTTTCATTGGAAAAAGAAAAATCGTTATTGCGCACAAATTCTACTCCTTGTTTTCGTGCATGATGATGTATAATTTCAGTTTCTCTTTTGCTGACTTGATTCGGTAGCGTACTGTTTCAGTGGTCAGACCGTGGCGTTTCCCTAAATCCGCCATAGTGGTCTTAGTCTCTGCGTAGTAATACTCTACGATAAGCCGATAAAGGTCGGGATAGTCAGCTTTAAGAAGGTTGAGAGCAACAGGAAGATATTTCAGACGCTCGTTATGAAGTCGCTCCCGCTCAAGTTCAATCTCGTTAATGGGAAGAGTGGCAGGATCAGGACATACAGTGATAACATCTTCAAAAGTAGCTGTCTGGATGCGATACTTCTGCTCCTTTTTTTCAAGATACTGTTCGTGAAGGAGAAGCCTGTTATACTCCTTTTCAATGTTCTTAGGCACATCATCACCGAAGTGCATATAGAAAAATCCCGTCATCACTTGCCCTCCTTCGGAGGGAACAGCGGAGTGAGGGACACTTCTCCGGCATCGACCAGACGCTGATTGCAGAGTGCGACCGTATAGCTTTCATCATAGAAGCAGCCGTCAAGGAACTCCCTGATGATGTACGCTCTGTTTCTCTTTCTGCCACGTTCGTCAGGCATCTTCCAGTTGAGCATTCTGAACAAGTGCCGCTGTCTGCAAGTTTGCAGTCTGAGCGCGATGCAGATAGCACAGAGATAGTCGGGATCGTATTTCGCCGTACCATTACGGTAACGGGAGATCGTACCCTTTGGAATGCCCGTAAGTCTGGACAGCTTTCTTGTGCCGACCTCCTTTTCTTCCATATATCGGCGGATCGCAGCAGCTACAGTATCTTCGAGCTGTTTACGCAGACTCCTTGTGCCATAGACTACTATATCATAATCGGTCTTGCCCCTACGGTTGGTGTTCAGCTTCACCTGGGGATCATTATATGTAGTTTTCATAAAACATCTCCATCCTTTCCTGTCGGACGGAAATGTGCAAATGAACACAGTGAGACTGTCAATCGGCATAAACCGTCCGACAACCAAACATCACTCGTTCATTTGATCGTACCATATTCAATTCCATACAGTGATCGAGTAACCCCTTGCGCAATAGGTTCACTATACGGCTATGCACACCTCGGTGCGCATACTTCTATTATGACCTATCACACCCGAAAAAGCAAGATATAGCGCCGTTTCAGGGTGTCTCATTTTTGAAACGCCCTTTTTTTAGAAAACCGCCTATTCTCCACAAAATCTAAGGTTTTGGATAAAATCTTTCAATCTACTGTCAATCTCATTAAAACTGCGTATCTGCGATGAAAGTTCAAGTTTCTTCTCTGTAAAAAGCGTTTCCGCTATCACACAGTTTTCTCCAAATCATCACAATATACACATAGAAAAAAGGGCGGCCTGTAACTGCACAGACCGCCCTTATGCCGTTTGAAGCCGCATACTACTTCTCAATTTTTGTAACAGCATAGATATTCCGCAAGGCAATCAATGCAGAGCGTGATCTATTGTCATTGTCCAGTACACATTTACCACCTCCCATAGAAAAATCTCTTTCGATTCGTCTGTATGGAACTGTCAATGAACTTACAAAAACCGAGCTGTATGCTTGTCTATCCTGATTATACCAAAACAGTTCGACAGAATTTCCATAACTGGAATAATTCTTCAAATTCTTTTATTATACCATTTTAGATAGACGAAATTTGTACTTCTGAGAGATTTCGGCAAAAAAGAAAGAGCCGTTGTGTAACAGCTCTCTGAGGTATTCGTTATAGATAGTATTTCTTGATGTAAGACGAAACATCGACACCACTTTCCATGTACCTTAGCAGTATCTCCGCACAGGCGTGGGCATCGCTGTCCGCCTTATGATGATCAAGGGCGATACCGTAGTGATCGCACATCACATTGAGGTTATGCTTCATATCGGGAAGAATACGCCTGCCGATTTGAACCGTACACAGGTATTCAGCAGAGGGTTTCCATGTAATGCCGTAGCTTCGCAGGCAGGAACGCAGGACACTCATATCAAAGACAGCATTATGGGCAACAAGGATACCTTTGCTCATGATCGGCTCTATCTTCTTCCAAAGCTCTGCAAAGTTCGGAGCGTTCTTGACTTTATCAGCATCTATGCCCGTAAGCTGCGTGTTGAAGTAATCGAAATGCGTTTCGGGATCAACGAGCGAAAAGTAGTTAGCGACGATCTTGTTATCTTTTATCGCTGTTATGCCTATCGCACTCATACGGTCGTTCGCACGATTTGGTGTTTCAACGTCAAATACTATGTAAATAGCCATATCCTTATCCTCTATCAGTATAGTTCCAATTTGCAGTCATATCCTGTGTCATTATGGTCAGCGATATTATCTATGATAGCTAACATTATAGTATCGCCAAGTTCCTTTCTGCTTTTCTGAGAATTGAGCCACTTTATCACAAACGGCTCTCCCGGTTCATGGCAGCCAAAACCGCCGTAAAGAATATCTCTGAAAGCATTAAGATTGTGTCCGGTCTTGAAACTAATGCCTTTGGTCATGATGAGGTCTATCTCATCGTAAAATCCTTCAATATTTGAAAACTTATTGCCGTCTATTATGTAAGTCCTCATCATTACCACCTCTAAGATCATCGTATAGGATAATTATACCATAGTGCGGTCAAAAGGTCAATCAGCAGAAAAGAAAATGAGCCGTTGCCAGTAGCAACAGCTCACACCCGACTTTGATTCCATTGGATTCAAAGTTCTGATATTTGTTGTAACAATCTCAATATGTTTTCTTCAATCTGAGAAATCACACGCTGAAACTCCGCATCATCTTTACCCGTCGGATCAAGCAAGCCCCAATCATCGTCAAACGGTCTGCCAATAAACGGACAGCCGACATCGCAGCCCATAGAGATCGCAATATCCGGCGTGGAAATATCGCTGACGAGCTTGCTGTATTGTGTCTGCTCCATGTCGATGCCGTAGAGCTTCTTCATAAGACGGACTGCATCCTGGTTGATCTGCGGTTTTGTTTCCGTTCCTGCCGAATAGCTCTCAAAAACATCTCCTGCAAGGTGCTTGCCGAGTGCTTCTGCGATCTGGCTGCGACATGAATTATGCACACAGATAAATGCGACCTTTGGTTTATTCATCATATACACTCCGACTTATCCGTTATATCGCTTATCATAGCTGAGATCTCCGAAGGCTTCAAAACCCTACCCACCGATACGACCTTTTCATTTATCACAAGTGCAGGCATTGACATTGCACCGTACTCCATGATCTTTTGCAGATCGGTGACATACTCGACCTCGATACCCATACCCTCCACAGCTTTCAGAGTGTTGTCATAAAGCTGATGACAGGCTTTACAGCCCGAACCGAGGACTTTGATACAGCAGATACCATTGACCTTTTCTCCACAACAGGTCGATGTGACCTCACTTGCAGACTTTGAACCTCCGCAGCAGCAGGATGTTTCAGCTTTTGCTTCTTCTTTTTTCTTTCCAAACAGTGACATGATATATTCCTCCTAAATGATATAGTTTTGAATGATATTGAAGAAATATCCGACAAGGATAATTCCGACTGAACATATAGCAATGAATATGCCAAGCAGCTTCGGTTTGATCGCTTTTTTCAGCATGATCATCGACGGCAGCGACAGCGTGATAACGCCCATCATAAATGCAAGAACAACGCCGAGTTTTGCGCCCTTTGCGACGAGTGCTTCTGCAATGGGGATACACCCGAATATATCTGCATACATCGGTATTCCGCATATCGTGGCAATGATAACGCCGAACGGATTGCCAGTACCGAGCAGCTTTATCACCCATTCTTCGGGTATCCAGTTATGGATAACTGCACCGATACCTACACCAACTATGACATAGGGAAAGACCTTTTTTACCGTTCCCGTGACCTGTTCCCATGAGTATTTCAGCCTGTCACGCTTTGTCAGCTCGTTCTGCGGAGTGTCAATGCTCTTGCCGTTGCGGATAAACTCCTCGACCTCACTTTCAAGGTGCAGCTTTTCGATCAGCGTACCGCCGGCGACTGCGATCACAAGCCCGACGATCACATAAACCACAGCGACCTTCCAGCCGAATATGCTCATCAGAAGAATAAGAGAGCCGAGGTCAACCATTGGCGATGAAATAAGGAACGAGAATGTCACACCAAGCGGCAGTCCTGCACTTGTAAATCCCATAAACAGCGGTATTGATGAGCATGAGCAGAACGGTGTGACCGTACCAAGCAAGGCGGCAATGCAGTTCGCACCGATGCCGTGAAACCGTCCGAGTATCTTCTTTGTCCTCTCAGGCGGAAAGTAGCTCTGAATGTAGGATATAAGGAATATCAGCACTCCGAGCAGCACCATGATCTTGATCACATCATAGATGAAAAACTGCACACTTCCGCCGATTTTTTCGCTTGTATCAAGACCGCAGGCATTCAGCAACGAGCCGATAAGCCTGTTCAGCCATTTCATACCGAGAATCTCGTCTTGTATGAAGTCCCAAATTCCCATAAAGCACCGCCTTCCATAGATAAATTGAAATCAGTCGATTTATTTACGGGATAAAAAGCCGTATTTTTCATACGGCAGAATTATTCGTTTATCAGCTTTTCTGCGATCAGCACGGCACTCTCTATCATCTTCGGACATTCTGTTGCATACAAACCATTTGCCCTTGCATAAGCCTTGCCCTCATCAGTGGAAATATCGCAGTCAAGCAGCTCACGGCAGATATAAGAGCCGTTTTGTTTCGCAAATTCATCAAGAAAACGCACGGCATAGCTGTTTGCTCTCTCTTTGCTTTCTAAGTCACCGTCTTCGCACATACCGTATTTTAGCCCTAAAGCCATAAGCGCACCCGTACACGCTCCGCAGACCTCAGCCTTGCACATACCGCCGCCGAAGCAAGCGCCGACTTTCAATGCCTGTTCCTTCGTCATTCCAAGCTCCTCGGCAAATGCCGCAAGCACCGCCTGAGAGCAGTAATACCGCTTTGAGAAAAGCTCACTTGCAATTTCTGTGTGTTTCATAGTTTACCTCCAATAAATATATTTGAATTTATCTATACATACTGCAAATAAAAATTCCGAGGTACCACGGACATTTTATTTACAGCAGCATTCTCCGCTGTCAGACACTTTTGTCAGCTCACGCAGAGCTTTCACGGCTTCTTCCATACCTTCCGCAGAAATGGAGTAGTACATCCACTTGCCCTCTTTTCTGCCGTTCACAAGACCACTGTCGCAGAGTATCTTCATGTGATGCGAAAGCGTAGGTTGGGTACACTGCATTGCTTCAAGCAGCTTGCAGGCACATTTCTCGCCGTTTTGCAGAAGCCTGAATATCTGCACCCTGTTCTCATCGCACAGAGCCTTGAAAATTACGGTGATCTGCTTGTTTGTCAGTTCCATTTGCTCACCTCATATTGATGATTTTCTATATTATAGCATACAGATCGAGATTTGTCAATATGTTTTTTGAAATTTGATGTTCTGTATAAAAGAAACCCTCATCGCTGAGGGCTTCTCATTGCAATTATGCCGTTTCAAACAGGCTCTTGAAATTCTTTTTGGAGAACGAGGTCAGCCTACCATTGCTCACCCATTCTATGAATACATTGTCGAGATCGTCGATGTATAAGACCGTGGCGATGCTGCCGACGGGAACGCTATCACTTATCTTCTCTCTGAGCTTGACCTTTGCTCCGGCTATTACTTCATCTATCATTGCTATGACCTCCTAAAAACACGCTTGTATTATTATACAACAGCGGAACAGGAGTGTCAAGCTCTGCTATTCTTTTATCAATAGTTTCTTATAACTCCTGTCGATCCCTATCGCCCCAAGCGGAGCTGTGATCAGTATCGCAAGCACCGCCACCGATAGCACGATCTTTCCGCATGGCAGACCAAGCGACAGCGGCACCGAGCCGATAGCCGCCTGCACCGTCGCTTTCGGAAGATAGGCTATCACGCAGAAGATACGCTCCCTTGCGTTCAGCTCCGTACCGAGCAGACACAGACACACGCCCACAGCCCTGAAAGCAAGGGCTATGAATATCATCAGCACCGCCATTCCGCCTGCCGACAAGGTATAACGCACATCTACCGCCGCACCCACAAGTATGAACAGCATGACCTCAGCAGCTATCCACAGCTTGCCGAACTTCTCGGACAGCCGTGAGGATACTTTGCTGTCCGTTTTCAGCTTGACAACGCAAGCCATAGCCACAACAGCAAGCAGTCCCGATAATGCAATATAGGGCTTTACAAGCGATTCAATGCTCATCAGCAGAAACGCAGTACCAAGCAGGATAATGACCTTCGTGCTGTTCCTTATCTTGTGCTTGTGCTGATATGACCGATCAAACAGCAGATACAGTCCGCTCCCGACCACCGCACCGAGCAGAACGCCAAGCACAATGGATATGGGGATATTCAGGAAGTCCGTGACCTTTGCCGAGCCGCCCTGTGCCATAGTTACAAATGTGGAGAACAGCACGATCACAAAAATATCATCGCAGGACGCTCCGGCAAGTATCATCTGGGGTATGCTTTTTTTCGTACCCCATTTATCCTCAATCAGCTTCACCATTCGTGGTACGACCACCGCAGGAGACACCGCACTCAGCACTGCCCCCATGACGGCTGCTTCGATACGATCTACCCCAAGCAAGATAGGTGCAAAAACAACATACCCGACTATCTCACAGCAGGCAGGCACAAAGGACATCAACACCGCAGGTCTGCCGACTTTTTTCAGGTCAGACAAATACAGCGAAAGCCCTGCCTTTATCAGTATGATGATGAGGGCTATCTGCCGAAGCTCAGAGGATATACCGAGTATTTTCGGATCGAGAAGATCAAGCACATAGGGGCTTACAAGAATTCCAATAGCGAGCATACCGATGATGCGTGGCAAGCCTATCCGTTCAAAGAGCGCAGCGGCAGAAAGCCCGACAAGAAAAATGATCGCAAGTGATAACAGCATAGAAATTCCTCCAATAAAAATAAAAAAGCCGACAACTATTGCGTAAAACGCAGAAGTCATCAGCTTATGATAAGCGGTTTCGGTTTCCCGTGGGAGAACATCATTCCCGATATTCAGTTTATATTATGATTATACCACGGAACTATCTATAAGTCAATCTGTTTTTTCTTCTTTTTCAAACTCTGGATACGCACCGAGCATTTTTCTGACCTCAGCAAGATACTCACTGCGAGTTTTCACGGGAGACAGCAGCTCAATACCGTCACCGTAGCTCATTACCCAAAGAAAGAACCTCTGATTGACACCAACATGAACGGTAATTGTCACACTCTCGTCAGTTTCAGAGTATGGGGAAATTGAAGCATAGTCCCCGAAATGTTCAAGCATATCGTCAAGCAGATACCGTTTCACTCTGAGCGTGACATACTCAAAGTATTCAGGCTCAAACATATCAGTCACCAAGCCTTCGGGCTTTTTCTCCTTTGGCAGCCGAGTGTGTGAAACATCACCTCCCACGATACTCCTCATACGGTCAACACGATAGATACGCCAGCGTTCATCTGCTTCGTTATAGCATTTCAGGTAGATACGCTCATTGAAATATACCACCCTCACAGGCAGAAGGTCACGCTTCTTCTTGTAATACTTTATCTTCTTGTCAGTATCGTACTTCCCGTACTCAAAGTTTATCTTCCTGCGGTCAGCGATCAGTCTGTGTATCAGGTCTAAGTTTTCGAGCAGATCAAGCGACGGCGAACACTTTTCATTGAGAGTGATCCTGCTGATGAGCTGTCTGATCTCGGCATCTGAACACATACCCTCAAACTTCTTGATGAGTTGCCGTTTTTGCTTTGAAGTCAGGAACTTGTTTATGGAGATAGAATCCACAATGAAGCGTATCTCATTGAACGAGAAGCCTTTATCTATCAGTGCGTAGTAAGCTGTATTATGCTCACGGTTATATTTAACGATGTGATTACCCGCATTGGTGAGCCTGTCAAGGTCACGGCGAATGGTCACATCATTCACCCTTGTCAGATTACAGACATTGGCAAGGTGGTCTTGAATTTCCTTGATAGAAACCGACTTCTTTTCATCAGTGTATCTTGACAGATAATCGAGTATGTATATAATCCTCTCCTGGTCCATAGAAAGCACCTCCGCATACAATCAAACGCCCTGTCCTAAATTCTTATTTGGACAGGGTGAATATCATCAACAGACCTCGCTGTTCTGAACCCTCAGATGGGTGAGGTTCTTTTATTATTCTATCATATTGCTCAGGCGACTTCAATCGGGTTCGGTATATACCACCACTATGTTCGGTAAGTTGTAGTATTCTGCATTTTGAAATGTAAATTTTCTGTGAACTCTCATACTTTTCTTGCCCGTTTTTCTATTAAATGTACTTGATAAGTGAGGGGCTTTTTCAGCCGCAGTCGCAAAGCTCCAATTCCTCTAACGGAGAGAGGAAACTTCCAAGAGCCGCAGGCTCAAATTGAAGTCACGCACAGAGGGCGTGACTCAAACCCAGCAAGCACGGTATCTCCGCATTACAATTTCTGAAAAATTGAATGTTCCGATACACCGCTTGCAAGAGGGACACCCCTTGAACCCCGAAAAGAAAGGAGAGGATAAAAATAGCAGAGAACGAACCCCACAATCGGTATATGCAGATACGCCTAACCGAAGCAGAGTACGAAGCCATTGAACGCAAGTTCCGAAACAGCGGATTGAAGTCACGGAGCGAGTTCATCAGGGCGATGATCTTTGAGGGCTACATCGTTCATTTTGACGAGGAGAAGTTCGACAAGATATACAAGCTCATTGGCAGTATCTCCAACAATGTGAATCAGATAGCCGTGAGAGTGAACAGCACGGACAAGATCTATGCCGAGGACATCGTGAATATCAAGGAGGGGCAGGACAAGATTTGGCAACTACTAAACTCTTTGCAATCAAAACTACTGAGGTTAAAGCGTTAGCCTATATCGCCAATCCCGAAAAAACCGACAACGGCAGGCTCATATTCACATACGGGTGCAGCTCTGATCCTGCACAGGCAAGCAAGGATTTTGAAGCCGTCCGAGCTGGTGGAACGGGACTGAACACCGTCCTCTCTCAGCACTATATCCAGAGCTTCAAACCTTGCGAGATCACGCCTGAGCGAGCATTGGAAGTCGGCAAGGAATTGTGTGAGAAATTTCTCAAGGGCGAGTATCAGTATTTCCTTGCAGTCCATACCGACACCGACCACATTCACCTCCACTGTATTTTCAACAATGTGAGCCGAGCAAACGGCAGAACATTCGAGTCGAATATGAATCAGGGCAAGGTCAAAGACCGTGCGTGGAAGAAGCTCCGTGACCTGTCGGACGAGGTGTGCAAGCGGCACCATCTCTCCGTTGTCGAGCGTCCCGAAATGGGCAAGGGTAAGAGCCATTGGGAGTGGGATATGAACCGTCAGGGACTATCGTGGAAGGCAAAGCTGAAATTCACGATAGATCAGGTCATAAAGGAGAGCGAGGACTTCGATGATTTTCTGCGGAAGTGCGCCGATTTCGGTGTGCTTGTTGAGTATAATCCCGACCACAAGATCGACCTGAAATTTATGCTTGCGGAGCAGAAGGAACGCAATCCGAGAGCGAAGATGACCAGAGCGAAAACGCTTGGGTGGTTTTATGAGACTGAAACGATCAAGAACCGCATCGCACAGTATCAGGGCGGTTGGATCTATGTGCCGAGAACGAAGATAAAAGAACGGACGGTAAAAGCCCCAAACAGGTTTGTTCAGGATGCTATCGACCGTGGCAATATGAAGCTTGCCAGTATCGCAAAAAATGTAATAGCCGAGTATGGTGTAGAGCCTGATCAGATAAAGCAGGCGGCTATATCGGAATACGCACACAGCCGAGGACTTCTCTCCGAGCTGAACAACATGAAAACGGAGATCGAGGACTTGCAGGTGAAGCTGAAAGTCCTGCGGAAATACCGCAAGCTGAAAGTGTACGGCGAGGAGCTGAAAGCCCTCAGCGGAAGTGCTGCAAAGAAGTACCGCAAGGAATACAGCGCAGAGCTTACCGAGTACGGGCAAATTCGCACTAAGGTGTTGGAACTTTACCCCTCCGGTCATATCCCGACCGTGGAGAGCCTGGACAAAAAAATAAACGCCCTTATACAAGAGCGTTCATTGAAGGATCAGCAGTTTCGTGAAGCGGATAAGCGGGCGCGTGACCTTGCCGATGCACAGCGTACCATAGAGGAGTTTCTCCGTCAGGAACGCAATGAACAGCAGCAAGACCGCAAGCGTAAGAAGAATGGGGATTTGGAGTGAGTATGCGATGACCGCTATCTAATCTTACTCACACCCGTAACCTTATAGTCGTAATGAGTCTTTCCGTTTTCATCTTTTACTTGAACTCGTTTACATTGTACGGCGTATTTTTTGCCGTGATGTCCCTTGCCTCTATGTTCAGCTATATCATCATGTGCAGCGTGCCAGCATATGTAGCGGTTATATTCGGTGTCATTGGTATATTTGGGATGCGTAATGCGTGGGAACAGTTCAACAATGATTTGATCAAACCCATTGGCATGAGAAATAACATCTATCCATTTATCTGTAGTATTTACGTTATTAGCTTTGTCTCTGACAATGTAAACACAAGTTGCCTCGCCGGATTCATTATAAAGTGTAAATCCAGCATCATTAAAACGTTCATACCATTTTTCCATATTCGTCTACTCCTTTTCTCGAAACCATCTCAGAAGTCTACACCCTAAATCGTTGATTTCCAGATACCACCTTATCGGTGTACAACTTTTATCATAACGAACGGTTGTTATGCTGCTGAGACCATTCAAAACGTGCAATGCTAAGCATTCTTGACCATGAGGATACCATGAAGCGTCAATAATTTCTTGCGGAACATCGTTACTCAAAGGAGCGCCACTTCGTTCTCCATCGGCTAAGTGAATACAGCCTTTTTCAAGGATAGGCAGGACGATAGAGGCTTTCTTCATATCAATATCAAAATCAAATCCAAATTCATTATTTGTTCCATAAGTAATATCACAACCATAAGCTTCTCTTCTTTGTTGTGGTGTAATTCCATGAATTATACATCCAGTAGTTAATCCTAAAAAATTATATAAAACACCCATTTCTTCCATTTGTGTTTTTGCTAAATAG
>ERZ506995.541-NODE-541-length-14315-cov-4.144600_pt1 | contig 14315 bp, 10 predicted proteins | sample MGYA00512883_ERZ506995 | MGnify/ENA metagenome assembly ERZ506995
ACTATGACCTGCTTTATAAAAATGAATGCCAGAACTGGCGCAACAAAATAAACCGAGTAAAAAATACCGCAGGCTTTCCGGCTGACCGTCTGGAAAAAATACAGGTTGCCTTTTCCGACTTTAAGAAAGAAGCCTTGCAGAGAAAAAAGGCTGTAAAAACAGGAACAGCCAGCCCGAAAGAATTTACGGACTGGCTGTATCTGCAAAGTAATGTAATTGTGGAACTGACAGAATACTAAATTTTTTTCTCGTTGTGAGGTTTCTGTGACATTTTGCTGATACTATAAAAAGAAAAGGATGTGATACTATGCGAATACTGGTTGTTGAAGATGACCAGCTTTTGAATAAGACATTAAGCTATAATCTGTCGGCTGTCGGATATTCCGTGGATGGGGCTATGTCAAAGGCTGTTGCCATAAGATTTCTTGAAAAACAGGATTATGATTTAATCGTTTTGGATGTCAATCTGCCAGATGGGAACGGGTTTGATATATGCCGTGAGGTAAAAGAACGCCGTCCTGATACCGCCGTGATTTTTCTAACCGCAAATGATATGGAAAGCGATATGCTGAAAGGATTTGAATTGGGCGCAGATGATTATGTAACAAAGCCCTTTCCTATCAGCGTGTTCCAAAAGAAAGTATCTGCTTTACTGAACCGCATTTCAGCACAATCCGGCGGAGATTTCTACGATGATGGGAATTTGTATATCAATTTTTCCGAATTATCAGCGTGTCTTGCAGGACAGCCGATTACCCTTACATCATTGGAATATCGTTTACTAAAAGTGCTGACAAGAAATTCTCAAACTGTCCTGACCCGGCAGGTATTGCTTGAAAAGCTGTGGGATATAGATGAAAATTATGTGGATGAACACGCACTTACCACAACGATCAGCCGCATCCGCAGTAAAATTGAAACGAACCAGCATTCCTACATCAAAACCGTTTACGGTATGGGCTATATGTGGATTGGAGGAGCGCAAAAATGATTTCAAAAAAACTCTCCTTAAATAAAGTCTGCATAATACTGGCAACTACCATTTTACTTTTATCCGTGGTCATGTTTTCGGTTCTATATATCCTGACAAAAGAAATGTCTGTGGTATTTTGTAGCATGGCGTTCTGTCTGCTTTTTCTGCTTTGTGTTACTGTTTTTGTGATACTGATACGGCGAAAGCTGACTTTGTTTTCTGAAATACTTTGCTGCACCTTAGACGAAATGATGAATGGAAAAATAGATATATCACAGGTTGCCGAAGAAGAAAACCTATTTTATAAAATCAATCATCGGCTGGTGCGTCTTTATGAGGTTATGCAGGAAAGCAAAAACAGCGTTGCCAGTGAACGAGCTGACTTACAGGAATTGATTTCCGATATTTCTCATCAGGTAAAGACACCGATAGCAAACTTAAAAATGGTAAATGCCACCTTATTAGAACAAGAAGTGCCATCGGATAAACAACGGGAATTTCTGCTTGCCAGTGGCACACAGCTTGATAAACTGGATTTCTTAATGCAGGCTATGATAAAAACATCCCGGCTTGAAACGGGTGTTATCTCACTTGAAAAGAAACAGCAGCCCATTTATGATACTCTTGCTATGGCTCTGGGTGGTATCTTTCTGAACGCTGAAAGGAAGCACATACAAGTTGAAGTAAACTGCCCGGAAACATTGGTTGTTTCCCATGACCGCAAATGGACGGCAGAAGCCCTATTTAACATATTGGATAATGCAGTTAAGTACACGCCGGAGTACGGTTCTATCCGTGTTTGCGTTGAAAGCTGGGAAATGCACCTGAAAGTCAGCATCACTGATACCGGCAAAGGTATTCCCGAAAACCAACAGGGAGCAATTTTTAGGCGCTTTTATCGGGAAGAAAATGTCCACGATATAGAGGGAATCGGCATTGGGCTGTATCTCGCAAGGGAAATTATTAGCTTGCAGAACGGTTATATACAAGTAACTTCTCAAGTAGGAACAGGCTCAACATTCTCCGTTTTTCTTCCCCATGAATAACCTGTTTTTTTGAAATGTCACAGGATTGTGACATTTCAGGGCAATTTATTATGTCGGCTGTGACATTTCTGTGAGGATTGCCCTTTATAATGAAGCCATCACAAGAAAGGATGGTGTTCTCTATGAGCATTTTAGAAACAAAAAACTTGAAAAAATACTATGGCACCGAGCCGAATATCACAAAAGCTCTGGATGGTGTAACTCTCACTGTCGAACAGGGAGAATTTGTTGCCATTGTGGGAACTTCCGGCAGCGGAAAATCCACATTGCTCAATATGATGGGGGGCTTGGATGTTCCCACTTCCGGTAATGTAAAGGTCAAGGGAAAAGATTTGTCAGGGCTGAACGATGAACAGCTTACGATTTTCCGCAGACGCAATATCGGTTTTATTTTCCAGAACTATAACCTTGTTCCCGTTCTCAATGTATATGAAAACATTGTTTTGCCCGTAGAATTGGATGGCGATACAGTAGATAAAAATTTCATGGACGAAGTTGTGCAAATGCTGGCACTCGGCGATAAGCTGCAAAATATGCCGAACAACTTATCCGGCGGTCAGCAACAGCGTGTAGCGATTGCTCGCGCCCTTGTCTCAAAGCCTGCCATTATATTAGCCGATGAACCAACGGGCAATCTTGACAGTAAAACAAGCAGCGATGTATTGGGACTGTTGAAAGTAACAAGCCAGAAATTTCATCAAACGATTGTGATGATTACCCACAATAGCGAGATCGCCCAGCTTGCAGACCGTATTGTCCGCATTGAGGACGGGAAAATTGCAGAATAAGGGGGGCAAAAACTATGAATGATATTTTATTTGGAAATAGCAATCGCCCTGTTATCAAAAAATTATCCAACCGTTATTTCAAAGCAGGAAAGAGTAGAAATATCATTGCAATTATTGCAATCGCTCTAACTACTATACTCTTTACAACCATTTTTACATTAGGCTCTGGTTTGATAGATACCGTTCACGACCAAAATATCAGAAAACAAGGTGGCGACGGTCAAGCGGTTTTGAATTATATAAGCGATGAGGTTTTTGATAATATAAAAGGCAATGAGATGATTGAACAGATTGCCTATACAAAGGCAGTGTCTTATCATATCAATAATCCCGGACTGGAAAAATGGCGTGCTGATATGTGGTTTATGGACGATACTGCTTTGAAGTTTGCACGGTATGAGCCAACAACGGGACACCGTCCTGAAGCAGAGAATGAAATTATGGCTGATACCAAAACGCTGGACGCACTTGGTATTCCTGCTGAAATCGGAGCAACCGTAACTTTGGACTATCAAATTAAAGGGATTTCATATTCAAAGAATTTTGTACTATGCGGATTTTGGGAAACAGACAGCCTAAGTAATATTGGACGACTTATTGTTTCTAAAGCCTTTGTTGACAATAATTCTGAACTTTTAACATACACCTATCCCGAAGATAATGACTATTCCGGCGTAGTCGCCGCTTATGTTATGTTTCATGGAAACGGAGCTATCGAATCAAAATTACATCAGCTTCTTGCTGAAACGGGCTATACTTGTGATACTATGGGCGGAAGTCCATCAGATGACAATTATGTGATCGCTCGTGTTAGTCCTGCATATCAAGGCAGTAACTTTTTAGAAAATCCAGCTTTATTGATTTCGGGGATTGTTGGCATACTTTTAATTATGATAACAGGGTATTTGATTATATATAATATTTTCCAAATCTCTGTCATTCAAGATATTCAATCCTACGGACAGCTTAAAACTTTAGGCACAACAAAACGACAAATAAAGAAACTTATCAGCAAACAGGCTATGTTACTTTCCTTTATCGGTATTCCATTCGGCTTGCTAATTGGTTTCTTTGTTGGACGAGCATTAGTACCATTTTTAATGAACGGCACAGTTTATGCTTCGGACGCAGGAGTAAAAGTAACTGCTAATCCAATTATTTTTATCGGAGCTGCTTTATTTGCACTTGTTACAGTGATTATTAGCGTAAATAAGCCTGCCAAAATAGCAGGTTCAGTATCGCCTATTGAAGCAATCCGCTATACCGAAAATGACGCAACAGCATTTCAAGGCAAAAAGACGTCTAATAAAAAGTCTATACATGGAGCCAAAATTCATCGCATGGCATTATCAAATCTTGGTCGGAACAAGAAACGTACAATTTTGGTTATTATTTCTATGACTTTGAGTTTGGTATTGTTCAACACTGTATTCACACTTGCAAGCGGCTTTGATGTGGAAAAATATGTAGAGAAATTTGTAAACAAGGATTTCATCATCTCTACTGCGGATTACTTCAATTTTAAGTTTGGAAATAGCGACAGCAAAAATGACCTTTCCACTTCTTTTATTGAAGCAGTTAAGCAAAATCCGGCATTTGATGAGGGTGGCGAGTTATATACTACAAAGATCTTGGAAGAAGCATTTTCTGTCGAGAATGGAGTTACCTCAAATTATAACAAAGACGCTGAGGGAAATCCTTTGGTTCAATTATATGGAGCAGATGATTTTTTACTGAACTCAATGGATGTTATAGAGGGAACGATTGATTGGGAAGCATTAAAATCCGGGAACTATGTACTGTATGCCCTGACCGCTGATGACAATGGAAACATTATTGATGACCCTAATATTCATGTTGGCGATACACTTCACTTCAATCATGTACAAATGAACGGACTTTCCAGTAGTATAGATAATAACTTTGACTGCAAGGTTATGGCAAAGGTGCTAATCAATGAAAACACCGATACGATAAGAAGTACCGGATTTGCAAAGTTCTATATGCCGACGGATGTTTTCTTACCTCTTTGCGAGCAACCTCATTTGGTTAGCTTCCCATTCAATGTAGTTGACGGTATGGAAGCTGATATGGAGGAATTTTTGAGCAGCTATGTTGAGGACATTGAGCCGAGTATGAATTACGACTCTAAACAAACGTATATCAATTCCTTTAATGATTTAACCTCTCTGATTATTACCATAGGGGGAGCGTTAAGCATTATCATTGGCTTAATAGGAATTACAAATTTTGTAAACTCTGTTCTTACCAGCATTATTACACGAAGAAAAGAACTTGCCATGCTTCAAAGTATTGGTATGACAGGAAAACAGCTAAAGAAAATGCTGTCATTTGAGGGCTTATACTATGCTGCGGGAACAGTTGTTGCGTCAATCGTATTTGGTTCTCTGGTATCGGTTATCATTGTAAGAGCAATTTCAAATAGCATTTGGTTTTTCACTTATAAATTTGTTATTTTCCCTATGTTTGTTATCTATCCATTTTTGATTGCGCTAACGGTTATTATTCCGGCAATCATATATCGAAAGATCGCAAAAACAAGTATTATAGAACGGCTTCATCAAAACTAAATAATATAGAAAAGCTGGAAGCAAAATTAAGTCTGCTTCCAGCTTTTTTGTATTTGCTATTGTATGTGGTTGACTAAGGAATATTGTTTAAGCGTGAGTTTGTGATATTGGGTGTGGTATCTTTAACTATGGGAAACTCCACTATCATTGCCGATAACATTGAACTGAAGACAACAATCATCAATATCCGCCAATTCCAAAGAACTGAGAACGCCGTCGATACACTCCACGCATTCTTTATACGTCATATAAACACCCAATCTTTATAAGAACTCGAAGTCTGCATCCTCATCGCCATCTCCGATAAGTGCCTGATTACGCTTTACTCCTTCTTCTACTTCACCAACAATAAGTTCTTCCTCTTCTTCCTCCTGAGCAGCCTGAGCACTCTTACCTGTGAATGCTGCCGGCTTTGGCTCTGCCTCTGGAGCAGCCTTTGGTGTCATCTTGAGCTTCTGAGGTGCATCTCCGCCCTGCGACTTCATCTTAAGCTTTGTTATAGGATCCGCCTCAACTGCAGCTTCAACCTTATTTGCAGCCTCAGCAACCTTTGCACTTGATCCGCTCTTGAGTGTCTCCATCTCTTCCTTGAGCTTGGCAAGCTCAGCCTTTGCATTTGCGATAACCTCGTTAGCCTTCTTCTTAGCGTCGTTTATTATCTTGTTAGCCTCAGCATTTGCTGCGTTGGCTTCCTTCTTGGAACCAGGAGCAGCCTGCTCGAGCTGCTTCTCAAGCTCATAAATCTTTACGCTGTTCTCCATAAGGTTCTTCTTTGACACTTCGTTCTCTGACTCAAGAGCTGCATACTTTGTCTCAAGTTCTGCATAATCTTCTGCAACTGAGCGCAGGAAGCTGTTAACCTCATCCTTATTATATCCAAAAAGTCCTTTTTTAAAGGTTTTAGATTCAATCTGATCCTTTGTCATTGTATAGTTCTCCTTTTCAGTATTAGTTCTCTCTATAATATTATCCTTTGCATATAGAAACTCCACTTGTAATTATATTAACAAATATTCATTTTTTCAACAATATTGTTGGATTTTATAAAATTTTCCCAATATATTACAATTTTTTCGGCAAATCATGGATATATTACAATTCATTACTGTCAAGTAATATGGTAAATGGCCCATCATTGGACAGATCCACTTTCATATCTGCGCCAAATTCTCCATGTTCCACCACAGGAACAAACTCACGGCATCTTTCAATTATATACTCATACATCTCATTGGCCATATCAGGCGCTCCTGCACCAGTAAATGATGGTCTGTTGCCCTTCCGGCAATCTGCGCACAAGGTAAACTGTGAAACGATCAGGAGTTGGCCGTTTACACTGTTTATATCAAGATTCGTCTTGCCGTTCTCATCGGCAAATATCCTCATCTTCACAAGCTTGTTTATCATCTTGTCAGCAATCTTTTTGGTATCCAAATCGTATACTCCGACAAAAACCAGAAAACCTTTCTGTATGCTGCCGATCACTTTGCCATCCACCTCTACTGATGCATGATTTACACGCTGTATAACAAATTTCATTTTACGGATCCTTTCATAATCTTTTTACAGACTATTTTTTCAACAATATCATTGTGACAGTTATTTTCTGGTCATACTATCTGTCCGACATGCTTATCGCTTCAACTGCAACACTGCCGCCTCTTACAACTTCTATCCTGTTAGGGAAACTCTCCTTGAACAGTTTTATGGCATTGTCATTCTTTGCATCAGTCTGAACGCACTCTACAAGCACAGATTTCTTATTGTAGTCAGTTATCTTGTATCCAAATGCATTCGCGATTCTGAACACTTCATCTTTATCCTCATTTGAACAGCTGTTGACCTTGACATATAAGATCTCGTTGTTGTGGATTGCAATATCTGTGTAGTCGACGACCTTGATAACCTCAACACTTCTATTGAGCTGCTTTTTCACCTGCTCAAATGTCCTGTCATCACTGGTGAAACCGATGGTCATTCTGGATATTGTCTCATCCTCGGTTACTCCAACGGTTATAGTATCTATATTGTATGATTTGCTTGAAAACAAACCTGAAATTCTTGCAAGTACACCTACCTCATTCTCTACGAACAGGCATATCCATCTCTTCTTTACGCTCATTCTATATACCCCTTTCATCTGGATAATATACAAATCTATATATGTACATTCTATTACCAATATAAAATCAATTTATCAATATCAGCAGTCAAGTATCATGTCATTCAGTGACTTTCCACCCGGAACCATAGGAAATACGTTGGCCGTAGGATCGATGAAGAATTCTATAACTGTAGGTCCGTTTGTATTTGCCCTGGCAGCCTCAAATGCCGGCCTGATTTCCTCAGGCTTTGTAACTCTGATGCCCTTTGCATCATAGCTCTCTGCCAGTTTTACAAAGTCAGGAGAATACTTTGGACAGCATTTATCCGGATTCTGACAGTCTCTGTTGCATCTTCTTCTGTATCTGAGACATGTACTGCTGTATCTCTTATTGAAGAACAGCTCCTGCCACTGGCGTACATTGCCGAGATAGCCGTTGTTCAGTATACAGAGGGTAACAGGAAGCTCAAGCGCAACAGCTGTAGCCATCTCCTGAATGTTCATCTGGACTCCGCCGTCTCCGGATATACAGATAACATCTTTATCCATGTTGCCAAGCTTTGCGCCTATGGCAGCAGGAAATCCATAACCCATGGTTCCAAGACCTCCAGAAGTTAAGAGCTGTTTGTTCTCGTCTATATCAATGTACTGCGTTGTCCAGAGCTGATTCTGTCCAACATCAGTTGTAACGATGAGATTGCTGTACATATCGTTTATGGTTCTGATGATAGCCTCAGGGGTCACACCATCATATCTGTTCATGTTGATAGGATACTCAGCCTTGACATTCATAATGTCATCCACCCAGCCTTTGATATCAAGAGGTTCTGCATATTCAAGCATCTTGGATATGGCAACCTTGGCATCAGCAACGATAGGTATATCTACCTTTATATTTCTTGATATGGACGCTGCATCTATATCAACATGTATGATCTTGGCATTCTTGGCAAATGTATCTATAGTACCTGTTATTCGGTCGTTAAATCTACATCCGATGGAGAAAAGTACATCGCTCTCCATGATAGCTTTGTTGGATGCCAAGTTACCATGCATACCGATGTTACCTACATACAGTGGATGATCTGTAGGTATCGCACCTTTTCCCATGATGGTTGTGACTACAGGGATACCTGTCTTCTCCGCAAGCTGCTGCATCTCTTTTCTTGCATGGGCGATATTTACACCACCGCCACAGAGGAACACAGGCTTCTTTGCATTCTTAAGCTCCGCAAGGGCTCGCTTGATCTGTCCAACATGTACACCCTCTGAAGGCTTGTAACCTCTGATATTTACTTCTGTAGGATACTCGTCACTTCCCATGGCAAGCTGTATATCCTTAGGAATATCAACAACTACAGGACCTGGCTTTCCGGTTCTTGCTATGTAAAAAGCATTTTTAATGATCCTTGCAAGATCTTCTCTCTTTCTTACTGTGACTGCATACTTGCATATGCTTCTTGTGATTCCAACTATATCAACCTCCTGAAAAGCATCATTTCCAATAAGATTCATTGGAACCTGTCCTGTAAAACATACCAGTGGCACGCTGTCGTAGTTGGCTGTGGCAATTCCCGTTACAAGGTTTGTCGCACCCGGACCACTTGTTACCAGACACACTCCAACTCTTCCTGTTGAACGTGCATATCCATCTGCTGCGTGGACAAGCGCCTGCTCGTGTCTTGGAAGTATCATATCGATACCTTCTGCATCATACAACGCATCAAACAGGTCTATCGCCGTTCCACCAGGGTATGCGAACAGAGTGTCTACCCCCTCTTCCTGCAACGCTTTTACAAACATCTTTGCTCCATTGATCTCCATATCTTATACCTCCTGTAAAGTTCATGATAATCTAAACTTACGCCTCGGGATGTATATATGCACCCCATGCATAGAAAAAGCCCTAAGCGCAACTGTTTTACGCTTAGGGCGAATATGTTCATATCCGTGGTACCACCTAAATTCAGACAAATGTCTGCACTTATCAGATACTATAATAAATTATCACTGTAATCATTATTAATATCTTATTCCTGTAACGGGGAAACCGTTGAAACCTACTCGACAACAGCCGACAAATATGTATGCTGCAATCTTTCAATCCACTGCTCGAAGGCTACCTTCCACACATTCCTGATGAAGACTCTCACCACCGTCTTCTCTCTGTTGATCGGGGGGATGCATGTACTCCTCCTCGTCATAGCATTTGACTATTTCCCGGTCGTTTTACGACCCTTAGATGTGATTATTTTATCATTAACATGAAGATGTGTCAACGATTCTTTTACTTGCCCGCCAGCAGTTCAAACCAGAACACATCATAACCTGCCGCAGCGGCAACTCTCTGGGAGGCTATATGTGACATTCCTGTGCCATAATATGGTATTTTGCCACACCTGAGTATATCCTTGGTCAGTTCAGATACAAGCGATGTACCCACATGCCTTCCCTCAGCATCTTGAACAACATTTATACCAATCTGCCAGAAGTCGTCACTGTCAGCGCTTGCGCCAGCCATACCGATAATCTCATCACTTGATACAGCTGCCACAGCAAGTACATCAGGTGTGTTATCATCAAAGCAGAAAGCTTCACACCACCTGTCATCTCCTTTGAATTGCAGGATCTCATCCCCCGTATACCTGACAAGGTTAAAATCTTCTTTTATCATCGAATCAACAGTTTTATCTGTAGTATCTTTTCTCACTGCCTGTTCGCTCAGTTCCGTCGGAAGGTAAAATGGGTGAGCAGATTTCAATTTACATCCGTATCTGGAAAGAATACTGTCAAGCTCACGAAATTTCTCTATATCCATGAACCATTTGCCAGATGCATTCTCATAGCGTTTTCTGCATTCATCTACAATCTCTCTACGACCGGTAAATAGCAGCTTGCCATTTACCACAGCTATTTTGAGCGGGCACTTTTCCTGTCCTTTGAACCGCCTCTGCCCTGCTATCTGTCTGCATTCAGAAAATATATTGTCACTGAAATATATATCGGCCGCATCACAGCAATAATCCCTGGCCAGCTGATCATACAGTGCATTCTTCATCTTTCCAGACAGCCAATGTTTTCTCGTCAGAATATTCGTATGTCCTATCCGGACTTCATTCAAAAGAGGCACATCCACTTCATCACAGGTATGATGAAACACAAATCCAAGCTTTTCCTGTACTATGTAGGACTTGGAATTGCCATCGTAGTAACCGCACCATATTGTTCTCATGCCCAGATCAAGAAATCCATGTTCTATGAGTCTCCTGGCCGCCTCCGGTGCGTATTCGCTGCCCCAGTGAGGCTTTCCTATCCAGTATCCAAGTTCACATTCGTCATCGCGATCTGTCATATCTGTCCTTCCATTTAACAGTAATTCGATGGCACCGACAACCAGACCGCTGTCCTTCAGACACACAGCGTAACACTCCGGCCCATTAAATACATTCCGTATCACATCAAGGCTGTACTCCCTGCTCTCATGCACAGGCCAGCCAGCTATAGGTCCCACATCAGGGTCACTTGCATATTCAAATAATATATCTGCGTCACTCTCCTGCCAGTGACGTAATATTAACCTATTAGTTTCTAAAATCAAATCATATTCCCCTTTCATATAAGACTTTATTTTTCTGATACGCCTATTCCAAATTATATATGCCACTAAATGTCACACTCACTGTTTAGCTAATTCAGCCTTTTTACCTCAGTCTGTGCTTTCCCAGTTCTTCACTATCCTCAGATATTTACCGAGATTGATAAATGATCTAACGATCTCGTCCACTATGACTGCAAGGAAAACTCCGGCTATTCCAAGCTTAAGGACAAACACAAACAAAAGTGCCACAGAAACCACCCACACCGTGCCAAACAGCTGTGTTATGAGCATCCATATCGTGTTGCCACTGCCCCTGATCGCATTGCCAACAACTATGTTTGCTGATTTGGCAAACAGATTGATGCTGATAAAAATCAGATATATCCCACACGATGCAATTATACTCTTGTCGTTGGTGAAAAGTGATATGATCTGCTGTGGAAACGCAAGACAGACACCGAGTGTGATGATTCCAACAACTATACACAAGCCATACGCACAGACACATACACCCTTGTATTTACCCAGATCATTGTTTCCTTTTGCCTCACCGGTTAGTGTCATTGTACCGTTTCCTATCGCTCCAATGATGACAACCGCCAGGACTTCAACACTGAATATGATGGAATAAATTCCGGCAGCCATCTCATTTATGGCGTTGAGAATCCTTATAAGCAGCAGATTTCCAAGATTCCATGCAAAATCCTCAAGAGCTGTGTTCACTCCCAGCTTTGCCGACAAAAGATACGGCTTTATATGTGCCTTTACTACCCATTCTATAGATGGTTTAGTGTTAAGTTTCTTGCTTGATACCACGAATATCACTGCAAATATAAGTCCAGAGTACTCCGCTATTGTCGTCGCTATGGCTGCCCCCTTTATCCCCATGGCTGGAAACCCAAATCTTCCAAATATCATAACCCAGTCAAGGAGTATATTTACACCAGATCTTAATATTCCATATACAACAAGTGGTTTGGTATAGTTTGATGTCTGGAGTATGACGCTGAATGCACCGCCCAGTCCTGTTATCAAAAATACGGGCGCATAATACCTGGAATAATCAAGACACATCGGCATCAGGCCGTCTGACACACCCATGAGTCTGAATACAAATTCAGCGCAGAATGTCCAGAAGAAAAATAACAGTATCGGTATGATATTATTGTATTTCACCATGGCACCGGAGTATTCCTCTATGTGTTCGGTATCTCCTGCACCAACGCTCTGACTTATCAGTATAGACGCTCCTGTCACGATGGAGAAACAGAACGACATGGTGGTCCACATCGGTGAAGTCACATTGCCAAGTGCGCTCATGTACATGCTGTTTACGTGTCCTAAAAATATTCTGTCTATAAGCATCTGAAGCTGTGATATCAGATTGCTCAGCATGATCGGAACCGCAATATTTAATAGTCCCGGAAGATATTTTTTGTTAGTCTTTATTAAAGTGTTTTTCATTGCAGTATTTCTCTTTCTATTATCAATATTTTGTAGGTTCAAATGTCATGATGTTTATTGCCGATTTTGTGTTCATACTCACCGAAAACAAATATGATACATTATATCAATACTTAACATATCTTGCATCAAACTTATAGTATTATATAAAAGTTCTATAAAATCAACTCCCCAATATAATATATAGATACCACCAAAAGAGGTAAATATATGTGTTCCATCGCAGGATTCTATAATTCCAACAGGGATTTCAATACCGAACATGAACGATACTCATACATATTGAACGACATGAATAAGGCACTTGCTCACAGAGGTCCGGATGCACAAAATACAGTGCTGTCATCGCACTGTGGAATGGCACACACAAGACTTTCCATACGTGACGTAGCAAGAGGCGAACAGCCTATGAAAAAGGTCATCGGCGAAAATACTATATACATAGTGTACAACGGCGAGATCTACAACACAAAGGAACTGAAATCGGAGCTGCTCGCCCTTGGATATACATTTGATACAACTTCGGACACAGAGGTTATTCTCAACTGTTTTCTTCACTTCGGTCCCGATTTTGTTCACAGGCTAAACGGAATATTTGCATTTGCTATATATGACGAACATATCCAGACCATATATCTGTACAGGGATCACTTCGGTGTGAAGCCGCTGTACTACTCAGTAACTGATGACGGAACACTTGTCTTCGCCTCAGAGATCAAAGGCCTGCTCTACTATCCAGGTATAAGGCCTGTCATTGATGCACGGGGACTATGTGAGGTGTTCGGAATCGGGCCGTCCAAGACTCCAGGCTGTGGAGTATTTCAGAATATAGACGAAGTAAAGCCGGGACATTTCATGAAATTCTCACCCTACGGAATGACAGACTTCACATATTACCGCATAACCAGCAATCCTCACACTGACAGCTATGAAGACACTGTGGAAAAAGTCCGTTATCTTGTCAAGGACAGTATAGAGAGACAGATCGTATCGGATGTGCCTGTATGTACATTTCTCTCGGGGGGCATCGACTCATCAATCGTCAGCAGCGTATGCGCCGCAAAACTCAGGGAGCAAGGGAAAAAGCTGCACACTTTCTCATTTGATTTCAAAGATAATTCCAAATATTTCAAGTCAAATGCATTCCAGCCTGAGCAGGATCGACCATATGTAGATATGATGGTAGCCCACATAGGTTCAGACCACACATATCTCACCTGCAATTACAGTGATCTTGCAGACTATCTGTACACTTCCGTAGAATCCAGGGATATGCCGACCATGGCAGATGTGGATTCTTCTCTTCTCTACTTCTGCTCACTTGTGGCAAAGGAATACAAAGTAGTATTGACCGGAGAATGTGCAGATGAGATATTCGGAGGCTACCCATGGTTCTACAGGGATGAACTGCTGTCTTCAGACACATTTCCATGGATGAAGGATCTGTCGCCAAGGCTCTCAGTACTGTCGCCGGACATCAGAGATAGTCTTGATATACCGGGATATGTGTCATCACTATACAATTCTCTCCTGTCCGAGATCAATCTTCTCCCGGGGGAATCCGACACAGAAAAGCGTCGCAGACAGATATCTTATCTGAATATCAGGATGTTCATGCAGACATTGCTTGACCGAATGGACAGAACAAGCATGGCAAGCGGACTTGAGGCGAGAGTTCCATTTGCAGATCCACGAATACTTGATTATGTGTTCAATGTTCCATGGGAGTACAAATATTCCGAAGGCTAGAT
>ERZ506995.546-NODE-546-length-14232-cov-3.869013_pt1 | contig 14232 bp, 10 predicted proteins | sample MGYA00512883_ERZ506995 | MGnify/ENA metagenome assembly ERZ506995
CATTGACCGAAAGCCACGGTGTACCAGTAGTAAAGCCCGCATTGGGGCTATCGTTCCACTGCATGGGGGTACGGGCATTATCGCGGCTTTTGGTCTTGATCATACGCCAGCGCAGTGAGCGCGGCAGGTGCAGCCGCTTGCCGATGTTCCAGATATTGATGGATTCGACATCGCGCACCTTCTGCATATCTGGAAAATCAAAATTGGTCATGCCGATCTCCTGCCCTTCATACAGAAACGGTGTTCCCCTCAAGGTAAGAACGAGCGTGGCAAGTGCCTTGGCGCTTTCATCATGATATTGGGTATCATTACCGAAGCGAGAAACCGAGCGGGGCTGATCGTGGTTTTCAAGATAAACGGTATTCCACGGCAGAGCCTTCTGCCACTTGGTCAAGCAGGCAAAGAATCGATCCGGACTAAAACGGCGCAGAAACCATTTGATTTTATAGCAGTCGGTTTCCATGTGCTCAAAGGCAAATACCGTGGAAAGTTCCCCACGGGCGGGATTGACTAGGTCATCCGCCATTTTAGGCGTAACAAAAACCGTCTCCCCTACCGTAAAGGCATCATATTTGGCGAGCACATCTTCATGGAGACGGTGCAGCACCCGATGGCAGCCGGGGGTGGAGAGATAATACTCGCTGCCGGTGAGGGCAGGACGCCACTTACCGTTTTTGATGGCTTCCTTGTAGATGATATTGATGACATCACAGCGGAAGCCTGCCACACCCCGCTCCAGCCAAAAATGCATGGCTTCTTCAATCGCTTCGATGACTGCTTCATTGTGATAGTTGAGGTCAGGCTGTTCCTTAGCGAAAAGATGAAGATAATATTCCCCACGCAGGTCATCGTACTCCCAGCAATCTCCACCGAAGAAATTACCCCAGTTGGTGGGCTTTTTGCCCTTTTCCCCTTTCCGCCAGATGTAATAATCGGTGTAGGGTTCTATGCGGCGGCGGCTCTTCTGGAACCATTCATGCTGATTGCTGGTGTGGTTGATAACAAGATCCATAATAATGCGGATGTCCCGCTTTTTTGCTTCTGCAATGAGGGTATCCATATCCTGCAGCGTACCATAATTGGGGTGGATATTGCAGTAATCGCTGATATCATAGCCGTTATCCTTATTGGGTGAGGGATAGACCGGTGAAAGCCACAGGGCGCCGACACCGAGCTTTTGCAGATAATCCAGCCGGGAAATGATACCCGGTAGGTCGCCAATACCATCACCATTGCTATCGCAAAAGCTCATGGGATAGATCTGATAAATAACTTTTTGCTTCCACCAAGGGGTATCAGCCATTGGGATAGACCTCCTTTTCCACCTCTGCCGCCATTTCTCCGGTGATACCATGCTCCGCAATCATACGGGCATAGAACTCTCCGCTCTTTTTGATGGTGCGGGCATGAGTATCAGTATCGAAATGCACAAGACCAAAGCGGGCAGTAAAGCCCTCCAGCCATTCGAAGTTATCCACAAAGCACCAGTGGTAATAGCGGGTGACGGGCAGACCACTTTCCGAAAGAACCTTGAGATGCTCATAAAGATAACGACGGCGGAACGCATCATTATTATCGGCCGTACCGTTTTCGGTGATGTAAATGGGCAATTCTGGCAGAATGGCGTGGAGTTTTTGGCAGCACTCCACAATGCCGGCCGGGTAGATCTCCCAGCCTAGATCATTCACCGGAACATTCGGCAAAGTACCATCCCCCAAGCCGGAGGTAGCAGTACGAGCATAATAATTGAGGCCCAAAAAATCGGCGTAGGGGCCCTCGGGGCCCAGCATATAGGTCTTGTTCAACTTAGTCTGGAAGTTGTATTCCGAAATGCGGCAAGCAATGCGATGCCACAAATTTTTCGCATTGTACGGCACAAAGGCGCGCATATGCATGGCTAGGCCAACCTTGGGTTCGGCATAGCCCAGTTCTTTATGGATATTATGAATCAACCGGTAAGCCCGACGGTGGCATTCGCCCATCACCTTCATTACCCGCAGAGCATGGGAGATATTGAATTCCCCAGGGGGGAAGCCTGCCCCCAAATAACCGCAGACCGCATAGACATTTGGTTCATTGATGGTAACATATTCATCCACCAGATCACCAAGGTGGCGCACAGCAAATTCCACCATGGCAAGGTACCTCTTTACGGCATTTTTGCCCAAAAAGCCGCCCTGATGCTCAAACCACAGAGGATTGGAGAAATGATGCAGGGTAAGCAGCACATGAATGCCATTTTGCTGCAGCAGCGTAATTTCCTCTCGCACCTTTTCAATCTCTTCCTGCGAAAACTGGCCCTCCTGCGGCTCCAGCCGGGCCCACTCCAGCCCAAAGCGGTAGTGACGAATTCCCATTTCCGCCATTAGGCGGGTATCTTCCTCCAAATGGCCGCGATGGTCAGTTGCGATATTGGGATCGCTGTTATCCTTTATCTTTCCATTTTTGTACCACTCATACCAGTTGCTTTCCTTGCAGTTGCCATCAATTTGGGTAGCAGCGGAAGCTGCCCCAAGAGCAAAGCCCTTTGGAAAATGAACAGCACTCATTCAGTTTCCTCCTCTCGGTTGGCGGTGTGGGTCCCAATGATAATGTGTAGAACAGGGTTTTCTTTTTCTGCCTCAAAAAATGTCATCAGCAAACGGCAGCCATATTCCCGCAGGGCAGAAAACATAGCGCCTGGATGACGGACTGTAATAACCGTCTCCTCTCCTATTTCGATCAGGCAATCCCACAGAGCATCCAAATTGGCACCATAATACTCCGGCAAGGATAGCTTATCCTTGATCTCTGCATGCGCCGCGGCACGGTCGGTCATCAGCCGGCCCTCTAGATAAACTTCTCTCATGGTGTTTCCTCCTCGCCATAAACCAGGGTAAAGCTCGCATAATGATCATCGGTATAGTAGATCAGTCCATCACTGGAATAGAGCAGCCGCTCCGCCCCGCGGAAGCCGCCCATATAGTTCACATCACACTCGTACCAGGTGCGTCCATCAGCTTCCGGCAACAGACCCTCGCGGTTGCCAAAGCGATCACCGCCAATGGATTTTCCTTCGGCTACTTCCCACAGGTTCCCCTGGGAAGCAGCCCACCCCAGTGCTTTCGCTTCCTGCTTGGTTAAATAGTTCTGTGGCAGATGGCCATAAAAATGCAGGTATTCTGCCACCTTCTCTGGCGTAGAATAGGAGCCATCCTCAACCAGCAGCGTGCCGTTTTCCTGCACCAGCGGGTCATCTTCTCCCATCGGCCGGGTTGTCATACCGCCGCAGGCAGGCAGCAGCGCCAGCATCAGTACCGTCAGCAGAGCCAATAGAACCGCCGGAAAACGGCGGAAAAGAAGTTGTTTTTTCACTGTGTGCTCCTCCTTATAAAAATACAGTTTAATTGTACCATACCGTGGGGAAAAATGATAGGCGCAGAGTAACAGAGATTTTTCCGTAAAAGATGTGAAATATGCCCGCCCACTCCGTTCATAAATTGTTTTCATCTTAGCTTTAATCTTGTAAAGTTTGACGATTGCAATGACTATATAACTGCGCTATAATTGTTAGCATCCTAACAAGATAGAAAGGAGCCAATATGAAGATAAAGCGCCCGTCTATATGCATGAAGATTAAAGGAATCTCCAACTTGATTCACCAAGAATTGGGCACCAATCGTGATACAGTCCACCCCGGAACCATGATGCAGAAAATGTTTTTGGGTTATTTAGAAGTACACGAGGACCAGCCAGTCTTTCAAAAGGACTTGGAGTCAGCATTTCATATCCGGCGCAGCACCGCAACCGGCATATTGCAGATTATGGTGCGGGACGGATTGATCGTGCGGGAACCCGTGGAGGGCGATGCCCGCCTTAAACGACTGGTCCTAACACCGATCGCCATAGAACAGCTGGCGCAAATGCAGCAGGATATCCTGCGGGTAGAGCAGAAAGCGACTGCCGGATTAACCGGCGAAGAGTTGAAGACCCTTTATGTCCTGCTAGATAAAGTGATAGAAAACTTGACCCCTGGCAAGGAGGAACGAACCATTGATTAAACGACTGTCCCAATGCATACGGGAATATAAAAAAGACGCGATTCTCTCCCCTCTTTATGTACTGGTGGAATCGCTTTTGGATGTGGCCATCCCCTTTGTAATGGCTGGCCTAATTGATAAGGGCATAGAAGCTGGCAACATGAGCATGATCCTGCGATATGGTGCCATTCTAGTGGGTTTTGCACTGGTAGCGCTTACTTTTGGTGCACTGAGCGGCCGGAGCTGTGCACGCGCCACGGCAGGCTTTGCTCGCAATCTGCGGCATGATATGTTTCATCATCTGCAGGTATACTCCTTCTCCAATATTGATAAATTCAGCAGCGCTGGTCTGGTCACCCGTCTGACTACCGATGTGAGCAATGTGCAGAATGCTTTTATGATGATCATTCGTACCCTTATCCGCTGCCCTGCCATGCTCATCTTCGCCATGGTCATGTCCTTTCGCATCAATCACGATATCTCTCTCATTTTCCTGGCCGTCATTCCCATCCTTGGTGTGGGGCTTTACCTTATCATCAAACATGTTCACCCCGTGTTTGAACGGGTCTTTAAGACCTATGACAGACTGAATGGCGTAGTGCAGGAGAATCTTTCCGGTATCCGTGTGGTAAAAAACTTTGTGCGCGAGGACCACGAGATCGAAAAGTTTGATACCATCTCCGGCACCATTTATAAGGATTTTTCACTTGCCGAGCGCATCTTGGCCCTCAACTCCCCACTGATGCAAGGCTGTGTGTATGCCTGTATGATTTTGGTCTCCTGGCTGGGTGCCAAACAGATCGTCATTGGCAACATGAGCACCGGCAACCTGATGAGTTTCTTTACCTACATCATGCAGATCCTTTCCAGTCTGATGATGCTTTCGATGGTATTTGTCATGATCACCATGTCCCGTGCCTCTGCTGAGCGCATCGTGGAAGTGCTGGATGAGGAAAGTGATATCACCAACTGTGATAACCCTGTGTACGAGGTCAAAGACGGCAGTGTGGAATTCACTGATGTGAGCTTCAGCTATGCCAAGCGTCCCGATAAAACGGTGCTGGATGACATTGACCTGATTATCCCCTCTGGACAGACGGTTGGTATTATCGGCGGCACCGGATCTTCCAAAAGCAGCCTAGTGCAGCTCATCCCCCGTCTGTACGATGTGACTGGCGGCTGTGTAAAGGTAGGCGGTATAGATGTCCGGAACTATGACCTGCAGACACTGCGGCACAATGTGGCGATGGTATTGCAGAAGAATACCTTGTTCAGCGGGACGATAAAGGAGAACCTGCGCTGGGGCAACCCCGATGCGACCGACGAGGAGCTGGTACACGCCTGTCGTCTGGCGCAGGCCGATGACTTTATCCGCACCTTCCCCGATGGGTATGATACCTATATCGAGCAGGGCGGTACCAATGTTTCCGGCGGGCAGAAGCAGCGCCTGTGCATTGCCCGTGCGATCCTGCGCAAGCCGAAGATCCTTATTCTGGACGACAGCACCAGTGCCGTGGATACAAAGACTGATGCCCTGATCCGCCAGGCCTTCCGTGAGGAAATCCCCAATACCACAAAAATCATTATTGCCCAGCGCATCAGCTCGGTGATGGACGCCGACCAGATCGTTGTAATGGATAACGGCAGAATAAACGCCTGCGGCACCCACGAAGAACTGCTGGCCAATAATGAAATCTACCGTGAGGTCTATGAATCTCAACAGAAAGGGGGGCTGGAAGAATGAGTGCTGCTCCTAGAAGATGCTTTACCGGCGGCAAGCGGGCCAAGGATGCCAGAGGAACATTGAAACGCCTTATAGGCTACATCGCCAAAGGAAATAAAGCCCGGCTGGTATGTGTTTTTATTTTACTCATCATCAGTACAGTAGCCAGTGTTTCCGCCTCTCTTTTCCTCAAATCGCTGATCGATGATTATATCGCTCCGCTTATTGGACAGTCGGCACCAAGCTTCGCCCCGCTTCTTCAAGCTTTGACCATGATGGGGTGCATTTACCTGGCCGGTATGCTGGCTTCCTACTTGCAGACACGGCTGATGATCCCCGTGGCGCAGGGCACCCTGAAAACCATAAGGGACGATATGTTTGCCCACATGCAAACCTTGCCCATCAAGTACTTTGATACCCATACCCATGGCAATGTGATGAGCTACTACACCAACGATACCGATACCTTGCGGCAAATGATCAGCCAGGGCCTGCCCAACGCGGTCAGTTCCATCATCAGCATCACAGCAGTATTCATTGCCATGCTGAGTACCAGTGTGTGGCTTACCCTCCTCATGTTTGTCTTTTTGGGATTGATGCTGTTCGTCGTAAAGAATGTAGGTGGCGGCAGCGCCAAATACTTTGTAAAGCAGCAGCAATCCCTTGGCAAAGTAAATGGCTTTATTGAAGAAATGATCGGCGGGCAGAAGGTTGTCAAGGTTTTCTGCCATGAAGAACAAAATCAAAAGGACTTTGATGTACTCAATAATGAGTTCTGTGAAAACGCTACAAAAGCAAACACCTATGCCAATATTATGATGCCTATTATGGGCAACCTTGGGCATTTACAGTATGTACTGGTCGCTATTGTGGGTGGTCTTTTGGCCATAGCCGCGGTACCCAATCTAACCCTGACCGGCATCGGTACAATGACACTGGGCAGCATTGCTTCTTTCCTGCAGCTCAGCCGCAGCTTTACCATGCCCATCAGCCAGGTTTCCCAGCAGATCAACTCTGTCGTCATGGCGCTGGCTGGCGCCGAGCGCATCTTTGAACTGATGGATGAACCCAGCGAAGAGGACCATGGTGAAGTTGCGCTGGTAAATGCCGAAGAAAAAGACGGCACCCTGGCAGAGGCCGACCATCGAACCGGCATATGGGCCTGGAAAAAGCCTCTGCCGGAAGGCGGCTATGAGCTGATAAGGCAGCACGGCGATGTGCGCATGAAAGATGTGGATTTTTCCTATGTGGATGGAAAGCCCGTTCTGCATGATATTACCCTGTATGCTGAGCCCGGACAGAAGATCGCCTTTGTCGGTGCAACCGGAGCCGGTAAAACTACCATCACCAACCTTATCAACCGCTTTTATGATATCGCCGATGGCAAGATCCGTTACGATGGTATCAATATTAACAAGATCAAAAAGAGTGACTTGCGACGCAGCCTAGGCGTGGTCCTGCAGGATGTCAACCTCTTTACCGGTAGCGTAATGGATAACATCCGCTATGGACGACTGGATGCCACCGATGAAGAATGCATTGCGGCAGCCAAGCTGGCCAATGCGCACTACTTCATCTCCCATCTGCCGGATGGCTATAATACTATCCTTTCCGGTGATGGCGGCAATCTTTCTCAGGGGCAGCGCCAGCTCATTTCCATCGCACGGGCGGCAGTCGCCGATCCACCCGTGATGATTCTTGATGAAGCCACCTCCAGCATTGATACCCGCACCGAGGTCATTGTACAGCGCGGCATGGACCAGCTGATGCATGGCCGGACGGTATTCGTCATCGCGCATCGTCTCTCCACCGTGCAGAATGCCGATGTCATCATGGTGCTGGAACACGGACGCATTATCGAGCGTGGTACACACGATATGCTAATCGCCCAAAAAGGGAAATACTATCAGTTGTATACCGGCGCCTTTGAGCTGGAATAACATAAAAGCAAAAGGATTCGGGTAAAGTTTTTGTTTTACCCGAATTTTTTTGAAAAAAGGTCTTTACAAACTCCCCATGATATGCTATTATAGTCAAGCAGTCCAAAAACACATGGGGGCGTAGCTCACTTGGGAGAGCGCTTGACTGGCAGTCAAGAGGTAGAGAGTTCGATCCTCTTCGTCTCCACCAAAAGAGATCCGCAGGAACACAGTTTCTGCGGATCTTTTGTATAATCGACCATTTTTATTCCCCCTTCCCAAACCGTTAAAGGAGACACCATGAAAAAGAAACTGACCGTAAAAGAGTACGTCTATGTTGCCAGCATGCTGTTTGGCTTGTTCTTCGGCGCAGGTAACCTCATCTTCCCCACTGCAGTGGGTCAGCTTGCCGGCCGCAATATGTGGAGCGCCATTCTGGGACTGCTGATTACCGGTGTTGGACTGCCGCTGTTGGGTGTTGCAGCTCTGGGGCTTTCCCGCAGTGATGGTCTGTTTTCCCTCAGCAGCAAGGTAAACCGTCCCTATGCCTATTTCTTTACCTGTGCGCTGTACCTCACCATTGGTCCATTCTTTGCTATTCCCCGCTGCGCTACCGTTTCCTTCACCGTCGGGCTGGAACAGATCCTTCCCCAGAACGGCAATATGAAACTGTATCTCCTGCTGTTCACGCTGGCGTTCTTTATTGCGGCGCTGCTGTTTTCTCTGCGCCCCGGCAAGATCCTCACATGGGTCGGCAAGATCCTCAATCCCTTCTTCCTGCTGTTCCTCGGCATCCTTGTCGTGGTAACGCTGGTCTCCCCCGCCGCCGTTCCCATTTCCAGTGTGGAGCCTATGGGCGGCTACATCCAACAGCCCTTCCTCACCGGCTTTTTGGAGGGCTACAACACCATGGACGCCCTTGCAAGCCTTGCCTTCGGCATCATCGTGGTACAGGTCATCCGGGAACTGGGCGTTGATGAGCCCGGCGCCGTAGCACGCAATACCGCCAAGGCCGGTATCTTCAGCTGCCTGTTCATGGGGCTTATCTATGTTGCCGTCACCGCCATGAGTGCCAAGAGCCGCGGCGTACTGCCCGCAGCCGAAAACGGCGGTGTAGCGCTGGCGCAGATCTCTCAAACCTTCCTCGGCCGGATCGGTCTGCTGATCCTCGCCGTCACCGTAACGCTTGCCTGCCTCAAGACCGCCGTCGGTCTAATCACCAGCTGCTCCGAGACCTTTACCGGCCTGTTCCCCAAGGGTCCCGCTTACCGGGTCTGGGCGGTCATCTTCACGCTGGTTTCCCTCATTTTCGCCAATTTCGGTCTTTCCGCCATCATCGATTATGCCGTTCCGGTGCTGATGTTCCTCTACCCGCTGGCCATCGTGCTTATCCTGCTGGCGCTGTTCGGCAAGTTCTTCTCCCACGATAAGAGGGTCTATAACTGGGTCATCAGCCTTACGCTGATCTCCGCCCTTTATGACCTGCTGCGCACCCTGCCCGCCGCTCTGCGTGCCGCCTGCCACCTCGATGGCATCATCGAAGCGATCGGCAGCGTTCTGCCCCTTGCGGGCCTCGGTCTCGGCTGGATCTGCCCCGCCGCCGTCGGTCTTGTCATCGGTCTTGTGGCACACAGCACCGCCAAGGCCAAAAAACAGACCGCATAATAGATCCGTCACAGTAAAAGGCCTCCGAAGCAATCAGCTCCGGAGGCCTTTTTTCATATTCATTTTAGGATGGCTGCCCGCTTTCCCGCAGGACCTCTGCATCGGCGGCACGCTGCTCCAGTATCGCTTCCTTTAGGATCATATCCTTGACCTTCATCAAGCGAATGGTATTGGCGCGCTCGTTTTCATCCAGCTTCATGGTGATGTAGCGGATGTTCTCCTGCATCTGCGGGATCTTGACATATTCCAGTGCATTCACCCGGCGGCGGGTCTTTTCTATCTCCTCCGCCAGCAGCTGCGTAGTCTTTTCAATCTCCGCCAGGCGCAGCATATCCCGGAATACCCCGGAAAGCGATGCCACTGCGTCATCCAGTTCTCCGCTGGTCTGGACATAGCCATAGGGATAAGCGCTGCCGCCCTGATGCTCGGTAAAATGGTAACGGGGCACCTCCACTGACATGATATTCTCAAAGCTCATATCCAACTCCACACTGCGGCTGGGAATGAGCAGCGACTGCCCAAGCATCTCCGGTGTCATCAGCGCCGCCGCCACCGTAAAGGACGCATGCGCCTCGGAAAGGCCCTGTTCCACACGCTGGCGCAAAGCACGGTTTTCCCGCACCGTCTCCATAAATTGCTTCATCAGCTCATCACGCTTATCCCGCAGCAGCTTGTGACCTCGTTGGGCAGTACGCAGCTGGCGTTTCAGGCGGGTCAGCTCCATGCGGGTAGGGTTAATGATTGTTCCCGGCAAGTTGCTCCCTCCTTAGCTCTGCTGCGGCAGGTATTTTTCGATATACTCCGGCTTGATGCGCTTGAGCTCGCTCTTGGGCAACAGGCCCAGCAGCTGCCAGCCCAGGTCCAGTGTTTCCTCGATAGACCGGTTCTCCTCGCTGCCCTGCGAGACATACCGCCGCTCAAACTCATCGGCAAAGCGGGCATACTGCAGATCCACCTCGGAAAGAGCGGCTTCGCCCAAAATGGACATCAGCTCCTTGTTTTCCTTGCCGGTGGCATAGGCGGCGAAGAGCTGGTTCATGGTGCCGGAATGATCCTCCCGGGTCTTCCCCGTCCCGATCCCCTTATCCTTCAGACGGGAAAGTGAGGGCAATACATCCACCGGCGGGTTAATGCCCCGGCGGAACAGCTCTCTGGAAAGGATGATCTGGCCTTCCGTAATGTACCCCGTCAGGTCGGGGATAGGGTGGGTTTTATCATCCTCCGGCATGGTCAAAATGGGTATCATGGTAATGGAGCCTTCCTTGCCCACCTGCCGGCCGGCCCGCTCATACATAGTGGCCAAGTCGGTATACAGGTAACCTGGATAACCACGGCGTCCGGGGACTTCCTTCTTGGCGGCGGAAATTTCCCGCAGCGCTTCAGCGTAGTTGGTGATATCGGTGAGGATGACCAGCACATGCATTCCAAGGTCAAAGGCCAGGTACTCAGCGGCCGTCAGTGCCATACGCGGGGTGGCAATGCGCTCGACCGCCGGATCATTGGCCAGGTTGGTAAACAGCACCGTGCGGTCGATAGCGCCGGTACGGCGGAACTCATTGACAAAGAATTCCGATTCCTCAAAGGTGATACCGATGGCGGCAAAGACTACGGCAAAGTTACTTTCACCATCCAGTACCCGCGCCTGCCGGGCAATCTGAGCCGCCAGCTGGGCGTGCGGCAGACCGGAGCCGGAGAAGATAGGCAGCTTCTGCCCTCTTACCAGGGTGTTCAGGCCATCAATGGTAGAGATGCCGGTCTGGATAAACTCATTGGGGTAGTTGCGGGCGGCTGGGTTCATTGCCAGACCATTGATATCCCGGTATTCATCCGCCAAAATAGCCGGACCATCATCGATGGGCTGCCCCATGCCGTTAAAGACGCGTCCCAGCATATCGCCGGAGACAGCCAGCTGCAGGGGATGACCCAAAAACCGGATCTTGGACTCCGCCAGGTTGATGCCGGCAGAAGCCTCAAAGAGCTGCACTACGGCGGTATTGCCATTGACCTCCAGCACCTTACAGCGGCGGGTGGTACCGTCTGTCAATTCGATCTCCGCCAATTCATCATAGGTCACGCCCTGCACATGGTCCACTACCATCAGCGGGCCGGAGATCTCCCGGATCGTTTTATATTCACGAATCACAGCGTTTCCTCTCCTTTCTGTGCCAGCTCTTCCAGTTCTTCCTCCATCTGTACCAGCAGCTTATCGTATTCCTCCGCATAGCAATCGGCCGGCACACTCTTGGCACGGCCCAGCTTCTCACGGGAAGGTGTCATAAAGAGTTCCGCTACACGGCAGCCACGCTCAGCAGCACTGCGGCACAGTCCATCATACCGGCGGATCATGGAAAGCATCTTTGCCTGCCGGTCATACTCCGAGAAGGCATCCACATCCACAAAGGAGTTCTGCTGCAGGAAATCTTCCCGCACCATACGGGCGGTCTCCAGCGTGATCTGATCCTTGGCGGAAAGGGAATCCTTGCCGACAAGCTGAACGATCTCATTGAGGCTAGCCTCCTCCTGCAGAATGGACATCGCCCATTCCCGGTTCATTAGGAAAGCCTTGCCGAAGTTCTGCTCATACCACGGGCGCAGGCTGTCGATATAGAGTGAATAGGAATTGAGCCAGTTAATGGCCGGGAAGTGCCGCCGATAGGCAAGGCTTGCATCCAGCGCCCAGAACACCTTGACAATGCGCATCGTCGCCTGAGAGACAGGCTCGGAAATATCGCCGCCCGGAGGAGAAACCGCGCCGATAGCCGAAACCGATCCGACGGTATCTTCGCTGCCGAGAACTTTGACTATACCCGCCCTTTCGTAAAATTCCGCAAGTCGGGAAGAAAGATACGCGGGGTAACCTTCGTCGCCCGGCATTTCTTCGAGTCGTCCGCTCATTTCGCGAAGCGCTTCCGCCCAGCGAGAAGTCGAATCTGCCATTATCGCCACGTTATAGCCCATATCTCTGAAATATTCGGCTATCGTTATACCCGTGTATATAGACGCTTCGCGCGCCGCGACGGGCATATCGGAAGTATTCGCAATCAAAACCGTCCTCTTCATCAGGGGTTCGCCGGTAGCGGGGTCTTTAAGTTCGGGGAACTCGTTGAGAACGTCGGTCATTTCGTTACCGCGTTCGCCGCAGCCTACGTAGACGTTTATCTGCGCGTCCGCCCACTTCGCAAGTTGGTGCTGCACGACCGTCTTGCCGCTTCCGAAAGGACCGGGGACGGCAGCCACGCCGCCGCGCGCTATCGGAAAGAGCGTATCTATAACTCTCTGACCCGTTACCATGGGCATATCGGGGGTTTGTTTTTCTTTATAAGGTCTTGCCTTTCTTACCGGCCAGCGGGTAAGCATCGTAAGGTCTTTTACGCCATTATCGGTCTTTACCGTCGCGATCGTCTGCGTAACGGTAAATTCGCCCGCTTCTATACTCTCTATTCTTCCTTTTACGCCGTACGGCACGAGTATTTTATGTTCTACGATAGCGGTTTCTTTGACGTAACCTATCGGGTCGCCCGCTTCTACGTAATCGCCGACTTTTTTGGTCGGAACGAAGTTCCACAACTTTTCCCTGTCGATTTTGTTTACGCGAAGCCCGCGCGTGATACGGTCGCCGTATTTTTCTACTATCGTTTCCAGGGGACGTTGAATACCGTCGTAAATTCCGCCGATAATGCCCGGCGCGAGTTCGACAGAAAGCGGTTCGCCCGTCGATACGACCTTGTCGCCGACGCCCAAGCCCGAAGTTTCTTCGTAAACCTGAATGGACGCTCTGTCGCGGCGAAGTTCTATAACTTCGCCGATGAGTTCGTCTTCGCCGACTTTAACTACGTCGTATACCTTGACGTCCGCCATGTTTTCGGCAACGATAAGCGGTCCTGATACCTTGACTATTCTTCCTTCCATTTTTTATCTCACTTATTAAATATGTCTACTCCGAGAGCGCGCTCGGTTTGTTCCCGAATCTGCTTTTGCGCGTATTCGCTTTTGCCGCTGTCGCTCGGAACCGGCACTATCACGGGGTACGGCTGTTCGAGCGTTCTCTTTATCAGATCGTCCAACTCGAAAGCCACGTCGTCGGTAACGAAAATTACCTTATAACGGGTTAAAAGTTTTTTGAACGTAGCCCTTAACTTTTCGGGGTCGGTTTCGGTGTAGGTTTCTACGCCCGCCGCCCTGAACGCAAGCGCGCTTTCGCCTCTGGAAAGCATTGCCGTATCAGCCGACATATCCGTTTCTCAACCTCCCCGTTATTACTTCCGCGGGCGCCCCCGCAAGTTTGCCCGAAATTACCGTTCTGTAATTTTTTATTTCGGCTCGTTTATATACCGCGTACAACAGAGCGGGAATAATACCGCCCGTTTCGTAACGCCTGTCGTCAAGCCTCTTCAACGGGTAATCATCCTTTATCTTTTCAAATTCCGAAAGCGGGCGTTTTTCGCGTTTCGCCTTTAAGCACGTATCGACGAAATCGATATACGGAGTGAATACGAACGCATCCCGCGCCTTACCCGCATCGCCCGAAAGAAGGAGTTTAAGTTTCTCTTTTTTGAGTTTTCCGCCGCTTATGAATTGCTTTTCCGCCGTTTCGCCGTCTTTACTTCTGACGTACGCCGACACGTTGGAGCAATCGATTTCCGTTTTAATAAGGTCGCGTATTACGCCGTTGCGAATGAGTTTAAGCGCGGAAGCGTAATAGTTGCGGAGCGTTATGAGCGACAATTCCGCGCCCGTTACGTCCGGCTTTTCGGCGGCGAGTTTCAACTCTTCGATAACGATTTTCAGATAATCGGGCAGGTCGCCCGCACCGCTTTTTACGTAAGCCTCGATTTCTTCGACGCCGGTAAGTCCGTCTTTTTTATACGAGCAGGCGACGCCGAGCGAAATCGTCCTTACCGCCGCG
>ERZ506995.568-NODE-568-length-13903-cov-4.168833_pt1 | contig 13903 bp, 9 predicted proteins | sample MGYA00512883_ERZ506995 | MGnify/ENA metagenome assembly ERZ506995
ATTGCACCGCCTGCTGGGAGAGGATTACCATGAGTGCGATATGAGGCTGGAGGAAAAAGCGTTGGCGCTGGTTACGGCCGAATTTGATAAGAAATAAAGGAGGGCACAGCATGAACGATAATCGGAGCGGTGGGGAAAGCCTGCAAAGAAAGCTCTCTCCACTGAATGTATGGGCACTAGCCCTAGGCAGTATTATCGGGTGGGGTGCGTTTGTTATGCCCGCCAATACCTTTTTACCCAATGCCGGGCCGCTGGGTACTCTTATTGCTATGGCTGCGGGCGCCTTCATTATGGTCGTTATTGCCCTCAATTACAGCTATATGATCAACCATTTCCCGGTAGCGGGTGGTGAATTCACCTTTACCAATGCCTCGTTTGGGCCCACCTGCGGTTTTTTGTGCGCGTGGTTCCTGGGCCTTTCCTATCTTGCCATCGTGCCCTTGAATGCTACTGCTTTGGCGCTCATCGGCCGTAATCTCTTCCCAAATCTGACCCAGTGGGGCTATCTCTATTCGGTGGAAGGTTACAGCATTTACGCTGGTGAAATTCTGCTGGCCATCATTGCGCTGGTGCTTTTTGCGGTATTCAGCATCCGGGGTGTCAGCGTGGCTGGCAAGTTCCAGACTGTCCTGGCGCTTTCTCTGGTTGGCTGTGTGTTCCTGCTGGCGATTGCTGCGCTGTTCAGCCCGCATGCTTCCGCTTCCCATTTGGCGCCCGCATTTACCACAGATGCCACCGGTAAGTCTTCGTTGGGCGGTATCCTTGCTGTGGTAGCGGTCGCGCCTTGGGCATTTGTCGGGTTCGATTCCATTCCTCAGGCTTCGGAGGAGTTCAATTTCTCCCATAAAAAGAGCCTTGTTATTATGGTTCTTTCCATCCTGTTCGGCGGCGCTCTTTATGTCATCCTCAATACCATCACGGCCGCAGTCCTGCCCGAAGGCTATACCAGTTGGGTGCCTTATATTGCCGATTGCGCCAAAGATACCCTGCCCGAAAGCCTTGCCGGCTTTACGGCGCTCCCCACCTTTAATGCGGCCCGTCTGATCCTCGGCAAGCCCGGTCTGGTTATTTTGGGCATTGCGCTGTTCTGCGCTGTACTTTCCGGCATCATTGGCTTTTATATGGCTACCAGCCGTCTTTTGTACTCCATGTCCAAGGACCATGTCCTCCCGGGCTGGTTTGGCCGCCTGCACCCCCGCTATAAAACCCCGATGAATGCCATCCTGTTCATCATGATCATTTCACTGTGCTGCCCATGGTTTGGCCGCACTGTGCTCAATTGGGTGGTAGATATGTCCTCCATCGGTGCCGCTATTGGATATGGTTTTACCTCTGCCGCCACTTTGGTACAGGTTCGCCGCAATAAGGATACCTCCGCATGGATGACCATAAATTCCATTTTGGGCGTCATTTTTTCGCTGTGCTTCATAGCACTGCTTATCGTCCCCAATCCTTGGGCATACCTGGGGCCGCAGTCCCGTATCGCGTTGGTTATTTGGACTGTCATGGGTGCTGCATTCTTCCTCTACACCCGGCGGAAGAAGGCAGCGGAGAAGGCCATCGACGCTTGACATTGGCGGTAAGTTTGTTATAATAGATAAAAAATGAAACGCGAAGAAGGAAACAGAGTACCTCTTTTTTAGCCTTTCCAGAGAGCCGGCGGTTGGTGCAAGTCGGTAAGGAGGAAAGCAGGGAAATACATTCCGGAGCGGTGGCCTGAACAGACGACAGTAGGGCACGACGGGGTGCGACCGTTACATCGCAGAGGTCTTTCCATAGGACCTATCAAGGGGCTTCCGGTAACGGCGGCCCGAACCAGAGGTGGTACCACGAAGTCCATTCGTCCTCTGTCCGTATTGTAACGGACAGAGGATTTTTATTTTATTAGGGAAAAAGAAAAAAGGAGATAAACTATGCAGATTTATGAAGAGCTGGTTGCCCGCGGACTTATTGCGCAGGTTACCAATGAAGAAGAAATCAAAAAAATGATCAATGAGGGCAAGGCGACCTTCTATATCGGCTTTGACTGCACCGCCGATAGCCTGACCGCCGGCCATTTTATGGCGCTTACGCTGATGAAGCGTCTGCAAATGGCAGGGAACCGTCCCATTGCCCTCATTGGCGGCGGTACCACTATGATCGGTGATCCCTCTGGTCGCACCGATATGCGCAAGATGCTCACCGCGGAGGACATCAACCACAATGCCGAATGCTTCAAGCGTCAGATGGAGCGCTTTATCGAATTTGGCCCGGATAAGGCCATCATGCTCAATAACGCTGATTGGCTTCTCAAGCTCAACTATGTGGAGCTGCTGCGTGAGGTAGGCGCCTGCTTCAGTGTCAATAATATGCTGCGCGCTAAGTGCTACGAGCAGCGCATGGAAAAGGGTCTTTCCTTCCTTGAGTTCAACTACATGATTATGCAGTCTTATGATTTCTACTACATGTTCCAGCATAATGGCTGCAATATGCAGTTTGGCGGCGATGACCAGTGGAGCAACATGTTGGGCGGCACCGAGCTGATCCGCCGCAAGCTGGGCAAGGACGCCCATGCAATGACCATCACTTTGCTTACCGATTCTCAGGGTCACAAGATGGGAAAAACTGCCGGCAACGCCGTTTGGCTTGATCCCAATAAGACCAGCCCCTTCGATTTCTACCAGTATTGGCGCAATGTTGGCGACAGCGATGTGCTCAAGTGCATTCGCATGCTTACTTTCCTGCCGCTGGAGCAGATTGACGAAATGGATAAGTGGGAGGGCAGCGAGCTGAACCGTGCCAAGGAGATCCTGGCCTACGAGTTGACCAAGATGGTACACGGTGAGGAAGAGGCGGAAAAAGCGCAGGCCGCAGCCAAACAGCTCTTTAGCGGTGCGGGCGACAGCGCGAATATGCCTACCACCACCCTTACCGTTGCTGACCTCACCGATGGAGCCATTACGCTGGCGGATCTGATGGTCAAGGTGGGGCTTGCCCCCTCCAAGGGCGAGGTCAGACGGCTGGTACAGCAGGGCGGTGTCGCTGTCAATGATGTAAAGGTAGATAACTTTGCAGAAAGCTACGATGAAGCGGCGCTCCGTGCCGGCCTTATCATCAAGAAGGGCAAAAAGGTCTTCCATAAGGTCGTGCTGGAATAATGCAAGATGACACAAAATGTTTCACGTGAAACATTTGTTCTTAATTGACTGATCCAATGCTGAGAAAAGCTCCCTTTCCAAATGAATGGAAAGGGAGCTTTTTCATGAGGAGAAGCGGTAATCTGATTACTGCTTTTTGTGGGTAAAGAGTCGCTTCCACCATGGCTGCGGGGCAGGCAGGTAGCCGCTCTTGATGAAATACCGCAGGTAACTTTGCAGCAGAGCTGCATCCACTGGCGGGCAGGTAATGCCGCTGCCTTCGAGCAGCCGATCGGTATTGGCAGTGGAAAAGCGTGCCTGGTGAACACCGAAGCGGGCAATCATATCCTCGCCGGCGGTGCGCTGGTCAGTAAACAGGCAGGAGAGAATGCGCAGAACATTTTCCTCACTGGTGGTGGCAGTCAGGCGCTGGCACCATTCCCCATAGGGCAGCAGTTCCAGCGGATAGCCTGCTTTTTTCATCAGAGCGGTCATCTGCCGCAGCGGCATCAACCGGTGATTAAGCAGATTGAAGGCATGTCCGCAGCATTCATTCCGGAAGGAAATATGAATAAGCGCATCGGCGACATAGTCTACCGGGGTCAGGTGCAGATTAACCTCCACATCCGGGGCGGCGCCCAGCTGTACGCAGCCTACCATGGAGCGACTGATAAGGTCCTCCAGCTTCCAAATGCCGGTGGCAAGGGTACCGGTGATATCACCAGGGCGATAGACCGCTGCCCGCAGGCCACGCTGTCTGGCCAATTCCACCAGCTTTTCGGCTACCCATTTGGTCTCGGAATAGCCGAGGAAGTAGCCATCGGGAGATTCTAGCGGATCATCCTCCATTACAGTGCGATCGAAATGACTGGGGTTATCGTATACGCTGTAACTGGAAACATAGTGGAAGTATTTCGGATGGCCTTCGCAGGCCAGCCGCAGGCATTCGGCGGTGCCCAGTACATTAGCGGGCTTCATCTGCCGGTAGGGAAATACAAAATTGAGCACAGCGCCATTATGATAAACCGCATCGACCTCTTTGGAGAGGAACTGCCAGTTTTCTTCAGTCATGCCAAGGTGGGGCTGGGTCAGATCGCCCGGCACAGCGTGCAGATAGGCAAGATAGGAATCCTGCCAGCACTCGAACCGCTTCATATTATTGATGATGCGCTCCAGAGCCTTTTCGGGTGTGGCGGCCCGGGCATGGCAATAAATTTTGATCCCATGATCCTTCCGCTGCTCGATGAGAGCCCGAATGAGATAGGCGCCCAAAAAGCCGGTGGAGCCGGTGAGGAATACGGTATGGCAATCCTGCGGTTGGCAGGTATACTCGCCTTGTGGGGCAATTTCTGCGGGCAGAATACACTCTGCATGCAGATCAGGTTGGAAATCCCGCTCCCGGCCGGAAAGCAATGCGCTGAGATAAGCAGATATGCCGGAAACAGTAGGATCGGCGGCTATGCAGCGGATATCAATATTGATGCCAAGGTCCTGTTCCAGGCCGCATACCAGCTCCATCATGCGCAGGGAATCACCGCCGAGGGTGAGGAAGCTGTCATTGGGACCGAAGGAGACGCCAGGCAGGACTTCCCGGAAAATGGCGCTGATAATAGGCTGGATCTGCTCCGGGGTAGCATTGGGCGGGAGCTCGATTTTTGGCCGGGAGACAGCGGGTGCGCTCTGCTGGGGATTTGTGGCATTACCGCCGCTTCGGCTACTGTAAAGGAGGGGCAGTCGGCCGCTTTCGTACAGGGTATGGGTCGCCAGTGTTTTGATCTTACGGTTATCGGTGCGGGGAAGGCTGCCGGCCGGAGTAAAGGCGACATCCCAGAAGGAGAAACCGAAATTCCGGGCTGTCAGGCGGTTGACCTGGGCGGCAATGGCCGCATAATCCGCATCGGGAGTGGACTCGGCACAGAGGATGGGGTGTTCGCCTTCTGGAGAGGGGATGGAGAATACCGCGATAGCATCGGCGGGGAGCGGAACGCCTTCCTGGCGAAGCAGCAGGGTGATATCACCGGGGAAGATATTTTTGCCGCTGATAATAATCATTTCCTTGATTCGTCCGGTGAGATAGAGTTGTCCCTCATACAGAACACCCATATCACCGGTGCGGTAGAACTGGCCCGGATAACCAGGAATAATGGTTTGGAAGCGTTTCGTTTCCTCGGGATTCTGCCAATAGCCGGCACACACACTGCTGCCCTGGATGCAGATCTCGCCGATTTCACCGGGTTCACAGGGGGTGCCATCCGGGCGGATAGCGACCAGGACCATATTGCCCGCAGGTCGCCCAACGCTGACAATGTCCTTTTCTCCAGTGGAGGAGGGAACAAAGCGGCCTTCCCGATAGGATTCCAGATCGATATGCTGACAGCGGAAATCCCGGCTGGCCAATGTACCAACACAAACACACTCCGAAAGTCCGTAACCGGGGGCAAAGCAATCCGTTGAGATATGGAACAATTCACAGAACTTGTCCACAGTGGCGGCATTTACAAATTCGGAGCCATTAATGAGGTGGGTGACATGGGAAAGATCATACTTTTTGGCTTCTTCCGGAGAGATGAGCCGGGTACAAACCTCATAGGCGGAATTGGGTGCTGCGGTGATATTTACCTTGTAATCGGCGATGACCCGCAGCCAGATGGTGGGCCGGGCCAAAAACTGCAGGGTGGGGATAAAGTAAGAGATGCCGGTATCGGCAATGACGGGCAGAAAAATGGCCACGATGAGGCCGATATTGTGGTAAAAGGGTACCCAGGAGGCAAGATTGTTCTTAGTGTGCTGGAAATCGAAGATCTCCAGGCACTGACCGATGCAGCCCATGAGGTTTCCATAAGTGACCATAACGCCCTTTGGCGCACTGGTGGAGCCGGAGGTATACTGCAAATACAGCAGGTCATCGGCTTCATGCGGAGTCAATTTGCCCAGGGGTGCGGGTTTTACCTTATCGGAGTAGATGCGCTTGAGTGTCACAACATTGAGGAAGGCTTTTTTGAGCAGTGAGCCGGTCACATTGGTATCGGCCTCCTTTTCCATGCCTTCGTTGGAGATGAGAAAGCGAGGTTTACAAGATTTGAGTACCGAGACAAAACGGTCCAGCTTGCCTTCATCAATGGGAGGCGGGATAACGGTAAAGATCACCCCAGCGATCATACAGCCCCAAATGGCATAGACGGTTCCGGCATCCTGCATGGAAAGGATAATAGCGCGGTCACCGGGACGGGCGCCCTTTTGACGCAGCTCCGCGGCCATATCCATAGCATGCTGCCATGCTTCGCCAATCGTTATATAGTGGTGAACATAGGGCTCGCTTCCGCAATCCATAAAGTCATACATCGGCCGTTCAGGGTTCTGCGCGGCATCCCGCATGAATTTTTCCAAAATACCATCCATTATAGCCACCTCCATGGGAAGATTACCAATATTTATTAGTTGGCTAATCAACCAATATACTAAGGATAGTAAAACACTTTTTAGGGAGAATGTCAACAGAATCGAAGCAATTTTGCTAACATTCCGCAAATTTCCGACGAAATATGCTATGGGAAAAGAAAAAACTCCCGACAGAGGACCGCTTTGTATCGGGCGGTTCTACTATCAGGAGTGCGGGCAGGAGTGCGGGACTATTATGATGGGTTATTCTTTGGGGGTGATGGCGCCGCTGCGGTAGGCCTCCAGCAGTTCCTGCAGATCTGCTACCCGGCGGGCAATGGTCTTACCGTCGTCGATATCCCGGATGAGCTGGCGGCGTGGAAATTTTTCTACCACGCGTACCTCGGAGTGCATATCTTCATTGTTACGCATGGCCTCGCTGATATTGATGGGATGGTGCTGGGCCAGCAGCAGCTGGTGGGAGTTGCTGACCAGGGTATAGCCACAGCCGCCGGTGACGGAATTGAGACGCTCATTCATGCCGCCATCAATATTGATGACACGGCCATTGGCCTTGACAGGAGACTCGCCGGCTTTGACCGGGACATGGCCGGTGATGATCTTGCCGTGGACGGGATCGGCTCCGAATTCTTCCAGAATGCGGATGGCGGTGGTTTCCTGTTCAATCCATTTGTAATAGGGGTCTTTCTCCTCCTTGCCGGCGGTATCATCCGCAATGAAATAGCGCTCGAAGGTGGCAATCTTATACTTACCGCTTAAGGGAGAGTGGGTGCCACACCAAAGGTACCACATGAGATCCAAAGAGTTTTTGCGTAGCTCGGTATGGCGGGGTGCGTAGGAGGCCACCCGGATGATATGGTTATAGGCTTCCAACATGGCGCGTCCGGCGTACTTTTTGCCATTGATGGTGGAATAGTGCAAGGTGCCGTCCTCATTCATGGGGATACAGCCATGATAGAGCAGATAGCCATTATTGACCTTATAGATGGAGCCGTTATCCAAAAGAAATTTAAGATGACGCTGCATCCGGATACTATTACGGAAGGAGAAGGCCAAATCGTTCATAACAGTTTCCTCCTCCGGAGAGAGACGATAGGGGTCTTCCGGTGAGAGGGTGGGGAAATGGGAATCCTTGAGGTCATACCAATGACCGTCGATTTGGATACGGTGGGTCTTGGAGTCCATCGTTTCCCAGAAGAGACGGTGTGACATGTGATATTCGGGATGATCCCGCAGGATGCGGCCCTCCAGCTTGAACTGGATGACCGAGATGGCCTTGTGCACCTTGGCGGTGAGTTCATCATTTTCCCGGCGCTGCTTCAGTTCAGTTTCCCGCTTGCTGTGGCTGGGCAGAAAAAGAGTGCAGGGATCATCACGGTAGGTTTCCAGCGCAAACTGGGTGAGAGGGCGCAGGTTAATGCCGTAGCCGTCCTCTAGAGAATCAAAGTTATTGTAGCGGATGCAGTTGCGCAGCACATTGGCGATGGAGGCCCACTGGCCCATAGCTGCCGCCATCCACAGGATATCGTGATTGCCCCACTGGATATCGACATTATTATACTCCATCAAGGTATCCATAACCTTATGAGCGCCGTTGCCGCGGTCGAATACATCGCCGACAATGTGCAGTTTATCAATGACCGCGTGCTGGATGAGCTCCGAAATGGCGATGATGAAAGCATCGGCACTGCCAATTTCGATGATGCTGTGGACGATATTGTGGACATAGGTGGTGCGGTTGTCATCCTCATCAGCTTCGGAGTAATTGAGCAACTCATCGATGATGTAGGCAAAATCGTGGGGCATGGCCTTGCGCACCTTGGAGCGGGTGTACTTACTGGTGGCCTTGCGGCAAACCTGCACCAAATGCAGCAGGGTGGTGGTGTACCAGACCTGGTTTAGTGAGCCATGAGCTTCCTTGAGGAGTGCCAACTTTTCTTCCGGGTAATAGATGAGAGTGGCCAGTTCATCCATTTCGGCAGTGGACATTTCCTCCTCTGAGAAGCATTGGAAGATCTTGCGTCGGACGGAGCCGGAAGCATTTTTGAGAATATGAAGAAAAAGGCGGTATTCACCATGAATATCGCTGATAAAGTGTTCGGTGCCTTTGGGCAGGCCGAGGATGGCATTTAAGTTGATGATTTCGGTAGAGACCTGGGCAGGGCTGGGAAACTTTTGAGAGAGAAGTTCCAGGTATTGCAGTCGTTCTTCGGTCAGGTTCAAGGGATCGCCTCCGTGGGGTAGTATGTTTTATTTTATTATAAAGCAAACGCCACACGGTGGCAAGCAGAATTCAGCAGAGTCCGAGTTGTTTCGTCATAGTAAATTGTTGTTGCAGCAATGCAAGGTGATCCGGTTCTATGAGGGAAAGTGGCATGCGGCAGCTGCCACAAGGGAAACCAACAAGCGGCATGGCAGCTTTGACAGGGATGGGGTTGACCTCGCAAAAGAGGGATTTCATCAAGGGAAGAAGGGAATAGTGCAGGGAACGGGCTGCCGGTAGATCGTTCTGCAAGATCGCCTGACAGAGGGCTTCGGTGCTGTGGGGAAGCAGATTGCTGAGGACGGAAATGCAGCCGTGGGCTCCTAGGGACATCAGAGGCAGGGTGAGGTCATCATTGCCGGAATAGAGGGGGAGAGTATCACCAAGTTCCAACAGGTGTTGATGAATGAGGCTAAAATCGGTACTGGCTTCCTTAAGGCCGATGATATTATCAACTTTGGAAAGTTTCCGGCGGCTCTCCATATCGATGGTCACCCCGGTACGGGACGGAACATTATAGAGGATGACCGGGAGCGGTGTGGCGGATGCCAGCCGCGCGAAATGCGACTGTAAGCCCTTGGGCGTGCATTTATTGTAATAAGGGGTGACTAGAAGCAGGGCATCGGCACCGGCCGCCGCGGCGGCAAGGCAGTTCTGTTCGGCACGGGCGGTGTCATTGCATCCGGCTCCAGCGATGACCGGCACCCGGCCGGCTGCGGTTTTGGCTACAGTTTGGATGACGGTAAAGCGTTCCTCATCAGTGAGAGTAGCGGCTTCTCCCGTGGTGCCGCAGGGCACCAACGCTGAGATACTGCTTTGGATCTGCCATTCTGTAAGGCGGGAGAGAGTTTCTAAATCCAAAGAGCCATCTGGCTGCATTGGGGTGACCAGTGCCGTGGCTGCCCCGCGGAATAGAATTTGTTTCATATGAAATACGCCTCCTTTCATCCTTAGTATATGAGAGGGAGTAGCGTGTCATTAAAATGGAACGAAAAAGAAGCCGATCACTGAAAATGACCTGCTTCTTTTAGATGGAATATTCAATGGGATAGTACAGCGTTTAATGTCTGGTGTTCCTTTGGGGCTTCGTTTCGTTTGTAATGAACATGGCATCGCCAAAGGAGAAGAACCGATAGCGCTCTTTAACAGCCTCATGGTAGGCATTCATGATGTGATCGTACCCTGCAAAGGCAGCGACCAGCATGATAAGGGTGCTTTCCGGCAGATGAAAATTAGTGATAAGGGCATCGATGCATTTCCACTGGTAGCCGGGATAGATGAAAATATCGGTATTATCGCTGCACTCGCGCAGTCCTTTCCCGGGAATATAGGCAGATTCCAGCGTGCGGCAGCTGGTGGTACCTACGGCAATGACACGGTGGCCAGTGCGTTTGGCCTCATTGATGAGATCAGCGGCCTCCTGCGAGACCCAGTAGTGTTCTGAGTGCATATGATGCTGAGTCACATCGTCTACCTTCACCGGACGGAAGGTGCCAAGGCCAACATGAAGTGTCAGGTAAGCTATCTTTACACCTTTCTCCTGAATTTTTTGCAGTAGTTCTTCGGTAAAATGTAGCCCGGCGGTGGGGGCGGCAGCACTGCCCAGTACCTTATTGTAGACAGTCTGGTAGCGTTCACCATCTTCCAGCTGTTCGGTGATGTAGGGCGGCAGCGGCATGCGGCCAACTTCCTCCAGCACCGCAAAGATATTATTGCCCTCGTATTCAAATTTGACCCGACGGTTGCCGCCTTCCAGGATTTCCAGTACCTCGGCGTGCAGCAGCCCATCACCGAATACAAACCGAGCGCCGATCTTGGCCCGTTTGCCTGGGCGCACCATCGTTTCCCATTCATCATTGCCCAGCTGTTTTAGAAGCAGGAATTCAATGGCACCATCCGTATCCTCTTTCTTGCCAATCAGGCGGGAAGGCATGACACGGCTGTTATTCACCGCCAGCACATCACCGGGGTTCAGGTAGTCAATGATATCGGTAAATACATGGTGAGAGATCTCGCCGGTTTCCTTATTCAGCACCATCAGGCGGCTGCTGTCCCGACGCTCCAGCGGTGTTTGGGCGATGAGTTCCTGCGGCAGGTCGTAATAATAGTCGGATGTCTTGGTCATCAAACGGTCTTGCATCTTTTTACCTTCATTCCATAGTGTTTTACATTTCAGCCTATTATAGCACACTTCTTCTGCCGGTACAACCGCATAAGAGCGGGGCTTTGACGGGTGCTGGCCCAAAAGCAATACCATTGGTGGGGGTAACATTTATTCTAATGAGATGACCGGTGCTCAGGATGCCCAGACCGCCCATAGGTCTCGGAGGATATTCTTGACCTGACCGGTATGACCCGCATAGTCATTACACATATGCTGGAGGAGGCACTGCTGCATCGGTATGATGGTATCCTGGCTATAAAGAACGGCACAATGGAGGAATGCGGTCACTTTGATGAGTTGATGGCAAACAAGGGGTATTTCTACGCATTGTTCACCGTTTCGCAATGAGGTGAGAGTATAATCAAAAGCAGGACGACTGGAAGTGGTCATTCTGCTTTTTCTGTTTATTAAGATTTGGCGAATGGTATTTTAATTGAAAAGGGCACACTATTATGGTATGATATATTTGTTTTATCAGACGGGCATTATTATTGGCATAGGAGAAACTGAGTGAAGAAACACTGGCTGCTGCTTATTTTAATTGTGGCGATTTTTCTTTTGCTGTGCTGGTCACTGTGGTGGAGCAACTATGGACTGAAAACAGTACGATATACCGTTGGCGGTATGAGTTTGCCGGAAGGCTTTAATGGCTATCACATCGTACAGCTTTCTGATCTGCACAGTGTGTCCTTGGGAGAAGAGAACGGTCGATTGCTGAAAGCGATTCGTGCGGAGGAACCGGATATCATTGTAATGACCGGCGATATGGTGAGCCGTTATGATGAGGACTTTAGTGTGACATTGGCGCTGTGCAGTGCACTGGCGGAGGAATATCCGGTCTACTATATCCGTGGGAACCATGAGGAAGGACTGGCCACCGCCGACTGGGAAAGCTACCGTGCTGCGTTGGCAGCATCCAGAGTACAAGTATTGGATAATGAAACGGTGCAGCTTACGGCGGAAAACGGCGACAGAATCAACCTGACGGGACTGTGGTACAAGCTGGATTATTACCACAAGTATGCCAGCCACTATCGCCCAGTGACGAAGGAAACGATGTATACCATACTGGGAGAGGCACCGGAGGGGTATAATTTTCTGTTGGCGCATAATCCAAACTACTTTCCGGTATACGCCGCATGGGGTGCCGATGTGACCTTCTGCGGGCATATCCACGGTGGGATGATATGGCTGCCGCTGCTAGGCGGGATTCTTTCTCCAGAGACGATCTTGTTCCCGGAATATGATGGAGGAAGTTACCAAATAGGAGATAAAACGATGATTCTGAGTCGGGGGCTGGGACGGGGACGAATGGGAATTCGGCTCTTTAACCCGCCGGAGCTGGTATGTGTAACACTGACAAGAGAGGAATAAAAAGAATGTATCAACTGAAACTGACAGAAGGAGCAGCCCGGCGGGGAGCGCTTACCACCGTACATGGTACGGTGCAGACGCCAGCCTTTATGAATGTGGCGACGGCGGCTGCCATCAAGGGCGGTATTTCCGCTTATGACCTGAAGGAGCTGAAGTGCCAGGTGATGCTGTGCAATACCTATCACCTGCATCTGCGACCTGGTGATAATGTGGTGCGTCAGCTGGGAGGGCTGCACAGGTTTACCGGTTGGCAGGGACCCATCCTGACCGACAGTGGCGGGTTCCAGGTGTTTTCGCTTGCATCGCTACGGCATATCGAGGAAAAGGGAGTGACCTTTGCCTCCCATATCGATGGACATCGTATTTTTATGGGACCAGAGGAGAGCATGCAGATCCAGTCGCATTTGGGTTCTACCATTGCAATGGCATTTGACGAATGTATCGAAAACCCATCGCCCCGGGATTATGTGCAGAAATCGGTAGCACGGACGACCCGATGGTTGGAGCGCTGCCAAAAGGAAATGGCCCGGCTGAACAGCCTGGAGGATACTGTGAATCCACACCAGCTACTGTTTGGCATCAACCAGGGCGGCACCTATGAGGATATTCGGGTGCAGCACATGAAGGATATTGCTGCGATGGGACTGGACGGCTATGCCATCGGTGGACTGGCAGTGGGCGAGAGCGCCGAAGAGATGTATCATATCATTGAGGCTGTGGAGCCCTTTGCCCCGAAGGATAAGATCCGTTACCTAATGGGTGTTGGTACACCTGTGAATATCTTGGAATCGGTACACCGGGGTGTAGATCTTTTTGACTGTGTGATGCCAAGCCGCAATGCCCGACATGGCCATCTTTTTACCTGGGAAGGGATCATTAATATCCAAAATGCTAAGTATGTAACGGATGACCGCCCGGTGGATGCCCTTTGCGGGTGCCCATTGTGCCGTAACCATACCCGCGCCTACTTGCGCCACCTGATGCGTGCCAATGAAATGCTTGGTATGCGGCTGGCTGTGATGCATAACCTGTGGTTCTATAATACACTGATGGAAGAGATAAGGTTAGCACTGGATGAGGGACGGTTTGAGAGCTTCTACCGCGAGTATGTGCCAATACTGGGTAATAGAATATAAAAGTGCGGAATAGAACAATATTTTCTCCGGATTTTACTTGCAAAATGACCGGTAATTCTCTATAATATTTGTTAAAGACTTTTTTGGAGGATAAAACAATATGAACATTGCTTTTCTTGAAACTGCTTCTGGCTCCGGTTCCATGTGGTCTTCCATCATTATGATGGCTTTGATCATTGTTGTATTCTGGTTCTTCATCATCCGTCCCCAGCGGAAAAAGGATAAAGAGACTGCCAAGATGCGCAGCGAGCTGCAGGTAGGCGATGAGATCGTCACCATCGGCGGCATCATTGGGATTATCGTCAGCATGAAAGAGGATTCCCTCGTTATTGAGACCGGCAGCGACCGTTCCAAGGTCCGCCTGGCTCGTTGGGCCATCAGCGGCAAGAACACCACTGCTGAGCCGAAGTAATTTCTTCTAAAATATCGCCTCCCATCATAGGATTGAACA
>ERZ506995.582-NODE-582-length-13651-cov-3.848632_pt1 | contig 13651 bp, 14 predicted proteins | sample MGYA00512883_ERZ506995 | MGnify/ENA metagenome assembly ERZ506995
GACGCTCTTCCGATCTCATTCCCTGGATCAGGTTCGCACCGATGACACACGCAAGTGCTGTCTTAAGCGTCCAGCGGATGACAATTTCCAGGAATTCCGATAATTTCTCCAACATATCTTCCGGTCCCAGAAAATTCAGGATACGGATGATCATATATACCCTCACCATCGGCAGCAGTACATTTCCGATTATGATCTCAACCGCATAGATTAAAAACAGAACAAGATTGTAAAATGCCACCCCTGTCACACTTCCCTTCGCCACCGCAACCGCCAGAAAATAAACCGGATAGAATACTCCCATAAAAGCAGTGATATTCCGTATCCCGGATTCCACCCACTTAAGAACCACATCAAAAGCAGCGACCGTCAGTGCCGCCAATAACATGTAAATCATATAGAATCCGACACTTGCCACCTGTCGGTTCTGAAGGGTACCTGCAAACTGATTCATGAATGCTGCAATCATTGCAATCAGCAAAATATGTATCAAATTCTTTTTGCCCGTCTGAAGCAGATAAAACATCTGCTCCCTGACGAATTCTGAAAGAAGCTTTGCAGATGCCTTCAGATTTCCGGTTAAGATTTCCGATATTACTTCTTTAAATATGATCCGTTTTTCAGGGAACAGAGACTGTAAGGAATCGTCAATTTTGCCGTATTCAAATTCTGAGAGGATGCTTTCTTTTATTTTCTGTTGTTCCTGTTCTGGATCCGCTGCATAACAATATGTAACTCCAATATGTTCCAACGCCGGAAACAATAGCAAAAATATTAAGACGCACCCGATATAAATACCCGTTATTTTTTTATATCCCGCACTACATCTCATACCAGAAATCCCCGTATCGTCTGCAAAAGCGCACTTAACACCGGAAGACTTAACACCAGGATCGTAATCTTGGCGAACACTTCGATCTGTAATGCAATCGTCTGATACCCCGCATCTTTACATATTGCCGAAGAAAATTCGGCCGCATATGTGATCCCAAGAATCTTCCACAATGTTTTCCAATAATCATTGCCTGGCCCGGCAACGCCGTTGATCTCATTCAACACATCTTTGATCAGGCTGATCTTCCCAAGCAAAGTGGCAAAGATCAAAAGACCAAGGACAATACTGATATAGATGCCATATTCGGATTTACCACTTTTGAACTGCAAAGCCAGAAGAACTCCTGCTACTCCCAGTATTCCGATCTGCAGCATACTCATATGTTCCGCCTCCCATCCCATATAGCACATACTTCTCAGACATCACACATTTTATAACGAGAACAGATCCTGGATGGATTCAAACAGATCATAGATATATGGCACGATCCAGAATAAAACCAGTAAAAGTCCTGCCAGACTGGTCAAGAATGCCTGTTCTTCTCTTCCGCTGTGCTTTAACACCTGACAAAGTATGGATACAAGAATCCCTACCGCCGCAATTTTAAATATCAGATTCACACTCATATACTGCCTCCTATTTTTTACAGGAGGATAATTGCCAGAAATATGCCTCCGGTCACTCCGACACACTGGTACAGACGGATTCTCTCCTTCTGCTCCGTTCTCATGTCCTCCATTTTCTGTTCCATTTGTTCCAGGTACAGATCCAATGTCTTCACCTGCATCTCGATATCGATCGTCCCCAATTCACTGCCCAGGCGTATCAGACTCTCCATCATATCCTGTGGGATTCCGGTTTCCGCAAGATATTTCCTCGTCTCTTCTTCCCATATTCCCGCCAAACTTGTACCCTGTCTTTTCGTCAGCCTCTCGCACAAAGAAAGCAGCCACATCTTATACGGTTCCTGCGCTTCGCTTCCTACATGCAGAAACGCTTCCGGAAGCACCTGTCTGGAATAACGGATCTCACTTCTGATCCGAAAAATCAGTTTTCTCAGATATCGCATCTGTCTGTAACACTCTTCTATTTTTGCAGCCTGCAACATTCCCCAGCCCCCGCCTGCAAGAATGACCATGACTGCCCCGATTCCTTTTATCATTTCGCCATTTCCATCATTTCTTTGTATAGAAGGCTTCCCCTGTTATCAAAGATCCCTTCGATCTGTCCCACGTGTGCGTCATTTCCAAGTAAAATATACCGTTCGAACCTTCCTTCTCCGATCATCCGGTTGAACAGTGGTTTTTTCCTAAGTTCTTCCATTGACTCTGCATGTACGGTTGCCAGCATCTTACATCCACAGTGCATGGCATATTCTATGGCATGTACATCTTCCGGTGTTCCAATCTCATCCACAGCGATCACCTGCGGTCCCATTGAACGGATCAGCATGATCATCCCTTCTGCTTTCGGGCACCCATCAAGAATATCCGTACGGATTCCAAGATGATTCTGCGCCACACCCATATAGCAGCCGCCAATCTCCGAACGTTCATCCACCACACCTACCGCAAGTCCCGGAAGCCAGGAATTTCCTTCCGATATCTGACGGATCAGATCTCTTAACAGTGTCGTCTTACCACATCCCGGCGGCGATACGATCAATGTATGACATAACAACCGGTTACATACAATATAGGGAAATACCGCATCGGCGCATCCGATCATCTCATGTGCCACACGGATATTTACCGAAGAAATGTATTTCAGGTTCTTTACCTTCCCATTTTCCATAATAGCCTGTCCCGACAATCCCACTCTGTGTCCTCCTTCGATCGTGATAAATCCCTGCCGCATCTCCTGCTCGCACGCATATAGGGAATAATTACTGATGTATTCCAGCATTTCGCGGATATTATCTTTCGTCACCAGGTATGGCCGTCTGGCTTTCGCTCCGGGAATAACTTCTGTGTCGTGATACAGGAAGATCAGCGGTTTTCCCTCCCGGAGACGGATCTCCTGTAAGTATTCGAACTCCAGCTTTTCCTTTTGTATAATACTTCTGACATCCCATGGCAGGACTTTTAAGATTGTATCTTCTTTCATGTTCATCACCTCTTTACACCCATGTATATGTGGATGGATAGAGATTATGACTGGTATTTTTCCAGAAACACAAAAAAGCCTCGGGTTTCCACTACCGGAAATCCGAGGCTTTCACATAACATCTGATATTAAATTATAATCTTATTCCGCTACATCCTTCATAGAGAATGAGATTCTTCCCATCTTGTCCTTGCCAAGGCATACAACCTTAACAACATCGCCAAGTGTGAGAACGTCTTCTACACGATTCACTCTTTCTTTGGAAAGCTTAGAAATGTGTACCATTCCTTCTTTTCCAGGTGCGAACTCAAGGAATGCACCGAAGTCTTTGATGCTGACAACTTTTCCTTCCAGAACCTGTCCGGCTTCAAAATCTGTGACGATGATGTGGATCATCTTCTGTGCTTCTTCCATACCTTTGGCATCTGTTCCGCAGATAGATACGGCACCGTCGTCTGTGATGTCGATCTTCACGCCTGTCTGCTCGATGATCGCGTTGATTGTCTTTCCACGCTGTCCAACAACATCACCGATCTTCTGTGGATCGATCTGCATCTGAATAATCTTCGGTGCAAACTCTCCAACTTCTTTTCTAGGCTCAGCGATTGCCTTGCTCATGACCTCATCCATGATGTAGAGACGTGCCTCACGTGTTCTTGCGATTGCCTCCTCAACGATAGGTCTTGTAAGTCCGTGAATCTTGATATCCATCTGGATAGCTGTAATACCCTTATGTGTACCTGTTACCTTGAAATCCATATCTCCGAAGAAATCCTCAAGACCCTGGATATCTGTAAGTACAAGGAAATCATCATCTGTATCGCCTGTTACAAGTCCGCATGAGATTCCGGCAACCATAGCCTTGATAGGAACACCGGCAGCCATGAGTGACATACATGATGAACATGTTGATGCCATTGATGTTGAACCATTTGACTCAAATGTCTCTGATACGGTTCTGATCGCATATGGGAACTCTTCCTCACTTGGAAGTACAGGAAGAAGTGCTCTCTCAGCAAGTGCACCGTGTCCAATCTCTCTACGTCCAGGTCCTCTTGAAACCTTTGTCTCTCCTACTGAGTATGAAGGGAAGTTGTAGTGGTGCATATATCTCTTGGATGTAACGTTCTCGTCAAGTCCGTCAACCCTCTGGATCTCAGAAAGTGGAGCAAGTGTACATACGTTACAGATCTGTGTCTGTCCTCTTGTAAACATAGCTGAGCCGTGGACTCTAGGAATGATGTCAACCTCAGCAGCAAGTGGTCTGATCTGGTTGATAGCTCGTCCATCAGGTCTCTTGTGATCCTTGAGGATCATCTTTCTTACTGTCTTCTTCTGATACTGGTATATAGCGTCTGGAAGGACTGCAAGCCACTCCTCGTTGTCTGCAAATGCCTCCTCAAGCTTCTCTGTGATCTGTCTGATGTTCTCCTCACGAACCTGCTTCTCGTCTGAGAATACAGCCTCCTCCATAGCCTCTGGAGGAACGATCTCCTTAATCGCTGCAAAGAGCTCCTCTGGAACTGCACAGCTTACATATGAATGCTTTGGCTTTCCAACCTCAGCTACTATCTCATTGATAAATGCGATGATGTCCTGGTTGATATCATGAGCCATGTAGATAGCTTCGATCATCTTAGCCTCAGGTACAATATTTGCACCGGCCTCGATCATGATAACCTTCTGTGATGTAGATGCAACTGTGAGCTTCAGATCACCCTCATCCCACTGCTTCTGTGTTGGGTTGATGATGAACTCTCCGTCGATGAGACCTACCTGTGTCATGGCACATGGTCCGTCAAATGGAACGTCTGATATACATGTTGCGATAGATGATCCGAGCATTGCAACCAGCTCCGGTCTGCACTCTGGATCTACTGACATAACAAGGTTGTTGAGTGTTACGTCATTTCTATAATCCTTAGGGAAAAGAGGTCTCATAGGTCTGTCGATTACTCGTGATGTGAGGACAGCGTTCTCTGATGCCTTACCCTCTCTCTTATTGAATCCTCCAGGTATCTTTCCTACTGAATATAACTTCTCCTCATACTCTACTGAAAGTGGGAAGAAATCGATTCCATCTCTTGGCTTCTCTGAAGCTGTACATGTTGAAAGCACTGTTGTGTCACCGTACTTGATAAATGCAGCACCATTTGCCTGTGCAGCTACTCTGTTGATATCAACAGTGAGCATTCTGCCAGCGATCTCTTTCTGGTATCTCTTGAATTCCTTACTCATCTCAAAATCTCCTTGATTAAATATTTATTTGTATTGTGGAAGACGTCGAAACAACTATAAAAAACACCATGTCTTATAACCTTTTTGCCATCTTTCAGCGATGATCCATGATATTCTTTATAGAAGTCTCGATATGTCATTCCACAATCTTTTAAATTTTATCATACGAATATAAAAAATACAATATCCAAACACCTCTGTTTACACTATTTGATACCATAAAAATGTGTCCGGGCAAATAAAAAGGAATCATGCGTGTACACATGATTCCCATAATTGTTATTGTATTAAGGCTCGAATAGAAATTACTTTCTAAGTCCAAGGCTCTCGATGAGCTTTCTGTATGCCTCGATATCCTTGCTCTTGAGGTATGCAAGAAGGTTTCTTCTCTGACCAACCATCTTAAGAAGACCACGGTTTGAGTGATGATCCTTTGGATTAGCCTTGAAATGTCCGTTGAGATCGTTGATTCTTGCTGTAAGAAGTGCGATCTGAACCTCTGTTGAACCTGTGTCGTTTGCATCCTTGCCGTACTTAGCTACGATTTCCTGCTTCTGCTCTTTTGTTATCATAATAACAATCCTCCTATAAAATAATATACATGACTGACACCGGGCAAAAGGCCTAGAGGTGTCCTCAAACTAAGTGTCAGTTGACCTTGTGTAGGATAACATATGTGTCTGGTTTTGTAAAGAGGAAATTAATCCGCAATTTCATACTGCAAAAATGCATAGTGCAGCCTTGTTCCTTCCGCTATACTTTCCGGAAGCAGCGCCCTTGCAACGAGCTTTGTCTCACCGCCAAGATCATTCTCATCAGCAAGATTTGCGTAATCTCCGTCTATCGATTTTACTATATAATATTTCTCCATTTTCTTGACCACCTTATGTCCGGCTGTGCTTTCAGCCGTGTCCTTTCGTGCTTTCATTTATTTCATAGATATTTTAATATATAACATATTTCATTACAACCCCGGCCGGTAATATTCGCGGTTTGACATTCGCCTTATACGCTTTCACACTTTACAGCATCCCAACTTATTTCTTGTTATCACAAACTTATCTATGCTATAATAGTTCGCGCGGACATTTGCGCGGCAGGTTTCTGCAGTTCATTTGCCGAATAGAGAGCGGCAGGTTTCGCCGCATTTGAAAGGAGATATATTATGGCAGGTTCCACCATAGGAAATAAATTTACCATCACCACATGGGGAGAATCCCACGGAAAGGCTCTGGGAGTTGTCGTTGACGGCTGCCCTGCCGGTCTTCCACTGTGTGAGGAAGATATACAGGTATTTCTGGATCGCAGAAAACCCGGATTTTCACAGTTCTCAACGCCTAGAAAGGAATCCGATACCATAGAGATACTGTCAGGAATTTTCGAGGGAAAGACAACCGGAACTCCTATATCCATGATGGTGAGAAATACATCCCAGCGCTCCGGGGATTACGGAGATATCGCCACATATTACAGACCAGGCCACGCAGATTATACATTTGATGAAAAATATGGCTTCAGGGATTACAGAGGCGGCGGCCGTTCATCGGGACGAGAGACCATCGGCAGAGTTGCAGCCGGTGCGATCGCCTCAAAGATACTGAAGGAACTCGGTATCACCATAACTACATACGTATCTTCCATCGGTGATGTACATATAGACAGGAACAATTTTGACGCTGACTATATACTTAAGAACGACCTCAATATGCCGGACCCGGATGCCTACGAGAAGGCATCAATCCTCCTTCAAGACTGCATGGCGGAGAACGATTCCATAGGCTCTGGTGTTGAATGTATCGTGCATGGAATGCCGGCAGGTATCGGTGAACCGGTATTTGACAAACTGGATGCATGCCTCGCAAAGGCAGTTATGTCCATCGGAGCTGTGAAAGCTGTCGAGATTGGCGACGGCACCGAGGTATCCACTGCAAGAGGCTCATATAACAATGATGCATTTGTCATGAACGGTTATAACGTAGACAAGGAGACCAATCACGCCGGAGGTATTCTCGGCGGAATGAGCGATGGTTCAGACATAATCATCAAGGCGCATTTCAAGCCGACCCCATCCATCGCATCCACACAGAAAACCGTTAACAAGTCCAGGGATAACATAGAGGTCTCGATCAGAGGCCGCCACGATCCTATCATTGGGCCGAGAGCTGTTGTGGTCGTCGAGGCCATGACCGCCCTGACGATCCTTGATCTTATATTTGAGAATATGTCATCCAGAATGGACAAGATAATTGACTTTTATAAGTAATTGTCAAACAAACTGAAAATTGCGACAAACAATAATGCGATAAAATGTAAGTAATAAAAAACAGATGTGATATGATCCAGGGTGATTCCTCAAATCATGCCACATCTGTTTTTTATTTATCTATCTTATTTTTCAATCCATCATTTATTCAGTCCATCATTCTGACCTTGTTGCCTATAAGTCTGGCGCCAGATTCTACTCTTCCACCTTTTTAGGCTTGTTGATGATGTAAAGTCCAATTCCCACTATCAGACCACCGCCGATGATATTACCAAGCGTTACAGGGAGGAGATTTTTACTGAAAAAATGTCCCACTGTGAGTTGGTCACTTATCTGCTGTGCGGTATATCCATAGAGCTCGCATGCCTTGTCCACGTACTTGCTGTTTGATGCAGCCATCAGACCTGCAGGTATATAGTACATATTTGCAACGCAGTGCTCAAAACCTGACACGACGAATACCATTATCGGGAAGAAGCATGCAAACAGCTTTCCAATTATATCCTTAGCCGAAGATGACATGAGAACCGCGATACACACGAGAACATTACACATTATTCCCGACATGAACGCATTGCAAAAATCAAGGCCTGTCTTACCCATAGCCACCTTGATGGTATAAGCGCCAAGGCCGCCTGCTGAATTATCAAACTGACCGCTTCCATATATAAGAGCTGCAGTCACAACTGATCCAAGCATATTGCTGAGATATACAACAACCCAATTCTTGAGCATCTGCACAAGCTTTATCCTACCATCAATAACCGCTGTTATCATCATACAGTTTCCGGTAAACAGCTCTGCACCGATAATCGATAACATCATGAGTCCTACAGGGAATATGCATCCTGCAAGAGTCTTCGCAAGCCCGAAATTATCCACCGTATGCACCGCAAGGTTTGATCCCTCAGCTCCTATCGCAATGAACATTCCTGCAAAGAATCCCATCATGATCATCTTGTACAGCTTGAGATTTGCCTTTCCAACAGCACCCTTGAGATTATTCTCAATGATCTGTGCCGGAACGTAGTAATTGTTTTCCATGATTTAATTGTCTCCTTAGTTTATAAGTTATTTGTTAGGCCCTCGGATATGCCTTTGCATATTCTTCCTTGAGCTTACTCTGCTTATTTGTAAGATATATCTGGGTTGTCGCAATATCCACATGTCCAAGCATCTCTTGAACAGACTTTATATCCGCTCCATTCCCCAACATATGTGAGGCAAATGAATGCCTTATCATATGAGGTGTTATATCCTTATCTATGCCGGCCTTAGCCGCATAATACTTTATTATCTTCCAGAATCCCTGTCTCGTCATAGGTGCACCCTTGCAGTTGAAGAACAGATAATCACTGCCTCCACTCATATCATCGCGCACCTCAGTAATATATCTGCTGAGGGCTCTCTGAGCAACCTCCGCAACCGGAACAGTCCTCACCCTGTCGCCGTCGTGGCACTCAATGAACCCAAGCTTTATGTTGACATCCGTGAGTTTCAATGTCACAAGCTCTGTAACACGTATTCCTGTAGCATACAACAGCTCCAGCATCGCCTTATCCCTGATCTCCTTTGGAGTCTTGTTGGTAGGCTGGTCGAGAAGTTTGTTCACCTCACTTATGGTAAGCGTCTCAGGAACCTTCTTCACGATCTTCGGAGGCTTGATATTCTCCGTTGGATCATCATTCACTATCCTCTCCCTCATGAGATAGGCATAGAATGACTTTATGGATGCAATGTTACGTGACACCGTAGCCATGGACATCCCCTGTTTCTCCATTTCCAACACATACGAAGTGATATAAGTTTCATTAATATCATCAATCCTCATTATGCCCTTCTCGTCAAAATACCTGTAGAATTTTATCAGATCTCTCCGATATGATGCAACAGTATTCTCACTGGATTTTTTTACATTTCTTAAATAATCAACATATCTGTCTATGTATTGTTCCACTAATTTATCCCCTTAGTTATGTAGACTGCATTATATTATAAATACAAATGTAAATAAAATCAAACACTATTTTAACAAGTAAAATCAAGGCTTCACGGCATTTTTAATAAAAGTACAAAATGCGGTGCACGATCAAATTATGTATACTAGATATTGACATAATTCTTTTCAAAAATATTTCACATTTTTTAATTCCGACAATGTTTCAGTTGAATTTTCTATGTTTCAAATTATGTGATTGCTTGTTTGGGAGCATTTCTTACCCCAATATGCGTAGATTGCAATTATTGTTTTGGAATCCACTATCCTGCCATCTCTTATCATATTGAGTGCATCATCAAGACCTATCTCCTCGGTCTCTATAAATTCATTCTCGTCCAATGCACATATTCCTCTGGTAAGTTCCCTGCCTATATACACGTAAGTCTGTTCATCACTTGTACCGATAGCCAGAACTGTTCTAGTCACATACTCCACAACCTTCGCGGTAAACCCTGTCTCTTCCCTGAGTTCTCTTCTGGCTGCATCTTCAGGAGACTCTCCCTCATCGATAAAACCAGCCGGAACCTCGTAGGTTATATCATCAATAGAATTCCTGTATTGCTTTATAAGTATGAACGATCCATCGTCTTTCACTGGAAGAATGCACGCTCCCGGGTGATGCTTTATCAGATCATATACAACATCTCTGCCGTCAGGCAGTTCAAGATAGTCGTTATATACATCAAACACATGCGCTCTGTATGCCACTTCCGTCTTTATCCTCTTGAATTTTTCCATCTTTTAATCTCACCTCCCGTTTTATAGTTCATCATGCATAAGAATGGTAAACTGTATGTGACAAATCATAAAAAGGGTTTGTAGATCATCTCTACAAACCCTAATTTTTATTTTGCGTAATCTGTCACGCGTGACTCTCTTATAATATTTACCTTAATCTGTCCAGGATACTCAAGCTCGTCTTCGATCTGCTTTGCAATATCTCTAGCCAGCAATACCATATCAGAATCGCTTACATGCTCAGGAACTACCATTACACGAATTTCTCTACCTGCCTGAATAGCAAATGTCTTATCTACACCCTTATGAGAATTAGCAATATCCTCTAACTTCTTAAGTCTTGTAGTATAAGTCTCCAAGGTCTCTCTTCTTGCTCCCGGTCTTGCAGCAGAAATTGTATCTGCAGCCTGTACCAGAAGTGCTATCAATGACTCAGGCTCAACATCACCGTGATGTGACTCTACCGCATTGACAACAAGCGCTGACTCTTTGTACTTTCTACAAAGATCTGCACCGATCTGAACATGTGAACCCTCCATCTCATGATCAAGTGATTTACCTATATCATGGAGTAATCCAGCACGCTTTGCAACCTTGATATCGACACCTATCTCTCCGGCCAACAAACCACACAACTGAGCTACCTCAACAGAGTGCTTCAATGCGTTCTGTCCGTAGCTTGTTCTAAATTTCAACTTTCCAAGAAGTCTTACCAGCTCTGGATGGATTCCGTGAATTCCTACCTCAAGAGTAGCAGCTTCACCTTCCTCACGCATCATGTTTTCAACTTCCTTCTGCGCTTTCTCAACCATCTCTTCGATTCTGGCTGGATGGATTCTACCATCCACGATGAGTTTCTCAAGTGCAATTCTTGCTACCTCACGTCTTACCGGATCAAAGCTTGATAAGATAACTGCCTCAGGAGTATCGTCTATGATAAGATCTACGCCTGTGAGAGTTTCAAGGGTACGAATATTTCTACCCTCTCTACCAATTATCCTACCCTTCATCTCGTCGTTAGGTAACTGAACTAATGAGATCGTTGTCTCTGAGATATGATCAACCGCACATCTCTGTATTGCATTGACAACATACTCCTTCGCCTTCTTGTTCGCTTCTTCTTTAGCTCTGGTTTCTAATTCCTTGACCATAACTGCTGTTTCATGCTTTACTTCATCTTCAACAGTCTTTAATAAGTATTCTTTTGCTTGTTCAGAGGTCAAACCTGAAATTCTTTCAAGTTCCTGTAAACGTTTCGCCTGTAACTCTTCAACCTTAGCCTTCTGCTTGTCCAGCGCGCTTTCCTTGTTAGCTAAACTAGCTTCCTTCTTCTCAACTGCCTCAGTCTTCTTATCAAGATTCTCTTCACGTGCAAGAATTCTCTTCTCCATACGTGAAAGTTCTCCACGTCTGTCCTTTACTTCCTTTTCAAGGTCATTACGTGTCTTAAGGGAATCTTCCTTTGCCTCAAGCAGTATCTCGCGCTTCTTAGCCTCGGCGGTCTTCTGAGCTTCGTCAATAATCTCTCTTGCCTGTGACTCTGCTCTTCCTATCTTGGTCTCTACTATGTTCTTGCGATATGCAATAGCGATAAACCATGTAGCAACAAGCAGTGCAACTACAACAACAGCGATTATTCCCCATACTATTGGTGAATTCACAGGAGCACCTCCTTATTAAGTTTTCATTGTACAAGAATACAACTATTTAAGTTTAATATTTTTAAGATGTTATGTCAAGTAATATCAGAGACAATATTTCGTATACACTCAGAAACCTTACGCCTGTCAAAGCCCTTGCTGTACATGTATGCATAGACTTTATCACGCTTTTCAGTCAGTTCTTCCACAGTGTATTTTTTTTGTAAAATATATGTTATCCTGTCGCTTTCATCTGATATGTTTGAGTCTTCCACAGCCAGATCGATAATATCCTGGCCTATATGCTTTGCCTGCAATTCAAATCGTATGACACGAATGCCTTTTTTAGCGGAGTTTCTGCGTACATATCCACATGCATACCTGTAATCATCTATATATCCATACGACTTCAGTTTGTCGATGGTCTGATCCACGATCTCTTCGTCGTAATACAGATCCTTAAGCTTCTGCCTGATATCGTATTCACACTTGTCCGAAAACTTTATGGAGTTCACAGCCTTGTTCATGGCACGTTTGAACAGATAGTCCCGTCTGAATTCCTCAAGTTTACTCCACTCTATCTCACCGTCACAGGCAAGATGTAATCTTCGTATATCCGATGCATAGACCGATGAAAAAGGCTCATAGTCCACAAACAGACAAAACCTTTTATCATCGATCTTCCTGATATCAGTGACAGTTGCGATCCTACTCATCTGCTCCATCATCTACAGTGTTCTCGGCAGACTCTCCGGCAACACCAACCGCCTCTCTTACCTTCTGCTCTATCTCATCACAGATAGCTGTATTGTTCTCAAGATATGCCTTCGCATTCTCTCTTCCCTGACCTATCTTATTGCCGTTGTATGCGTACCATGCACCGGACTTATCCACTATGTCGTTCGCAACAGCAAGATCAAGAATATCTCCAACCTTAGATATACCCTTGCCGAACACGATATCGAACTCAGCCTCCTTGAATGGAGGAGCCACCTTGTTCTTAACTATCTTAACTCTTGTTCTGTTACCTACGATCTCACCGCCCTGTCTGAGCGTATCAATTCTTCTTACGTCAAGTCTTACGGAAGCATAGAACTTAAGTGCACGACCACCTGTTGTAACCTCAGGGTTACCGAACACAACTCCAACCTTCTCTCTAAGCTGATTGATAAATATGACAACACAGTTGGTCTTGCTGACAACAGCAGTGAGCTTTCTGAGCGCCTGTGACATAAGTCTGGCATGAAGTCCCATATGCGAATCGCCCATCTCTCCGTCTATCTCTGCCTTTGGTACAAGTGCAGCAACAGAGTCCACGATAACGACATCAACCGCTCCCGATCTGACCATGGTCTCTGTGATCTCAAGAGCCTGCTCTCCGCAGTCAGGCTGTGATATGTAAAGATTGTCTATATCTACACCTATGTTCTTGGCATATGTCGGATCAAGTGCATGCTCGGCATCTATAAAGCCTGCGATTCCGCCTCTCTTCTGTATCTCAGCAACAATGTGAAGTGCTACCGTCGTCTTACCACTCGACTCAGGTCCGAACACCTCTATGATTCTTCCTCTAGGCACACCGCCAAGTCCAAGTGCTATATCAAGGCTGATGGCCTGAATCCGGTTAAGACGGATGGACAAGAGGATATGTTGGTGGAACATAAAGATGGCACGATCTATTATGTCTATGAAGCTAAGAATACTGGCGACAAAACATTAATGTTCAAGACGATTCAAACGGTGGTGGACAATCCAACAATAACGAATGAATATTTTGCAGATGGAGCCTTTATAATGAGATTGGAAGGAAAGAAAGTATTCTCGAATATTTC
>ERZ506995.585-NODE-585-length-13632-cov-6.008028_pt1 | contig 13632 bp, 12 predicted proteins | sample MGYA00512883_ERZ506995 | MGnify/ENA metagenome assembly ERZ506995
CCACCACCGCTGCCGCCCGTCTGGTGGGCGGTCAGATCGACGCCATGAAGACCGCCGCCGGCAACACCGCCGGTGCCATGACCGGCTTTATGGGCATGGGCATGGCAGCCGGTGCAGGCGGCATGGGCGGCATGAGCGCCCAGAACCTGTTCGCCATGGGCCAGCAGGCCCGTCCGGACAGCGTGAACGCGCCCCAGCAGGTCAGCCGCCCCGCACCCGCCCCGGCAGACAGCTGGAAGTGCAGCTGCGGCGCTACCGTTACCGGCAAATTCTGCCCGGAATGTGGCAGCAAAAAGCCGGAGCCGAAGCCCGCTGCGGACAGCTGGACCTGCAGCTGTGGTGCCACCGTCACCGGCAAGTTCTGCCCGGAGTGCGGCAAGCCCCGCCCGGCGGCAGCAGAAGGCTGGACTTGCAGCTGCGGCGCAGTGAACAAGGGTCGCTTCTGCTCCGAGTGCGGCAAACCAAAGCCCGCCGGTACGCCCAAGTATAAGTGCGACAAGTGCGGCTGGGAGCCGGCAGACCCCGCACATCCGCCCAAGTTCTGCCCGGAGTGCGGTGACCCCTTTGACGACAGCGACCGGACCTGACCTGACAAATACAGAGCAATGAAAGGAGCATACCATGATGGGATTCTTTTCCAACCTGTTCGCAAAACAGAACTGTGCCGTCTGCGGTAAGGAGTGCGGCACCCTGCACCGCTCCAAGCTCCGGGATGGACAGTTCCTCTGCGACGACTGCGGCAACAAGTGCTCCAAATACATCCGGCTCAGTGAGCTGACGTTGGACGAGGCCAAGGAGCACATGGAGTACATGGCTCGGATGAAGCGGGTATTCGACGAGGTGTTCGACAAGACCGAGTTCCGGGTCAACGCATACCCCTCCACCCCGACGCAAATGGGGCTGGTGTTCTGCGATGAGCTTGGAATGCTGTACATCGATGACCGCACCGGCGGACGGGGCAAGATGCCGGAGCTGATCCGCTACGACCAGATCGCCAGCTACGAGGAATATCTGGACGAGACCCCCGCCAAGGAGCCGGGCCAGAAACCCACCCTCAACGGCGGCGGCCTGAAGCTGAAGCTGGTGCAGCCCCGCAGCATCACCGAGGCCCAGACCCAGCGGGGCATGCATCCCCACCCCTACATCAAGCAGGAGCTGGTCATCTGCTTCAGCAAGCGGGACCGGCGGGAGATCGGCTATGCCCACATCGCACGGCAGCATCTGGACCACATCTTCGGGGTCCACGATAATGAGACCAGCATGTTCGGCTTCCGGATGTCCAAGGCCGAGGAACGGGAGCTGAAGGGCCAGATGGGCATGATCGGTGCCATGGGTGCCGTGGCATCTGCCGCCATGAAGGGCGGGCAGCTCTCTGAGCAGGAAAAGGCCCGCTTTGTGGAGAACATCAATCTGGCAAACGACGCCCAGACCGGCGGCATGGCATTGTACAGCCGCCGTGCTGACGAAGCCTTTGCAAAAGTGCAGTGACCCCAAAAGGAGGAACGGATATGAGAAAGATCCAGCGCAGAGATTTCCTCAAGGCCATGGGCCTTGCCACCGCCGCCCTCGGGCTGACCGCCTGCGGCGGCTCCGGTGCTGCCAGCGCATCCAGCGTTTCCAGTGCACCGGCTTCCAGCAGCAGTGCCCCGTCCGCTTCGGCACAGCCGGAATCAGCAGAGGACAAAGCCGCCCCTGCAGGGGCCCCTGTGACCCAGTTCCAGACCGGGGAGCTGACCATCGGCGAATACACCTTCAAGGCGCAGTACATCCCCTTTGACGTCCGCCGGGAACTGGACGGAGCGCATCACTGCATCCATGCGGACAGCTACCGGGGCAATTACTTCTTCAGCTTCTACAACGAGGACGATGAAGAGCAGTCTGCCAAGATCTTCGAGTATGCCATCAAGGACGACCGGCTGACCCCGGTGGAAGAGTACAACATTGACGGCAGCAACGCCCTCAGCATCGACCGCAATGGCATCCTGTACGCCATGGACAACTTTGATGTCTACTGCTACGATCTGAACAGCAGCGACCCGGAGGAGCCCAGCGACGCACTGGACTACACGGGCAGTTGCTATTCCTCCAAGGACCGGGACCTGACCGTGATCTACTGGACCAACTCCGCGCCGGTGCTGGTGCAGGACGGCGAGTACACCGAGCTGACGCTGGAGGGCGATAACGAGATCGGCCCCTTCTACAGGATGTCCTCCCTGAACCTCAGTGGGGACGAGCTGCTGACGGTGGGCGAGCTGGAATCCAGCGGCGATGATTACTTTGCTGCCTTTGATCTGGACGGCAATGAGCTGGCCCGCAGCTCGCAGCCGGTGGGCAGCTTTGACGCCGTGATGATGAAGCGCCCCAACGGCTATCTGCTGGACACGGGCTATATGTGGGAGCTGTACGCGCCGGACGGCACTTTTTTGGAAAAGTCCCTCCCCGTGGGCGAGCGCGAGACCCTGTGCCAGCTGTGCGGCGACTTCTGCACCTTTGATGTTTTCCTGCCGCTGGAAGAAAACGCTTTCCTGGCAGTGGGCCACCACGGCAAAGCCACCGAGCCGGACGAGCCGGTGGTGTTCCGCATCACTACGGATTTCTGAGCCGACCGCTTCGGCGGGAAGACTGACGCAAAAACAGCGGGGCCGGGGAAAAGCCCTCGGCCCCCTTTGGAACAACAGGAGGAAACGCTATGGCAGGAATGCTGGAATACAAGTGCCCCTGCTGCGATGGCGCCATCCAATTTGACAGCGCCACCCAGAAGATGAAATGCCCCTACTGCGACACCGAGTTCGATGTGGATACCCTCAAGGGCTATGATGAGGAGCTGAAGGACGAAAAGCCCAGCGAGATGGAGTGGGCGACCCCCGGCGGCAGCTGGGCAGAAGGAGAGACCGCCGGTCTGCATACTTACAGCTGCAAGAGCTGCGGCGGCGAGATCGTGGGCGACGACACCATGGCCGCGTCTGCCTGCCCCTTCTGCGGCAACCCCATCGTGCTCACCGGACAGTTTGCCGGGGCCCTGCGGCCCGACCTCATCATCCCCTTCAAGCTGGACAAAAAGGCCGCCAAGGCCAAATTGCAGGAGCACCTCAAAGGCAAGACTCTGCTGCCCCGGGTGTTCCGCAGCCAGAACCACATCGACGAGATCAAGGGCGTGTATGTGCCCTTCTGGCTCTTTGACAGCGACGCCGACGCTCAGCTGCGGTTTACCGCCACCCGGACCCGCTGCTGGTCGGACAGCAAATACGACTATACCGAGACCAACTACTACTCCGTCCGGCGGGACGGCACGCTGGGTTTTGACGCCGTGCCGGTGGACGGCTCGTCCAAGATCGAGGACGACCTGATGGAGTCCATCGAGCCCTTTGCCATGCAGGACGCCATCCCCTTCCAGACCGCCTATCTGGCGGGCTATGTGGCAGACAAATACGATGTGAGCGCCGAGGACAGCATCGAGCGGGCCAACAAGCGCATCCGCCGCTCCACCGAGGAGACGTTCCAGCAGACCGTTACCGGCTACGATTCGGTCAAGGTGGATAACAGCAGCATCCAGCTGCACGGCGGCAAGGCAAAGTACGCGCTGTTCCCGGTCTGGCTGCTGAGCACCAGCTGGCGGGGCGAAAACTACCTGTTTGCCATGAATGGTCAGACCGGCAAATTCGTGGGTGACCTGCCCGTGGACAAGGGCGCTGCCCGCAAGTGGATGCTGGGCCTTACGGCTGCCCTTTCCGCCGCGTCCTACGGCGTGATGTGGCTGCTGTGGCTGGCACGGATCCTGTAAAGGAGGGACGAACGATGAAAAAGACTTCCAACCGACTGCACTCCCTCTTTGCGGCGCTGGCAGCACTGGTCCTTGCGGTGGCGCTGGCTGTTCCGGCTTTTGCGGTGGAGGGCGGCTTTGCCGACCTGTACTACCGCATGAACGACAGCGCAGAAGTTCTGACCGAGGACGAGGATAATGAACTGGAGGCTTCGCTGGAGGAGCTGAGCGTCCGCCAGAGCTTTGATGTGGTCATTGCCACCATCGAGTCGCTGGAAAGCGTGGACTACGACAGCATGGAGGCCTATGCCGACGACCTGTATGACTTCTGCCAGTTCGGCTATGGCTCCGATATGGACGGCGTGCTGCTGCTGGTGAGCGTGGGCGACCGCAAATGGCACATCTCCACCTGCGGCTACGGCATCACCGCCTTTACGGATGCCGGCATCCAGTACCTTGGCCAGCAGATGACCCCCTTCATGGCCGATGGAGACTACGCCGGTGCATTCCGCACCTTTGTCCAGTGGTCGGATACCTACATCGACGCTGCCCGGGCGGGCCACCCCTATGATGTGAATAACCTGCCCCGGGAGCCGCTGTCTCTCATGTACCTGTTCCTTGCGCTGGGCATCGGCCTTGTGCTGGCATGGGTCGTCGTCAGCGTAATGAAAAGCCAGCTGCGCAGCGTGGCGTTCCAGGAGAATGCCGCCAGCTATGTGCGGGAGGACAGCATGAATCTGACCAACAGCCGGGAGCTGTTCCTGTACCGTGACGTGCACCGCACCGAGCGACCGAAGGAGTCCAGCTCCAGCGATTCCGGCGGCAGCTCCACCCACACCTCTTCCAGCGGCACCACCCACGGCGGTGGAGGCGGCTCGTTCTGAAAGGAGTATGTTTATGAACCCTTATCTTTCGGAAAAAGCCCGCGGCGAGATTCCCCGTGTCCTCAAATGGCTGCGGAACGCGGGGCTTGCCTTCTGCGTGTTCTGCTCTGTCGGCGGGCTGTATACCCTCTGCCTGGACCTGCAGGTCAAGGACACCTCCCACGTTGTCGGGTATGTGTTCTGGAGCGTGGTGGGCGCAGTGCCCCTTGTTCTGTTCGCACGCAACGAAAAACGCCGCTACCATGCAAGAACCATCGCCCGCAGGGTGGAGAGCTACTCCGGGGCAGAAGTACCCCTGCGGTGGCTGTGCAACAGCGTTGGCATGGACACCAAAGACCTTGCATGGTATTTTGAAAACGGTTATTTTGTAAACCTCAGTCTGGATCTGAACCAGAAGATGGTCCGCAGGCGGACCGTGCCCCGCCATGACCCGAACCGGGGCTGAACCCTTTACAGCTGAAACAGAAAGGAGTATTTTCATGGGACTTTTTGATAAGATGAAACAGGCCGCTGCCACCGCCGGTGGAAACCAGACCGTCACCTTTACCTTTCAGGCTCTGCCGGAAAGCCTTGCCCAGATGCAGGCACTGCCGGAGGCCAGTCTGGACACCCCCTTCAAGACCGCAGCCCTCACCGTCTGCGCACTGTGCGCCTACGGTGCCGATAAAAACATCGGGCTGGAGATGCTCAACTGGCTGCGGGGCCCCCGCCCGCTGAACGGGCAGGAGATTTCCTTCCTGAACGACCGCTTCCGGGATGGCAAGAGCTATATCCCGTTCTCCTACTTTGTGGGTGCATCGCCGGAAAACGGCTATACCCCCCGCCAGCCCTTCACCCTGCTGGTGGGCAGCAACCACACCTCCAACACCGAGGAGGGCTACTGCAAGCTGTTCATCCCCTGCGGCGGCGCCGACAGCCCCCGCCCCATCAAGCTGCGCCGCAAGGGCGACGGGCAGTGGTTCTTGTGGGAGCAGTACCTGATGACCGGCATCCGCATCCCGGCGTCTGCCGACCCGTGGGCATAAAACAAAGGGGCTGACATGAAAGCCATGAAAACTTTTGCAGCACTGCTTGCACTGGCTTTCAGTCTGGCAGGGTGCGGTGCGGTGGACGGCGACCCCGTCCGCCCCGCTCCCGGCAGCGCCGGGCAGGGCAGCAGCACAGCGGCTTCCGGTGCCGATTCCGCTGAGCCGGAGCAGCTTGCCGCGCTGCGGCAGCTGGCCGGGGAAAACGGAGACCTTGCCGGGGTGCTCTATCTGGGCAGCGTCCCGGAGCGCACCACCGATGTGCACGCCGTGCTGGACAGCTTACCGGAACAGCCGTGGCAGTTTGTTGCGGACATCCCGGCAGACCGCTGGGTCGCAGCGCCGGGCGGCGGGCGGGAGCTGTACTGCATCTTTGCCGTGCGCAGGGAGGATACACTTTTTGTCTATGAAAAGCAGGATCCCGCGTATCCCGCGCAGCTGGGAAAAGAACTTTACGGCAGTCAGGGCGGTCAACCCGTGTTGCTGCTGTGCAACGACACCCCGGACACCCCCGACACCACGGCGGTGGTCTACTGCACCACCGGCCGCGCGCTGGACTGGAACCCGCAGCTTTCCGCCGAGACCGGCCGCCCTGTGCCGGTGGAGGGCGTGTATGATTTTTCCAACTACCCGCTGACCGGCGCTGCCCCCTGAGGTGCGCCCCGGCAGGGCATGAGAAAGGAGAACTTATGAAAAACCTGAAACTTTTGGCAGCCCTGCTGGCGCTGACCATCGGCCTTGCAGGCTGCGGCGGGTCGTCCAAGGGCGGTAGCCCGGCCAGTTCTGCATCCAAAAATATGCTGGACGGAGACAACATGATCGCATCGCCCTCCGCCAAACAGGAGTACACCGAGCCGGAGGACGTGACCTACATGCGCCTTCTGGCAGGGGAGGACGAATACCGCGCCTGTGTGCTGTATCTGGGCGGCTCCTATGAGATCACCACCGATGTGCAGAAGGTGCTGGACAGCCAGACCGACCTGCGGGAGCTGTGGGGCTTCGTCTACGACATCCCGCAGGATCACTGGGTCGTGGCACCGGATGGCGGGTGCGATTTGTACTGCATCTTCCCGCAGGACCCGGATGCCACCCTGTTCGTCTACGAGACGAGCCTGACAGACGATGCCGAAAACCCGCTCCAGCGCGGCAAACAGCTTTATTACAGCGAGGACGGTCAGCCCATCCTGCTGCTGTGCAACATCAGCGATATCGCCCCCAACACCGAGGTGGAGCTGTACCCCAGCACCGGCGAAGAGCTGGTATTCAGCCCCTTCCTTTCCGGCGAGAACGGCCATGTGGTGGAAGCCGAGGGCGTGTGCGATTTTACCATCTACCCGGAAGGGGACGACTGGGAGACCGACACCAGCCCATGGTCGCTGGAAGGCAACTGGCTGGAGACCGGCCGCGACACCGACGAGGGCTATTTTGACACCGACCCCGCAGACGCCGACCAGATGTGCTTTTTGCCCACCGATGCCGATACCGAGGGCAGCCAGCTGCCCTTCACCGCCAGCTACATCACCCCCTACCCGGAGCTGAATGTGGAGGAAGCCGACCTGTTCTATCAGGAGGGCACCCCGGAGGTACCCTTCCGCTCCAATCAGGAGTGGTACGCCACCTTTACCGGAGAGGACGGCTCCCGCTACGCCGTCACGCTGGAGGACGAGGACACCCTTGCCCTGAAGTTCTATCTGGACGGCGGGGAGAGCTACCTGAGCCTTGTCAACACTGTCTACTTTGCACGGCAGGAGGCCATGGGCTGACCGGCGCGCACCTCAACACCGGGAGGAATGCACCATGAAACACACCAAAAAGATCACCATCCTCCACTCCAATGATCTGCACGGAGACTTTCTGGCAGAGCAGGTGGACGAAAAACTGGTGGGCGGCGTTTCCATGCTGTCCGGCTACATCGAAAAGGTGCGGGCAGAACAGCCCAACACCCTCTACGTCATTGCAGGCGATATGTTCCGGGGCTCGGTCATTGATTCCGAATACAAGGGGCTTTCCACCATCGAGATCATGAACGCCCTTGCCCCGGACATCGTCACCATCGGCAACCACGAGGTGGACTACGGCATCGCGCATCTGCTGTTCATCGAAAAATGCGCACGCTTTCCCATCATCAACGCAAACCTCTACATCAAAAACACCCCCACACGGCTGTTCACCCCCTACAAGATCCTGCGGATGGACGGCATGAACATCCTGTTCATCGGCATCATCACGCAGGACGTGATCAACCAGACCAAGTCCGAATCTCTGGTAGGCTCCTTTGTGGACACCGCCGCCGCTGCCGCCGAGGTGGGCAAGATCTGCAACGCCCACAACAGCATCGATATTGATTTTACCGTGCTGCTGACCCACATCGGCTTTGAGGAGGACCGCCATCTAGCGCGCCAGCTGGACCCGGCGTGGGGAGTTGATCTGATCATCGGCGGGCACAGCCACACCCTGCCGGAGCACGCGGTGGAGGAAAACGGCGTGGTCATTGCGCAGGCGGGCACCGGCACCGACCAGATCGGGCGCTTTGACATCATCGTGGACACGGACAACAACTGCATCGATTCCTACACATGGCGCACCGTGCCCATCTGCGCCGAGACCTGCCCCCGCAACCCCGCCATGGAGCAGGTGCTGCACCGCTTCACCAGTCAGGTGGACGAGAAATACAGCCACATCGTGGCGCGCTTCCGCCGGGAGCTGACTCACCCGGAGCGCACCCGGGAGACCGAGCTGGGCAACCTGTTTGCGGACATCTTCACCCGCAGCCTTGGCATCGATATTATGCTCATCGGCTCCGGCAGCATCCGGGCCGAAAAGCTGGGCCCCATCGTTACCTACGGCGACCTTATCGAGGGCTTCCCCTACGATGACGGCGTATTCATGTTCAAGGTGACCGGCCAGCAGCTGCGCCAGATGCTCCATTACATGCTGCGGGAGGAAGCCTACACCGGCCATACGGAGTTCTACCAGCTGCCCTCCACCCTGCGCCTGCGGTACGACCGCCGCAAGGGCGATTTTGATTACTTTACCTACTGCGGCAGAGAGGTGGGCAAGGAGATCGGCGATGACGCCCTGTTCACCGTGGGCATGCAGAACTACCACTTTAAAAACATCGAAAGCTTTTTCAATATCTCCTACGACACCCTCTGCAAGATCCAGAAGCCCCGTAGCGTGGCAACCTCCTGTCAGGATATCCTGATGGAGTATTTCCGGGAGCACGAGATGCTGGACGCGGTGGTGGACGGCAGAATGACCATTCTGCCCCCCACGGCAAGGGAAGGAGACTGACCCATGCGCACAGAAAGGAGGAGACGACCCATGCGCACTTTCTCGCTGGTGCTGCTGGGGCTGGCGGTGGGGGCGGCACTGCTCAGCCGCAGCCCCAGCAGCACCGCCCCAACACCCCCGGAGCCTGCGGCTTCTGCCCCGACGCTGGCTGACCTTGAAACGTTGGAGTTCTGGGAGCAGGGCAGCTATATCCAGCCCATCTCCCGCACCTGCCTCACCCGCACCCCCGAGGGCACCCGGGTGGAGCTGGAGCTGTACCACGAAGAAGTGTATCAGGAGCAGGCCGGGCCGGAACTTTTGGAACAGGCCAAGGCCATTCTGGAAGAGTACGGCGTGGGCGGCTGGGCAGGCTTCTCCGGCCACGACCCCAACGTGCTGGACGGCAGCAGCTTCCGGCTGGAAGCCGCCCTTGCCGACGGCACCCGCATCGAAGCCCACGGGGAAAACAGGTTTCCCCCAAACTACCGGGACGTGATGAGCGCTCTGGACGACCTTACCGCCGCCGCTCAGAAAAACGCCCTGCAGCAATACACCCCATAACAGAAAGGAGCACACCATGAAACAACGATTCTCAAAACGAACGCGCCTTGTCAGCGCCCTTTTGACGCTGGCCATGGTATTCACCTTCCAGCCCTTCAGCGCCTTTGCGGCGAACACAGAAATTGATTTTAATTCGCCGGATTTTAAGCTTAATTTCCCGGATGAGGAATTTCGGCGCTTTCTCAAAGAATGCTGTGACAAAAACGGCGATGGCAAGCTCGATGTGGATATCAAGAATATGACGATTCCAACCAGTTATGCAATCAAAAGTCTTGAAGGAATCCGTTTCTTTGAAGATCTCGAAAAGCTGGATTGCCACGGTATCGGCTTGACAACACTTAATGTTGGCAAAAATTTCAAACTGAAGGAGCTGGATTGTTCCCAGAATCAACTGAAAAAGTCGGTTGATATTCTTTCAAGCGGACTGAAAAAACTGAATTGCTCCAATAATAAACTGACCTACATGAATCTGGGCATTCTCTATGGGCTGAATCTTGAGGAGGTGAATTGCTCCAATAACAAAATAACGAATATCGTAATGGATAGCGTGGGGGAACTGGTCAAATTTGATTGTTCCAACAACGACCTGATGACGTTGGATGTCAGCCAATGCTTCAAGCTGGAAGAACTGAATTGCTCTGGAAATCAATTGATGGAGTTGGATGTCAGTAGCCAGACGCAGCTGAAACAGCTGGATTGTAGCAAAAATAAATTGACGGAACTGAACGTGAAACAGAATGGCGGCTTGATATCTTTGATATGCAATGATAATCAGCTGACAACGCTGGACCTGAGCCAAAATCACAGTTTGAGTAAACTGAATTGTGCAAAAAATCGGTTGGCTTGTGTAGACGTTACTGGAATCAGCGGCGGTACGATAACGGCTAATGGCAACAGGCGTCCCATTGCTGTCCGTACAGACGGAAAGTTTGACTTGGCCACACTGCCCGGCTTTGACGTGAGCAGGGCAACCGGCTGGAACGGCGGCACTGTTTCCGGCACGATGCTAAGTGTGAATGCGGGCGCAAACGAGGTGAGCTACCAATACAATTGCGGCAATGGAGTAAAGCCCACATTCATCTTTGAAACCAGTCTGCCCATCAATGAGGATAATTTCCCTGACCCTAACTTTAGAAATTACATCAAAACCTACAAAGCAGGTGGCAGAGATGTCCTCACGGTGGAAGAACAAAGAAAAGTCGAAACAATCGAAGTCGAAGGAAAGAACATCAGCAGCTTAAGAGGCATTGAGGCGTTTCCCAACCTGACCGAATTGAAGTGCGGAAACAATTCTATCCAGAAATTAGACCTGAGACAGAATCCAAAGCTGAAAACGTTGAAATGCAATAAGAATCAACTGACCCAGCTGGACCTGAGCAAGAACCCGGATATCGACTATCTGAATTGTTCCGAGAACCAGTTGGAACAACTGGATGTATCGCATCTGAAAGATTTGGTGATGCTCAATTGCTCGCACAACGATCTGGAGCAACTGGATGTCAGAAATAGTAAATTTCTGGAAACACTTTACTGTTCCTCGAATCGGTTGACAGAGCTGGACGCAGATGTGGCCCATAAGTCCCGTCTGGTAAGTGTAGAATGCCAAAACAACCAGCTGACATCGCTGATTCTGGGCCAAAATAAACTGCTGAAGAAACTGAATTGTGCCAACAACCAGTTGACCCAGCTGAATTTGAACAATATGAATTCCTTGAAGGAGCTGAAGTGCCAAAACAACCAGCTGACCGCGTTGGACGTCAGCAGCAGTCCAAACTTGACTACATTGGTGCTTAAGAATAACCATCTCACCAGCCTGAATTTGGATAACAATCCGAATCTCAATTTCACTTATACGGATATTTACCATTCCGATTTTAATAATGTTTACACCGTTACCCTGAACCCTGACCGTACGTTTGACCTGAACACTCTGCCCGGGAACTTTGATATAAACCGGGTTACTGGATGGGTCAATGGCACAGTCAAAGGGAACATTCTGACGGTCAATGAAGGCACAAACGTAGTGTACTACGGTTATCAGTGCAGAAGTAACATGTTGGACGTAAGTTTCACACTGGATGTGACTGGCACCGGCGGCACCGTTCCCCCGGTAACGCCTCCGAAACCCCCGGTAACGCCTCCGGAACCCCCGGTGACGCCTCCCTCCGGCGGCGGTGACGGCGGCGGTGCGGTCGTCATCGTGGCAGCGGCTGGCGCAGTGGCGGCTGGCGTTGTAGGCTACGGCGTGTACAACTATGTTTCCGGCCAGAAGCTGCAAGCCCTGCTGCCGGAAGGCGTGGCTGCACCCGAGAACCGCGCCCAGACCGCGCTGCTGCTGTGGAACACCGCAGGCCGTCCCGAGCCTGCCGAGGCCCCGGCCTTTGCAGACGTGGCAGACCTGGATACCGCTAAGGCAGCCCAGTGGTGCGTGGAGCAGGGCCTGATGAAGCGCCGCCTGAACGGCAAATTTGCCCCGGGCAGCAGCATCCCGGCCTATCAGGTGCTGAACGCCTACCGCAAGCTGGCAGGGTAAAACCTCTCAGTCTCGCTTCGCCCGGTAGCTCCCCTGACCGGGGAGCCAAGAACGCGGGCGTGTTCCGGCAAATGACATCAAAACGCAGCCGATGCCCTGACTTTCCCATCAGGAGAGGGGGCGCGGCATAAAAAATAAGCATCCGCAGCGCACTGCGCCTGAGCTGAAGCAGCCCGGCCATGCGCTGCGGATGCTTTTGTTGTGCGGCGGGGCACGCCGCCAAAAACAAAAAATCCGAACCCTTCTCTTTCGAGAAAAGGTTTGGATCTTCCTTGTCTGGTGCGAGTAGTGATACAGAACTTTTTGAAAACAATCGTAGTACGATGGCATCGACGGCCATGGCTCATATGCTGCGTAAGGATAAATACATAGTCTGAATTTTCTACAGGATGAAAATCTTGACTTTTTGGTGTACCATCTAGTACCATTATCGATGGATATGCATCTTTGATGTTCTTTCTTAGTTGCTCGTGTCCTCCAACAGTAATAATCTTGTACTTGGCAATCTCCTCTTGTTTGTCACTTTCTACTGCCTGAACATCAGATTCATCTGCGCCAATATTTTGTTCAAAGAAAAAGTTTCGCAGCCGTTCGAGTTCGGGTTTCATTTGTTCATAAGCCCTAATTTGCTCGTTAAGAATCCTTAGTTGTTCTTCATAACGTGCTTCCACTTTCTTTACTGCACTTAAATCATTTTTCTGATATGCCGTGATTTTTGCTTTTAATGTGTCATTCTTTGCTCGTTCCGCATCCAATTGATATTTTAGTTCTTCAACTTCATTACGCAGATGATCAACCTGCTTCTGTTTACCACGGACTGCCACCAAAAAACCATTGCCTTTTTGACCAAAGATACTCACAAAAATTTTCCACCTTGAAATTACCCGAATAACGTTGAATAAACACAAATGGATTGTGTATAACAAAAATTGCGACAGGCATCTCGTTTTCTTCCCATTTACGAGAAAAAGGCCACCTTCCGGTGACCTTTTTCAATAGTCTGAAGTACAGGCAATGGCTGTACTTCTTTTTGGTATTCTTATGCGAAGATTCAGGTTTCGCCACCGCGGTTAAAACTGCGCCGGTTGTTGGGAAACCAAATGGCAGGGGTGAACACAGCCAGTCCCACCGCTGTGGTATCCCCGGGGTTGGAAACGATGTGAGGCAGGTTGGACTGCACCACAGTGGTGTCCCCGGCGTTCAGGCGGATGGTCTCGGACTCCACCAGTACATCCAGCTGCCCCTGTTCCAGCAGCAGGATTTCCTCACTGGGATGGATCACCGGCAGGTCGCCGTCCTTGCAGTGGGGTTCCAGCTCAAAGCGTATGACCAACGACTGAGGTACAAAATCTCCGTTGGGCATGGGCGTAAGCAGATGATACCGTATATTGGAATTGGGCTGGGAGAGGATCATCATATCCGCCTGACGGGTTGTCAGGCCAGTGTTGTGCTCACCTCCCATAAACAGATAGGTGGGGATGTCCAGAGCGGCGCTGAGTTTGCGCAGGGTGGACAGGGACGGGTCGGTGAGATTGCGCTCGATTTGGGAGATATACCCGATGGACAAACCAGTCTTTTCGGCCAGTTCTTTGAGGG
>ERZ506995.596-NODE-596-length-13530-cov-4.990872_pt1 | contig 13530 bp, 6 predicted proteins | sample MGYA00512883_ERZ506995 | MGnify/ENA metagenome assembly ERZ506995
GTGTGCTCTTCCGATCTTTATCAGTACATGGACCTCAAGTTCGGCGGGCTTGAAAACATCACGGCGGTTGACCTTGTCTGGAGCTATGCCTCCAAGCTGAACGAAACGATAAACGGCTCCGGCGTTCCCTATGAGGACGCGTCCTCCGAGCAGCACAGCACGGGCGCACTTGAATATACGAGCTGCTTTGTTTACGGTGAGGACGGCATCAGCATGCTTCCTCCCACAAAGAAATACGAAAGCGGACTGTATATGCACAAGCTCGCCTTCAACATCGGCTCCTTCGGCGAAGCCGACAGCAAATACAGGCTCGCGCCCGACGCGAAGGTTTATATCAACGGTCACTATATGCCGTTTGCACAGCTCACCGACAGTTACGGTCGCTCCCGCATTGATGTGGATTATTACTTCTCCGTCGGCGAGCCGGAGCCTTACGGCGGCGCGGACGACAAGCACCTGATGCTCGTGAAGCCGCAGGATTATGTACGCACAGGCAATCCGATGCCCGATGTATTCGATTTCCGCGTGGTATGGAAGGATAAGCTCGACGACGCCGGAAGAAACGTTGAAACAAAGCTGTCGGTACTCGGCGTAACATGGTTCATCGACCGAAACGGCAACGGAAAATTCGACGCGGGCGAGGATGCAAATATCTTCGATGCCAAGGGCAATGCACTTCCGAATACGGTATACTCCGGCGTTCTCGCGCTGGCTGCCGAGGATAATGCAAACGTCCGCTTCGCCGAGCCCTGCCGACTTTATCTCGGCGGCGGCAACTATGCGGTCATTGACGAAAGCAATCTCACCGTAACCTTTACTCTCGGTGCGGACCCCTACGAGCTGCACACGGGAATGATTCTTCCCACAGGCGGCGCGACGGGCAGCTTCAAGATGTTCACTCTGCGCGCGACAGCCGCGCTGAACGGTCTCTCCATCACGGATGAGCATATCGAAAAAGAGGACGGCACGGTTCTCACCGCAAGTCAGCCAATGAACGCGGGCACTACCTATTATTACTGCATTACCTATCAGTATGAGCCTTCCTTCTTCCTCGCAACAGACTATCCCGAGCTTCCCTCCACTGCACGCATCGTGATAGACGGAATAGAGCTGGGCAACGACGCATGGGAGCTGACCACCAAGACTGTCGGCGACAAGGTTTACTATTCCGGCTTCAAGGTACGCATTCCCTGCTGGGCAGAAGGCACGGGAAGAACGGTATCGGGCACGATAACAACCTTCCTTGACGGCACCGATGCAGTAACGGTAACTCTCACACGCGAAGGAGACAGCTCTCCCTCATATGCCAAGGTTATTTACGGCAACAGCGCGACATACACCTTCGACAGCGTTGCCGAAGGCACCTACATCATGTCGGTTTCCAAGAAAAACCATGTGACACGCACCGAAAAGGTTGTTGTCGGCGCGACAACTGTCACAAAGAATATGAAGGTTCACCCGAAAGGCGACATAAACGGCGACGGCAAGATCACAACTCTTGACTATATGAAGACCAACGCTTATGTCAAAGGCACGATAACCCTCACGGAATATGAACTGAAGTGTGCCGACGTTATCGGCACGGACGGCAAGGTTACCACAGCCGACGCGATGCGTATCAACGCACACGTAAAGGGTACAAAATATCTCTGGTAAAGCAAAAAGGCAAAATAAATCCAAAGCAGTCGCCGCCCTGAGCGGAACAGGGCGGCGGCGAAGTAAAACGCTTCCGCGGACACAAAAAACACTCTAAAAGGAGAAGATTGTCTATGAATAAGAAAATTACATCAATGCTGCTGTGCTTTGTCATGATTTTTTCCATGATGACTATTGCAGTTCCGGTGTATGCCGCTCCGGCAGCGTCGACAACGCTGACCGTGGCTGCAGACAAAACAACGGCAGCCCCCGGTGATGAGATAACCTATACCATCACGATGGGTCCCGTTTCCGACCTCGGATCAATCCAGATGGTGCTGGATATTCCTGCGGGTCTGACTTATGTTGCAGGCTCGCGCAGTCTTGCATCAGGGCTGAAGGCTACACTCGGCTTTGACGATGTTGCCTTCACGGAAAACATGACAACAGGCAGACATACCATAAACGGTGTGGCTTCCGCGGCAGACTATGCGAGCGCGGCAGACACCGTGATAGCAACCTTCAAGTGCAAGGTAGACGCAGGCGCGACAGGTTCGCTTGAGGTAGGGCTGAAGGAGCTGGAATTCTATTCCGTTGACTTCACGGATATCACCTCCCGCTTCTCTGTTGTAAAAACAGCCGTGGCGATAAGCGGAGCCACACCTCCTCCCGCAACCTACACCGTCAGCTTCGATGCAAACGGCGGTACGGGCACAATGGCAGAGGTCACAGGCGTTTCCGCGGGTGCATATACGCTTCCCGCAAACGGCTTCACCGCTCCGGACGGCAAGAGATTTGTCGGCTGGGCAACCTCGGCAAGCGGAACAGCCACCGCGGCAGGCGAAGCAATTACCGTATCCGATAACGTAACACTGTATGCGATATGGGAGGAAATCCCGACATCGCATCCCGCAAAGCCCACACTGGGCATAACAGGCACATATACCTATAGCGGCTCGGCGCAGACAGTGACCGTCACCGGCTTTGACAGCGCGACAATGCTTATCTCCGGCAACGTCGGCACAAATGCCGGCACATATACCGCAAGCGTCACCTCCAAGAGCGGACGCTGGGCGGACGGCACAAGCACACCTATCACTATCGAATGGTCGATAGGCCGCAAGACCGTCACTCCCGTTATCCGCGTAAGCGGAACATACACCTATACGGGAACTCCCGTAGAACCGACATTTACCGTAGAGGACGGCGGAGTGGTTATCTCCACCTCCGAATATGCAAGAAGCATCACGGATAACGACGCTGTGGGAACAGGCAAGATAACCGTTTCCGACAAGACGGGCGGCAACTACGAAATATTGACAACCTCGCAGACCTTTGAAATCAGCGCGCCCACACCTCCTCCCACGGTTTACACCTCGACAGAGATAAAAATAACAGCCGACAAAACCGACGCAAAGGCGGGCGACGAAATAACGTTCACCATCACAATGGGTCCCGTTTCCGAGCTCGGCTCTATCCAGATGAAGCTGAAGCTCCCCGCAGGGCTGACCGTGGTTGCAGGCTCATGTCAGCTTGCGGCGGGACTGAAAGCCACGCTCGGCTTTGACGACATCTCCTTTACGGAGGGAACGGACTTTGTCATCACGGGTATCGCAAGCGCGGCAAACTACAGAAGCGACTCAGACACGGTTATCGCCACCTTCAAGTGCAAGGTAGACACGAGCGCTCCGGGCAATCTGAAGGCGGATCTGAAGGAACTGGAATTCTATTCCGTTGACTTCACGGACAATACCTCCCGCTTCAGCGTTGTTCCGGCGACGATAACCGTTGCGGACAGCCGCACAAAGGTAAACAAAGTGGAGGGAACCTCCGATATCGCAACCATTCCCGTATACGGCGGCGCATATAAAAAGCCCACCGTCACCGTGACAACAGGCGCACCCGCACTCTTCAAGATAAACAGCGGCAACGGAGACTGGATGAAGAAGAACAGCGCAGGCGACTGGGAAATATATACCGGAGCTACCTTTACAGAGGGTATCTATAAATTCAGGTGTCAGGTTCGCATCGACGGTGCGGCAGGCTTGACGCACATGCTTGACAGCGCAGGCGTCACCGTTACGGTAGACGGCACGGCATGGACGACAGGCACCCACATAGTGATGGACGACTACTCATACGTATGGGCATATTCTCCCGAATATACGGTCACAAGCCCCTCCGCAACCACATACACGGTAACTGTCACGGCGGGCGCAAACATGACCACAGCGGGAAGCGCAACACAGAATGTGAACATCGGCGACGCGATGGCAGAGATTATCTATACGGCGGCTGACGGCTACTACTTCCCGACGGATTATACCGTAGCGGCAGTAAACGGCATCACCGTCACACGCATAGACTTCACACAGATCAAGGTTTCCGGCACACCGACAGCGGCGGCGAACATTACTCTTACCGCTCCCGCGGCAAAGGCAAAGGAAGCCACACCGACAGCAGTATTTACGGCAAACGGAACCGACAGCGGCAAGCTGACAGGAATCGCGGCAGGCATGAAATACCGCATTGGCGGCGGCGCATGGGTGGATATCACGGCGACAGAAGCAGACCTCACGGGGCTTTCCGCCTGCACGATAACCATCATGAAGAGCGGCAACGGAACAACAACCCTTGATTCCGATGAGCAGACGATAACAGTTACCAAGGCGGCAAAGCCCGCGCTCACACCCACGCTTCTCACTCCCGCGGGCGGCAAGGGCAGCATACCGACCACGGCGGCGCATGAATTCAGCACCGACGGCGCGGCATGGACACCCTGCACGGGCGCGACGGAAAATCTTGACACAGGCAAATATTACGTCAGAGTAAAGGCAAACGGAACACAGCTTGCCTCCGAAACTCAGGAGATTGATATCTTCCTCTACGGTGACGTAAACGGCGACGGAAAGGTTGATATCGACGACCTCACAAGGCTTCGCAAATATATTGCCGAATCGTCGACAGTAATATTCCCCGGAGCTGACGCAAACGGCGACGGGACGGTTGATATTGACGACCTGACGCGACTTCGCAGATATTTTGCCGAAGAAGCGGTAGTTCTCGGAAAGTAATGAGGTGAAATATGAAAAAAATACTAACATTTATAATTATCATCGCCATGACACTGTCATTGGGAGTTACCGCTTTTGCGGCAACTCCCGCAACGGTGACTGTGGCTTCGCCGACGGCGGCGGTCAACCCCGGAAGCACCGTGGATATAGCTGTTACCATAGCAAACAATCCCGGAATGGACGTCATGAAGCTGAAATTCTCATATGATACCACAGCTCTCACGCTGAAGGATATAGAGCTGGGAAGCGTAATGACAGGCACATTCACCAAAAACCTCGATAAGGCAGTTGCTCTTCTCGAAGCTGCCGGCACGACAAACGCAACCGGAAACGGTACGCTCGTCACGCTGAAATTTGAGGTAAAAAGCACAGCGACGACAGGAAACTACACGATAGGCTTTCTCGTAGCCGATGCTGTAAACCGCAATGAGGAGAGAGTAGCTCTCACCACGCAGGCGGGCACAGTCTCCGTGGCAGTCCCCGTAACAACATATACCGTCAGATTCAATGCAAACGGCGGCACGGGAACAATGGCAGATGTCACAGGTGTTCCCGCAGGCGCATATACTCTCCCCGCAAACGGCTTCACGGCACCTGCAGGCAAGCAGTTCAAGGGCTGGTCAACCGATGCTTCGGGCGCGGTAATCGAAGGCACAACATATAACGTTACAGGCGATGTTACATTATACGCAATCTGGGAGAATAAGCCTCATACACATACCTACAGTACAGAGTGGTCGACAGACAGCGCAAACCATTGGCACGAGTGCACCTGCGGAGATAAAAAGGACTTGGCGCCGCACGTAGACGCAAACAACGATCACAACTGCGATGTCTGCGGCAAGAAGATGTCCGACCACACGGGCGGCACGGCAACCTGCAAGGAAAAAGCAACCTGTACCATCTGCGGTCAGAAGTACGGAAACCTCGCGGCTCATAACTATAAGACCGAGTGGTCCACCGACGAGACAAACCACTGGCATGAGTGCTCCGTCTGCGGAGATAAGAAGGACGAAGCGGCGCATATTCCCGGTGCAGCAGCTACCGAAACAACACCTCAGACTTGTACCATCTGCGGATATGTCATAAAAGCCGCACTTGGTCATACGCACAACTTCAATCAGAAGAATACGAGCGAAACATATCTCAAGTCCGCCGCAACCTGCACAAAGAAAGCCGTTTACTACTACTCCTGCACCTGCGGCGAAAAAGGAACGGAAACCTTTGAATCAGGCGAGCTCGCGGCTCACGCTTACAAGACCACATGGTCAAATGACAATGCAAGCCACTGGCATTCATGCTACGTCTGCGGAGATAAGAAGGACGAAGAGGTACACATTGACAAAAACAAGGATCACAACTGCGATGTCTGCGACAAGAAGATGACTGACCACACGGGCGGCACGGCAACCTGCAAAGACAGAGCAACCTGCAGTATATGCGGTGAGAAGTACGGCAGCCTCGCAGGTCACGTATACAAGACCATATGGTCATATGACGATACAAACCACTGGCATGAGTGCTCCGTCTGCGGAAGCAAGAAAGACGAAGAGGCTCATATCCCCGGTGAAGAGGCTACCGAAACCACACACCAGACCTGTACGGTTTGCGGATATGTAATCAAAGCGGCAATCGGTCATGTTCACAGCTACACCGAAAAGAATACTGATGAGAAGTATCTCAAGACACCCGCTACCTGCACGGCAAAGGCAGTTTATTACTACTCCTGCTCCTGCGGCAATAAGGGCACCGAAACATTTGAGTCCGGTGACGTGCTGGCACACAGCTGGGGAACCGTATGGGTAAGCGACGGCAGTAAGCACTGGCATGAATGTACAGTCTGCAAGACAAAGGGAGACGAAGCAGACCATGCCTTTGAATGGAAGATCGACAAGGAAGCCACTGTCACCGAAGCCGGAGCAAAGCATGAGGAATGTAAGATCTGCGGCTACAATAAGACAGCCGTTGCCATCGACAAGCTTGCACCGAGTATAACAGACGGCAGTAATGCCAAGTGGGGCAAGGGCGATGAAAACGGACTGACCTTCAAGTCCGACGCGGCATTCTCCGACTTTGTCGAAGTGCTGGTAGACGGCAAGACAGTTGCCGCCGAAAACTATGAAAAGCGCGAGGGAAGCATTGTCATTCAGCTGAAGGCAAGCTACCTTGCAACGCTTGCGGCAGGCGAGCATACTCTCACTATACGCTCGGCAAGCGGCGAGGCAACCACCAAATTCACGATTGAGGCAGAGGTAGTTCCTCCCGCGCCAGAAAGCACAAATGCTTGTGTCTTGATAGTCGTCGGTGTCGTTGCTCTCGGAGCCTGCGCAGCTGTGGTTGTATTCATCATCCGTAAGAGAAAAAGAGCATAATTAAAGCGATATTTTGCGGGTCTCCGTATCCTGCGGGGGCTTTACTTGAAAAGGCGAAAGGAGAAAACGAAAAAGCCGTATATTTATGAATATATGTGCCGGATGCGCATTATGAGCATCCGGCGGCGATTTAACCGATTATCCTGCGGAAAACGGATAGGAAGCTCATAGCACAATATCATCTGCAAATCAACAATATAAAGGATTTTCCTACGGCTATGACGGAAAACATATCTTTTATAAATACATTTAGCCTATAGTTTTGAGCATAAAAAATAATTGACTAAACAAAAGAAGTGTGGTAAAATATGTATAGGAATAATCTGATGAAATATGCAATTGAAAGATTGAAGGAAAAATTATGACAGATGAAATGAAACGTGAGTTCCTTTTGGAATCTATAAGATCTTCTTTTGATGCTGTATTCCAGCTTGATTTGATAAACGGGGTATATCAGCCGGTTTTTTCAGGCGGCGTGGATTTATCGCAAGGCACGCAAAGCTATGATTATGCCGATTTTGCCGGAAAGTTTACAGAGAAGTACGCAACATCCGGCAAGGCAGAGAGCCTGCGGAAAGCGCTGTCTCTTGACACCGTGAGAGAAGCCATAAAAAGCGGCAGAAAATACGAGGTTTACGGCGGGACAAAATTCGGGCAAAACGCAATAGACTATAAGAAGCTGTCCTTTATGCCGTGCGGAAACGGAAGGTATGCCTTTCTTGCGATTTCGGACTTCGGAAGCCTTGCCGATTACTATAACGAAGAGCTTCGGCGGATGGCTGAGGGAACACGTCTTGATATTCTGACGGGAGCGTACACGCGTAATTACTATGAAACGGAGATGAAGCATGCTTCGTTTGCCGGAGGCGTCGCTCTTATAGATATTGACGATTTTAAGCTGTGCAATGACCTTTACGGACACGATGTCGGCGATCTGGCTCTGATTGAAACGTCAAAAGCTATCCGCAGCAATATTATGGAAAAGGATATTTTAATCCGGTATGGCGGCGATGAGCTGCTGCTTTTGCTGCCGGAAGCTACTCCCGAGAGAATGGACAGCGTACTGGAAAAGATACGGGCGGATGTCAGCGAGGTTAAAAACGGTAAGCTCGGAGGCATACGCCTGAGCATCAGCGTCGGCGGCGTTATGACGGACAAGGGACCTATAACCGATGCGGTCTACCGTGCCGATCGAATAATGTACCTTGCCAAAAGGCAGAAAAATACTGTAATGACAGACCGAAAAATCGAAAGCAATTCCGAAAAGCAAAGCGGCGACGATAAAGAAAGACCGCATGTGCTGATTGTGGACGATTCCGAGTTCAACCGCGAGCTTCTGTGCGGGATTCTCGGCGAGAGCTTCGAAATTCTGGAGGCGGACAGCGGAAAAGAAGGGCTGAAACTGCTGAGACGATACGGAACGCAGATATCTGTTGTACTTCTTGACATTATTATGCCGGAAATGAACGGCTTTGATGTGCTGGATGAAATGAACAGAGAGCATTGGCTGGACAACATTCCTGTCATTATGATTTCGGCAGATGACTCGGATGAGAATATCCGCCGCGCTTTTGATCTCGGCGTGACGGATTATATCTGCCGCCCGTTTGATGCCAAGGTTGTGGAAAGGCGTATCCGCAATACCATAACGCTGAATCTGAAACAGAGACGTATGCTGTCGTTGCTTGCGGAGCAGAGCCGCGACAAGGAAAAGATAGGGCAGATGATGGTGGATATCCTGAGCAATACGGTCTGCTATGTGAACGGCGAAAGCGGTCAGCATATCCGCAACATACAGCGGATTACCGCCATATTGCTGGAGCGTCTGCTTCTGAAAACCGACCGCTATCGGCTGTCCTTTCAGGATTGCGTCATGATTTCAACGGCATCTGCTCTGCATGATATCGGCAAGGTCGGCATAAATACGTTTATACTCAACAAACCCGGCATACTTACGCCGGAAGAATATGAAGTGATGAAAAAGCACACGCTGATCGGCGAGCATATACTGAAAAGCGGTGAGCTCTCGGAATTTCGGGAGGAACCGTTATTGAAAACGGCAGAGCAGATCTGCCGCTGGCATCACGAACGATATGACGGCAGCGGATATCCGGACGGACTTTCGGGTGAAGAAATACCGATTGCCGCACAGGTCGTTTCGATTGCCGATGTATTTGATGCACTTATGAGCAAGCGAAGCTATAAAGAGGCGCTTTCCGCAGAGGTTGCACTGAGAATGATAGAAAACGGAGAATGCGGCAGCTTCAATCCTGTTCTGATTGAATGTCTGAAGCAGGCTGTGGGAAAGCTGGAGTCCGATGTGTACGAAAGCTGACTGCCTTTCGTTTTTGCAATGCCGAAGACTGCGGGTACACAGGCTTTCCGCCGCCTGCCATAAACGGTTTGCAGCATGCAAAGGAGCGATTGACTGCAGAAAACAAATAAATCAAAAATATATAAAATTGTTTTCTAAAAGTACTTGACAAATATTGATATTCGTTGTATAATCTTTTAAGGAACTTATAATTTGTCAGATAATCGGTTGTTTCGTGAAGGACGTCTGATCCTGTCTGAGCAAAGAATTGATGTGTGTTTTGGGAAAAACCCGGAACGGTATAAACTGAATAATTGGCAAACCCGTTGTGAAGCGGGGACGCAAAGCCTTGGAGACTTTGAATAAAGTCAGTCCGGTTGCAATACAAACTGCGAAAAAAGTGTGCGGTTCGTGTTTTGCAGCCGGACTTTTTTTGTTGTTACAGCAAGAAAAAATATATAAACATCATCGGAAAGAAAAGAGGGAAAAACAGCAGGCACGCATATACAAAAAAAGGGGGGAAATAAAGGAATGCAGAAGAGGGATATATTCGAAGAGCTTGCGCGGTGTGCGGGGTGTCATTACATCTCGGATTTGAGGTCGCATCCGTATAATCACTATGCGAAAGAGGCGTTTCGGGAGCACTTTATCCCGGAGGATTACTCACTGAAAGAACTGTCGGCGCTCTATCGGTACCTTTACAACAAGAAAAAATTTTTTGAATCCCACGCCGAGGCAAGAGAAGCATTCGGACTGGAAGAAGAACTTGCTTCAAAAAATTCGGGGGGGGTAAACCCGCCTTTAAAAGGAGCTTTGCGCAAGAAAATGAGAAAGGAAGAAAAGAAAGATAATGAGTCAATACAGTCAAAACGGAAGAACGGGTTCGTTTCTTGCGGTAGAATCAATCGGCAATTGCGGGCTATGCGGCATATGAAGCTCCCGATGTCTGCAAGGTAAAAATCTGCTGTGAGCCGACGATTGAGGGCGGATATGCCTCAATCTGGCTTACAAATCCCGCCGATAATGATGTTCTCATCCGCGCGGAGCTGTATTCGGTGAAAACAGTATATAATGCCGAAACGGGGCAGGCAACCTTCCTGCCGGATAAGCTGCTCGGCAGGACAGGCTTCATTCATGCCGGAACATTTGTGGAAAAGGTTAAGGTGAAGAGGATTCGTTCCGGCGAGGAAACCAAGGTAATGGTAAAAATATCAACAATGTATGAGGACTCTCGGACCAGCAAGGGCATCTTCTATATCCGCACGACAGTGCACTGAAAAAGCAAGGTCTCCGCGAAAAATCAACGGCAGATTTTTCGCATCAAAATTCATAATAAAAATACGGCGGGCTCAAAGCCTGCCGTATTTTTGTTTTCAAAAAGTAGATACTGTTTAAAAGGTACCTCTTATCATATTCGCGCGAGCATCAATTGCGGGATCTTTTGATTTCTTTTTCCTGCTTGTCGCATATGGCATTGATACGGCTTGTGAGAGCGGCAAGATCCTTGCTGTTGCAATTCCTGCTACGCTCAATAATCCCGATCAGACGCATTCCGGCGGAATGAAGCTTAGTCCATACGGATGATGAGCGGTGCTTTCTCAGATAATTGCCGTGAGAGGCTTTTTTGCGACTGCCGACTGCCAACTGAGCGCCGCTTACCGGATCAAAAGAGTCTCCGCTATAGGGCGCCGAAGCCTCAATTCCGAGTCTTTCGGTGACAGTGGCGGCAAATACGTCACAGACGCCGTCCGCGCCGTGGTTGACATAGATTTTTTCCGGTAGCTTCTTTATAGAGGATATCCAGTCAATCAGCTGATTTACATCGGCATGTGCGGAAATTCCCTCGAGCGTCTGAATGCTTGCCGCTACTCTGACATCCTCGCCAAACAGGTTTACATATTTAACCCCGTCCAAAAGGCGTCTGCCGAGCGTTCCCTCTACCTGATAGCCCACAAAAAGTACAGTACATTCCGGTCGCCAGAGATTGTGCTTCAAGTGATGTCGGATACGTCCGGCTTCGCACATTCCCGAAGCCGAGATGATGACCTTCGGCGTCGGGTCGGAATTGATCAGCTTGGAGGCATCACTTGTCTCTGTCAGATAAAGGCCGGAAAATCCGATTGGATTGATGCCTTTTGCCAGCAGTGCGTCGGTCTCATCGTCAAAATATTCATGCAGTGTTTCTTTATATATATTTGTCGCCTCAATCGCAAGCGGACTGTCCAGATAGACAGGGAAATCGTTTGGTATAAGCTTCTGTTCCTTGATTCGGCGAAGCATATACAAGAGCTCCTGAGTGCGCCCTACGGCAAATGAGGGAATTACCACATTGCCTCCGCCGCTCAGAGTGGAATCAATGATTGCTGCCAGTCTGAGCTCCAGATCCTTCGGTTGCTTTGGGCGGGGGCGATCGCCGTAGGTGGACTCTATAATCAGAGTATCTGCCTTATCCGGTGCGTGCGGGTTACGCAGGAGAGGGCGGTTCGGTGTACCTACATCTCCGGAAAAAACTATAGTGTGCGTATCTCCGTTTTCCGTTATTGTAATTTGAATGCTTGCCGAGCCAAGCAGGTGCCCCGCATCGAAGAAGACAGCGGAAATTCCTGCACATGGCGTTATTTGATTTCCGTAATCGGTTGTCCGAAAACGCTGCATCAGTGCTTCAACATCTTCAAGCGTATACATCGGAGTGTATCCCTCTTCACCGGAGCGTTGAGCTTTCCGGTTTTTCCATTCCGCTTCCGACTCCTGAATATGTGCCGCGTCTGCGAGCATAATCGCGCAGAGCCGATGCGTTGCCGAGGTGGAATATACTTCTCCGCAAAAGCCGTTCTTTAAAAGCAAGGGCAGTTTTCCGGAGTGGTCAATATGAGCGTGTGTCAGAAAAACGAAATCCACGGAGCCGGGCGGAATGGGAAGCTCATCGTTTTCATAGATGTCGGGACCCTGCTCCATACCGCAGTCTATCAGTATTTTTTTACCGCATGCCTCAAGCAGTGTACATGAGCCTGTAACTTCATGGGCTGCGCCGAGAAAAGTCAGTTTCATAAATGCCTCCTTGCTTATCCGTTGCCCTTGGGTGTGACCTTTCCGGTCTGTCTCTTGGAGGGCGGCTGTTGATCGGTTTCCGGAAATTCATGGTGCGGCAGCGGATCGGTTTCCGGATCATAAATTCTGTCGGGATCAAGCGGACTGCTTTCCGCATTTCCGCGGCAGATCTCGCAATACACGTTTCCTTCGGGAATTACACGCCCGCAGAGCAGGCAATGGCTGAAATATTTTCTCATCTTGGCAACCTCCTTGTGTTTTTATAATTCATCTGCGTGAGGTATCTGTATCGTTTTTCTCCGATAGTGATGCAAGAAAAAGAATTTTTGTGTGCTCAATAATTTTCCGCGTGAAGCTCAAAATAGCTCTGCGGATGGTTACATGTCGGGCATACCTCCGGGGCACTTACTCCGACTGCTATATGTCCGCAGTTGCGGCATTCCCATACTTTTACTTCGCTTTTAGCGAAAACTTCGGCGGCTTCCACATTGCGAAGCAGTGCGCGGTAACGCTCTTCGTGGTGCTTTTCGATTGCGGCTACGAGGCGGAATTTTGCCGCAAGTCCGGCAAAGCCCTCCTCCTCGGCGGTTTTGGCAAAGCCTTCATACATATCCGTCCATTCATAGTTTTCACCGTCTGCGGCGGCAGCAAGGTTTTCCGCGGTATCGCCTATGCCGCAAAGCTCCTTGAGCCAAAGCTTTGCATGCTCCTTTTCATTGTCTGCTGTTTTGAGAAAGAGAGCGGCAATCTGTTCAAAACCCTGTTTTTTTGCAACTGATGCGAAATAGGTATACTTGTTTCTCGCCTGCGATTCTCCGGAGAAAGCCGCCATCAGATTTTTCTCGGTCTGCGTGCCGGAATATTTGTTTTTTGTGTCCATTTTTTTGTTCCTCTCTTTCATATTATCAGGATATGTTCCCATAAATATTATATCGGAAAATTCGCTTACTGTCAATAGTTTCGATGCCGGAAAACGTAACGACCTCGCGATTTTTCGGGCTTCCCGAAAATATCGCGAGGTGAAATGCGGTTTTAGTTCCCGAGCAATGCGTTCAGATATATCCTGAAGATCGGAAGAGCGTCGTGT
>ERZ506995.616-NODE-616-length-13341-cov-4.198103_pt1 | contig 13341 bp, 10 predicted proteins | sample MGYA00512883_ERZ506995 | MGnify/ENA metagenome assembly ERZ506995
TGAGGAGTATCAGGCCTTCTGGCAGGCGCTGATCGCCGCCGAGGAGGCGGAGGTACACGGCTTCGAGGATAAAAGCGTGTTCGAGGGCTGTATGCCCGTGGAGGTCATGGCACGGCGGGGCGAGGATACCCTGCGGTTCGGGCCGCTGAAGCCCCGGGGGCTCATCGACCCCAAGACCGGGAAAGAGCCCTACGCCGTGGTGCAGCTCCGCCGGGACAACGCCGACGGCAGCATCTACAATCTGGTGGGCTTCCAGACCCACCTGAAATGGCCGGAACAGCGGCGCGTGTTCACCATGATCCCGGCGCTGCGGAACGCCCAGTTCCTGCGGTACGGCGTGATGCACCGCAACACCTATCTGGATTCCCCCCGTCTGCTGGACCGCTACTACCGGCTGAAGGCCGAGCCGCGCATCGCCTTTGCCGGGCAGATGACCGGCGTGGAGGGGTATGTGGAATCCTGCGCCAGCGGCTTTCTGGCGGGCGTGGAGCTGGCGCGCCGCCTCAACGGGCAGACGCCCATCGACTTCCCGGCGGAGACGGCCATCGGCGCGCTGGGTCTGTATGTCAGCAACGGCTCGGTGGGCGATTTCCAGCCCATGAACATCAATTTCGGCATCATCCCGCCGCTGGATCACCGCGTCAAGGGTAAGCGCAACAAAAACGCGGAGCTGAGCCAGCGGTCGCTGGAGATCCTGGAGGGCATCAAACAGGAGGTACTGTGGACATGAAGATCATCGTAGACGCCATGGGCGGCGACAACGCCCCGCTGGAGATCGTCAAGGGCGCGCTGCAGGCGCAGAAGCGCTTCGGCGCGGACATCGTGTTCACCGGCGACGAGGCCGCCATTCTGGATGCTGTCCGCGCCTGCGGCCTGACGGAGCTGCCGGACGGCGCGGCCATCATCCCCACCGCGGAAACGGTGGAGATGTGCGACGACCCGGCCACCGTATTCCGCCGGAAGAAGGATACCTCCATGGGCGTGGGGCTGACGCTGCTGAAAAACGGCGGCGGCGACGCCATGGTGTCCGCCGGCTCCACCGGCGCGCTGCTCACCGGCGCGACGCTGCTGGTCAAGCGGGTCAAGGGAATCCGCCGTGCCGCCATGGGTCCCGCCATGCCCAACAAGGCAGGGGGAAAGACCGTGATTGTGGACTGCGGTGCGAATGCCGAGTGTACGCCGGAATTCCTGCTGCAATTCGGTCTGGTCGGCTCTGTCTACGCGAAGAAGCAGCTGGGCATCGAGAATCCCAAAGTCGGTCTTCTGAACATCGGCACCGAGGACAGCAAGGGCACTGCCCTGCAGAAGGAAGCCTATGCGCTGCTGAAAGACGCGGGGGAGAAGGGGCTTGTCAACTTTGCCGGCAATGTGGAAGCCCGGGACGTGCCTTTGGGCGCAGTGGACGTTGTGGTCTGCGACGGCTTCAACGGCAATGTGCTTCTCAAAACCATCGAGGGTACTGCCATGTTCATGGGCAGCCTGATGAAGAGAATGTTCAAGAAAAATCTGCTCAGCAAGCTGGGCTATCTTCTGTGCGCCTCCGGGGTCAAAGACCTGATGAAGATGCTGGACTACCGGGAGATCGGCGGCACGCCGTTCCTTGGCATCCGCAAGCCGGTCATCAAGGCCCACGGCGCTTCCGACGTGCTGGCGTTCCGCAACGCAGTAAAGCAGGCAGCGGACGTGGCTGCGTCGGACATCACCGGGGAGCTGGAAGAAAATTTACAGCGGCTGGCTGCTGAAAAAGAGAAGGTGACGGAGCATGATTAAGGACTTGGAGGCCGTCATCGGCTACCGGTTCCGGAATATTTCCCTTTTGCAGAATGCGCTGACCCATTCCTCCTACGCAAACGAGCGCTGGCACAACAGCCTGCTCAGCAACGAGCGGCTGGAATTTCTGGGGGACAGCGTGCTGGGAATGCTGGTGGCGGAATATCTCTACCGCAATTTTCCCAACCGCCCGGAGGGCGAGCTGACCCGGATGCGGGCGGACATGGTCTGCGAGACCACCTTGGCGGGTGCTGCCAACCGCATCGGCCTTGGAAACCATCTGCTCCTTGGCCACGGTGAGGAGCAGGGCGGCGGACGGAGCCGAGACTCCATTCTGGCGGACGCCATGGAGTCGGTGATCGCCGCGTGCTTTCTGGACGGCGGACTGGACGCGGCGCTGCAGGTGGTCAGGACGTTCATTCTGGTGGAGGTGCCGGTGACCAAACTGCATAACGCGGACTACAAGACCGAGCTGCAGGAGCTGGTGCAGCAGAAGAAAAATCAGGTGCTGGCCTACGAGCTGGTGGGGCAGTCCGGCCCCGACCACGACAAACAGTTTTCCGTGGAGGTCTCCCTCAACGGCGCGATCATAGGCAAGGGCATCGGCAGCAGCAAAAAAAGGGCAGAGCAGGACGCCGCCCGCTGTGCCATCGAAAATCTTTTTCCGGAGAAAGCGTAAAATGTCGAAACGACGCGGTCTTTCATGGGCGGTCGTAAAACAGTGAATGGAGCGTATCGGTGCAGATACGCTCCATTTCTTGTGCAAACATGCTATTAACGAGGTGCGGCCCCTTGGCTCTCCCTCTGGGAGAGCTGTCACCGCAGGTGACTGAGAGGGTCTTGCAGACTTGCTTACCCTCTCCGTCTTCGCTTCGCTCAGCCACCTCTCCCAAAGGGAGAGGCAAGAGATGCAGTTCATGATCCCACTGCGCCTGATAATTGTTTGATGCGCCCTGCCTATTATGGTTGCGCCATTTTTCTATGCATGCAAAAATGGTCCTCTGGAGATGTTGTAACGGCAAAACTTTCCCTTGCTGTATTCGACATATTGTGTTATAATAAAATGAACTATGCAGACAAAACAAAGTACCCGCAGACTGCTGCCTGCGGTAAAATACAGGATGTGAACAAAATGGGTTCCCGAAAGCCGATGAAACTGAATCTGGGCATGGCGCCGAAGGTCATTTTTATTATGATGCTGGACGTGCTTGCTACTGTCGTCTCCTTCTTTCTGGGGCTGTGGTTCCGGTATGATTTTTCCTTTGCCGAAATTCGCCCCGTCCATCTGGAGGGCTTCCTGTCCGCCATCGGCCTATGGTGCGTGATCACGCTTCTGGTATTCTGGATTTTCCGGCTGTACAACTCCATCTGGGCCTTTGTCAGTACGCCGGAGGTGTTCCGCATTACTGGTGCATATGTGGTGCTGGGCGTGATCGGCGTGCTGGTATTCCACTTTGACGGCAATCTGATGCCCCGTTCCAGCATGGTGGTGGGCTTCCTGTTCAGCTTCGTCAGCACCGTGACCATCCGGTTCTCCTACCGGCTGCTCCGGACGGCGCAGCGGCGCATCAGCCACATCACCCATGCCAACGGCGTGAAAAACGTCATGCTGATCGGCGCGGGCGACGCCGGACGGGCGCTGGCTGTGGAATTTACCAACAGCGACCATATCCAGGATCACCTGTCCTGCGTCATTGACGACAACCCGGTGAAATGGAACAAGCAGCTGTGCGGCGTGCCCATCGTGGGCGGACGTCAGGATATTCTTACGGCTGTGAAGAAGTACAAGATCAGCAAGATCATCTTTGCCATTCCCAACTGTACCGCAAAGTCCCGGAAGGAAATTCTGGACATCTGCGCCACCACCGGCTGCGAGGTGCAGATGCTTCCCGGCATTTTCCAGATGGTCAACGGAGAGGTCAGCGTCAGCAAGCTGCGCAAGGTCGATCCGCAGGACCTGCTGGGCCGGGAACCCATCAAGGTCAATCTGGATGAAATTGTGGGCTATATTTCCGGCAAGGTGGTGCTGGTCACCGGCGGCGGCGGGAGCATCGGCAGCGAGCTGTGCCGTCAGATCGCCCATGCGAAGCCGAAGCAGCTTATTATTCTGGATATTTACGAAAATAATGCCTATGATATTCAAATGGAGCTGCGCCGCACCCATCCGGAACTGAATCTGGAGGTCATCATCGGCTCTGTCCGTGACGCCGTCCGGCTGAACCATGTGATGGAAACCTACCGGCCGGAGCTTGTGTTCCACGCTGCGGCCCATAAGCACGTCCCGCTGATGGAGGAAAGCCCCAACGAGGCCATCAAGAACAACGTCATCGGCACCTACAAGCTGGCGAAGGCCGCCGCGGAGTACGGCGTCAAGCGGTTTGTGCAGATATCCACCGACAAGGCCGTCAACCCCACCAACATCATGGGTGCGTCCAAGCGTCTGTGCGAGATGGTGATACAGATGATGAACCGGGAGTCCAAAACGGAATTCGTGGCGGTGCGCTTCGGTAATGTTCTGGGCAGCAACGGCAGCGTCATCCCGCTTTTTAAGAAGCAGATCGAGGCCGGCGGCCCCGTGACCGTCACCCATCCCGACATCATCCGGTATTTTATGACCATCCCCGAGGCGGTGAGTCTGGTGCTGCAGGCGGGATACTATGCCAAGGGCGGCGAGATTTTCATTCTGGACAGGGGCGAGCCGGTGAAGATCGACACCATGGCGCGGAACATGATCCGTCTGTCCGGCTACGAACCGGATGTGGACATCAAGATTGAGTACACCGGTCTCAGACCGGGCGAGAAGCTCTACGAGGAGCTGCTGATGAAGGAAGAAGGAATGCAGGAGACTGCCAACAAGCTCATCCACATCGGCAAGCCCATCGAAATGGACGACGCGCTGCTGGAGCAGCAGCTGAAGCGGCTGGACGAAGCCAGCCGGGCGGAAAGCGAAGATATCAAGGACATCGTCGCGGAGATTGTGCCTACTTACAAACGCGAGTGTAAGGTCTGACCAAGCGAAATAAGAGAAAATGAGGAAAGCGGAATGTACCGAACGTTTTTCAAACGCCTGCTGGATATTATCCTGTCCGGCTGCGCCATCGTGATATTGTCGCCGCTGCTGCTGATCATTGCCGTCGCCATCAAGATCGACGATCCCGGCCCGGTGCTGTTCCGCCAGAAGCGGGTGGGCATTCACAAGACCCATTTTTCCATTATGAAATTCCGCACCATGAAAATGGACACCCCCAAGGACACACCCACCCATCTGCTGGAAAACCCGGAGCAGTATATCACGAAGGTGGGGAAATTTCTGCGGAAGTCATCCCTGGACGAGCTGCCCCAGATCTTTCAGATTTTCACGGGGAAAATGTCTATTATCGGCCCCCGGCCTGCCCTGTGGAATCAGTTTGACCTGATTGCCGAACGGGACAAATACGGGGCCAACGACGTGCGTCCCGGCCTGACGGGCTGGGCGCAGATCAACGGGCGGGACGAACTGCCCATTGAGGTAAAGGCCCGGTTCGATGGGGAATATGTGGAAAAACTGAGCTTCCTCTTTGACTGCAAATGCTTTTTCGGCACCATCGTTTCCGTGCTGAAGCACGACGGCGTGGTGGAAGGCGGCACCGGCCAGCTGGAAAAGGAGAAGAAAGAATGAAGAACATTCTCATCACCGGCGCCGGAAGCTATATCGGGGTTTCCTTGGAAAACTATTTGAAGCAGTGGCCAGAAAGCTACCGGGTGGATTCCCTGGATATGCGGGGAAGCGACTGGGAGAGTCATTCCTTCCGCGGCTACGACGCGGTGTTTCACGTGGCGGGGCTGGTGCATCAGCCGGACAGCAAAAATGACCCGGCACGCTCTGACCTGTACGATCAGGTCAACCACATCCTCGCGGTGCGGACGGCGGAAAAGGCCAAGGCCGACGGCGTGGGTCAGTTCCTGTTTATGAGCTCGGAGAGCGTTTACGGCCTGACTGCGCCCATCGGCAAAACGGTCGTCATCACGAAAGACACGCCGCTGCACCCCGCGGACAACTACGGCGTCAGCAAAGCCAGAGCGGAAGCGGATTTGCAGGCGTTGGCGGACGACAGCTTCAAGGTCGCAATTCTCCGCCCGCCCATGATCTACGGCAAGGGCTGCAAGGGCAATTACGTGACCATGGCGAAGCTGGCGAAGAAGCTGCCGGTTTTTCCTTACGTTTCCAACCAGCGTTCCATGCTGTATATTGAGAATCTGACGGAATTTGTCCGGCTGCTCATTGACGACGAGGCGGCGGGCATATTCTGCCCCCAGAACAACGAATACACCAACACCAGCGACATGGTCAACTGGATTGCCCACGCCAACGGAAAGGGCATCCTGATGGTGAAGGGCTTTACCTGGGCGCTGAAGCTGCTGCGGTTTTTTTCGCCTGCGGTGGACAAGGCCTTTGGCAGCCTGTGCTATGATTTTGCGCTGAGCCGGTACAGCCGGGATTACTGCGTAAAAACGCTGGAGCAGTCCATTCTGGAGACGGAGAGAACCTGATTTTTAGGAAGCGAAAGAGGGCGGTTGCTTGAAAAAGAAGCGGGGTATCCTGTTTTTGTGCCAGTTTTTTTATCCCGAATATATTTCCTCCGCCCAGCTGCCCTATGACACGGTGCTGGCGCTTCGGGACGCCGGGTTCTCCGTGGGCGCGCTGTGCGGCTACCCGCGGGAATACGCCGAGGGCGGGAAGGTCCCCACGAAGGAGGATGCGGACGGCATCCACATTCACCGCCTGAAATACATCCAGACGGGCCGGGCGGGATTTCTTGGCCGGATCGTCAACTATTTTTCCTTTACGTTTCATGTGCTGCTGCACCTGCCGGAGATCGGCAAATACCGGGCGGTGGTGGTGTACTCCAACCCGCCGATTCTGCCGTGGATTGCTTCTTGGGCAAAATCGCTGTTCGGTACGAAGCTGGTGTTCGTGTCCTACGACCTCTATCCGGAGGTGGCCACGGTGACGAACACCCTCCGGGAAGGCAGCGTGATCTGCAGGCTGATGAACCACATCAACAAATGTGTGTTCCGCCGGGCAGACCGGGTCGTGGCGCTGTCGTCGGAGCAGAAGAACTGCATTCTCCGCACCCGGAACGCCGTTGACGAGCTTGTGACGGTGATTCCTAACTGGTACCGGGACGAGGGCGGCCTGCGCGACCGGGAGGAAAACCGGTTCCGGGAGTTGACGGCGGGGCGCTTCGTGGTGTCCTATTTCGGCAATATGGGCACCATGCAGGATATGGACACCATTCTGGGCGCTATCCGGGCGCTGCGGGAGGAGAAGGGCGTTTTCTTCCTCTTTGCCGGACACGGCAATAAAATGGAGAAGCTGCGAGAGATCATCGCTCAGGAGAGCATTGAAAATGCCCGGATTCACAGCTTCCTTCATGGTCAGGACTTTCAGGACGCGCTGGCGGTGAGCGACTGCGCGCTGATTTCTCTGGAAAAGGGTGCGACGGGGCTTTGCGTCCCCAGCAAGACCTACAGCTATATGATGCAGGGCATCCCCCTGCTCGCCATCATGGACGAGTGCGACATCGTCCGGGATATCCAGTCCGGCGCGGGGCTTTGGGTGCACAACGGCGAAAGCGAGCGATTAGCCGAGGCCATCCGCTTCCTGCGGGACAACCCGGAGAAAGCCCGGGACATGCGCAGAAAATGCCGGGAGCTGTATCTGCAAAAGTACACCACCGAAATTTGCACGGGAAAATATGTATCTCTTTTCCGGGAACTTTTACACCCGGAAACAGGGGAGGAGAATGAATTATGAGTATTTTTGCCAACAAAACGCTGATGATCACCGGCGGCACCGGTTCCTTCGGAAACGCGGTGCTGAACCGCTTCCTGGACACGGATATCCGGGAAATCCGGATTTTCTCACGGGACGAGAAGAAGCAGGACGACATGCGCCATGAGTTTCAGGCGAAAATGCCGGAAGCGGCTGGGAAGATCAAGTTCTTCATCGGCGATGTCCGGGATCTCGCTTCCGTGAAGAACGCCATGCACGGCGTAGATTACATCTTTCATGCCGCCGCCCTCAAGCAGGTGCCGTCCTGCGAGTTTTTCCCCATGGAGGCGGTGAAAACCAACGTGTTCGGAACCGATAACGTGCTGACCGCCGCCATTGACGCGGGGGTCAAGGCCGTCATCTGCCTGTCCACGGACAAGGCCGCCTACCCCGTCAACGCCATGGGTACATCCAAAGCCATGATGGAGAAGGTCATCGTTGCCAAATCCCGGACGGTTTCTCCGGAAAAGACCAAAATCTGCTGCACCCGCTACGGAAACGTCATGTGTTCCCGGGGCAGTGTCATTCCACTGTGGATCGACCAGATCAAGGCGGGCAACCCCATCACCATCACCGAGCCGAACATGACCCGGTTCATTATGTCTCTGGAGGAAGCGGTGGATTTGGTACTGTTTGCTTTCCAGAACGGCGTCAGCGGGGACATTCTGGTGCAGAAAGCCCCGGCGTGCACCATTGAGACACTGGCAAAAGCCGTCACCGGCCTGTTTGCCCCCGGCCACGAGATCAAGGTCATCGGCATCCGCCACGGCGAAAAGATGTACGAGACGCTGCTGACCAACGAGGAATGTGCCCACGCTATCGATCTGGGCAATTTCTACCGCGTCCCCTGCGACAAGCGGGACCTGAACTACGACAAATATTTCAAGGACGGCGACACCCAGCGCAACGTCCTCACGGAGTTCAACAGCAACAACACAGAGCTGCTGAACGTGGAGCAGGTGCAGCAGAAGCTGCTGAGCCTGAGCTACATCCGGGAAGAACTGGAAGCCATGAAGAATAAATAACGGAAGGGTGGATGGCATGAACATTCTGATTACCGGCGCGGCCGGATTTGTGGGCAAAAACCTGACGGCGGCGCTGGAGTGCATCCGGGACGGCCGTGACAAGACCCATCCGGGGCTTACGGTGGGGGAGCTGTACCTCTACGACATCGACTCCGACCCGGCGCTGCTGGAAACGGCCTGCCAGAAGGCGGACTTCGTGTTCAATCTTGCCGGCGTCAACCGCCCGAAGAATCAGGAAGAGTTCATGCAGGGAAATTTCGGCTTTGCTTCCACGCTGCTGGACACGCTGAAAAAGTACCGTAACACCTGCCCCGTGATGCTGTCGTCCTCTATTCAGGCGACCATGGTGGGGCGCTATGCGGGCAGCGAATACGGCAGGAGCAAGAAGGCGGGGGAGGAGCTGTTCTTCTCCTACGCTGCCGAGACCGGGGCGAAAGTGCTGGTGTACCGCTTCCCCAACCTGTTCGGAAAATGGTGCCGTCCCAACTACAATTCCGCCGTGGCCACCTTCTGCTACAACTATGCCCACGACCTGCCCATCACGGTGAACGACCCCGGCGTAGAGCTGGAGCTGCTGTACATCGACGATCTGGTGGACGAGATGATCGCGGCGCTAGAGGGCAGAGAGCATCACTGCGAATTTGAGGGTGTGGACACGGTTCTGACGGCGTCCGGGCGCTACTGCGCCGCGCCTGTCACCCACCGGGCGACCCTGGGGCAGATCGTAGCGCTGCTGGACAGCTTCAAGGCGCAGCCCCAGACCCTGCTGATGCCGGAAATTCCGGCAGGCAGCTTCGCGAAAAAGCTGTATTCTACGTATCTTTCCTATCTGCCCAGGGAAAAGGCGGCGTTCCCCCTGAAAATGAACGTTGACGCCCGGGGCAGCTTCACGGAGCTGCTGAAAACGGCGAACTGCGGCCAGTTCAGCGTGAACATCAGCCGTCCCGGCGTGACCAAGGGACAGCACTGGCACAACACCAAGTGGGAATTTTTCATCGTGGTATCCGGTCACGGCCTGATTCAGCAGCGGAAGGTCGGCGCCGGGGAAGTGCTGAATTTTGAAGTTTCCGGAGAGAAAATCGAAGCCGTCCACATGCTGCCGGGATACACCCACAACATCATCAACCTGAGCGAAACGGAAGACTTGGTGACGCTTATGTGGGCAAACGAGTGCTTTGACCCGAAAAAGCCGGATACATTCTTTGAGGTGGTTTGACATGGAAATGAAGCTGGACTATTCCGACGTGGCGTTCCGCAATGACGGAAAATTAAAGCTGCTCATCATCGTAGGCACCCGCCCGGAGATCATCCGTCTGGCGGCGGTCATCAACAAGTGCCGCAAATATTTTGACTGCATTCTCGCCCACACGGGGCAGAATTACGATTATAACCTGAACGGGATTTTCTTCCGGGACTTGGGACTTGCCGACCCGGATGTGTATATGAACGCAGTGGGGGACGACCTGGGCGCCACCGTGGGCAACATCATCAACTGCTCCTACAAGCTGATGACGGCCATTCAGCCGGACGCCATGCTGATTCTGGGGGACACCAATTCCTGCCTGTCCGCCATTGCGGCCAAGCGGCTGCATATTCCCATTTTCCACATGGAGGCGGGAAACCGCTGCAAGGACGAGTGCCTGCCGGAGGAGACCAACCGCCGGATCGTGGACATCATCTCCGACGTGAATCTGGCCTATTCCGAACACGCGAGACGATACCTCCACGAGTGCGGTCTGCCCAAGGAGCGCACCTACGTTACCGGCTCCCCCATGGCGGAGGTGCTCCACGCCAACTTAAACGCCATCGAGGCTTCTGACATCCACCAGCGGTTGGGACTGAACAAAGGGGAGTACATTCTGCTGTCTGCCCACCGGGAGGAAAACATCGACACGGAAAAGAATTTCCTGTCTCTGTTCCGCGCCGTCAACGCCATGGCGGAAAAGTACGACATGCCCATTCTGTATTCCTGCCACCCCCGCTCCAAAAAGCGGCTGGAAGCTACGGGCTTCATCCTGGACAGCCGGGTGATTCAGCACGAGCCGCTGGGCTTCCACGATTACAACTGCCTGCAAATGAACGCCTTCGCGGTGGTGTCCGATTCCGGGACGCTGCCGGAGGAATCCAGCTTCTTCACCTCCGTGGGACATCCGTTCCCGGCGGTGTGCATCCGCACGTCCACGGAGCGCCCGGAAGCGCTGGACAAGGGTTGCTTCATTCTGGCGGGCATTGACGAAAAGAATCTTCTGCAAGCGGTGGACACCGCCGTTCAGATGAACCGGGACGGCGATCTGGGGATCCCCGTGCCGGACTATGTGGAGGAAAACGTATCCACCAAGGTGGTCAAGATCATCCAGTCCTACACCGGCGTGGTGGACAAAATGGTCTGGAGAAAGTCGTAAGAAGCCAGACACCGACAAATTGCGCTGTTTTTTCTGGATATGATGAAACAGCCGGAAAATTTCACAACATCGGGAGGCGAGACGCATGAAATACCTGTTCATCAACTCCGTTGCCGGCTTTGGCAGCACGGGGCGCATCGCGGCGGGGCAGTGCCGTGGGCTGATGGCGCAGGGGCATGAGTGCGTGCTCGCCTTTGGCCGTGAAGAGGCAAATTGCAGCGATATTCCCACGGTGCGCATCGGTACGCCCATGGACTATAGGCTCCACGGGGCGGAAAGCCGTCTGCTGGACGATTCCGGCTTCGGCTCCCGGCGGGCGACCCGGCGGTTTCTGGATTGGGTCAGGGAATACGACCCGGACGTGATCTGGCTGCACAATGTTCACGGCTATTACATTCACTTGGGAGAGCTGTTTCCTTACCTGCGCGGCTGCGGGAAGACCATTTTCTGGACGCTTCACGACTGCTGGAGCTTTACGGGGCACTGCGCCTATTTTGACTATGTGGGCTGTGACCGCTGGAAAACCGGCTGCCACGACTGCCCACAGAAACGCGCTTATCCTGCAAGCATTCTTTTGGACAACAGCCGGAAAAATTACGAAAAAAAGCGGGAACTGTTTACGGGCATTCCCAATGTGACATTGATCGTCCCCTCCCACTGGCTGGAAAGCCGGGTGAAGGAGAGCTTTCTGAGGGACTACCCGGTGAAGGTGGTATACAACACGGTGAACCGGGAAATCTTCAAGCCCACCCCCGGCAATTTCCGGGAAAAGTACGGCTTGGAAAATAAAATCATCCTGCTGGGCGTTGCCAGCGTCTGGGACGAGCGCAAGGGACTGCGGGACTTTCTGGCGCTTCATGACCTGTTGGACGAAGAATATGCCATCGTGCTGATCGGTCTGAGCGCAAAGCAGATTCAATCCCTCCCGGCGGGAATTCTGGGGCTGCCCCGTACCAACAGCGTTCAGGAGCTGGCGGAGGCGTACACCGCCGCCGACGTATTTCTCAACCCCAGCACGGAGGAGACCTTCGGCATGACCGTGCTGGAAGCCCGGTGCTGCGGCACGGAGGCCGTGGTTTATCAGGGGACTGCCTGCGAGGAGGTCGTCAGCCAGTTCGGGGGCGTCGCCGTACCAAGGGGCACGGCGCATCTGCTGGAAGCCGTGGAACAGATCACAAAGGAGAATCGCAAATGACCCATTATCCCTTCCCGGACAGCCGTGGGACAAAAATTGCCTTCGCCGCGTTTTTCACGGCCATGCTTTTTCTGGCGCGGGACAGTATGTTCACCACGGCGGTAATCGGTTTTGAGAAGGCGCAGTTTCTCATGCTGGGCGTGATCTGCCTGCTGGGTGTGGCCTTCCTGATTGTCAACCGGAGAAATCTGCTCCAAATTCTGAAAGACCGGAGGATGATTGTCGCCGGAATCGCGGCGGCGGTGCTTCTGCTGCCCATGCTGGTGAAGCGGGACTGGCAGCTGATGTATTTCAGCGTCCTGCTGTGTCTGCTGACGGCGGTGTTTTTGTCTTATTTCCTTACGTTGCGGGATGCGGCCAAGTATTATGTGGTGATTATGTCCGTTCTGGGGGCGTATTCCGTACTGGCGGCGTACATCCTGCGCATCGGCGTGGATAGTGGCGCTTACGCGGTGCCGGTGTTCCGGAATTCCATGGGCTTTGAATTTCACAATTTCTTTCTGTCCATTGTCCCGGATACGTATGTCAAAAACCGGAATTTCGGCATTTTCCGGGAGCCGGGCGTTTATCAGTTTTTCCTGATTACGGCGCTGTATCTGAACAATTATGAGGTCGAGTGGAAAAAGACGTGGCAGCTGTGGCTGGTCAACGGCATTCTGGCCGCGACGATGGTGTCCACGTTTGCCACCGGCGGCGTCGCGGAAATGGGACTGCTGGCGATCGTGCTGTTTTTTGACAAAAAATGGTATCGGGACAAGCGGGTATGTGCCGTGGCGGTCGGGCTGATTTTGTGCGTCGCCGTGATAGCGGGCGTTTCCATTGCCCGGAAAAACGTCCTCTACTGGGAAGTTTACGACATGGCCATCGGCAAATTTGTCAACGGGCAGGATTCCTCGGTGGAGCGGATGGATGCCATTGTGACCGACATTTCCATTTTCCTGCACCATCCCATTTTCGGTGCGAAGATAGCGGAGGTGCTGTATGCCACTGCAAACAATACCACGTCCACCCTCATTCTTTTCTCCGCCTTCGGCATTCCGGCGGCGCTGTTGCATATCGCCTGCTGGGTCGCGCTGGTGTGGCGGAAGGAGCGGAAGATATGGGTGAATCTGGCGCTGGTGGTCATTCTGTTCA
>ERZ506995.624-NODE-624-length-13217-cov-3.855493_pt1 | contig 13217 bp, 8 predicted proteins | sample MGYA00512883_ERZ506995 | MGnify/ENA metagenome assembly ERZ506995
CTATCATCTTCATATGCCATCTTATTTTTTAGAGACATTTACTGAATATCCCTAACTATTTTCACGATTATAGCCAAACAGAATTGATCTGCAAGATACTGCGTAAAAAAGCAAGTTAACTTCATGGGACAAGCAAGCTAAGTTGAAATGCCAAGCAAGCTAAGTTACTTACCCAATGTACTTAAGTTAATTTTTGAAGCCACAGAAGATTCATCTACCCTTTTTCCACAAACCAATTCCAATCGACCATTATAAAAAGAGGAGGATGCTCATGAATGAGCATCCTCCTCTTTTTATTTATTTCTTAAAAGAAACCTTCTTATGCCTTTGTTTCTTCCGGCATCTTGTTACCCATAGTCAGGTAAGCGATAGGAGCAGCAATGAAGATAGAAGACAATGTACCGATCACAACGCCCAAAATCATTGCAAAGGCGAAGCTGCGGATACTGTCACCACCCAGCACGAAGATACACAACAATACGATCAATGTACTTAATGAAGTATTGATGGTACGAGCCAAAGTAGTATTCAATGAATCATTAAACAACTGCATACGGTTACGTTTCGGATACAGACCGAAGAACTCACGGATACGGTCAAAGATAACCACCTTGTCATTGATAGAATAACCGATAGCGGTCAAAATAGCGCCAATAAAAGTCTGGTCAATTTCCAATGAGAACGGAACCCATCCATAACATAACGAGTATGCACCGATGATCAAAATAGTATCGACAGCCAATGCAACAGTCGCACCCACACTATAAGCTACATTGCGGAAACGCAGCAAGATATACAAACCGATAGCCACCAATGCAAACAATACAGACCAGACAGCCGAAGTCTTGATATCGTCAGCGATACTAGGACCTACTTTCTGAGAACTGATGATAGAACCACCGACACGATTATCACGGTCAATAAAGATTTCCAATGTAGTACCTTCGCCCAGCAAGTTACCATCTTTCAAAGACTGATACAAGAACTCTTCAATTTCAGAGTCGATAGTAGGAGAATCTTCATTAATACGGTAATTGGTTGTAATACGGATTGTCTTCTTGTCTGTACCCAAAGCAATAGCCTGTACATTATCTTCTGTGATTTTCTTCTTCAACAGGTCACGCACTGTTTCAGGTTCAACCTGCTGTTCAAACTGAACTACGAAGTTACGTCCACCGGTAAAGTCAATACTCTGCGCCAAACCACGGATAAAGAATGAAATGATACAGATAACGATAATCGCTCCGAATACCGTGAATGAACGTTTCATCATTCCCATAAAGTTGTAATTCACGTTCTGCATCAGATTCTTGGAGATCCCTGTAGTGAATGTCAAGTTCAACCACTTGTCTTTATTCATGAAGTGCTCATAAACAATACGGGTCAAGAATACTGCTGTAAAGAATGAGCAGAGGATACCGATAATCAACGTAGTGGCAAAACCACGAATCGGACCCGTACCGAAATAGAACAGAATGATACCAGTGATAATTGATGTCAAGTTTGAGTCAAAAATAGCAGAGAATGCGTTAGAATAACCGTCTGCTAAAGCAGCCTTAACAGTTTTACCGGCTCTCAATTCTTCTTTTGTACGTTCATAAATCAACACGTTAGCATCTACAGCCATACCCAATGACAACACCATACCGGCAATACCAGACATGGTCAGTGCAGCTTGGAACGAGGTAAGGATTCCTAATGTGAAGAAGAAGTTAACAACCAATGCGCAGTTGGCAACCATACCCGGAATCAATCCGTACATAGCGCACATATAGATCATCAACAGAATCAACGCAACAACAAATGAAATAATACCTTGATTGATAGATTCCTGACCCAATGACGGACCAACAATATCCTCCTGAACGATACGTGCAGGAGCAGGCATCTTACCAGACTTCAATACGTTAGCCAAGTCTTTTGTCACCTCCGGGGTAAAGTTACCGGTAATCTGAGAGTGTCCCCCCGTAATTTCACCGTTTACATTCGGAGCGCTGTATACGTAACCATCCAGTACGATAGCGATAGCCTTGCCTACATTGTTCTTTGTCAGAACAGCCCAGCGGCGTGCGCCGTCAGTGTTCATAGACATACTGACACAAGGCTTGTTGAACTGGTCATATTCATCTTTAGCATCAGTGATCACATCACCTTCCAACGGAGCACGTCCGTTACGTTCAGTAGACTTGATAGCATACAATTCAAAGATACGTCCCTGCTTGTCAAAGTCAGCAGCCTTTACACCCCATTTCAAACGAAGATCTTTCGGCAACATTTCTTTCACTTCTTTCATAGCAAGGTACTGGTTTACCTGAGCAGTATCTTTATAATCGGCATAACCTACCACCGCCCCGTAACCATTCGGATTTAATTGAAGAACAGAAGCCAACGGATGTTCTTTCTTCATCTGCTCCATTGCGGCAGAGTTACTTGCCGTTTCGCCTTTCAATGCGGCTGCAAGACTGTCGGCAGCAGAAATTGCAGAAGCCTGTGCAACAGCAACAGTATCAGTAGCTACAGAATCAGCAGAAGCAGCACCACTTTCAACGGCAAGAATATCACGCAGTCTGTTATCTACAGAAGAAAGATAAGGAACTATTTCTTTTGCGTCGAAAGTTTCCCAGAATTCCAAGTTAGCAGATCCCTGCAACAGTTTTCTGACACGTTCCGGTTCTTTGATACCCGGCAGTTCCACCATGATACGGCCCATCTTTCCTTCCAACGCCTGAATGTTAGGCTGTGCCACACCAAAGCGGTCAATACGTGTACGTAATACATTATAAGAGTTGTCGATAGCAGCCTTTACCTCTTCGCGCAATACTTTTTCAACTTCACTGTCGGAACTGCGGGTGGTTACTTTGTCTTTCAACTGCTGAGTAGCAAATAATTCAGCCAATTTGCCATTGGGAGCTTGTTTCTTATACTCTTTTACAAAAAGAGTGATAAAGTCATCCTGACTAGTGATAGATTGTTTTGATGCTTCTGCAACCGCTTTGTTAAAAGCTTCATCAGTCTTGTTGTCAGCCAAAGCCTTCACTACATCCGGTACAGAAACTTCAAGGATAACGTTCATACCACCTTTCAGGTCCAGACCCAGACCAATCTCCATCTCGCGACACTGTTTCAGCGTATAACTACCCAAATAAACTTTTTCATTCTGCATAGAATCAAGGTAATGTGCTTCACCTTTCGGGTCTTGTGCCGCTTTGTCCATGTGATAGCGGGTCACAAAAGAGAAAGAAAGATAAAACACACATACAAGGGTGAGTAATACCGCAAAAACCTTTACAAATCCTTTGTTTTGCATGTTACTTTGAAATTTATTATTTTTACTTTTTGATTAATTCTTAGTTTATACAAGGTTGCAAATATAGTTTTTTTTTCACATTCCCACGGTATCAAACACAAATATTTAGATTCCAAAAGAGAAAAAAGGCTGCAAAAGCATTTTTTGCAGCCTAAATTATTCTATCTCACAGTCTATTTTATTTCAAACCCCTGTTTTTAAGCAAGGGTTCCAAGCTGGGATCAGCCCCACGAAAACCTCTGTAAAGGGTCATAGGATCTTCCGTTCCACCTTTCTCTAGAATATTTTTACGGAAAGAGTCTGCGGTATTTTTATCGAACACTCCATGTTCTTTAAACGCTTCAAAAGCATCCGTGTCAAGAACTTCTGCCCATAGATAGCTGTAATACCCAGCAGCATATCCACCTATAATATGACTAAAATAAGTGGCGCGATACCGAGGAGCTATTTCAGGAATCAGCCCCAGCTTGTCCATCGTTTCTTTTTCAAAAGCAACGACATTCAGGTTGTCTGTATCAGTCAGGTTATGCAGTTCCATATCAAGCAAAGCGGCTGCCAATAATTCCGTAGTCATAAAACCTTGATTAAAAGTACCCTGATTTTGGATTTTCGTAATCAGCTCATCCGGAATCACTTCTCTTGTTTCATAATGCTTGGCATAGAGTTTCAGCACTTCAGGTTCTACAGCCCAATGTTCCATAATCTGTGAAGGAAGTTCTACAAAATCCTGCGCCACACTGGTACCGGACACTCCTTTGTAGTTACACTTGGTCAGCATACCGTGCAATGCATGTCCAAACTCATGAAACATGGTTTCCACCTCATCCAAAGTCAGTAAAGAAGGCATATTTCCTGCAGGTTTAGTAAAACTTGCCACATTATAAATTAAAGGACGTACTTCACCGGCCTGTTCACGAAAATTACTCATCCATGCGCCACCACGCTTACCTGCGCGTGGAAAGTAATCCGCATAGAACAATCCCAAAAATGAGCCATCGGCATCCTTTACTTCATACACTTTCACATCCGGCTCATATACGGGCACATCATTCAGTTCGGTCAATGTAATGCCATACAGCTTGTTGGCCACGGTATACAATCCGCTACGCACATCTTCCAAACTGAAATAGGGCTTGATTTCATCTTCATTCAAATCATACTTTTCCTGACGCAATTTTTCGGCATAATACCACCAGTCCCATGCAGCCAGCTTCTCTCCCTTACCTTCCTTATCCATTATTTTCTGCAACTCGGCGGCCTCTTTCTTTGCATTTTCCAGTGAGTATCCCCACAGGTTGTTCAAGAAATCCATGACTGTCTGCGAATTCTTAGCCATGTTCTCATCCAGTACAAAATTGGAATAACAATCGAATCCTAATAATTTTGCCTGTTCCAAACGCAATGCCATGATCTTTCCCAATATCTCTTTATTGTCATTCGCATCATCATGATTCCCCCGGTTGATATAAGCTTCATAAATATTTTTTCTTAGCTCACGGTTTTCAGCATATTGCAAAAAAGGCAAGCGACTGGAGTTTTGCAAAGTGAATAGCCATTTCCCTTCTTTTCCAGCAGCTTTCGCTTCCTCTGCGGCCCCCGCTTTCACCCATTCGGGTAACCCGGCCAAATCAGCCTCATTCTCGATAACCAACTGATAAGCGTTATTCTCATTTAAGATATGATTGTCGAAAGCAATCCCCAAAGTCGACAATTCTTTATTGATCTCCCTCAAACGGGATTGTTTTCCGGCATCCAGTCCGGCACCCGAACGGACAAAAGCTTTATAATACTTGTCCAACAGCCGGTGTTGCTCAGTCGTAAGAGTTATCTTACCTTCCTGTTCCTGTTGATGCACATCAGCCACCCGTTTATACAAATCCTGATTCAAATAAATATTATCACTATGTTCTGAAAGTACAGGAGCCATCTTTTCATTCAAGGCCGTCAACGAATCATTTGTATCCGCTTCGGTCAATGCAAAAAACACCCCACTTACTCTCGCCAGAATCCCGCCACTTTTATCCAGCGCCACAATGGTATTTTCAAAAGTAGGTTCCTCGGGATTATCAACTATTGCCTTAATTTCCGCATTCTGCTCCTCTATTCCTTTCAAGAAAGCAGGTTCATAATGCTCCAGTCTGATCTTAGTAAAATCGGGAGCACCGTACTCGGTCTGGAATTCCGTAAAGAACGGATTCATTTCTGTTTTCTGTTCACATGCACACATTACACAACACGTCGCTAACGTAAATAATAGTCTTTTCATAATCTGTCAATTAAAGGTATGTAAAATCACTTCTCCGCCACATAACACCAAATGGGGTAATGATCCGAACTCTTTATCGTATTATCCACCGTACAACGGTAAGATTTTAAATTCTTGCTCAATAAAATATTGTCTATTCTGAAATAAAAATGATTTTGATTATAAGATATGCCAAAGCCGTTTCCCGACTCCACAAAAGCATCATTCAGACCTTCCCCTACCACCCTGTGAGTGTATGATATAGGAGAATCATTGAAGTCACCGCATACAATTATGCCTCCCCCTTTGTAACCGGCCACCAAACGAGCTATGGAATCAGCCTGAACGGCACGTATAGCCGATGCTTCCGCCAGTTTTCCGATCAGCAAACGAGACCCTTGCGATACCTTTTGCTTATCAGGATCCTTCATCATTTCGCGATAGACTTCTTTATCCTTCTCAGTCAGCTTATTGGATTCCAGATGATTATTAACAATCAGCAAGGTATCACCATTCACTTTGATTTTATAAGCGATGGAACCATTGTTAAGGCTGGCATATTTCACCGGATGTGCCGACAAAATAGGAAAACGGGAATAACAACCCAAACCGTTGGCCCCCGATATCTTATGATAATTTTTATAAGGATAATCTCTTAAAGCATAATCCACCTCTTTCTTGGTTAAGCGTCCGCCTACAATATATTCCTGCAGGCAGATTATATCCGCATTGCTGTTTCTTAAATATTCCAGCACAGGGTTCGGATTATCCTTGGTGTTCGCACGGTTCTTTTCAAAGGCCATCGTATTGTAGGATAAGAATTTGATTGCCCCTTCCGGTACATCAGATACAAATACATTGACTGGGAAATAAGTACGGATAGCACCAATGGAACATACCAGGCCTAAAAATGAAAGCAACGCATATTTACGATAAATCACCAACCAGAAGACCAGAAACAAAAGATTAACAATCAAAAAAGCGGGAAAAGCCAAACCGGCACATGACCATACCGGATGAGCCACAGGATCAATATAAGGGCTGTAAGCACATACCAGTAACAATACCACCATACACAAGTTTATGCCCAGTAGTATCCATCCCAAAAAACGACCAATATATTTCATATATCACTTCTTGCTCGCATCAAACAAGCTTTTCTTCTCTTCGGTAGTCAGACTGTTATAACCGGATTTCTTTAATTTATCCAATATACGGTCTATCTCCTCGCTTTGCTGTTTTTTACGGGCATTATAATCGTAATCTTTTGCCTTATCACCATAATGAACTTTCATCTTCGGTTTTTTCGATTGACGACGAAACGAAAGACCTTCCGAGAAGCAATCCAAGCATCGGTTTATCCATGACGTAGCATCATGTCCGCGGGACAATCCGGAAGCAAACCACCATCCGGCCAAAGCACCTCCTAAATGAGCGATATGGCCACCGGCATTGCCCGATGTCATAAACAGCAAATCGGTCACAACCATAAACAGAGCCACATACTTCAACCTAACAGTCCCAATAAACATAAAGTTTACTCTATATTCCGGTGCACGTACCGCAGTGGCCACAACAATAGCAAGTACGGAAGCTGATGCTCCCAACAAATAAGAATAATACAAAGAATCACTGAAATAAGGGAAAACATTGTAAGCGATCATATACAACAAACCGCCACAAATACCTCCCAACAGATAGAGCCCGCGGAAATGCTTTGCCGAGAAAAGAGACAGAAACATCTGCCCGAACCAATAAAGCCACAGCATATTAAACAGCAAATGCAAAATACCTGCGTGCATGAACATATAAGTCAGCAAAGACCAAGGCTGCTTGACAAACTGCAACGTCCAGGCCGGCAGTTCCAAATATTGAAGCACAAATGCTCCATTCCGGTTGAACAGCATCCATAAAATTCCCAATAAGGAAGTTACAATGAATACCCCTACATTAATATATATAAACTGGATATATATGTTCCCTTTGTTGAAACTATTTTTCAAATCAGTAATAAAACTGCCCATTGTTATTCTTTTTTCTCCAATACATTATCAATATAAAGCCAAAAATCATACCTCCCAAGTGTGCAAAGTGGGCAACGCCATCGGTCGAAGCACCCAAGCCCAAAAATATCTCCAAAGCAGCATATCCCATCACAAAATATTTAGCCTTGACAGGAAATGGGATAGGGAATACAAACATCTGACTATTGGGGAACAGCATACCGAATGCCAACAAAATGCCATATATCGCTCCCGAAGCGCCAACTGTAGTCATCAGATTCAAGTACTCCGCCATCGGGATCACGGCAATCCCCGTATTCACACTGTCATACTGCGATAATTCAGTCACATATTGTATATATTGCACCAGCTCCTGCACCAGTCCCGCACCTATACCACATACCATATAATAGGATAAGAAACGTTTCGGTCCCCAGACCTGTTCAAGCGTACGGCCAAACATCCACAAAGCAAACATGTTAAAAAAGATATGCTGGAAACCGCCATGCATAAACATATAAGTAATCAACTGGGCAGGATTAAAATCAGATGCCATAAAAAAGTGCAGTCCCAGCAGGTCGTTCAAGTCAATTCCATACTTCATGGCTACCACGCCGCCAAAGAAACACAACACATTTATTATCAATAAATTCTTGGTTACTGTAGGTATACTGTTCATAAATATTCTTCGTCTTATAAAACATTGATTGCGCGCAAATTTACAATTTTATTCTGTTATATAACAGAAAACAAGAGTTCTCTTACGTTTTTTTGATTTTTGGAGCATCTTTTTTAGGCTATCTGTTTGATTTCTAATTTTGAAAGCATATATTTGTCACTGATTTTGGTAAAACTTTTGTGTTACATTTAATAATTAATCATTTTCGTTATGAATAAGGCAGATCTTATCAGCGCAGTCGCCGCTGAAGCCGGCTTGAGCAAAGTCGACGCAAAAAAAGCAGTTGAAGCTTTCGTTTCAACTGTAACAAAAGCCCTCCAAGAAGGGGACAAAGTATCATTAATCGGATTCGGAACATTCTCTGTTGCTGAAAGAAGTGCAAGAACAGGTATCAACCCATCCACAAAAGCAACGATTACTATTCCTGCTAAAAAAGTAACCAAGTTCAAACCAGGTGCTGAACTGGCAGACGCAATTAAATAATTGCTATTTTACATAAAAGGACTTAAGGAAAGGGGCGCCGGTACTAGCGCCCTTTCTTCTTCATTTTTCTATTTGAACCTATGAAACCTAAAATGACAACCTTATTTAAATTCCTGATCAGCGCTGCTGTATGCGCATATTCAACACAAGTTCTTCATGCGGAAGATACAAAACTACCTTATTGGAAAGATATTCAGACCGTAGCCGTCAACAAGGAATATCCACGCACAGCTTTCATGACTTACGACAACCGGAACCAGGCACTGACCGGCGAGTATGAGAACAGCCCTTATTACAAACTACTAAACGGTACATGGAACTTTTATTATGCAGATGCATACAAAGATCTGCCTGCCAACATTGAGCAACCGGATGCCAACATAGCCTGGAAGGAGATTAAAGTACCCGGCAACTGGGAAGTACAGGGCTACGGAGTGGCCATCTACACCAATCATGGATACGAATTCAAACCCAGAAATCCACAACCGCCGCAGTTACCCGAAACCAATCCGGTCGGTGTGTATCAGCGTGATATCGAAATTCCCGCCGATTGGGATGGACGCGACATATTCCTCCGTTTGGAAGGAGCAAAATCCGGTGTATACGTGTATGTCAACGGACAGGAAGTGGGATACAGCGAAGACTCCAAGAATCCGGCAGAATTCTTAATCAACAACTACCTGAAACCCGGCAAAAACTCGCTGGTCATCAAAATATTCCGCTGGAGTACCGGTTCTTATCTGGAATGCCAGGACTTCTGGCGCATGAGCGGTATTGAACGTGATGTATTCCTGTTCTCACAGCCCAAAACCCACATCAAAGATTTCAATGTGGTGTCTACACTGGACGACACTTATAAGAATGGTATCTTCAAACTGAATGTGGACGTAACCAACCATACAGCAGCCAACAAAGAGGTAACCGTAGCATACGAATTGCTGGATGCCGCAAAGAAAGTGGTTGCAGAAGGTAACACCCCCTGTCCTGTTACAGCAGACGGGCAGAAGAGCATCTCTTTTGAAGCCGCCCTCAGCAACGTCAAGACCTGGACATCAGAACACCCTAACCTGTATCGGTTACTGATATCTCTGAAAGACGGAGAAAAAACAAGCGAAATCATTCCTTATACGGTAGGTTTCCGCCGTTTCGAGATCAAACCAACCGATCAGATAGCCGAAAACGGCAAACCATACGTTTGCTTGTTCGTCAACGGCCAACCCATCAAGCTGAAAGGTGTAAACATACACGAACATAATCCCGAAACAGGACATTATGTTCCCGAAGAGCTGATGCGCAAGGACTTCACCCTGATGAAACAGAACAACATCAACAGCGTGCGCCTCTGCCACTATCCGCAAGACCGCAAGTTCTATGAATTGTGTGATGAATATGGTATCTATGTATATGATGAAGCCAACATAGAAAGCCACGGTATGTATTATAACTTAAGCCGGGGCGGAACATTGGGCAACCATCCCGAATGGCTGAAGCCGCACATGGACCGTACCATTAATATGTACGAGCGTAACAAAAACCATCCCTCTGTAGCCATCTGGTCATTAGGAAACGAAGCCGGAAACGGTTATAATTTCTATCAGACCTATTTATGGCTGAAAGAACGCGAAGTAAAAGGGATGAACCGTCCTGTAAATTATGAACGCGCCCTTTGGGAATGGAACACAGATATGTATGTACCCCAATACCCCAGTGCCGCCTGGCTGGAAGAAATAGGCAAGAAAGGCAGCGACCGTCCCATCGCACCATCCGAATATTCACACGCTATGGGCAATTCCAATGGTAATCTGGCAGCACAATGGAGAGCAATCTACAAGTACCCGAACCTGCAAGGCGGTTACATTTGGGACTGGGTAGACCAAGGTATTCTGGAAACAGACGAAAATGGACGTACCTACTGGGCCTACGGAGGTGATTACGGAACCAATGCACCCAGCGACGGAAACTTCCTATGCAATGGAATCGTAGCTCCGGACCGCACTCCGCATCCGGCCATGACAGAAGTGAAATATGCACATCAGAATGTAGGTTTCGAAGCCATCGACCCGGCTGCCGGCAAATTCCTGGTAAAAAACCGTTTCTACTTCACCAACTTGAAAAAGTATATGATCAGTTATACCGTAAAGGCAAACGGAAAAACAATCAAAGGCGGAAAAGTATCATTAGATATCGAACCGCAAGGTTCCAAAGAACTGAACATCAACCTCAACGGATTGAAACCCAAGGCCGGCACAGAATATTTTGTAGATTTTGTAGTTACCACCACAGAACCGGAGCCCTTGATTCCTGCAGGACACGATATTGCTTCCGAACAATTCCGCCTGCCCATAGAACCATTGGCTATGACCGGACATAAAGCAAGCGGCAAGACTACCGTCAGCACGGATGGTGACATCATCACCGTATTATCACCACGTATGCAGTTCGTTTTCAACAAGAGAAGCGGACTCGTGACTTCATACAAAGTAAACGGTACAGAATATTTCGCTGAAGGTTTTGGTATTCAGCCTAACTTCTGGCGCGCACCGACGGACAATGATTATGGTAACGGTGGGCCTAAGCGCGAGCAAATATGGAAACAGTCCAGCAAGAATTTCAATGTAGCAGATGTTACCACAACAACAGACGGCAACAAGACCGTATTAACAGTCAATTACCTACTGGCGGCAGGCAATCTGTACATCATGAAATATACCATCTATCCCGACGGTGTGGTTCATGCAGGCATCACCTTTACTTCTACCGATATGAAGGCTGCCGACACGGAAGTATCAGAAGCTACCTTAATGGCCACTTTCACACCGGGACAGGATGCTCAACGCCTTGCCTCTTCCAAACTGAACGTACCACGTATCGGTGTACGTTTCCATTTGCCATCCGATATGAACCAGGTAGAATACTTCGGACGCGGACCGGGTGAAAACTACATCGACCGTAATGCAAGCAGCTTCGTTGATCTCTACCGCACTACAGCCGACCAGATGTACACCAACAACTATGTCCGTCCGCAAGAAAACGGACACCGCACCGACACCCGTTGGGTAGAACTGACCCGCAAAGGCGGAAAAGGATTGTTAATACGTGCCGACAGCACTATCGGATTCAATGCCCTGCGCAACTCCGTAGAGGACTTTGACTCGGAAGAAGCTATCAGCCGTCCCCGTCAGTGGACTAACTTCACTCCCGAAGAAGTTGCTAACCATAATGAGGAAAAAGCTAAAAATGTAATACGCCGCATGACACATGTCAATGATATCACCCCACGTAATTTTGTGGAAGTATGTATTGATATGAAGCAACAAGGTATAGCCGGTTATGACAGCTGGGGAGACCGCCCTCTGCCGGAACATACCCTACCCGCCAATAAGGAATATCATTGGGGATTCACATTGATGCCGGTAAAATAAAAACATAGCAAGCATTCCTTCCTTAATAAGAAGAGTATGTCAGAACTCCGATGGCACTATCATATAGATTGTCATCGGAGTTTCATTTCCCATCCTACATTTCAATTATAACCTGAAAACAAGATCAGTCTGATTTATATTTGCTAGCTTTGTACTCAAAAAATCGAACACATGGAACAACAAGGAGAAATCATACTCTACCAGCCGGATGAATCAGTGAGGATGGAAGTGCGCATTGAAGATGAAACAGTGTGGCTGACCCAGGCACAAATAGTAGAACTATTCCAATCCAGCAAAGCCAATATAAGCGAGCATCTAAAGAACATTTATAAATCAGAAGAACTAATCCAAAGTTCAACCGTTCGGAATTTCCGAACAGTTGCTGACAGCATCAATTTTCTGAAGACTTACCTATTTGTCATATTCTTCTAAAAAGCGTTTAATCATGGAAGTTACAGCTTGCGGAGACCGCTTGACATGAACAATCCCCATAATTACAACTTGCTCGCCATCTATCAAATAATAGACACGGTTGGGGGCTAACAATAAATGGCGTATAACCATATCCTGACCAGATACCCACGAAGTGTAGCGAGCATCATATATGCCATGTGTGGAATATTGAGCCCAAGTCTGACCAAACTACTTCCATCCTCTTTTAGCTTTGATAAAAGACTCAACTTGCGAATTTGGAATGCAGCGACCTGCTCTATTTTCCTTCAGAGCATATTCTGCAGCCGCAATCATCACCTCACGTGGTATCCCATGAATCGAATTAGTCGACTCACTCATATCAACATCGCCCAAAGAAGACTCAATTTTAGCTATCAAGGAATATTTATCCTCAATGCTTAAATTCCTGATTTCATCCCAATAAGGAATGGTTCTATCTTGTGATACATTACTTGTCAACATAATACATTCTCCTTTATTTTAATCTTTGCCTGCAAATTTACGACTTTCTTTCGTAAATACCAAGGAATTAAGAGAAAATCTTCACTAAATAACTTTTTTTCCAGCGGAAGGGTCCTTACCCTATACCCAAGCCCTAAATCCCTACCATAGGGATTAGGGATGT
>ERZ506995.635-NODE-635-length-13093-cov-4.416015_pt1 | contig 13093 bp, 5 predicted proteins | sample MGYA00512883_ERZ506995 | MGnify/ENA metagenome assembly ERZ506995
GCAAGCACAGCAAAAGATGCAACACAGCGTGGCCTTTCTGCCGACAAGGCTATGTACACGGCAACGGCTGCAGCTATTGCAGAGTCCTTTTTTGAAAAATTTAGTCTTGAAAATCTGAAAGCAATGAAAGCCAGCGGAAAGACAGGGTTTGTCAATCAACTGATAGATGTTGCGAAGCAAAGTTTTACCGAGGGTTCAGAAGAATTCTTTAACGATCTGGCCAATGCGGCTTCCGATTTTATTATCAATGGACGAGATGCAGGCTTGGCACAACAATATCAATATCTTGTTAATAAAAAAGGCTTTAGCAAAAAGGAAGCCGCAAAGAAAGTGGCGGCGAACTTTGGAATGCAAATCGGTGAGTCCTTTTTGGGCGGCGCTATTTCCGGTGGTGCTCTTGGTGGTGCGGTGTCTACAATGAATTCAATTGAGGGTGCCAAGATTCAGCATGAGTATTCTCAATACGGAAAAGATTTGCGCCGCAGCGGGAATGCTGGAGAGTTGATTGACGCCGGGCTGACAGCAGATAAGAATTCTAAGCTGTATCGCATTGCCGCCGAGCTGGCTGATGCAGAGGATAGCGGCAAAACTATATCCAAGCGGCAGCTGGGAAAGCTGGCTATGGAAATGCAGACCAGCGATGATGCTGCGACTACGCAGGCTCAAAAGACCGTGCTGGAGGACGCTGTGCGCCAACGGCTGCAAGACAGCGGCGTTAAGAATGTGGACAAGGCCGCCAGCCGCTTTGTGAGCAGTTATTTCGACGGCGAAGGGAAGATTAAAGGGGACAAGGCCACAAAGGCCCTGTACGCCGAGCTGCAGGACAATAGCACTGACTGGGCGCAATCTACTACCCGCAGTATGGCCTATGAAATGCTGCGTGGCGGTTCTTCTGCTGCATATATGAATGAACTGCTTGTAAACCCAAAAGCAAAAGGGTATAATGAGTTCAAGGATACCTATGGTGGTATCACTGAGGCTAAAATTGCCCAGTTGGAGCAGGAACGCTTAGAACAAGAACCTGCCGAACAGAGAGAGACTGAGCACGGCTCTGCGGACGCGAGTTATAATGCGCTGGTCACTGAAGTTGCCACGCCGGTGGATTTGCAGCGGGCAGAGCCTGTGCCGGAGAGCCAGGTGAAAGGCGTTCTTAAGGTGCAGGACGGCCATACCGTGGTCGAGCTGCAAGACGGTACGAAGACCACTACGGATTATGTGCAGTTCAACAACCCCAACACCAAGGCGGTCTACAAGAGCGCTGCCAAGTTTGGATCCCTGGGCGCTTATGCGCTGGTAAATAATTATGACAGCAAGGTCAACCCTTATTCCTATCTGCACGCGGCGGAGAGCTTTTACAACGCCGGTGCGTCAGGCAAGATTACATTTGACCAGGCAGCCAATACACTGTCTGCACCGATTGAAATGGGGATTATGGACCGTGGTGCTGCCAATGAGTTGTTCCTGAGCGGTCAGGAGCAGTCTAAGGAGATCGGCACCACCAAGACCGCCGTTACCAAAGCAAATAAGAACCAGGGCGGCGTTGTAACGCTGACCGGAGAAGCTACGGTTACCCCGCAGGAAAAGGAAGTCCTGGATCGTGTGGCGGCCAAGACCAAGCTGGATATTGTGCTGGACGGCAGCCTGGAAAGCAACGATAACGGCTATATTGATCCTGCCAACGGCAAGGTGGTGCTGAACCCGGACAGCGGGCATATCTACGCCACCCTTATGCACGAGCTTGGCGAGTACACCCATGCCTACAACACGGCGGAAATGATGGACGCCTGCCGGCCGATTGTGGAGTATATGCTGGCAACCGGCGATTATGCGCACGATGACAAGATTGACCTGCTGCAGAAGTATGTAGATGGGTACAGCGAGAACGGCAAGCAGTATTCTATTGAAGATGCCGTCAGCGAGATGATCTTTGACTTTATTAGCGGTGAGGCAAGCACGCAGGAGGGCGGCGAGAAGTTTGCCAAGTGGCTGGCAGAAGATGCGGACCTGACCCAAAAAGAAAAGAAGTCCGTTATCGAAAAGATCAAGGACTTCTTTGCAAAATTGCTGGACGCTGTGCGCAGCGTGATTGAGGGACAGGGTACACTGAATACCACTGCACGAGCCGGTCAAAAGGCGGCGCAGCAGGTGCCGGTGCTGGACGACTTCTTTAACGCACTGGACAATGCCATTGACAACCGCCAAAGAATGCTGGATGGTGAGCAGAATTCAACCGAAAGCAGTTCGATTGAGACAATTCGCCTAAGTAAGAAGATAGACACGCCGCTATCTGAGGTTACCAACGATGTGCTGTCTATGGCTGACGAGAAAGCGAAGCAAAACGCAGCGGAAGATACATATATTCGTATCATTAAGAATACACCGCAGGTTATTCTCGAACATGTGAATGGATCAGAAGATTTAGAAGTGATTATGCGCTTCGACAAATATTATCTTGCCGCCAGGCGCGATGGCGTTCTGGATGGGCACTACCATAACCTGGGCACTCTTATGTCCGAACTGCCGCGTTATATCGAACAGCCGGATGCAATTATACGATTAGAAAATGGGCGGCTGAATGTGATTTCCGATTTAGGCGGAAAGAATGGTCTGATTTCCATTGAACTCAGCACGGTAAAGGATATCAATTCCAAGTATCAAAAGTACAATTTGGTGGTCACCGCTTTTGAACCGAAAACTAATTATCTAAAAAATACAATCAAAAAAGCTGTAAAAGTGCATTATGAAAAAAAGGACCTGTCGCAAGTTAATCACCAACTGTATGAGTGGTTGGCAATTATTAACGACAAATCCTCTAACACCAAGGTATCACAAAATGGATCCGGTGTCAATACTCATTCTATGCAGAAAGGGCAAAAAAATGCACAGAACGGCAAAAAAAACACCAGGCATTCCTTGGAAGTGGACAGCCAGGGCAACGAACTGACGGAGGCGCAGCAGCGGCGGTATAAGCATGTGGCGCCGGAGCTGCGGGACGAGGACGGTAAGATCAAGCCGTTCTACCACGGTACTGCCAGAGCGGACCGGGTAGGTTATGTGTTTGACCCCAAGCGGGCAACCTCCGGGCCGATGGCGTATTTTACGGACGATCCGGATATTGCCACAAATTACAGCAGGGACAAAGCAGATACTTCTCTCGCCTACGATAGCGATTATGACAGCTACGAGACCCAGTTTCAGGTAAACGGCAAGCCGGTTACAGAATACTGGAACACCTTGACCGCAGCCGAAAAGAAAGCAATGACTGAGAAGATCAAGCAGGTCACATTGGACGACAACAATAACATTGTCTTGAAGCCCGGCAATCAAATAGGCATTGGTAGCTTCAGCGACTACGAATTGCACCGTGCCAAGGGCAATGCGCTGTCCGTACTGGTAGATATGTGGCTTGGTGATGGAAATCTTTGGAATGAAGAAAGCCGTTTCTTGGATGTGCTAAAAGCGGTGGGTATTGATCAGGCCCAGTACAATGACCCGGACTACCGGGAAGAAAAGGTGTATCAGGCTTATCTGAATATTACCAATCCGTACAACACCGGCAAGCTGGATCAGTCCTTTATTGATGATTTGCAGTCGTATGTGGACGATGCAGACATGAGCCGGTACGACACAGACAATGCCCAGGCGGATATGTGGGATAAGAACGGCATTCCTATTGAGGATTGGCTGGAGCGGTTGCAGGACGATTTGGATAACGGCACAACCCATGCTTGGACCACGGTGCCGGATGTAGTCACGGACTTCTTGAAGGACAGCGGCTATGACGGTATTGTAGATCAGGGCGGCAAAAACGGCGGCGATCAGCACACGGTTGCAATTCCGTTCTACTCCAATCAGATCAAAGAGGTTACCAATGGTAATCCTACCGACAGTCCGGATATTCGATACTCAAAGCGGGTTGGGTTTGATAATGCTCTGACCGGTGCTGAAAAGAAAAAGTATAACAGAGCGTTGCAGACAGGTGAAGACGCCGGACTGCGCATTAGTGACAACTCTATACTGGTGGAGTGTGAGAACAACTCCAAGTACCAGTACAAGTATGTGGTCTATGATGATATGGAAGATGGACCTGTTATCCGTGATGTGTACGCCATTGGTAGAATTGACCCAAATGTGGAGGACGATGTTGCTTCACAGTGTCATAACATAGCAAGATATATCAACGATGTAAAGGAGTTACACTATGATAACCAGCAAGTATATGAATCTATACTCAGATCTCGCGTTGAAGGTACTGCATACCTACTCGCCGGGTACAATAATCGAAGCAAACGATTTCATGTCATCGGACGAGGCAGTGTTGAAAATGGAACAAATACTCTCAACAAATCCGTCAGAGAGCGAACTGCTGGACAAGATACACGAGCTGCAGGAGGACTGACGGAGAGCCGCAAGTCCAAGAGCATTGACGACACCGGGCGTACCTCTCTGCTGCGGGATGACAAGCGGTTGGACGAGATGAACATTACCCTGCGCCAGGTGTTTGACAGTCAAGAGCTGGAGACCGGGCACCATACTTCCCAAACCCAGGTGCAGCGTGTGGCCCGGCAGCTGAAGAAGTCTACCGGCAGCAAAATGGATACACCCCGCCTGATGGTGCAGCTGAAAGGGCTGTTTGACTACATTGGCAACAACGATGATGTGACCTTTTCGTCTGTCATGGACCAGGCAAAAGAAATTGCCCATGAGCTGCTGGACAGCACCCCGGAACACACAGTGCGTGACGAGTACGCCCAGGAGGTTTTGGACACGCTGCGGGGTATGGCAATCACGCTGTCCGATGAGCAAAAGGCGGAGACGGCCTACCACCATGATCGGTACGGCAACTACCGCAAACGACTGTTTGGTGCGGTCAATCTGGCTAAGAATGGACAGTCTTTGGATAGCGCTTGGCAGGAGCTGGCTGAACTGTACCCAGGCACTTTTGATGCTGAGGAGAACAGCCAGAACATGCCGGAGCGACTGCTGGAGATCGTGGAGGAGTTGAAGGATTCTTATTATTCCTATGACGGTATGGACATGGACGATGCTGCCACTACCGTGGCCTATGATATTTTTGATGCGTACATGGACACCCCGGAGTATAAGACCTATGCTCAGCGGCAGAACGATCGCTTTACTGCGATGCAAAACAAATACCGCAAGCGGCTCCAGTCCGTTAAAGACAATTACCGCCAGCGGTATGAAGAGAAGCTGAAGGCGGTACAATCCAAGAGTCGGCAGGACAAAGCAGATATGCGCACCCAGTACGCCGATCAGCTGAAAGCCCAGCGGCAGCTATACGCAGAACGGCGGCATCGCGATGTGGAAAAGCGGCGCAAGACGGTCCAGAAGAACAAAATCAAGAAGCAGATACTGGACTTGATGAGCCTGGCGGCAAACGGCGGCAAAGAGCGCCGGGTGCCCAATGGACTTCTGGACAGCGTGAAAGAACTGGGTCGGGCTGTGGTACTGGACGGCAAGGCCGGGGAGAGGCTGGATGGCTACCTGAATAAGGTTAGAGACGGCTTTGACAAAATAGAAGGCAATGACAGCCAAAAGACCGAGTATGCCACTCTGGTGGAGGACTACAACAATCTGTTTAAGGGACAAATCCTCCAGTTAAAGGAGAGCATTGGCGACAAGTCCATTAACGACATGACCGCTGATGAGCTGGGACAAACCTATCAGCTGATCCGGTCGGTCAAAAAGGCTGTTACCAACAGCAACCGCCTATTCAAGGCGGAGAAGGCTGCCACGGTGGAGAGCCAGGGCCAGCAGATCATTCGGGAACTGAAGGGTAGTAAAAAGGATCCCAATGGTAAGAAGACCAACGAGTGTATCGAGTTCATGAAAGGCTTTGGCTACAACACCCTAAAACCGGAGTATTTCTTTGCAATGCAGGGCTCGCCTACGCTGCGTAAATATTTCCATAATTTGCGCATCGGTCAGGACACCTGGGCCAGAGATTGCTACGATGCGCGGCAGTATTCTCAGCGCATGAAAGAGAAGTACCATGCCTACAACTGGAACCAAAGAAGGACCTTTACCTTGGAGACCCAGTACGGCGAAAAGCTGAAATTCAATTTGCAACAGCTGCTCTATCTGTATGCGCTCAGTCGGCGCGAACCGGCAATGCAGCACTTGACCCAGGGCGGTATGGTGTTTGACAAGGTATCTACCCGCTCCAAGCGTGGCAAGCGCATTGTGGAGCTGACGGACAACACGGCGCACCCGCTGACCGTAGAAGACATTGCAAAGGCCACGGATATGCTCACCAAGGAGCAGAAAGCCTACGCCCAGGATATGCAGCGCTATTTGGCGGATACAATGGGCGCTAAGGGCAACGAGGTATCTCGGGTGATGTACGATATGGACCTGTTTACGGACAGCGACTATATCCCCATGCGTTCCGCCGGTGATTATGTGCAGTACATTCAGGACAAGGCCAATGGTGACGCCAAGATCAAGAACAGCGGCTTTACAAATCAGCTGAATGTACACGCCAACAACGCCCTGGTCATTTCGTCTTTCGATGACGTGTGGGCCAATCATGTAAATGATATGGCGTTGTATCATGCGTTCACGCTGCCGCTGGAGGACTTCCAGCGGGTGTACAACTACCACACCCAGGTGGGCGAAAATGGTACGGTATCGCAGGCGGTGCGTGGCTATATGGACACGGAGTCCAAACGGTATATTGAGCAATTCATCCGAGACCTGAACGGCGGTGTGCGACCGGACAATGGCTCACGGTATGTGAACAAGGGTATCAGTCTGTTCAAGAAGGGTGCCGTGTTTGCGTCTGCTTCTGTGGCTATCCAGCAGCCATCTGCGATCGCCAGAGCGATGGCAGTTATTCCGGCTAAGCATTTTGTGGCCACGACTGTTAGCAAGCGGGATTATGCGCAGCTGAAAAAGTACGCCCCGGTGGCTATTGTCAAGGAGATGGGCTACTTTGACACCGGCATGGGCAAGACGGCCACGGACTGGATCAACGAAGACAAGCCGCGTGGATTTGGCCAAAAGCTGGGAGCGCTGTTTACGGATAGCGACTACCGGGACAGCGTGCTGTCTGCGCTGCCGGAAAAGGCGGATGAACTGACCTGGGCACATATCTGGAATGCCTGCGTACACGAGGCCAAAACAGATTTTCACCTAACCGGTGAGGCTGCATACCAGAAGGCCGGGGAACGGTTCTCTGAAGTGGTGGACCGCACCCAAGTGTATGACTCTGTATTTTCCCGATCCGGTATGATGCGTTCGTCTGATAACGCTATGAAGATGGCAACGGCCTTCATGGCTGAGCCTACCACTTCTCTGAACATGCTGGTGGACGCTGCGTACCAGGTGAAGAACGGAAATGCCCCAAAGTCCTATGGCGCAAGGGTTGTTGGATCGCTTGTGGCAGCTGCGGCGCTCAACGCTATTCTTCAGTCTATCGTTACAGCAGCACGAGACGATGATGACGATAAGACTTACCTGGAAGTGTACCTCGGCCAGCTTCTGCCGAATATGTGGAGCAACTTGAACCCGTCGGGGCAAATTCCGATGCTGAAAGATGTAATCTCTATTTTTCAGGGATACGATGTGAGCCGGGCAGATATGAACCTGTTTGCGGATTTGTATGACGCCGTACAGGCTATGGATAGTGACACCATCAGCACTGGCCAGAAGATCAACCGCTTGGCCGGCGCCTTGTCCGCCTTTGTCGGCCTGCCGTATAAGAATGTGGCCCGGGATGTGCAATCTGTATTCAATGTGATCCACAAGGCCACCTTAGATATGCACACTGGCGCAACCGGCACCAAGGAAGTGTTTAATGACGAGATGAAGGGCCAGCTGATCATTGATGATCTGCTGGAGAAGTTCGGCATTGAGATGTTCCCGGATACAGACAAGTCCGCAAAGCTCTATAAGGCTGTATCTACCGGCGATCAGGAGACCGTTGATCGTATGCAGAGAGAGGCCGGAGACGATGAGACCTTTAACCGTATGCTGGTGGCTGCGGTCAAGGCCAATGACCAGAATGCCGGCAAGGCTGCGCAGGCTCATTTGGAGGGTGACTATGACGGCTTTGATGCTCGGTTGCAAGATATTATCAAGCTGGGCTTTAGTGACGAGATCGCTGTTAAGGCAGTAGATGGTATTGAGTCCGCCGCCAAGGCATTGGTCACGGCCAAGGAGAATGACGACGGCACAGAAGAGTATAAGGCAGAGTACAAGGAGAAGTTCGACCAAGTGGTAGCCACCGGCTTTGATGCCAAGGCGCTGGAGAAGTATGTGAGCGATCATGTAGACACCAGCAATGAGCCTAAGGGCAATATGAAGTCGCGCTATGATTACAGCGATGTGGCGCTGGCAATCAGTAAGAATGACAACTCTGGCACCAAGCGTATGCGCCAAGACCTGATAGACACGGCTGTCAAGAACGGCTATACCAAGGACAAGGCTGAGGATATGGTGGACAAGGCCATACGCCGAGAATTCGCCAAGTCTGACGAACGGCTGCTGCGTGCTGCGGAAGCCTATAAGGTTGGCGCGTTTGATACATACGAGGCGAATGTGCGGGCCATTGCTTCGGATGACTACTTCACGATGGATGAAGTGGCAACGATGGCTAAGGGCCATACCAACAAGACCGGCATACCGTACAGCAGCTCCGATGTGGTCAAGGCTATGGATACCAGTTCCGGCAAGGTGAAAAGCATTATCTCACAGCTTGAGAAAGCCGGAAAAGCGGGCAAAGACGGTGCTTATATCAAGAGCCGCATTACCGCTGCGTACAAGGATAAGTACATTAAGGGTGATGAAACTACCCGCCGAAATATTCGACAGAAGATGTACAACACCGGACTGTACACGGCAGACGAGATCTATAAGCGAACGAATGCCTGGCTGAAAAGCAAATAATCCGCAATCGGGGGGGTGACGAAAGTCGCCCCCCTTTTGCTATACTCAATGAGAGGTGAGAACATGAACATGGTACAGATGTATATATCTCTTGATGTGTGCAGACCCGGTTTGCAGGAAACGGTATATGTGACCGGCGGAGATCAGGCGTCAAGAGAGCTGTGCATTTCGCTGAATGTGGGCGGCGTTCCGCTGGATATGCAATCCGGCGAGGTAACAGCTGCTTATTACTCGATGATCAATAATAGTCCAGTGTTAGGTGAGTGTCGGCTGGAAGGCGGGCGTATCATTCACGAACTGACGGCTACTGAGTGTGCCAACACACATACTGCCAATATCCGTGTACAGGATGCAGATGGTGCGGTACTGTATTCTCCGCAGTTGCAAGTGGTGTCCAGCGCACCTATTTACAGTGATAGAGCCTTATCACAGAGTGATGAACTGTCCGCTCTGACCAAGGCCCTGGCAGATACAATGAAGAGCCAGGTCGCAGGTATCACAGAGAGTGCGGCTAACGGTGTGCACACCTATACGGTCACATTCGGTGATAACAGCACGAGGACTTTCACTGTGCAAGATGGAGCAGCCGGGCCGCAGGGCATTCCTGGCACGGACGGCAAAGACGGAGCGCCAGGCGCGGATGGTGCTCCCGGTAAAAATGGTACGGACGGTCGTGGTATCAATATTGCGTGGGTGAATGACAATGGAGAGCTGCAACTGGAGTATTCTGACGGCGAAGAGGATAACTTGGGTAATGTTAAGGGGCCGCGTGGTGCAAAGGGCGTAAAGGGCGACACCGGTGCACAAGGACCTGCCGGTGCGGATGGCATTGGTATCACCGATGCACAAATCACAGAAGACGGAGAGTTGCAGATCACTTACACAGACGGTACGACTGTACTTCTGGGTGAGGTCGTAGGCCCCAAGGGCGATACAGGTGCCGCAGGCAAAGACGGCGTGAACGGTAATGATGGTGCCAAAGGCGACAAGGGAGATAAGGGGGATCCCGGTGAACCAGGCGCATCTGGCGTTGAGACCTGGGAGCCTGTGTTTACCAAGACTTTCGACGCTGATACAACGGACAAGCAAAACTGGATTTTGTCTAAGCCGTGCAGAAAAATTAAGTTGCGCATGGTTAGCATTGGAACTACTACCAATAGTAGTGCCGGAGACCAAACTGTATATTTGAATTCGTACACCTCTGAGACTTACATACCCAATGCGTTTCGTTTCGATGTTGCAAAAGATAAGGGAAGCTTCGTTGTTGCAGAGGTTGAATTGACTGCTGACATGGTGCGTGTAATGCAAAACAAATCAGATAAGTCAAGTGGCTTCAACCCAGCTGATGTCATGAAAAAAGGCTGTATATGGCTTAGCAACAAGGTTAACTTCAACATATTCAAGGATGTGGAGGCTCACGGTGCGATTAAGTCGTTAGGTTTCCCAACCAATGGACGAACAATTGGTGCAGGCACGCAAGTTGAAGTGTTGGGGGTGGCAAAATGAGCATTGAAACCGAAAGTCGCATTGCATTTCTTAAGGCTGAGCTGGCGGAGACCGACTACCTGTGTTTGAAATTTACAGACGGCGCTTTATCCGAGGAAGAGTATGCGCCAATCCGCCGGCAGCGGGCGGCGTACCGGGCAGAGATCAATGCGCTGCAAGGGGGTGAGACCGATGTATAGTGCATTCGTCACAGCCGCCCTGACTGCTGCCGTGTCAACGGTGGTAGGCAGTGCCGTGTCTGCCGTTATCGCTTCATTGATCGCTCGGAAGAAAAGCAAAAAGGCAATAGATGAAGTAAACAGCGCACGGTACGCAGCGATTGAAAACGGCTTGCAGTCAATGCTGCGCGCCGAGATCATTCGACAACACGACAAGCATACCGAGCGGAGATATTGCCCGCTGTATGCCAAAGAAGCTATGGTCAAGGTGTATGACGCCTACCATGCCTTGGGCGGCAATGGTATGATGACACGATTCTATAATGAAATAATTGCGCTCCCGGAGGAGCCGCAAAAGGAGGATTAACTATGAAAGTAACCGCAGGAACAATCGCAAGAACCGTCGTGTTGGCGGTATCTCTGCTGAATGTACTCTTGAACGCCTTTGGCAAGAACCCGCTTCCGTTCAGCGATGATGAAGTCTATACTGCTGTGTCAACGGTGGTAGCCGTGGCTGCTTCCCTGGTCGCCTGGTGGAAGAACAACAGCTTTACAAAGGCCGCTTTGAAAGCGGATGAAACCCTGGCGCTGGAACGGACAGAGACAGCAGAGAGCGAGGCGGTAAACAATGAGTAAGCTGTATTACTGCCGGCAGACCACCGAAAAGTGTAAATCTATCAGATACCCCAGCAAGACCCACCCCTATAAATACGGCACTTCCGGCTGTATCTACACAAGTGGCTGCGGGGTGTGCGCCAGCCTTATGGTGCTCCATAACTTCGGCTTTACCAGCTTAGACACCGCTGCTTGGACACAGAAGTGCCTACTGATGGGCGCACGGTCCGCAGATGGCACCAACATGGATAAGGTGGCGGAGTTCATCGAGTGGCATTTCTCCATCGTAAGCAAGCGGGCAAAGACCGTTACTGACTTGAAGAAACACCTAAAAACAGGCGGCAAGGCTATTGTGTGCGTATCTGGTGGTGGAAAGCAACTGTTCAGTAATGGCGGCCACTATATCTACATTGGCGGCCTGGACAAATCCGGTAACCTGATCGTTCTGGACCCGTATTGGTATGACGGAAAGTTCACTTTGACTGCCGCACGCCGCAAATACACGCGGGTGAAAAACGGCAGAGAAGTGTATGTTCGCCCGGCTGACTTGAAAGGCGATGTGCTGTCCCTATGGTTGTTTACCCCAAAGCGGGATGTGCGCCTGGCGTATTCTGTTAATGATGTGCATTACCGTAAGCCTGCGCCCACGGCACCCACCGTAAAACCCGGCACATATCATTTGACAGCCGTGCGGGGAATCTACAAGGGCGCAGGCGCTGCCAGTGGGCGAAAAACCGTGGGGAAATTGACGGAGAACGGCAAGGCCCACGCTACGGCCTCTAATTCTAAAGCAGACGCATATCTGAAGAAAGGCACCGCCGTTACCCTGACGGATATTCGCTTGCTGTCCACCGGCAATCTGTGGGGGCATTGCCCCTCCGGCTGGCTTTGTATTTGGGAGAAGCAGGGGAATAAGACTTTCATCAAGTAGGCACAAAGAGAAAAGGTGTGCGCAGTTGCGCACACCTTTTTTGTTTTAGGCAAAAAAGACGCTCAACGCAAATGCGTTGAGCGCTTTTTGGAGCTGATAACCGGATTCGAACCGGTGACCTCGTCCTTACCAAGGACGTGCTCTACCTACTGAGCCATAGCAGCATCAAAAGCGAATAATATTCTATCATATAAATTCATAAAAGACAAGTTTTTTAAGGTCGTTTTTCAAAAAAAAACTATAAAATATTTTTAATTATTAATTGAAATCAATTTCAGCGTATGATATACTAATACACGTAAGCAAATTCTAAACGCAAATAAGGTGGTATTTTATGGAGATAAAAGATATTTTGGCGTATTGCGATCATACGTTACTTTCGCAAACGGCTACCTGGAATGATATTAAAGCGACTTTAGACGACGCTATGAAATATAAGACCGCTTCGGCTTGTATTCCGCCGTCATTCGTCGCGAAGGCGAAAGAATACGTCGGCGATAAACTTAAAATTTGTACGGTAATAGGTTTTCCGAACGGATATAATACTACGGCGGTCAAGGTGTTTGAAACCGAAGACGCGATAGAAAACGGCGCGGACGAAATCGATATGGTTATAAATATCGGAGAACTTAAAGCCCAAAACTACGATTACGTAAAAAACGAAATCGCACGTATAAAACACGCCTGCAAAGATAAAATTCTCAAAGTAATTATAGAAACCTGCCTTTTAACCGACGAAGAGAAGAAAATTTGTTGCCGTCTGGTCAGCGAAGCCAAAGCCGATTTTATAAAGACTTCAACCGGATTTTCGACTGCCGGCGCAACGCGCGAGGATATTATTCTATTCAGAAAAAACGTCGATCAAAACGTTAAAATCAAAGCCGCCGGAGGTATTAAAACTATCGGTGACGCCGAAGACTTTATAAATTTAGGCGCGTCGAGATTGGGAACTTCGAGAATAGTAAAAATAGTT